>Ga0180220_1000941_pt1 | contig 25152 bp, 22 predicted proteins | sample eDN5th37CBELigBY_FD_151335 | JGI IMG/M metagenome (GOLD analysis project Ga0180220, IMG submission 151335) | Enriched backyard soil microbial communities from Emeryville, California, USA - eDNA 5th pass 37_C BE-Lig BY (version 2) (version 2) | ecosystem: Environmental > Terrestrial > Soil >...
CTTTTGTTCGATCTCATCATGTATGTCAATTCCAAACGAAATTTTACGGCCCAGGACGTCGCCCATGAATTCGGGGTATCCGTCCGGACAGCTCACCGTTATTTATTGGAGATCAGCGAGCTGGGGGTGCCCGTCTATACCGAGCAAGGCCGGCACGGCGGGTACCGGACGCTGAACAATCGGGTGCTGCCGCCGGTATCGCTCGACGAAAACGAAGCGCTCGCCATTTTTTTCGCTTTCCGCTCGCTTCAGCATTACGAGTCGCTGCCCTTTGACGCCGATATCGACTCCGCTTCGAGAAAATTGTTCGCGCTCCTGCCGGAAGACGTCAAACCGAAGATCATCCGGCTCGAACACGTGCTGTCTTTCTGGAATCCAAAACGCAGCGTAAAGGCCCCATATTTGAAAGAGCTCATCGAAGCGGCCGTGGACAGCCGAATCGTCTCCATGACATACCGTTCCAAATCGGGAATGAGGGCAAGGAAAGTCGTGCCTGTCGGCGTATACGCCACGGACGGCTTGTGGTATATGCCCGCCTACGACATGGACAAACGCAAAGTGCAGCTGTTCAGGGTAGACCGGTTGGAATCACTTGAAATCTCGGAAAAATCTTATGAAGTACAAACCGCACTGACGGAATGGCTGGAAAATTATACGATATCCTCCCCTGTCCGTCTCCTGGTGGAATTAACCGAGGAGGGCATGCGTCAATGTCAAAGTTATGCCTGGTGCGATCCCGTGCCGGTCGCAAAAGAGCATGAAAGCGGGATGGCCGGCAAGATCGATACAATCATGGACCGCGGCGACATCGGATATACGGCGGCTTTTTTCGCTCAATTGGGCAGGGATGCCAAGGTCATCGAACCGCAGGAAGTCGTCGAACTGATCCGGGTGCATGCTCAATCGCTGTTGCATCAATATTCACAAGATACGGTGCTTTACAACGACAAATGAGACCGATCCAACAGATCGGCCTCATTTCTTTTGCCTTGGCACATGTTTTTACCCGAAATTCCAAACGATGTTCAAATATTTCCGGTACAGTTTATCAAGCAGCGCCGTCGGATCTTCCCGTTCGGCATCCACGGTTTTCGCAAACTCCGTTACATGGTCGATCTCCCGGGCTATGAACTCATGGATCGCCTCCACCCGGTGTTCGAGATCCAATTCCTCGCCGGCGATTTTCCTTCGCAGCAGATCTTCGATCGCCGCTTTCAGCGCGGGTTCCGTGACCAAATCGTCGACCAGGTCCTGGAACAAGATCGGCGGGTTCGCATTGTATTTTTCGATCCATTTGCAGGCAAGAATCGGTCTGAGGACATAAAAATATTTTTTGATCTTTACCTGCTCCCCCTGCAAATATCCCCGAAAGTTTCCTGTCGCCATATGCAAATAATGATGCACGGAAGCCCTCGGAGAAAATACCCGGTTTCTTAACGCCAGCATTTCTTCCTTAAAACCATAAGCCTCGTAATACCGAATATCCGACACAAGCCACTCCATCAGCGGCGGATTCGATTTCCGAAACAATTTGAGCGCTTTGCGGATGTCCCAACCGCTGATGTCCAACCGCTCGTTGATCGGCATTTCAATGACGTCCCGTTTCTCGTCGATGGACAAATACCATTCCGGGCGATGGATATAGACGAACCGAACGTCATAGTCGCTGTCCTGCGACGGAAATCCCCAAGCCCGGCTTCCCGATTCGACTGCCAACAAGACTTTGACTTGATGCTCCCGTTCGATTTCATGAATTTTTTCTAAGATGAGTTGTTTCAAAAGATTTCTCTCCATTCTGCAAAAAGCTGCGATCTGCAAAAAGTTGCGATCCGTGCCCATGATGATTTGCGTACTAAGGAATCATTTTTCGTTTTCTTTTTGCCGGTTTCTCTTTTCCGCCGTTCCCGCCGACCGCTTCCCGAATCGTTTCGATGACCCGCGACTGCTCCTTCACGATGTTTTGCAGCCGTTTGACCTCCTGCTCGGCAAGCATCAATCTGCTTTTGGAATTAAAGTCGAATCCGGTGATGAGCCAGTCCAGCGAAACCTTATATGTATCCGAAAGCTTGGCAAGAGACGACAGGTCCGGCTCCGCTCGGGCCGATTCATAGGATTCGAGGGCGTCGGGACGGATCTGCGTTCTCCAGCATACCTCCATTTTCGTCAACTTGCGGTTGATTCTGGCGGTTTTTAATCGTTCTCCCATGTCTTCAAGCTGTGTTTTTGCCACTGCCAACACCACTTTTCTTTTTATGAGATGGGTTTTAGCCGTTTTCCGGGCAAGGCGCTTTTGGCCCGGTGCTCTCCTGTTTCAACATTTTATCTCGTTTGCTGCCGCTTTAACCTATATAACCCCGAACATGGGTCCGAGGTTACGAAACATGATAAAAATCCTTGCAAAAATCGTCAGGTTTTGGATTGCGCGGCCATCTCCCCAATGCATTTCTCCCCCGCACCGTGCTCACGGGTTTGCTTTCAAGGCTCGCGGCATCCGGCATAAATATTCGGCTTTATAAGTATTCGGCTCATAAGTATTCGCCCGCACCATTTTTTATGCCCGAAAAAAATATATCCAAAGCTTCGGCTAATGCCGAATCCGTTTCCGATTCAAGCCACTCGTCCGGGATAAGCACGGCTTGGCCCGGGTAGTGCTGCACATAGCTGTATATAATCTGCGCTTCATCGATCTCCTCCCTCCCGACTTCCGCCGCATACGCGCTTTCATTCTGCTTGAAATAAGCCTGAATAAGCACGCATGCCTCCTTTTCCAGCCGTTTACGATCCTTTTCGGTTCCAACCGCAAAAACGCGGCTGAAAAGAATGGTATGCCTTTTGACGAAAAAAAGCTTGATCGTTTCCTTGTCCACGGGCTCGAAAATAAGCAAATTAGGATTGTTTCCGGCAAATCCGATGACCTTTTCTTTGTGCTCCAGGAAGCGGATTGCCTGCAGCGCGTCCCTATACTTGGCAGCCGCTTCGAAATCAAACCGTTCGGCGGCCGCCGCCATGTCCCGTTCCAATTCATCGCTTATGCTCCGGTCGGTCCCTTTGAGCATCCCGATAAACCGGTCCATCTTCCGCCGATATTCCGCCAATCCTTCACCCCCCAAACACATTCCCAAGCATAAGCCGATGGCCTGGTTCAGGCAAGGCGCGTTTGCGGCTGCCGCGGGACTGCAGGCAATCTTCAAGCTTTCAAGGATCGTCTGCGCCGCTTTTCCCACCGCAAGTTCGCTTGCCGGATAAGGGCCAAAAACGTCGTCGCCCGGGCCCGCCTGCGGATGATGGGTCGTTTCGACATGACGCAGCCCCGTCGATGCCGGAATGACGATATAAGCATAAGAGGCAGGATTTTTCATCTTCCGGTTGTACATCGGCTTGTGCTTGTGAATCAGGCTGCATTCCAGCATAAAGGCTTCGAATTCGGTATCCGTCCGGATGATCTCCACATCCTTTACATGCTGTACGAGCTTTTTGATTTTGGGAGCATGGGATGAAGAGCGATGGAAATACGAATTCACCCTGTTCTTCAAATGTTTGGATTTGCCGACGTACAAGATGCCGCCGCGGGCGTCTTTCATAATATAAACGCCGGGAGCGCCGGGAAGGCGCCTGAGCTTGTCTCGCAGATCCGTGCCTGAAGGCTGCCCGGGCTTCGAATCGGTTTTGGGCCGGTGCCCGGCTGTATCGTTGATGCCTTTATCGTTCATAATGACTCCCCTTTCCTTTGCGGGCTTTAATATTCGATTTCGTCCATCAGGCCCAAATTCCGGTTCGATTCCCGGAGCAACTCCGTAAAAGAAGGGGCGACGTAATAAACGAAATCCGGGTCGTGAACGTAGCTGATGATTTGCCCATAAGCGCCTTGGTCGGACGGATCGAGATCCAGCATCAGGTATAAAGATCCTCCCGCCATCGTCGCAAACGGAAGCCATTTTTCATGGAATAAATAGGGCTTGATCTCCGGGTCGAGCTTCGAGACCTCCTCCGCGGGATAATGCTCTGCCAGCCATTCGTCCCGTTCGCAAAAATAGGTTTTGGTTTCTTCCATTTCATCCAAAGACATCAAATAAAACGGCATGCACTCTTCCGCTTCGGCATCGCCCGGGTACAGCGTGTGGAACGCATATCCGCTGCCGTCTTTTCGGCGGTAAAAAGCGCGGAAATCCTCGGGCAAAATGATCCCGAATTTCGCCTCGAACGCATCCAGCCTCCCCTCCTCCGCCCCGGCCCGCTTTCGATAGTTTTCATGCAACTTCCGGATTTCGTCCTCCACGGCCTTTTCCGCAAGCAAAGCATCCAACTCGGTAATAATAGGGTCTAACTGCTCCGAAATATATTCGCGGTAACCCCAGAACGCTTCCTCTTCGCCGCCGTTTTCTAGCAAAATCATGACAGCGTAAGAGATCAGATCAAGCCATCGCTCCATCCGGGCTGCCTGCTCGTCCGTCAGCAAACCGTTCCTCCGCAGCATTCCATCCGGTTCCGCCGCCCATGAGCGACCTAAGTGACAGATGCTCCACAGGCAAGCCACGGTCTCCCGATTCAGCACAGGTTGGCCAAGCTCTCCGGAGAGAGCTCGCAAAATTGCCATCAATTCGCGGAAATTCTCCTCCCGCAATTCGCCGCTAAACGGCCTGAGGCTTCCAAGAAACCCATGCGTCATTTTGTGGAGATGCACATCGTCATGCGCAAAAGCGTGGCATTTTAATCGATGAACCGCATTGGAAACGTCCATGTTCAATTCCTCCCAATCATTTTCGGTATTCCATCATTTTTCTTCCTTTTTTTCCATATATTAATTGACCCTGTGACAAACATTTAGTGTGATATATACAAATCTTGTAATTAATAGGAGGTGAAGTCAAAATAGACGAAGCCATCGAAATCGACGAAATGGATCTTGACGTTGTCACGAAAATGCTGAAAATGACCTACTCCTTTGAATTATGGGACAAGCTTTTAGAGTTATCGGATTCGCTGTTCAAGCGGGTTCAAAACTTGTACGAAAATCATGGCGGCACCTCCAGTCAATACATGAACCCTTCCCGCCATCTGGTCTACTATTATGGATATAGTCTACTCATGAAAGGCCTTGCTTACAAGGAGCTTGAACAGTACGGCGAAGCCTTGCGCTGCATCGATCAGTATGCCGATTTAAGCTGGTTCAAGCCGCTCGACGAGGAGGCGCTGCAGGAGATTCGCTATTACAAGTTTATCGCGGAGCCCAACAGGCTGGAAGTGCTGCTGCTTTCGGGCGAAACCGACATACTCCGCCATTACGTTGAATTTCTGCTGCATCACCCCAAAGAAGTGCTTCCTGGTTTGATGTCGATCCTGAAAACCGCCAACAAGTTCAATCTCAATATCGACCATGAACTAACGCTGTTTTCCCGGCAAATATCCGACCTTTTGAACAACAGCTCGCAAGGCGTGATCGACACCGCGTATCTTCACAACTTCCTGCTCGGCATCATCAAATACAAAATTGCCCACACCGACTACAAAGCGGCCATCGATTACACGTTAAGGCTGCTTACTTCTACCGACAAGCTGGAAAACGACAAATTTTACAAGCAAGCCGTTGTTTATTTTGAATCCCTCCGACAATTTGCAAGCGCAGAACAAGTCGACAAATTTCATTTGCACATTACCAATATTATGGAAAGGGTTGTGATTTGAATGAAAAAATTGATTCTGTCCGCTATTCTCGTATTGTCTGTCGTTAGCGTCATTCCGGTTTCGGCCGTTCCCGGCTCCGGCATCATCACTCCGCTGGATCACGGCGCAGAGCATTGATTTGTCCATAAAATCATGATGAAAAATCATCTGCAGAACGAATCTCTGCAGATGATTTTTTGCTGTTTACGCTACCGCATACTGGACAATAACGGCTTCGCGCGTATACTCATCGTAGGCGATCCACAGCTCATCGCCGACCTGTACACCGTACACCGGCTCGACCGACTGTTCGATGAAATATTCCTCACCGTTTCGCTGAACGGTAATGCGGGCAAGCGGCCGGTCACCAGCCGTTCCGGAAAACGCGATGGAAGTGACCTTCCCGCTGCCCTGTTTGCCTTGAAGCAGCCGGATTTCCTTCTCGAGCTCCTCTTTTTTGACCGATGCGGGAATGACGGTCCCCACTTGCACCGAAAGCCCGCGCGGGACGAATTGGCTGTTCACCTTCCGTACCCGCTCCTGACCATGGCTCATCAGCATTTCGAACACCATCAATCGCCGGTCATTAATCGATACCTCGTAAGTCTGAATGCGGGTAACTTCTCCCTGTAGTTGAACTCTTTCCGAATCCTTCGAATCCGGGCCGTTTCCATAACCGTACAAGCGGGTGAGTCCCCCGATTTGAATGATCGCTGCCGTTTCCCCGATACGATACTCGAACCCCGGAGCCTGCACCACGGGAATGGAATAAGACTCTGCCCCGGCCTCGAAATGCAGCAGCAGCGCGCTTCCCCGGTTTACGCTGCCGCAAAAATCGATCCGTCTCAGAACCGCATGTTCGATGATCACGGGCTCCGTGTTTTCCGTCATATCCGCCGAAGTGAGGAACATCGCTTTGTTTTTTTCGCGGTTGTAGCTTATCATGACCGAATCTCCCACGCGGACGGGATTCAAATAGGAAACGACTTTTTGGATCGCAACTTCCTTCGGTTGCCCCTCGTCTTGAAATCGGACCGTAAAGCGAACCAGGGGCTGGTCATTGACGAGCGTACCCGTTTCGGACATAGCCGTAATGGTTCCCTGAATCGTAACTCCCTGTTCCAGCCTCCGTTTGCGCATGGCCTTTAAAAGAGGCGGCAGGATGGCCAACGAACCAAACATCAAAACAGGAATAATAACCCATATAGCCCAGTTTAACACTAGTGCATTCCAGTGTTTCAGATACTCCATAAAGCTTTGAACGGATTTGCGGTTTTCTTCCTTATTGGCCAGCCATGATTGAAACGTTTCGACGTTTAGCACATGAAAAGCCCCTTCATGGATATTCATCCACCCGGCGGAAGCCTTCGTATTCGAATAGAATAAAATACCGTCGCCGGACTCCTTATAGAAATGGAGCCGGTCGCTTTGCAGGTCCTCATAAGGGAGCATGGCGACAAGAGCCGAAACATCCGTGTACTGCTTCGTTTTTTCATGATAAAGATAACCGAGCACATGCCCCTCTGCTTCATCTTTTGTCGTGGAACCGGCGATTAGCGTTTCATCTGCGTTTAACGGAAAAGCTTTCGCCTGGTACACCGGCATTGGCGTCGCCAATACGCTGCCCAGTTTTTCCGAAGCTGCGTCGTAATATCGGACCTGCTTCGGATAATCCGAATCCACCTTAAGCAGGTTGGTTTCTTTTCGGCCTAATTGTGCCGCGAACTGACGGGAGGCATGGTCCTCCGCCTCGAAAGGAGTTTCGCTTTCTTTTTTGATGTACGTAAGGGGAAGATTCTGCGGATTAAGCAGCCCGCTCACATATGCCGTCCGGTCGTCATGGAGATCCACCTCGAACATCGGTACGGCCGCACTGCCGTCGAAACTTCCGGTAACTTCACGTATGGACGTAGGTCTGGAAGGCAGCAGCTTTTTTTGGTCCAAATTGACCCTCTGCAATTTCCCCTGCTCCACTTGGGCGATGAACGGGGTATTGCCATTCGTTTCGCCGGAAACGATCAGCTTTCCCCGCCACGAATAAACGCTGCTGTCCAAAAACCCCGAGAGCTCAATCGTCTTTTGCGCCAATTCCTTGACGCCCCCCTCGGAGTCGATCGCATGGATGTTTAGCTGATCGCCATCGTCTAGCGTAGCGATAATCAAACGCCCATTTTGATAGGACGAAGCAAACTGTCTATGTATGTTCGAATGAAGCGGCACTTGCTTCAACAACTTCTGCGTTTTGACGTCATACAACTCGCCTTTCAATCCTGTATCGTCATCTTCTTCGACCGCCAACACCCTGCTGCCGCGGTCCAGAAAAAACAGGCTGCGGGCTGCCGTCGCCGAGTGTTGCATATTGGCATCGATTTGGCTGGAATAATCGTTCCATACCATAAAACTCAACACGATCGCCGGAATAAAAAACACCAGATTAAACAGTGAAAATGCTCTTTTCACCCGATCCTCTCCTCTACTGCCATTTGTCTCAAAAAAACCGCAAAAAGGCAGCTCTCCTGCCTTTAAGCGCCAATGATATCGAAAGAACTTCCCCATCCTCGAAAACGCTTATTTTCCGATTGCCTTGTTATGATAACAAATGTCCGCCTTCGACATGAAGCACCGTACCCGTGACAAAGCCGTTCTGCATGAGATACAAAACGCTTTGCGCCACCTCTTCCGCCGTTCCGACGCGTTTGAGCGGAAGTTTGGCCGCAATGCCGGCGTAAAGCGATTCGCGGGCTTCCGGGGACATATGATCCCTCGACGGGGTATCGATAAAGCCCGGAGAAACGGTATTCACCCGAATCGGCGCCAGCTCCAGGGCCAGGGTTTGCGCGAGTGCAGATACCGCAGCGTTGACAGCTCCAAGCACGGATAATCCGTCCATGGATTTGTAACCCGCCAAACCGGAAAAGAGCGTAATGGAGCCGCCAGGTCGGATGTTGGGAGCGCCATACTTCGCGGCATAAAGCTGGCCCCAAAATTTGCTTTCGAAAAGTTCCCTCGCCGCCTGGTTATCGGTATGGAGGAAGGGGCCCCCGGATGATACGGCGGCAGTGACCACGAGATGATCGAACGGGCCGATGTTCTCGAAAAATGCCTTTACCTGCTCTTCGTATGCGGTATTCAGCACCAAGGCCTCCGCTTTCGGGCCAAGCCGTTCCGTCGCTTTTTGCAGCTTGGATGCCGACCTGCTGGCGATGATGACTTCCGCGCCTTGTTCTAGCGCTTTTTTAGCCGTTTCATAGCCTATTCCCGAGCTTCCGCCGATAATGACGATCTTTTGGTTCGTTAACATCCGTTTGCCCCCTATGCATGTATAACACGGAGCGGTCATTGTCAGAGCGATATGAAAATGTACCGGCTCCGCTGAAAGATGATGATCATATATAAAACGCATGCCTGACGGGTATGCGCGAATCTCTTTCTCGCGGTAAGGATCGGCGGATTAATGTTTTCTTTTTGGCATGGAAGCCACATACACAAAGTCGGGTTCTCCCCGCTGCTGGGGAATGGACAAGGTTTGCACTTCATCGAAAAAAAGCTTCAAATAGTCCGCGAACGCGGGCGATGCCGAAGCGCTCCAGTACGTGACGGCCCCATGCGGACGAAGCAGCCGAATGGCCGCTTCAATGCCTCGATCCGAATAAAGGCCCGTATTCGATGCCGACACGGTCCAATCCGGTCCGTTATCAATGTCGAGGCAGATGGCATCATAGGTATCATCGGTTCCGTTCATCCATTTTACCAGGTCGGCATGAATCACATTCGTGCGCGGGTCATCCAGCGCGTATCCGGAATACGGCGCCAATTGCTTCCGGTTCCAACGAATGATCGCCTCCTCGATCTCAACGACATCCACCTGCTCTACCCTCGAATCCGATAATGCTTCTTCCAGCGAAAAACCGACGCCCAAGCCGCCGATCAGCACTTTGCGCGGATGTTTGCATGTTTCCAGCGCGCTGCTGACCAGCGTTCTTTCCGATTCCCCGTTATACGTCGCCATCAGAAACGTTCCGTTATAGATGATCTCAAAGTGATCTTCCCTTTTTTGAAGCTGAATATCTCCCCGATCCGTGTGACTGCGTTCGATGATTTCCGGTGCATGATTCATGGTACCTGCCTCCTGCCCTAGAAAATGTTCGCTAACTCTACCAATCTCCATTATAACCTTATATGAACACGGAAAGTCCAATGCCGGGCTTCAATGATACCCGTTAATCTGCTAAAAAAGGTAACGAACGCCCCGCAACGAGAAACGGCCGCTAAGCCTTCCCTTTGCCTTGCGTCTCCAGCCGATTTGCCAGTTCCGACAAGTCCTGTCCTTTCAGCGCTCCCTCGACCAGCTGCGGCAGCATCGCGGGCGTGCAGGCAAAACACGGCGTCCCGTCCTTGGACAAGACCTTCGCGAGCCGCTCATCGTAAAAAGGTTTGCCTTCGTCGGACAAGGCCAGCAGACCCAGCGTCTTGACGCCGGATTCCTTCATCTCCCGCATGCGCCGGACCAGCCGGGACTGGTTCCCGCCTTCATACAGGTCGGAAATGAGGATGAACAGCGTTTTTTTCGGCTCTTTGATAAACTGCTCGCAGTAAGCCACGGATTTGTCTATATTCGTGCCGCCGCCAAGCTGAATGCCAAAAAGCATATCCACCGGATCATTGGCGCATTGCTCGGTCAGATCAACCACCTCCGTGTCGAAGACGACGACGCGGGTGTCCAACGCGGGTATGCTGGCAAAAATCGATCCGATGACCGACGCCCAGATGACCGATTCCGCCATCGAACCGCTTTGGTCGATGTCGACGATGACCGTCCACTCCTTGTTTCGTTTGGCCCTGTCAAAATAATAAAACTTCTCGGGGATGATCCGTTTAAGCTGCGTATCGTAATTTTTAAGATTCCGCTGGATCGTGCGTTTCCAGTCGATTCCGCTTAAGGAGGAAAGCGGCGTATGCTGCCTGCGGTTCAGCGCGCCGGTGACCGCCCGCTGAAGCTCGTGGCTCATTCGCTCCACCAGATCATCCACCACGGCCTGAACGAGCATGCGCGCGGTGTCTTTCGTTTTCTCCGGAATTTTCCCTTTAAGGGTAAGCAGCGTGCCGACAAGCTGAATATCCGGTTTGACGCTGGCGAGCACCTCGGGTTCGAACAAGAGCTGCTTCCAGCCTTTGCGTTCCATGGCATCGGTTTGAATGACGGAAACCACGTCCTCCGGAAAAAACGTCCGCACATCCCCGAGCCACTGCGCCAGCCGGGGAGCGGATTTTCCCCGGCCGGCTGCGCGCGCTCCCGCTCCCGCTCCAGCACCCGATGCCCCGTCCGTTCCGTCTTCCGTCTGATCATAAATGGCGGCAAGCGCCCGATCCATGATCAGCTCATCGCTGCTCAGTTCCAAAATACCGTCTTGGCCATACCGGCCGAGTTCTTCTTCGGCGGCCGCGCCCAGAATAAGCCGCCAACGGGACAACGCCCGACGATTCGACGTATTTTTCATCGCCTAAAAGTCCTCAAAATCAAAATCGTTAATTTCATCCAACATCCGGGCCTCTTCCTCCTTTAGATCGTCCATCATCATTTCTGCCGCATGCTCCGGTTCGATGCCCCACAGCTCGCCGAGCAGCTCGGCAACCATTGTTTTTTCTTTCGGGCCGAAGACGCTGAAAGCCCGGCGCAAAAATACGAGCGCCCGCTTGAACTCCTCATCCTCCAGCGTACAAATGTAATCGTCCAGCTGCTCCCATAAGCTTCTGCGAGACAACAGGGCATAACGGTGGCGCAGCGCCAGCCCTTCGAACCAGCCTGCGCCCAGGTCGGCCGGTATGCCCGGCGACAATCTGCGCGATACCTCCGCGGCGCACTCGTCAGCCGAAAGATCTCCCCGCTCCAGCAGGATGGCGCAGGCTAGCCCGGAAAGCATCGGGTTGGCGTCGTCCCGATCGGACAATCTCGCTAGTTCCCGTACCCACAGCGTTTCATCGACCTCGTCGCTATGCTCGGAAGCGATGTGATTCAATTGATTCATGGCGCCTGCCACCGCCTTTGCCGCTTCATCATTGCACTGGCTGGCATCGTTCAGAAACAGGCTGGCCCGCAGAAACAGCTGCCTCAGCAGCGGAACGAGGGGCAGCGTGTCGATTCTGCGGATGCCGCCAAAACGGATAAGCTGAGACATTTTTGTCGCCGCCGCGGCGATTTCCGCGACGTTCCGGGTTTCGACGGCAATTCTTTGCAGTGACGCTCGGCCTGCCTCCATCTGGTGGATCATTCCGCATTCGTAAGCCATCCAGATCAGCTCGGAGGCCTCCTTGATCGTGGAGCATGCTTCCAGCCGCTGCTGCAGCACGAATCCCGCAGCGGTTTCCACCGTTTCGCCCAGAAGGTTGGATTCCACCACTTCGATCTCCACTTCGGGCGACCACTGAACGATCCAATGCTCCGCCCAGACGGCCTGTTCTTCGCCACTGGCTTTTGCCTTCACGAAATGAATGCCGAGCAGCTTCAACCGATGAAACCAGAATGAACGGTTCAAATCGAGAAACGCGGCTTCTTTCGAAGACACTCTGCGGTTTTCCCGCAGATCAAGGGCTAGGTCGGTGGCCACCGCCGTTTTATACTTCTCCAGTTTGAGGCGTTTGAGCTGGCGATTCACGTCGTCCTGAATCGGCGTTTGGCTTACGCCCTCGGCCAACGATCCGATGGCCGTGCCAACCTCCGTTCGCGCGAGCGATTCCGCAACCACGGACAGCTCGCCCCGTCCCAGCAGCGTTTTGGCTGCATCCCGCAGGTCCGACAAGGTCGGGGCGGAGCCGCCATGCAGGGCCGTGAGCGATTCGGCAAACCTGACCGCCTCGATCACCTCCGCCGTCGAACGATGCGTGCCCGATGTTCTCAAATCGGCAGCCGCCGCCGCCAGATAACGATGCGGCAGTTCATTGAGCGTTCCCCGCCGCATATGTTCCCACATCATCTCAAAATAGAACGGAGCGATGTTCCCTGCCCCATAGCCGGATAGGGACGACAATTTCAAGTAGGAGTATGGCATGAGCGTGAGCTTCGTTTTGCGGGAAGGAAGCTGTGCCAACTCTTCGTCGCTCATGGCGTTGGATAAATCGGTTAACGCGGAAGCGTGATATGCGCCGCATACGACCACGATTTGCTCCGGCTTATGTCCCGCCGCGATCGCTTCCGCGATTTGCAGGCACATGTAGGCTTCACGCACCGCATGATAAGCGTATTCCAGCCTCTCGCTCCGCCTCTCCTGCTCCTCCGTCAGCTCCCGCATCCGGTCCGAATAAGCCGCTATCGCCTGCCGGTACGCATCCGGGCTCAAATTATGTTCGAAATTCCGTTCCCAATACGTATCATAATCATGTTCGCCCGCGATTTCCGCGATCCTGTCGTACAAGGAGCGTTCCATGCTTCGATTGTCCTCTGCCGTCCCATGCGGTGCCTCCTGCTCCTCCATGCCGCGGCCGGCAGGTTCGGACGGGGCATGTTCGCCTGCGGTTTCGTCATCTAGAATGCCGGAGGGGCCTGCCGGAACAGAATCCCGGATATCCTGCAAACAAACCGCAGACGAAGAAGGCAAATCGATAAAAGCGCAGTGCGCCCCATGATTACGGGCCCAAAGCATCGCCTGGTATTCGGGCGAATAGACGGCAAAAGGCCACAGAACCGTCCGGACCGGCAGATCCTCGGTAAACGCCAAAATCGCGACGGGCGGTTTCGTGGACACGTTCGTTAAATGCCCGATTTCGGTTGAGGCGTCCGACGGGCCTTCGATCAACACGGCCGTAGGCTGTACCCGATCCAGAAATTCGGCGACATGATAAGCGCCGGCCGGCGACAAATGCCGGACGCCGAATATGTGCACTCCAGCGCCGCGGGCCGTCATCATTGATTCATCTCCTTGCAGGCCGCATAAAGACCGCGCCAGCTTGCTCCGCGTTTTTTCATCACGTTGTCCAAATATTCCTTCCAGACGAGACGGTCCTTGTCGTCATCCTTCACGATCGCTCCCTGCAGCCCCGCAGCCAAATCCTCATCGGTCATTTCGCCGCTGCCGAAGCTGGCTGCCAGCGCCATGCTGTTCGTCAGAAGCGAAATGGCTTCGGCCGTGGAAATGACCCCGGCAGGCGTTTTTACTTTTTCTTTTTTATCGAGCGTCATGCCGCTGCGCAGTTCCCGAAAGATCGTCACGACCTTCAGGAGAGCTTCGTCCGCCGGAACCGCCGCCTGCAGGTCGTAGGACGCGGCGATTTCGGAAACTCGCTTTTTCACGATTTCCATTTCCGTTTCCAAATCCGCAGGCGCAGGAAGGACGATCATATTAAACCGGCGCTTCAGCGCCGTCGACATTTCGTTGACGCCGCGGTCGCGTGTGTTGGCCGTCGCGATCACGCTGAAACCTTTGCGCGCGTTCAATTCTTTGCCAAGCTCCGGAATCGAGATGGTTTTTTCCGACAAGATCGAAATCAACGCATCCTGAACCTCGGAAGCGCAGCGGGATATTTCCTCGAAACGCGCGATCCCGCCCGCTTCCATCGCCCGCATGATCGGGCTTTTCACCAGCGCTTCCGGCGTAGGGCCCTGGGCAAGGAGCATGGCGTAATTCCAGGAATAACGCACCTGTTCCTCCGTCGTTCCCGCCGTCCCCTGCACGACCAAACCCGAATGGCCATAAATGGCCGCAGCCAAGTTTTCGGACAGCCAGGATTTGGCCGTTCCCGGTTCGCCGATCAAGAGCAACGCGCGGTCGGTGACCAGCGTCGCAATCGCCATTTCGACGATCCGCGGATTCCCGATGTATTTCGGCGTGATCGCCTGCTTCCCCGCAGTTCCGCCGACGATAAATTTAAGCACAGACTGCGGCGACATTTGCCACCCGGACGGGATCTTGCCCTGATCCTCCCGGATCAAAGCCTGCAGTTCCTCCTGGTATAACAGCTCCGCCGGCTTCCTCATCATGTCTTGCATCGTGGATTCTTTGCTCATGCCGTTCGCTCCTTTATGAATGAATGGACGATTCCATGTTTTTCAAAATATACTCCAGTTGATCGGCGCTATGGGAGCCGAATTTAGGAAGGGATGCCCGAAGGCGCCCGGCGTACGACGCGGGAAGTCCGCAAAGCTGTTCGAAAAGGAAGGGTTCGATTTCGCGGCACTCCGTATTCCTCTCATCTTCGACCGCCCGAATAAGCGCTTCATGCAACACTTCTTCAGGGACGCCTGAGCGAACCAGCCCCATAACGGCCAAGTTCGCAAACCGGTTGCGGAATTCCGGCGAATTCTTCAGCTTAGTGAGCAAATAGGAAACGGCCTCCGCATGTCCCGGGCGCGCAAACGCGCTGACCAGCGCCATGCGGTCCATGGCGATGAACCGATCCAGCCATCGCGGATCCCACTTGGCGGCAATCTCTTCCCGCGACGGCATTTCCACATGGTAAACATAACCCTTATGACCGCCGGACCACGCTTGTTCGGCTTCCCGGTATCCGCGTGTCACGACCAGATCTTCAATGATATCCAACAGCAGTTTGGCTTCGTTGGCGCTCCGCCCTACCGCCGAAGCTTTCGCACGCTCCTCCAGGATGACCGCGAATGCCTCATACAGGCGTTCCGGAGGCAGCACAGGCTGTGCTCTCTTGAATATGTCGCGGGAATACGAAGCTGATTTGGCATGTTTTTTCAAATCGAGTTCCACCGCCGCCCGGACGAGCTCCCGCCCCTCTTCGGTATCTTCATGATGTACGTACCGCATCGCTTCGTTCGCCAAAAACGCCCAGCCGAGTTTATACATATAGAGTTCGTAATTCCGCATAACGTCCAAATATAGCCGCCCGAGTTCGGGGCTCGACTTTTGATGGAGCGCCCAAAGGTACCGTTTCGCCTGGTTCCAAACGTTATCAAGTTTTTCTTGGTTGAAGTTCCCTTCCCCGACCGAAAGCACAAGTTCCGCAAAGTCGCGAACCAGCCATCCGTTCAGCAGCTCCGACTGGCACTGCATGACAGGCGACGCCGCCGATTCGCCGTCCTTTCCCGAAAAGGCCTCATAGAGACGTTCGGCCGCGCTATCCCAGCCGGAGCCCGCAAGGGCTTGATAAGCCGCCTCACGGATGCTTTTTTTCTTGTCGCGGCTGAAATCCAGCAGCGCCTGCTCGTATTCGGCATGGCCCGCAAGCAGCCGGATCGCCGTCGTACGGACTTCATCCGAGCCGGCAACGGCGGCTCCGTAAACCACATCGAGCACGTTCTTCCCGCCGCTTTTCGCGATCACGGTCAATTTGCGGACTTCTAACATGCCTCCGGCAGGATGGAAGCTTTCGAGCAAATGAGGCACGATGTCAGGCCCATAGGACGGCAATACGTCGTTCATTGCAAACTCCGCGATTTCCGCGTAAGGGTCGTTCAACGCTTCGATTGCCAGCGGAAGCAGGCGGAGATCCTGAAAAAGCCCCTCCCGAAACGCTTCGACGATAATCTCGTGGCGCCCGCCCCCCCGGGTCGTAATCGCGGTGCGGACTGGGGACAGTTTACGGTAGGAAAGGTCCGTACGGAGCGCGACGGGAACCGTAGGCAGCGGCGTCGTTTCCCCTTCCGCAGCTCCCTTGCCCTGCGTTCGCAGCACCGACCGCAGCAACAGATTCACATCCTGCAATTGCCGGGGCGATTCCCCTCCGCCGCCTTCCGCGATCAAAGCATCAACGCCTTCGGCCAGCTTTTTAAATACCGGCGCCCGCTCTCCCAATTGTTTAAAAGACGGCAGCAGCCGCTTCAACCGATAATCTCCGGATGCCAAATCGCTTCCGGCAATATACAGGCGCCGGATTTCTTCGTTCAGCTCCATCAGCAATGCTTGGCTCATTTTGCATATTCCTCCAATTCGGCTCGTTAATACAGCAAGCGCACCAGCTCTTGTTCGTTGACGATGCTCAGCGGCTGGACGGTTAACCTTCCGCTTGGCATGTCATGGTTAAACATCCCTAGCAGCGCGATGTCCTGCAAACGTTCTTTCGGCATATATTTCAACAGGTGTACGGTACCTTCCTCAAGCAAGTCGCGAAGTTCCAGCGTTTCCCCCTGGGTGTCTGCGATAAAAATCCGGCCATCCGCATCGGCCACCACTTTTTCCGCATGCAGCAGGAGGACGGGATGAGGATCGCCCAGCGGATTTTTCAGCTGGTTTTTTACCTTTTTCACCGCCTCGGCAAAAGAAACGGAGGCGTGCTGCCGAATCCGGCCTATGTCCTTTCCTTCCAGCGGTCTAGAAACAAACGACTCGTATCGGACCCTTCGGTTCAGATCCCCCGGATAGCGGTATAACTCCGGTACCAAGGCCACCTCGAAAAAGCTGTCTTCTTCGCGCATCAATTTCGCCGCTTTATAAGGGCGGTATTGGACCGTGCAGTGAATTTCCCCGCTGTCCATCTGCATCCAATAACCGCAATCGACGAATTCCTGGCGGGAGGCGTCATCGCAACTAATGAATGAAAGCTGGATCAGTTCGGCTTCGCCCCCGGCGAGCCCCGCCTCTTTCAGCTCCGCCAGCTGCCACGCATGCCCCAGCCACTCCTCGATCGTGGATTCATGGTCTGGCGCCATCTCCGGATCTTCCAGTTTCGCGTTCAAATGGGCGCGCCCTTTTTTAATGAAGGCATGGATGACCGCAAGCTGCTCCGCCGCCAAGGAGTATGCTTGCTCCTGGTTTTCCTTCGCCGACAACATCGCGTGCAGCTTGCGCAGCTGAATTTGGGCGCCGTTCAAATAATGGCTTCCCATTTGCTTCACGTGCTCCTGAACGGCCTTGAGGTCTTTGGCATCCAGCGTGCCAAGGCCGCGGCGAACCAAAGATAACGCCAGCTTCTCGAGCAGGTCCAATCCTTCAAGCTGCGCCATGATTTTTTTCTTCAGAGCCGCTTTGTTGGTTTTTTTCGGTTTTGCCGCGGTCCCGGCCGCCGCCTCCGCTTTTTTCTCTTCCCGTTTTTCTGCCTTTTCCCGTTTGGCGGCCAAATCGTCCGGAACCTGCGCCGTCGTGAACGTTTTTCCTTCCGCGAAAGCGTAAAGCAATCCTAGCACATGCTTGCACGGGAACTGCCGGCTTGGACAGCTGCAGCGCATGACCGGTTTATCGGGAAGCATAAAATCCGCGGAAGGCGCATACGGCGTCTTCCCGCTCCCTTGGCACAGACCGAACAGCACGATCCCGTCTTCGGATCGGTGCAGCTCGGCAAATTTTCCTTTTTTATTCAAATCTCGCCCGTTTTTTATCGCAGCGCTGTTCGGCGCAAGCGAGTCGATCCAAGTCTCCGTGATCTCGATCAAACCTTTCCCCTCCACCATCGCTATGTTTACAGATCAACCAGATTTATGATATTAACCATGCCATATAAATCATACCTAATAATTTCCGCTGTCCATACCCTCTAAAGACCTAATCAGGAACATACATTCCTGTTTCGAGGCAGCAAAAAAACAGGCCAAATATCGGCTGGCTGCAGCCGATTCAGCCTGTTTTCATAATTCTCAGTGCGATAATATGCACATTCGCGAAAATATGCGAGGTAATTTATACCACTTTGCGATCCTCGGAAACCCTTTGTACCTAATCGGAAATCCGCCATTGCGTTCCATAAACTCGGGTATCCTTGTTCGCCTGCCCGCCTGTCAGCCAGATTTTTGACCGACGTGCTTCCTTTACATTTTAATGTCGGGGTTGGCAAACATGATCCGTTCGGCCGTCTCCCATAATGACGGCAAAAAGCGCAGCCCGGCTTCGGCGCGGCGGCACAAATCCTCGCTTGACCGAATGCCCAGATCCGCCAGAAACCGGGCAAAAAAAGCTTCGCAGTGACGCCGTGCGGCCGTCTCTGCATCAACCGCCAATATGTGGTAGCATCTGGAAAACGTCGCCGCCATCCAAAATGCCGCTTCGCGGTGCTCTCCCCTGCCGATCAGCTCACGGCTGCCGTCAATGGCGATCGATTTGGCTTCGGGCGTTATGTCCGAACTGAAGGGGAATGGCGTTCTTGCGGCGATCGCCGCAGCGTCGAAGACTTTTTCGAGCGTGCCCAAATGATGCTCCGCCCTGGCCGGAGTCCAGTCGGCGCACCCTAAAAATCCGAGCATTTCTGGATATATTTCATCATGCCCATAGTGCTTCATCACATCGCGGGCAGCCGAATACCTCAGCCTTACGGTCGGGTTGCGCAGCGCTGCGACGAGAATGACGTGCGCCATCACCCCCGTCGGGAACAGCCAGGACATCACCTGCTCGAACAATGGCGAAGCCGGGTTCAGGGACCGCAGCCCCTGATCTACCCGGTTCCAGGCTTCCTTGGCGCGAAGCTCCACCCACTTTTTTTCCGCGAATCGCGCGGATACCTGCCGCTGCAACGAATGCAGCCAGCCCTTCGGATCGTCGATTACCGTGTCGGTGCGAAAGCTGCCTGCCAAATGATACGATCCAAGCACTCGCTCGGCCGAAGCCAACTGGACGGAGGGAATGTAAGTAATCTCCAAAAGCGTATCGCGGTAAATCATTTTTCCCGGTTTCGGCGGGGTTTCCCCTCCCTCAAGAACCACGATGACATCGACATCCGACCCGATCGCCAGCGGTTCCGCCTCCGAACGCCCCACCGTCGAACCGCTGAAATAAGCTCCCGAATATCCCGCAACGCGACGGCCATGTTCCCTTACCCATTCCGCAGCGCGTTTTCGCGCCGTTCCGATCGTCCCCAACGGAGCCACCTCCACAATGATTCATTTGATTTTAACTTATGAAACAATGCGCCGAACCTTGTTTTTCGTTCGTAAGGATGCGTGCGGCGGGTTGCCGCCGGATCCCTTCATCGCCCCCATGCCATGCGGATGCGCTCAGCCTCCGTGACCATGCCGGAAATCAGATCGGCAACCGTCGGGATATCGCGGATCATCCCTGCCGCCTGCCCCGCAAAGCCGAACCCTTTGTCCGCGTCGCCGCCATGAATCCAACGCCTGTTGGCTTCGCCGCTGATATAGTCTTTTAGCGCTTCATACGTTGGGGTCGCCCGTTCGAGTTCAAGGAGCTTGTCGACGTATGCGCTTTTTAAAACCCTTGCCGGAGCGCCGATAGACCGTTTAATGACGACCGTATCGGACTCGGAGCTGTCGAGGAGCGCTTGTTTATAGGAAGTCGAGGCGTCGACGCATTCGCGCGTGGCAATAAAACGCGTCCCCATTTCGATCCCCTCCGCCCCAAGCGCATGGGCGGCCATCCAGCCGCGGCCGTCCCCGATCCCGCCTGAAGCGACGACAGGAATGTCCACCGCGTCCACGACTTGGGGAACGAGCACCATCGTTCCGACGTCGTCGCGCCCGAGATGCCCTCCGCCCTCCTGCCCGACGACGATCACGGCAGATGCGCCGAGCTGCTCGGCTTTTTGCGCCTGCCTGCGCGATGCGACGAGAACCAACCGTTTGATGTCCGTCGGCTCCAGCATTTCCAGTATCGGAGCCGGATTCCCCCCCGTTATCGTGACGACGGGCACTTGTTCTTCGATGACAGCTTGGACCCGGTCCTCGTATGGGTTTCCGTGCATGCCGATCGCGAAATTGACGCCAAACGGCCGATCGGTCATCGCGCGGGCCCGGTGAATCTCCCGGCGCAGGGAAGCCGCGTCCGGAAGGCTCATGGCCGTGATTTGCCCCAAACCGCCCGCATTCGAAACCGCGGCGGCAAGGTCTGCGTAAGCCAAATAAGCAAGCCCCCCTTGAATGATCGGATATCGGATTCGCAACAATTCGGTCAGACGGGTGTTCCATTGCATGACCGGCAAGCCCCCTTAATTTTCCTTAGGATGAATGATCACTGTAGATTGCAAAAACATTCAGCCATCGTTATGATATGCCGCCCAAGCGCAACAGCAGCATCGCAATCGCGAACAAAACGGCCGTTCCCCCTGCTCCGGCATCCCATGCTCCGAATTTCAGCTGTTGATAGGAGGTTCTTCCTCTACCGTTTCCAAAGGCGCGCGCTTCGATCGCGCAGGCGAGCTGCTCCGCGCGCTCAACCGTCGTAACAAGCAGCGGAACGAGAATCGGAATATAAGCAAAAATTCGTTTCGGCAGCGGCAATGCGGCAAGATCGAACCCGCGCGCCTTTTGGGCCAGCAATATGCGGTCAAGTTCCTGCATAATCGTCGGAATAAACCGGATTGCGATGACTACCATCAAGGACAGCTGCTCCACGGGGACATGAAGCCTGGACAGAGGCGCAAGCAGCTTTTGAAGCCCGTATGCCAAAACAAGCGGTTTCGTCGTTAACGTTAATACCGAGGCGGTCAAAACAAGCAGTACGATTCGCCAAACGAACATTGCCCCGTTTTGCAATCCTTCAGCCGTCGCTTCGATAAAAAACCATCTCCAAATGACGGTTCCTTCGGTGAACAAGGCATGGTACAGGAAGGTGAACGCCAAAACGAACAATACCGGCTTCAGGCCTTTCCAGTACGCGCGAAACGGGACTTTAGACAACAACAATACGCCGAATACAAGCACGGTCGCAATCGCATAACTCATTTCCGTTTTCAGTATCAGGAAGCTAATCATGAGTACGACGGTGCTCAACAGCTTCGTGCGCGGGTCCAGACGGTGAAAGATGGAATTCGTTTCCAAATATTGGCCAATGATTACGGTATCCCTCATTTAGAAGCCCCTTTTATTCCAGATCGGCATGATTTTTTCGAAAATATCCGATTCCCTGCAGCTGGCGGCTTCAATCTTTTGGCCGGCCAATTGCCCGATCAGCTTTAACATCTGCACGGGTTCGGGCAAAGAGAATCCAAGCCGTTCCAGCAGCTCGTTTTGTTCCAGGAATAACTCGTCCGCTCCAAAGTGCCCTATCAGCTGTCCTGCGCGGAACACCATCACCTCATCCGAATATTCGGCCACGTCTTCCATTTGGTGGGAGATCAAAAGAACCGTGCGGCCGTTTTGCCGCTGCCACTGCTTTAGCATGCGCAACATGGATATTGCGCCGAGCGGGTCCAGGCCCGCGGTCGGTTCGTCCACGATCAGCAGCTTCGGATCCGATATCAGTACCGATGCGATCGCCACCCGGCGCCTATAACCACCGCTTAAGCGAAGCGGAACGAGCGGCAGGATATCGGGGCTCAGGCCGACCGCGGGCAAAATCGCATGGATCGCCTCTTTGATTTCCCGGGTGGAGGTCCCCTGCTGCTTCAGAGCAAAGGCGAGTTCTTTTTCAACGGTCGTTTCAAACAGCTGATGTTCGGGATATTGAAAAACAAAGCCGATCTCGGGGATCGCTTTCAGCTTCCCTTTGGCATCCCGCGGCGCCGGCTGTTCCCGAATCATGTATTCCCCCTCAAGGAATGGAATCAGTCCTTTAAGCACTTTGGCGAACGTCGACTTTCCCGCGCCCGTGTGGCCGATGACGGAGATCCATTTTCCTTCCTGAAGCGTGCAGTTGACGGCTCTTAAAGCCGGTTTTCCCTCGTAATGAACGCTTACACCGTTTAGCTGGTAGGCCATTGCGCACGAATCGCCTCCTTCCAATCCGCCTGCCACGGCGTTGCGAACTGCAGTTTCCGATGTACCCGCACCGAAAACGGAAGGACCAGCTGATAGTCGGCAACGGGCATGGTCTTAAAAAAGCGGAGCGGATCGCCGTCATAGGCCAGCCGCCCTTCATGCAGAAGCAGGATTCGACCCGCCTGCAGCGCTTCCTCCATATGGTGGGTGATATGAATGACGGTCATGCCTGCAAGGTGCAGCTTCCGCATGATGTCCTGCACCTGCTTCCTTCCCTGCGGGTCCAGCATCGACGTCGCTTCGTCGAAAATGATGATTTCGGGCCGTATGGCCAAAACGGCCGCAATCGCGGCACGCTGTTTTTGTCCGCCGGACAGTTGATGGGGCATCGCTTCCGCGTGCTCCTCCATGTGAACGGCCCGCAGCGCCTCTAGCGCCCGTCCGAGCATCTCTTCCCTGGGCACCCGGATATTTTCCAATCCGAAAAGGACCTCATCCATGACCGTCGTCGTGATGAATTGGTCCTCCGGATTTTGAAATACAAAGCCGATTCGGCGGCGGATTTCCGCCAAGTCGGCAGGATCCGACGTATCCAAATCATTCAGCTGCACATGACCTCCCTTGGGTAAAAGCAGCCCGTCCATGAGCTTTGCCAGCGTCGATTTCCCGCAGCCGTTCGAACCGACGACCGCTGCATATTCTCCGTTTTGGACGGTAAAACTTATGTTTTCCAAGACAGGCTGAGCCTTTTGATAATAAAAAGAAACGTTGTCGAATGTAAGCATTCATGAATTCTCCTTTTGCCCGCGCCATGCTGCGAAAAATGCCTCCGCGCCGTTGGCGGAGAAAACAGGGGCAGGTTTCTGCCATTTCGTAATTTTGGAGCCGTTAACCCCGAATATTTCTCCCGTTATATCATCGCCGGGCTGTGCCAAAAGCGCGGCCGCGAATTCGGCGATATCCTCCGGCCCGCCCACGTTCCACGTCTCCGGAAAAGGCTCCTTGAGCCTGGCGCTTTTTCCCTTGATATGCTCGATGACCGGTCTCGTCATGTCCGTCAAGGCAGCGGGCGAAATGGCATTCACGCGTATGCGGTCGCGCCTCAGCTCTTCCGCAAGCGTCCATACCATGCCGAGAATGCCGGCTTTGGCCGCGCTGTAATTCAGCTGCCCGGCCGAACCCGCTAATCCGGCGGTCGATGTCATAAGCAGGATGTCGCCGCCGTTTTTTTGCAGATGCGGCAGCGCCCGCGATACGGCGTAAAAAGCGCCGTTCAAATGGACGTCCAGCACGGCATGCCACTCGGCGTCGGTCATGCGCGCGCATTTCCGGTCCCGCAAATTGCCGGCGTTATGGATCAGCGCGTCGATCCGGCCGTATTCGGCAACGGATGCATGGACCAGCCCGGCGACCGCATCGGGATCGGCCACATCCGCGCGATATCCGAATGCTTCCCCGCCCGCTTGGCGAATATCCTTTACGACTTCGTCGATCAGCATCTCCTTCGTTCCGTTGACAACTACTCGATAACCGGCCTTTCCAAGATGCATGGCCATGCTTCGCCCGATGCCTCTCGTCGCCCCCGTGATCAAAACAACCTTTTTCATCGGCATGTTCCCTCCCTTACCGTCAAACGGCCCGAAGCAATGGTTTCGCCGGATTCCGCCATCACGGTCACGCGGATGTCGTCTCCGTTATAGGTGGCCCCAAAGTCAAACGTTGCGGCAGAATCGACGAACAGCGGGCTGTGAAATCTCATCGCGCAGGACGTAATCCATGCCGTTTGATGCTCGGAAATGTACAACGATTGCGCAAGCCCCATCAAGAACATGCCATGGACGATCGGACGCTCATACCCGGCTTCGGCCGCGGCGTCGCTGTCCAGATGAATGGCCGCCATATCCTTGGAGGCAAACGCGTATTGCTGAACCGCTTCAGCCGTGATTCGTATTTTCATGCCGCTCACCTGCCTGGATTAATACCGTCTCCGCCGTGACGATCAAATCGTTGCCATTGTAACAAACAAGGTTATGGGTGTATAGCGTCAGCTTGCCTTGCCTGCCTTCCTTCGTTTCCGCCTTCGTCAAGGAGAGTTCGCAGTCCAAATTCATCCCGGCGGTCATCGGAGCTTCATATGAAAATCGTTGGGAGCCGTGAATCCAAGCGTCTTCTTCTTTCAACCAAGGAATATCGAACTCCTGCCAAAAAATCACCGGCATGGTCGCGGGCGCGATCAACTCGCCGCCGATCGTCTGCATAGGTGCTCCAATGCTGCGGGCATAGCGGGTTATCCACTCTTCCGTGACTTGAATCCGCCGCCGAACCTTTCTCATTCGATGGCCTCCACGAGGGTGGCCAGACCGATGCCTCCGCCTATTCCGAGCGTGGCCAGCCCCCGTTTGAAAGGCTGGTGCAGCATTTCCGCGCACAAGCGCGTCATCAAAACGGCGCCCGACGCCCCGTAAGGATGGCCGAGCGCCAGCGCGCCGCCCCCGCGGTTCACCTTGTCTTCCGGAATCCCGAGCATGTTCAGCGAAGCCAGCACCTGCGAGGCAAAAGCTTCGTTAAATTCGACGACATCTATATCGCCGACCGTCAAACGGCGGCGGTCGAGCAGCTTTTGAACGGCAGGGACGGGGCCCATCCCCAAATAATCCGGATCCACGCCCGCGGCCTGCGCGTCGACTATCCGTAAAACGGGCTGCAAGCGGAGCTCCCTGCATTTTTCGCGCGACATGACGAGCACCAAAGCCGCCCCGTCATTGACGGGACAGGCGTTGCCTGCCGTGACGGTGCCTTGCTCCAGGAAAACCGGAGGCAGCTTGCGCAGCTTTTCCAGGCTGGTGTCGTTTCTGGGACATTCGTCGGCGGCAATCCATTCCCCATTGACCTGAAGAGGCACGATTTCTTGCTTGTACCGTCCCGAGCGCTGCGCATGCACCGCTTTTTGATGGCTT
>Ga0180220_1000942_pt1 | contig 25124 bp, 18 predicted proteins | sample eDN5th37CBELigBY_FD_151335 | JGI IMG/M metagenome (GOLD analysis project Ga0180220, IMG submission 151335) | Enriched backyard soil microbial communities from Emeryville, California, USA - eDNA 5th pass 37_C BE-Lig BY (version 2) (version 2) | ecosystem: Environmental > Terrestrial > Soil >...
GAGACCGTCGGCTACCGGATCCGGCTCGAGACCAAGGTCGGCCCACGCACGCGGATCGAGGTGGTCACGGAGGGGGTGCTGACGCGGATGCTGCAGAGCGATCCGTCGCTCGAGGGGGTGGGGGCGGTGATCTTCGACGAGGTCCACGAGCGGAGCCTCCACGCCGACCTCGGGCTCGCGCTCTGCCTCCACGCCCGCGAGCTGCTGCGCGACGACCTGCGGATCCTGGCGATGTCGGCGACGCTGGAGGGGGAGCCGCTCGCCGCGCTCCTCGGCGGCGCGCCGATCATCACCTCCGAGGGGCGGAGCTACCCGGTCGAGACGATCTACCTCGGCGATGGTCTCCTCGCCCGCGGCTCCGGCCACTCGCCAGCCCGCCCGGGCGATGCTCTGGTCGAGCGGACGGTCCGCGCGGTCCGACGCGCCCTCGCGGAGCGGGCGGGGGACATCCTGGTCTTCCTCCCGGGGGCGGGGGAGATCCGGCGCGTGGAGGAGGCGCTGGGAGTGGCGTTGAATGGTGTAGACGACGGGGTGCGCGGAGGCGACGTCGTCGTCTCGAGCTCCGTCGGTGCCCCCCGGGTCCGCGTGCTCCCGTTGCACGGCTCGTTGACCCGCGAGGCGCAGGACCTGGCGCTGCGGCCGGCACCGGCGGGGACGCGCAAGGTGATCCTCGCCACGTCGATCGCGGAGACGAGCTTGACGATCGATGGGGTAAGCACCGTCGTCGACTGCGGGTTGATGCGGGTGCCGCGCTTCTCGCCGCGGACGGGGATGAACCGGTTGGAAACGGTGCCGGTCTCACGCGCGGCCGCGGACCAGCGGCGCGGACGGGCGGGCCGGCAGGGGCCGGGGACCTGCTATCGTCTCTGGTCGGAAGGGGAGGACCGGGGGCTGATGCAGCAGAGCACGCCGGAGATCCTCCAGGCCGACCTGGCGCCGCTCGCGCTCGAGCTCGCGGTCTGGGGGGTCGACGACCCGGGGGAGCTACGGTGGCTCGACCCGCCGCCCGCGGCGGCGCTGGCGCAGGGGCGGGACCTGCTCCGGGCGCTCGGCGCGCTCGACGCCGAGGGACGGATCACGCCGCACGGCCGGCGTATGGCCGAGCTCGGGCTGCACCCCCGGCTCGCCCACCTCCTGCTCCGCGCGCGGGAGCTGGGGCTGGGCGCGCTGGCCGCCGACCTCGCGGCGCTCCTCGGCGAGCGCGACCTCTGCCGCGGCCAGGACGGGCCGCCGGACGCGGATCTGCGGCTCCGGGTCGAGGCGCTGCGCGGGGAGCTCGGCGCGGCGGCGTCGCGGGGGTGTACGGTGGACCATGGGGCGCTGCGCCGCGCGCGCCGCGAGGCCGAGCATTGGCGCCGTCGGATCGGCGCCGAGCGGGCACGGGGGAGCGACGACGTCGACCGCAGCGGGCTCCTCCTCGCCTTCGCCTACCCCGACCGGATCGCGCTGCGACGCCAGGGCCAGCCCGGGCGGTTCCTGCTCCGCAACGGCCGGGGCGCCGCGCTCGACCCGAAGCAACCGCTCGCGGGGGCGGAGGCGATAGTCGCGGTCGAGCTCGACGACCAGGGCCGCCAGAGCCGTATCCTCCTCGCCGCGCCGCTCGGGGTGGCCGAGCTGCGCGAACACTTCGCCGATCAGATCGAGGCGCGGGAGGGCGTGTCCTGGGACGCCGAGGCGCGGGCGGTGCGGGCGCGGCGGCGGGAGTCGCTCGGCGCGCTGGTCCTGGGCGAGACGCCGATCCCGGACGCGGATCCGGAGCTGGTCCGCGCCGCGCTGCTACAGGGGATCGCCGCCGAGGGGCTCGAGATCCTCCCCTGGACCCGGGAGGCGGTCCAGCTCCGCGAACGGATGATCTTCATGCGACGCCACGACCCCGCCTGGCCGGACCTCACCGACGACACGCTGCGGGCGACCCTCGCGGAGTGGCTGGGGCCGTACCTGGACGGGATGCGCAGCGCGGACGAGCTGCGCCGCCTCGACATGAGGTCGATCCTGGAAGGGCTCCTCACCTGGGACCAGCGCCGGCGGCTGGACGAGGAGGCGCCCGCGACCTACACGGTGCCGCGCGGCGCGAAGATCAGGATCGACTACAGCGATCCTGACGCTCCGGTCCTGGCGGTGCGGCTACAGGAGCTCTTCGGGGTGCCGGAAACCCCGTGCATCGCCCGCGGCCGGGTCCCCCTCACCCTGCACCTCCTCTCGCCCGCCGGCCGCCCGGTCCAGATCACCCGCGACCTCGCCAGCTTCTGGGAGACGACGTACTTCGAGGTGCGGAAAGATCTGAGGGGGAGGTATCCGAAGCATGCCTGGCCGGAGGATCCGAGGAGGGGTCAGGGGCCAGGGGTCAGGGGTTAGTGGTTTGGCATTCGGGGGTTGGGATTTGGGGGTCGGGGGGCGTCCTCGGGGTTCGTCGGGGGGTCGGGGGACGGTTGGGCGCCCCTGACCCCTGGCCCCTGACCCCTGACCCCTGGCCCCTGGCCCCTGGATCCTGACCCCTGACCCCCGAATGCCAAACCAATCTCCCTGCCATCGGCCCCAAGCTTGCCCTGCAATGAAAGAATGACCGAGTGGCGATTCTTGCGCGGATGGTCTGAGACCGAGTTGCAGGAGCGGCTCGCGGCTTTGGAGGGGTTGGGGCGCAACTTCCCGGGGCCGGTGGAGGAGTTGACCCCGGCGCGGGGGTGGCGGAGGCGGGAGATGCAGGCGATCGTCGCGCGGGAAGCGCCGGGGCCACCGGAGGTGGGGGGAGCGTTCGAGCGGGCGCGGGAGGGGGTGGAGAACTTCCGGTTCTCCGACCCGCGGATCGTCGTCGGGTACTTCGACCCGGCGGTGCCGCTGGCGCGGCGGCGGATGCTCCTGGAGCTCAAGGCGGTCGGGCTGCGCTACCTCTGCGGCGCCGCGGTGGGAGCGGTGCGCGTGGAGCAGACCGACGAACGTACCATCTTCGGGTTCCGGTACGAGACGCTGGAAGGGCATATCGAGCGCGGCGTGGAGTGGTTCCTACTGACCAAAGATCACGAGAGCGGTACGATCGGGTTCAGGATCTCGGCGGTGTGGCGGCCAGGCGACTTCCCCAACTGGTGGAGCCGCGTCGGGTTCGCGTTCCTCGCGCGGCACTACCAGACCGAGTGGTTCCGCCGGGCGCTCGACCGTCTGGCGCTCATCGCTACCGGGGCGTGCGAGCCGTAGGGCCGGGTGCGACGCGGAGCCGCGCCGGCGCGATGACGTCGTCTACATAGAAGGTCATATCACGGTATGCGGCGCGGCCGTGTCGACCATGGCACGATCCCTCCAGTCCGATATATAGGTCTGCAGGCTGGAAGGAGGGAGGTCGGTGGGTCGATCGGTCCGGCGAGGTGAGGTGGGTAGACGTGGGGTCTCATGTTCGATGAGAAAATGTTCTTCGAGACCCTGCTCATCCTCGCGCTGATCGCGTTGAACGGGGTCTTCGCGATGTCGGAGATCGCGGTCGTCTCGTCGCGCCGGACGCGGCTGCAGCTGCGCGCCGACAAGGGGAGCGCGGGTGCGCGCCGGGCGCTGAAGCTCCTGGACGAGCCGACCCGCTTCCTCTCGACGGTACAGGTCGGGATCACCCTGGTCGGGGTCTTGGCCGGTGCGTACGGCGGCGCGCGCCTCGCCGGGGAGCTCCGCGTCCACCTCGAGCAGATCGAGCCGATCGCCGCCTACAGCTCCGAACTCTCGCTCGCGATCGTCGTGATCGGGATCACCTACCTCTCGCTGGTCATCGGTGAGCTGGTGCCGAAGCAGATCGCGCTCAACCACCCGGAACGGATCGCCGCCGCGATCGCTGCGCCGATGGACCGTCTCTCCGTCCTGGCCGCGCCGATCGTGAAGGTGCTCAGCGTCTCCACGGAGCTGGTGCTGCGGCTGTTCCGTATCCGGAAGTCGCAGGAGCCGCCGGTCACGGAAGAGGAGGTGGCGGCGCTCATCGACGTCGGGACGGAGGCGGGGATCTTCGAGGAGGAGGAGCACGACCTGGTGGAGCGGGTCTTCCTGCTCGGCGACCAGAGGATCTCCTCGCTCATGACCCCCAGGCACCGGATCGCCTGGCTCGACATACGCGACCCGCCCGAGGTGCACCGGAGGGAGCTGATCCGACGTCGCTACTCGCACTATCTGGTATGCGACGGCGACCTCGACCACGTCGTCGGGATGGTCCACGTCATGGATCTCCTCGCCGATCTCCTCGCCGGGAGACCGATCGAGCTGCGCCGCGTAATGCGACGCCCACTCTTCGTCCCGGAGAGTCTGCACGCGCTCCGGCTCCTAGAGCTCTTCCGGGAGAGCAAGGTCCACCTGGCGGTGGTCATCGACGAGTACGGCGAGGTCGAAGGGCTGGTGACGTTGCACGACGTCGTCGAGGAGATCACCGGCGAGTTGGTAGCCAACGCGGAGCCGAGGATCATTCGCCGCGAGGATGGCTCGTGGCTAGTAGACGCCTCGATCCCGGTGGACGAGTTCTGGGAGCACCTCGGTCTCGACGAACGACGCCGCGTGGTACGCTCGGAGTACAACACCCTCGGCGGACTGGTCGTCTCCGAGCTCGGCCGGATCCCCAGGAGCGGCGACACCTTCGAGGCGCGCGACCTGAAGTTCGAGGTGGTGGACATGGACGGCCGGCGGGTCGACAAGGTGCTGGTGACGCCCAGGCCCGGGGCGCCGCGCGAGGCGCCGGACGCCGGCCGGGGAAACGGGAGGTAGTGGCGCCGGGCCCACCGCCGGAAGCGCGAGAGGGTGGCCCGGGCCAACACCCGGCCACCCCCCTGCCGTCGTTCGTCTGTCGTCAACGAATCAGTGCCGCACCACCCGGATCGCGTCCGCGGCCAGCTCGCCGGGGCCGCTGAGCGAGCGCGAGATGAGGACCCGCGCCCAACCGGTCTGCGTCCAGTTCCAGGTCCCCAGCAGGACCCACTTGCCGCCGTTGATCTGCTGGTTCTGATCGCCGTTGTAGAACATCGTCCCGCCGATCGTCTCGAAGACACGGTACCTGACCGCGGTCGACCGGTTGGAGGAGGCCGGCCAGCGGGCGTAGACGCTGTAGGTCCCGGTCGCGGGGATCAGGAAGTCGAAGTAAGCGCCGTCGTTGGTCGGGCCGGCGCCGGTCGAACGGCGGAAGTTGATCAGGTACTTCCCGCTGTTGTCGGTGTAGGTCCCCCAGTTCGAAGAGGCGCTGAACTTCGCCTTGGTGGTGTCGTTGGCCGGGTTGTAGTTGTCGACCACGATCTCGCCGTTCGGCGACCAGAGACTCAGCTCGAAGTTGTGGCCGAGGAAGATGTCGGTCGCGCGGACCAGCGCTTCGGCGAAGGCGGCGCGGTTGGACTGCGTGTCACGCACACCCGTGTAGTGCGCCTCGATCTGAACCCCGCAGATATCTCCGCCATCCCGGCACCCGTGCGTGGCCGTGTTGTAGCCGCCGTTGAAGTACGGCTCGCCGACGTCGGGCGCGGGGTCCTGCGAGCTCGGGACCGCAGGGTAGCCCAGGGTGGCCAGGGTCGTGCCGATCGCCTTGCTGCCGCGCAGGAGCCCGGAACCGAAGTTGAACGGCGCGCTCGCGGCGAAGGTCCGGATCGAGCTCTTGTTGCGATAAGTGGTGTTGGTGTTCAGCGTGGCGTCCGACTGGCGGAGATCGGCGCCGGTCAGGAGATACCCGATCTCGATCCGCTGGATGTCGTGCGCGTGGCCGTGAATGTCGTAATACCAACCCCGCCCCCATGGCCCGTTCAGGACCGCGTTCTTGGCCACGTCGATGAAGGCGTGGAAATCGTTCCAGGCCATCTGCGCATTGGCGTTGCCGCACGCACCCTCGGTGATGTTACGGTTCGCGTCGAGCTTGCTCCGATGCAGCCGGTTGATGATGACGTGGGGGTACTTACCCGTGTACTCGTAGAAGCGATACTTGAGCGAGCGCGCCAGCTCCGCCGTGTTCAGGTCCGCCGACGTGGTCGCCGACCCGCCGCACGCCGAACTCGTCCGATCGGGGATCGACGACGGCTTCAGACTCCCGCCGTGCGGGGCCGAGATGATGATCGGCAGGTTCCCGGCATGGTACTCGATCCAATCGTTCGTACTATAGTAGACCTCGCCAGGGGTGTATGGACCCGCCGCGATCGACGCCTGGATCGGCGGCGACTCGGTCTGCGGTTCCGGTACGACCAGCGCTTCGTCACAACCGGTCAGGCCCACCAGACAGGCGAGCCCGGCCGCCAGAACTACATCCCTCCTGCGTGCATTCATGAGTGGCCTCGCGTTCAAAGGTGAAATGGCGAACGACAGCAGGGAACGACTCGCGCCCCACCCGCAACCCGGGTGAGATCGGTTATCGCACAGGCTGCGGCACACACCCCCGGCCCGGTCCTCGGCTCGAACGACAGAGGCAGGGCGGCCTTACGCCGGTCCAGTCTGGCCAGTGAATTGTCCCACGAAGCAAGCTAGCCATGTGCAACATTCATGCCAGCGCTACCGATAGTCTTTATGCAGTTTGGGGTGCTTCGTCGAGAGGTAGCCAGAGGGTGAAGGTGGAGCCTTTGCCGACCTCGCTCTCGACGGTGATCTTGCCACCGAGTGCGTGGGCGAGCTTCTGGCTGATAGAGAGGCCGATCCCGCTCCCCTCGGCGTCTTCGGACTGGGAGAGGCGGCCGAACTCCTGGAAGAGCAGGTGTCGCTTCTCTGGAGGGATCCCGCGGCCGGTATCGATCACGGAGATCGCGATCCAAGGCCCGGCGGCGGGTTGGGCGCCCTCCGCTCCCGGGCCGTGGTCGCGCACTCTGGCGGTAATAGTGATCCCGCCGTGTTCAGTGAATTTGACGGCGTTGGAGACGAGGTTGCCGAGGATCTGGCGGACGCGCGCCGGGTCTGTGTAGCTGGTGGGTAGTGACTCCGGGAGGTTGGTCGCCAGTTCGAGGCCTTCGGCAGCCGCCCTGGCCTGGTAGCTCTCGGCCACGTTGCGCAGCAGGCCCATGAGATCGGTGGGCTCGCGTTCGATCTCGATCTCGCCGGCCTGAGCCCGAGCGACGGTGAGGAGGTCGTCGATCAATTCGAGGGCGGTGCGGATGGCGTTGCGGACTTTGGCTACGCTTTCCTCCTGTTTCGGGGTGAGTTCGTCGATCGCCCCTTCTTCCATGAGCTGGAGGAAGCCGTCGGCCGCGCCGAGCGGGTTCTTGACGTCGTGGGAGAAGCCGCGGATCAGCCGGGCGCGGCTCCTGGTGACGTGTTCGAGCTCGGCGCGCCGGCGGTCGGCCTCGGCCCGGGCGATCCTTTCGCGTTCGAGGAGGCGGGTCCGTTCGGCCTCTGCCTCGATCCGCTCGGTGATGTCGGTATTGGTCCCCAGCCACCGCAACACCCTCCCCGCGGAATCCCGGACCGGGACGGCGCGGGTGAGGAACCAGCGGTACTCGCCGGTCTTGCCGCGCAGCGGGATGGTGTCCTCCCAGGGCTCGCCGGCTTCGAAGCGGGCGCGGACCCGTGCGACGACCTCTTCCTTCTGGTCCGGGAGGATGAGCTCCTGCCACCGCCACCCCTCGAGCTCCTCGAAGGTGTTGCCGGTGAAGTCGTACCAGCGCTGGTTGTACCAGTAGACGCGGCCGGACGCGTCGGCCATCCAGGTGAGGTGTGGGATGCTGTCGGCGAGCGCGCGGAGGTTGCGCTCGCTCTGGCGCAGCTCGTCCTCGGCGGCCTTCCGCTCGGTCACGTCGCGGAAGAAGATCGAGAGCCCGTTCACGGAGGGGTAGATGTGCAGGTCGAGCCAGACCCCCTCGGGTTCGTAGTAGAACTCCTGTTCGACCGGTATCCGCTCCGCCATGGCGCGGCGGCTCTCGCGCTCGAGCACGGTCCCACGTAACAGTGGGTATTCCGCCCAGATGTTCTTGTTGAGCAGGGTGTGGCGAGGCCGCCGGAGGATCCGTTCGGCCTCGTGGTTGAGGTAGGTGATCCGCCATTCGGAGTCGACCGCGAAGAACGCCTCGGAGATACTCTCCAGGAGCGTGACGACCTCCTGCCGCGTCTCGCGCTCGCGCCGCAGCAGCCGTTCGAGCCGCAGGGCGGCTTCCTTGCGCTCGGTGATCTCCTCGGCGATTCCGGCGGCGCGGTAGACGACTCCACTCCGGTCGCGGATCGGATAGATGCGGGACCGGATCCAACGGACCTCGCCGTCGGGCCGGACGATCCGGTACTCGATCTCGCGTTGGTGCCGGCCGGTATAGCCGAGCGCGGTGCTGACCCTGGACCGATCCTCGGGGATGATCGCGTCGAGGAGCGAGGCTGGTCGTTGGAACAAGCTCTTCCGGCTCCGCCCCCAGACCCGTTCGTAGGCGGGGTTGACGTAGTAGAGCTCCGAGAAGTCCGGCGAGCCGAGCCAGACCACCTCCTGGAGGTTGTCGACGATCTGCCGAAACCGCACCTCGCCTTCGCCGGTTTCTTCTCCGAGGAGGAGGCGTTTGAAGGCCGCGGTCGCCAGCTCGCCCAGGGAGCGGAGATGCTTCTCCTCTGCATCCGCCCAGGTGTCGAGTAGCCGGGCGATCATCTGGCGATCGGCCCGTGGCTGGTGCCGCGGCGGCTCGGGGCGGCGCGCGCGGTTGCGCTGCCGGCGACGGATCGCGATCATCGCCGAGGTCGACGCTGCGAGCGCTACCGCGACCGCGGTAACTGTCGTCTCTCTACCGTTCATTATCCGCGCCCCTCTCCCGCGCACCTGCCGGTGGACCGCACGTCACCGGTGCGCGTCGTCAGGAGCATCGATCCCGTGGGGTGGCGGGTAGGGGGTGCACGACTCGTGCCCGGCGCCGTCCCCCGCCCGCCGCCACCGCTCCGCGCCGCCCCAGGCCAGTACTCCCTCGAACCCGAGCTCTTTCAGGTCCTGGCGCAGTTTGAGGAGCGCGAGGTCCTTGGCCTTGGCTTCCAGCATCACATCGAAGGCCCGGTCGCGGAGCTCGTACAGGAACCCGGCGAAGGTCCATGGATCGATGTAAAGCGAGAGACGCAGGTCGAGGCGCCGGGCGTACCGGCCCAACCTGGCGAGCTCGGTGGCGTGTGCTTCGAGCTGGCCGTGGAACTGGGGGAGGTCGGGGTGGGTCGCGTAGGGGACGAAGTCGGATGTCAGGCGGTACATCCGGATCCCCTCGTCGCGCAGGTAGTCCAGGATCCGGTAGAGGGCGTCGATCGAGCGGGCCAGACTCGGGCCGGACTGCCAGCGTCTAGCATCGTGGCTGGGGAGCCCGCCGCGGCCCAGTACCTTGACCGCGAAGCCGAGGCGGCGCGCCGTCGTTTCGCTCATGATAGCACCCTGGCATCCGGTCCGTCCGCACTCCGTGACCACGGCGGAACGGCGGCACCCGATCACGGCGTGCGCATCGCGGGCGACCGGCCGACCAAACGCCTTGGTCACGGCGGGCCGGTATCATCGATCAAGAACCGCACCGCGGCGGTCGCGCCGGCGAGGTCGGGGCGACGCAGCAACGGCGCGGGCGCGGCGGGAGCGCGCTACGACGTCGCCTGCGCCTGACGCACGCGGTGCCAGAGGTACCCGTTGGCGAGGATCCGCCCGCCCACGAGCCCGGTGACCGCGGCGGTCGCGCCGAAGACCCCGAACTTCCACCCGAGGATGGTGAAGAGAGCGGCGATGCCGCCGATCTCGAAGATGCTGGCGGCGGTGATCTCGCGGGTCCGGCGGGTCTGGACCAGGACCCCTTGCTGGAAGGCGAGGAGCACGGTCAGTGCGGGGAGCGGGACCATGAGCCGCGAGGGGTCGACCGCCAGCGTCGTCAGCTCGTCGGGGAGCCCGGAGACGACGCCGTACCAGACCACGGCGAGTGGGGTGGCGGTCACGAGCGCGAGCCCGAGGGAGAGGGCGAGGCCGAGCGCGACGCCGAAGCGGCGCAGCGGCGCGATATGTTCGAGGCGCTTCCCGGCCAGGGCGATGACGACCTCCTGGAAGGCGAGCCCCGGCGCGCGGAAGAGGAAGGAGAGCGCGTGCACGACGGGGAATACCGCCAGCGACTCGATCGGCAGCGGCGCGCGCCCCATGAAGAAGGTCAGGAGCGGCTGGACGGTCAGCCCGATCAGCGCGGTCAGGGCGAGAGGGAAGTAGAAGCGGGCGATGTCGCCGTACCCGGAGACGAGGACCCGGCGCCGCGCGCGCGCCGCCGCCCCGGTCCGCCGCAGGGCGTCCTCGCCCCGGGCGAGGATCCCGCGCGCCGCGGGCTCGGGGAGCTCGAGCTCGCCGCCGTCGAGCGCCGCGGCGGGGGAAGGTGCCGGAGCGGTCCGCGCAGGCGACGTCGTCTGGAGGCGACGTACCGCGTCCCGCGCCATGAAGCGCGCGGCGACCGCCTCGACCGTAACCCCCGCCGAGAGGGCGATCGCGCCGACCCAGGCGCCCGGGATCGGGGCGACGAGGTAGAGGAGCAGCCCCGTGATCCCCATCGAGGAGAGGCGCAGGATCGTCCCGTACGCGACCAGGCGCGTGCGGCCCGCGCGGATCAGGATCCCGTGCAGGAAGCGGCGGTAGCCGATCGCGCCGGGCCAGGGGAGGAGGAACCAGACCGAGCCGTAGACCAGCGAACGGACCGGGTCGGGGACGCCGAGGAGGGTGCCGATCACCCAGTCGAACACCGGCGGGATGAGGAGCACCAAGACGAGGAGCGTCGCTCCGATGTTGAGTGCATGGGAGAAGTTGCGGAGCCGGCGGTAGCTCTCGGCGTCCTCGACGAGCGCGGTCGAGGCGCTCATCAGCATGATGACCGGCGACTCCATGAGGATCGCGAAGGCGATCGCGATCCCGTACGCGGCAAGGTTGTGGGCCGGGTCGACCATGCGCGCGATGATCGCGGCGACGAACGGCCCCTCGGCCGCCATCATCAGCCACTGCAGCGCGAGTGGCACCCAGAAGAGGAAGATGCTCTTCGCAGAGCGAGCGGGCGCGGCCGCATCCGCGGTCCCGGCACCCGCTCGTCCATCGTCCAAGCCAGCCGCGCCCCCCTCAGACGCAACTGTATGATCTATCGTCACTTCACCAACTCACTTTCGTGATCGTACCACATCTCTCCAATCTCGCACATCGGGTGGAAGGGATCAACGGGGGGTGGGGGCGACCGGTGGGTGGGACCGGGTTCTGTTGTTTGGTACCGGATGCGATTGCTTTCTACCTGTGGTGTACGTGCGGTGTACTCCCCTGGAGCGGAATTGCGCAGGAGGGAGCGGCTATTCAGACATCGTTCCAGCACAGCACCACCCTGAATCCCGAATGCCGAATCCCGAATCCCGTACCTACGCTCCAGGCACGAAACAACCGGATTCGGTATCACAGCTACACGTCGTCTGCCTGGTACTGCCGTCCTTCGCGGGCTGCGTTCCAGATCCGGCGGTACGACTTTCTCTTTTGGAAGAAGTCGGGGTCGAGCTCGTGTGCCTTTTCGAAGGCGGCGACCGCTTGCTCGTGCTCTCCCATGAAATGGTGGAGCCGGCCGATCTCGGCCCAGAGCAATGGGCTGTCCGGATCGAACTTCACGGCCTCCATATAACTGGCCAGCGCCTCGCGTAGCTTCCCATTCTGCATGAGCGCGATGGCCAAGCCGCGGTGGTGTCTGGGCCTCGAGGGTTCGAGGCGGATCGCCTCGCGGCAGGCGGCTTCGGCTTCATCGAGTCGTCGCAGCTCGATCAGGACGAACGCCAGTTCGGTGTGCGCGTCCGCCAGCTTCGGGCTCCACTTCAGCGCTTCCCGGTAGCTGACCTCCGCCTCCTCGAGACGATCGAGGTTGAGGAGGGACCAGCCGAGATAACGATGTATCCTGCCATTCGTGGGATCGAGGCGGAGTGCCTCTTCGAGGACGGGGACCGCCTCTTCATAGCGCAGTTCGTCGTTGAGCGCGGCACCGAGCAAGACGTGGGTGTCGACGTCCTGGGGGTCGAGGCGCACGGCGTCGTATAGAGCCTGGATCGCTTCGGTTCGGCGGCCGTGCCTGACGAGAGCCCAGCCGAGCTTGCGCTGGGCGCTGGCGCTCTCGGGGTTGTTGCGCGCCTCCTCGATGAGCGCGGGGATTGATTCCTCGACTTCGGTGACGCTATCTACCGGCGAGCGCCACGACGCCAGTCCTTTGACGAGGATGAACGCGCCGATGGCGGCCACCACGTATCGGTACCGCAAGATGCAGTGGGCGGCCCAGTGGGCGCGGGCCCATTTGGTGGCGGCGCTCCGCTCCTCTGGGAGTACCGGCTCCCCCGAGGCATCGCGCCAGCGGAGCGCTTCGCTGTGCAAGCGCCGCCAGTCGGCGCGCCGGGCGAGCCGCCAGGTCTCATCCAGTTCTTTGGTCAGACGCAGGCGCAGGTCGGAGTCGAGCAGCGTGTCCGCCGGCGAGACACGCTTGCCCGCAGGGGGTGCTTCCCGTACCCAGAGGAGGGAATGGAGGATCAGGGACAGGAGTATCCCCCCGACCAGGATGATCTCCTCGTGGAAGCCGGCGCGGTACAGCAGGATACCAGGGATGACCACCACCGCCACGATCGCGGCGATGCACACGTAACTCGGCAGAGCGAAGAGGATCACCATCCTCCGCTCCGCCTGCGGCCCCGTTTGTGACCGGGGCTGAGCTCGTTCGCTCGTGGGCTCCATGGCTCCCCTAACCGGCTTCCATCTGGTCAAGGGACAAGATCATTCGTGCCGTGGCACGCCGCAAGGACCGCCGACCTGGACGAGTTCGAGTGTAAATGATTCGTCCAGCTATCGATACGCGCGATCCTCACCGCTCACCGCAGCCACGACGTGACGGCGCCCATCACCGCGATCCCCGCCGCCGTGAGGAGGCTCGCCTGCACCCCGTGCACGAGCGAATCCGCCGTACCGGCGGCCAACGAGGTGGTGAAGATGGCGCCGGCGAGTCCGATCCCGCAGACCATCCCCGCGTTGCGGGCGGTGGCTAGGACGCCGGCGGCGATCCCCTGTCGCTCGCGGGGCGCGGCGCCCATGAGCGCGCTGTTGTTGGGCGAGACGAAGATCCCCACGCCGAGTCCGACCACCGCGAGGGCCGCGGCGATCGTGGTGAGCGGGGCGTGCGCCGTCGTCCAGGCAAGGAAGAGCAGGCCGAGGGCGAGGATGGCCATCCCGAGGATGGCGGGGCCGCGGGTACCGAGGCGGTCGGAGAGGGTCCCGCTGATCGGCGCGACGATCGCCATGACCAGCGGCTGCGCGGTGAGTATCACCCCGGCGTGCTGCGTGTCCAACCCGCGCCCCTGGATGAGGAGGAAGGGGATCACGAAGGTGACGCTGTAGACGCAGAGGTAGTTGAGAAAGGCGCTCGTCGCCGAGGCGGCGAAGATCCGGTTCCGGAAGAGAGAGAGGTCGAGCATCGGGCTCGGGGTACGGCGCTCGACGCGGATGAAGGCGGCCAGGAGGACCAGCGCGAGGGCGGTGAGGCCGAGGGTGGGGGCGGCGGTCCACCCCCAGTCGTGCCCCTGGTTGAGCGCGACCATGAGCGCGGAGAGCCCGGCGATGAAGAGGACGGCGCCCGGGATGTCGAAGCGCTCGTGCGGGCCGCTCGGCCGGTCATCGGGAACCATCCTCCAGGCGAGCGCGGCGGCGATGATACCCACGGGGACGTTGATGTAGAAGACCCAGCGCCACCCGATCGTGTGGGCGATCCACCCGCCGAGGGAGGGCCCGACGGTGAGCCCGAGATAGGTCATCGTCCCCTGGATCCCGAGGGCGCGGCCGCGTTCGGAGCCGGGGAAGGACTTGGTCAGGATCGCGGGCGACGAGGAGAAGAGCATGGCGGCGCCGATGGCCTGCACGACGCGCAGCGCGACCAGAGCCGGGGCCGATGGGGCCCGCCCCGAGAGCGCGGAGCCGATCATGAAGACGACGAAGCCGAGGAGATAGACCCGCTTCTGCCCATAGATGTCCCCCGCGCGCCCGAAGCCGAGGAGGAGTCCGCTCACCACCAGGAGATAGATCGTGGCGACCCACTCGATCCCCGCGACGGTGGTGTCGAGCTCCGCCCGGAGCAGAGGGAGCACGGTGTTGATGATGCTGCCGTCGAGCGCGGACATGAAGGTGCCGATCCCGACGGCTACCAGGACCCACCAGCGCCGGGGGTCGGGAGTAGTTGCCGGTTCTATCAAAGTATCCCCTGCGGGCCTGCTGTCGTAGCTATGGCATCAAACGTAGCGACGCCCGCCGACGGCTACAAGGAGCGGCGGGTGGCGCGGAAAGGGAACCGCCCGCGCAGGGTGGTAGGCATTCGGGGCGGAGCTCGCAACCTGGGCGAGAACGAGTCCACCTGCGCGAGGGTGACAGTTCCGACCGGGACAGCTCGCCGCCAGGCCACGCGCCGTGGCCCGGTGAGTGGCTGAAGGGCACGTGGAATGCGTTGCTCACCGCGCGCTGCGGTTTTTTACCACCACCTGGGAGCAGGTCATGGAGAGAGCGAGCGCTGGATCGGCGTCGTACTACTTGGGTTCAGAGACACGGGGGACGGACGGCAGGGAGGGGCCGGGGTGGCGCCAGGGGCGGGCGCGGCGCTGGGGGTGGCCGTACGGCGTCGTCTACGCGATCACCCTCCTCCTCCCCGCCCCGCTGCTGGCGCGCCAGTTCCCCACCGACAGCGCGATCAAACGGGTCATGCGCGAATGGGTCGAGTCGGGGAAGAGCCCGGGGCTCGTGGTGGGGCTCCTCGACGAGAACGGGACCCGCGTCCTCACCCACGGCACCTCGGGGGTGCCGGGGCTCCCACTCGACGGGAAGACGATCTTCGAGATCGGCTCCATCACCAAGACCTTCACCACCGCGCTCCTCGCCGAGATGGTGGCGCGAGGCGAGGTGCGGCTGGACCAGCCGGTGGCGGAGCTGCTCCCGGATACCGTCCGCGTCCCCGCATGGAACGGGCGGCAGATCACCCTCCGCGACCTCGCGACCCACACCTCCGGGCTCCCCCGCAACCCGACCAACATGTCCCCGCGGGACACCGCCGACCCCTACGCCGATTACTCGGTCCAGGACCTGTACCGGTTCCTCTCGAATTACGAGCTGAAACGCGCGCCGGGGGCGAGGGTCGAATACTCCAACCTCGGGATGGGGCTCCTCGGCCTCGCCCTCGCGCTCAAGGCTGGCAAGAGCTACGAGCAACTCCTGATCGAACGGATCCTCACACCCCTGCGGATGACGGACACCCGCGTAAATCCCACACGAGCGCAGGAGGCGCGACGCGCCCGCGGCCACACCGAGACCGGCGAACCCACCCCGCACTGGCACTTCCTCTCCCTCCCCGGCGCCGGCGCCCTCAACTCCAACGCGGAAGACCTCTTCCGCTACCTCTCCGCCAACCTGGGCGACACCGGCGGTTCGCTCATCCCCATCCTGGCCTCGACACACGAGACCCAGGTCAACGCCAACGACACACTCGCCATAGGCCTCGGCTGGCTGATAGACCGGACCCGCCCCAGCCATCCGCTCTGGTGGCACAACGGCGGGACCGGCGGCTTTAGGTCGTTCGTGGGGTTCGACCCCAGCACGAAACGGGGGGTGGTCGTGTTGTCCAACGCGGACAACAGCGTGAACGACATAGGGTTCTGGCTGTTGCGGCGGGGTGAGTTCAAGGGTAGTACCGCAAGTGAGACCGACGACGCGGCCCTGGGGCTGGTGACCGACTGTCGTTTGCTGCCTCGTTGGGACTCGTTGCTGGTGAAACAGGCCGAGGGCATGGGTACGCGGGGCGCGGGGATGGCACTCTGTGACAGGGAGCGGGGATAGGGCGCGAGCCGGCCCTCGTCTCGACCTCAACCTGCTCCGCCCAACCTTGACCTTGACACCTCGATTGCATCGCTTTATGGTTATATAGTAACCATACGCCACCATACACCCTTCGAGACGCACCGAGGAGTAATGGCAACGATTACCGTATCCGAGGAATCGACCCCGATCCCACCCGTGATCGAGCCGCTGGAGCTCGCGGAGCTGATCCGCCGCCGCCCCGGCGTCCGGCTGCTGGACGTGCGGACCCCCGGGGAGTACGAGGCCGTGCACATCCGCGGCGCCTACAACGTCCCGCTGGACCGATTGCCCGAGCACAGCGCCGAGCTACGCTCGTTGGTGAGCGAGCCGATCGTGCTGATCTGTCAGTCGGGGCAGCGGGCGCGGCGGGCGGAGGAGGCGCTCGAGGCGAGTGGGATGGCGAACCTGCACGTCCTGGCCGGCGGGATGAACGGCTGGGTGGCGGCGGGGCTGGGGGTGGAGCGGGGCGCGAAGCGGATCTCTCTGGAGCGGCAGGTCCGGATCGCGGCCGGGTCGCTCGCGGCGCTCGGCGGGGTGCTGGCGCTCCTGGTGAACCCGCTCTTCGCGCTCCTCCCGGCCTTCATCGGGAGCGGACTGGTCTTTGCGGGGGTCACCGACACCTGCGCGCTGGCGATGCTCCTCTCCAAGCTCCCCTACAACCGCCCCGCCACTTGTGACGTGGCGGCGATGGTGCGGGCGCTGACGAACGGCGCGCCGCCGGAGGGGATCGGCCGCGCCTCGTCGCGCGAGGCGCCGGTCGCCACGAGCTGCGCGAGTAGCTGAGCCACGATGCCGCTCCTCGGACTCGTACTCGCCGCGTCGATTGGACTCTCGCTCGGGGTGCTGGGCGGGGGCGGCTCGATCCTGACGGTCCCGATCTTCGTCTACGTGCTGGGCTACGGCGTGAAGGAATCGATCGCGATGAGTCTGGCGGTCGTGGGGGCGACTAGTCTCTTCGGCGCGGCGAGCCACTGGCGGGCGGGCAACGTCGACCTGCGGGTGGCGCTGCTCTTCGGCGCGGTCGCCATGGTCGGGACCTATCTGGGCGCGCGCCTCGCGGTCTTCTTCAGCGACGCCGCCCAACTTGCCCTCTTCGCGACGGTGATGTTCCTCGCGGCGTTCTTCATGTTCCGCGGCCGGCGCGAGCCGGCGCGGCAGGGGGCGCAGGGGAACTTTCCCGAAATCTCCCCGTCCCCCGCCGCAAAACCCGAGAGGATGCCCCTCGCCCTGATCGCCGCCGAGGGGATCGCGGTGGGGGTGCTCACGGGGCTGGTGGGGGTGGGCGGCGGCTTCCTGATCGTCCCCGCCCTCGTCCTGCTCGGGAAGCTCCCGATGAAGGAGGCGGTCGGCACCTCGCTCCTCGTGATCGCGCTGAAGTCCTTCGCGGGGTTCTACGGCTACCTCGACCAGGTAGAAGTCGACTGGGGGTTCATGGCGGCCTTCACCGGGGTCGCGATCGTCGGGACCGTAGCCGGGGCGAGGCTGGTCGGCCGGATCCCGCAGCGCGCCCTGCAGCGCGCCTTCGCGGTCTTCCTGCTGGCGATGGGGGGATGGCTCCTCTATCAGAACCGTGGCGTGCTCCTCCCGGTCGCGCGCCCCGCGGAGTCCGCGTCGCACCGCGCAACGCCCATGGCGGCGCCCGCGGTGTCCACGTCATACCGCGCAGCGCCCTTGACGTCCCCCGCGGAGCCGCACCCGAGCACCGTCTCCGCCGCCGGCGCCGCGCCCCGGCGCCCGTCACCCGTCACATACCTCGATGACCACCCCACGGGCGGCACACCGCCCCTCAACGACCTGGAGGCGATATGATCCTAGAACGTTTCTACGACGAGAAGCTGGCCCAGGCCAGCTACCTGATCGGGTGCGCGGCGACCGGCGAGGCCGTCGTCGTCGATCCGAACCGCGACATCGAGCAGTACCTCGCGGCCGCCGAGTCCGCGGGGCTCCGGATCACGCACGTGACCGAGACCCACATCCACGCCGACTTCGTCTCGGGGCTGCGCGAGCTCGCCGCCCGGACCGGCGCCACGATGTACCTCTCGGACGAGGGCGACGAGAACTGGAAGTACGCTTACGCGCACGAACGCCCCACCGTCCTCCTGAAGGATGGCGATCACTTCCACGTCGGCAAGATCCGCTTCGACGTCCTCCACACCCCCGGGCACACCCCGGAGCACATCACCTTCCTCGTGACCGACGGCGCCGCCGCGGACCGGCCGATCGGCGCGCTGACCGGTGACTTCGTCTTCGTAGGCGACATCGGGCGCCCCGACCTCCTCGAGAAGGCCGCCGGCGTCGCGGGGACGGCCGAGTCCGGCGCGCGGCGCCTCTTCCGGAGCCTGCAACGGTTCAAGGAGCAGGCGGATTGGCTCCAGATCTGGCCCGGCCACGGCGCGGGCTCGGCGTGCGGGAAGGGGCTCAGCTCGATCCCGCACAGCACCGTCGGGTACGAGCGGCTCTACAACTGGGCCTTCCGGATCGAGGACGAGGACGAGTTCGTCCGCGAGGTCCTGGCGGGCCAGCCCGAGCCGCCGAAATACTTCGCGCAGATGAAGCGGCTCAACAAGGAGGGGCCGCGGATCCTGAACGGCTTCCCCACCCCCGCGCGGATCCCGGCGGAGCGGATCACAGAGCTGCTGGACGACGGCGCGCTCGTCGTCGACACCCGCCCGGCCGCCGAGTTCGCGGCGGCGCACATCCCTGGGACGATCAACATCCCGCTCAACCGCTCGTTCAACACCTGGGCGGGGTGGCTGATCGACTACGATGTCGACTTCTACCTCCTCGTGGCGGGCGGCGCCGAGCAGATCGCCGAAGCGGTCCGCGACCTCGCCTTCATCGGGCTCGACCGCGTCGCCGGGACCCTCGACGCCAGCGCCCTCGCCGCCTGGACCGCCGCCGGCCGCGCCCTCGAACAGGTGCCCCAGCTCACGGTGGCCGAGCTCGCCGCGAAGCTCGGCCGCGACGACGTCGCCATCATCGACGTCCGCGGACGTAACGAATGGGACGCCGGGCACCTCCCCGCTCACGCCGCGAACGGCGCCGTCGCCCTGCGCCACATCCCGCTCGGGTACCTCGTCGACCGGCTCGACGAGATCCCGACCGGCCGGCCGCTCGTGATCCACTGCAAGGGCGGCGGCCGCTCCGCGATCGCGGCGAGTATCCTACGGGCGCGCGGGTTCGACGATGTACACAACCTCGCCGGCGGCTACGACGCTTGGGTCGCCGCGGGGTACCAGATCCAGCGCGAGGGGTAGTACGGGGGAGCCGGAACCGGCACCCGACACGGATCGGACCGCGGTCCGGGTGGCGGACTCGCCGCCGGAAGGCGATATTCCGGCACGGGCGATGGCGCTCCCCGCGGCGCCCGGACCCGGGCCGCGGTGGTCCGACGCACACGACGATCACGATGGCACGTAAGTACTCGATAGAGGCGCTCGACCTGATCGCCGAGCGCTTCAAGGCCCTCTCCGAACCGATGCGGCTCCGCATCCTCAACGCACTGCGGAGCGGCGAGAAGACCGTCACCGAGCTCGTCGAAGAGACCGGCTCGGGCCAGGCCAACGTCTCCAAACACCTCGGGATCCTCCACCGCTACGGTATGGTCGACCGGCGCAAGGAAGGGCTCAACGTCTACTACCGGATCTCCGATCCCGTCATCTTCAAGCTCTGCGACCTCGTCTGCGGCAGCATCGAGGCGGAGCTCGATGCGCGACTCGAAATCCTGGGGGAAGGATGAGACACGACGGAGCCGTGAGCCGACCGGGTGATGCCGTAGACGACGTCGTCTACCTGACCCGCATCGCGACGCCGCTCGGCGCGGTCCTCCTCGGCGCGACCGGCGCGGGGGTCTGCCTCCTCGAGTTCCTCGACGACGACGCCCCCGCCCCCACCCCCGGCGACCTCGCCCGGCGCCTCGGCCGCGAGATCCGCGACGGCGCCAACGAGCACACGGCCCGGCTCGCCCGGGAGCTCGACGAGTACTTCGCCGGCACGCGCCGCCACTTCGACACCCCGCTCGCGCCGAATGGAACCGAGTTTCAGAAGACGGTCTGGAACGCGCTCCGCGAGATCCCCTACGGCGAGACGCGCAGCTACGCCGAACAGGCCCGGCGACTCGGCGCGCCGGCGGCGATCCGCGCGGTCGCGGCGGCGAACGGCCAGAACCCGATCGCGATCGTCATCCCCTGCCACCGGGTCATCGGCACGGACGGGAAGCTGACCGGCTACGCCGGCGGGCTCTGGCGGAAGGAGTGGCTGCTGCGGCACGAGGGGGCGACCGGGGGGTGGCGGGCGGAGCGGGACGCCGCGCAGATGGAGCTGGGGCTGGAGCTGGAGCCGCTGCGTTGAGCGTCACCGTCCCCTCCGGGGCGGCGCCGACGGCGACCCCGTCTTCGCGCGGCCGGCTTCGCGACGCCCTCCGCCTCCGGCACCCCTTCGACCGCGAGATCCTCGCGCTGGCGGTCCCCGCGCTCGGCGCCCTCGCGGCCGACCCGCTCGTCTCGCTCGTCGACACCGCGTTCGTCGGCCGGCTCGGCGTCGTCCCCCTCGCCGCGCTGGGGGTGAACACCTCGATCTTCAACTTCGCCTTCCTGGTCTTCAACTTCCTCGCGTACGGCACGACGCCGCTGGTGGCCCGGGCGGTGGGGGCGAGCGACCGGGAGCGGGCGGGTCGGGTGGCTGTCGAGGCGCTGACCCTCGCGGTCCTGGCCGGGCTGGTCGCCCTCGCGGCGCTCCAGCTCCTCGCGCACCCGATCGTAAGGGCGATGGGCGCGAGCGGTGAGCTCGTCGCCCCGACGATCGAGTATCTGCGCATCCGCGCGCTGGCCGCGCCGGCGGTCATGATCATCACCGCGGCGCACGGGATCTTCCGCGGGTGGCAGGACACGCGCACCCCGCTCCTCATCTCACTCGCCCTCAACCTGGTCAACCTCGTCCTCGACCCGCTCCTGATCTTCGGTGCCGGGTGGGGGCTCCGTGGCGCCGCGGCCGCGACCGCGTTCGCGCAGTGGGCGGGCGCGGCGTCGTTCATCTGGTCGATCTTCGTCGGGCGACGCGATGAGTTCGGCGTCCGCCCGTTCGTCCCCAGGCCGCGCGACCTCCTCCCCTTCATGCGGATCGGCGGCGCCCTCGTCGTGCGCACCTTCTCGCTGATCGGGACGATGACGCTCGCCTCGGCCGTGGCGACCCGGGTCGGCACCCTAGCGGTCGCGGCGCATTTGGTCGCCACCCAGCTCTGGCTCTTCCTCGCCCTCATCGTCGACGCCCTCGCCGTCGCGGGCCAGGCGATGGTCGGGCGGCTCCGCGGCGCGGGGGATCCGCGCGGGGCGATGCGCGCGGCCGATCGGCTACTCGCCTGGGGGCTCGGCGTGGGGCTCTTCCTAGCGCTCGGATTCACCGCGACCGCCGAGTGGCTACCGCGCCTCTTCACCGACGACGGCGCGACGATCGCCGCGACGCGCGCGGTGCTGCCGTTCGTGATCGCCATGCAACCGCTCAACGCGCTCGTCTTCGTCTGGGACGGGATCTTCATCGGCGCCGAGGCGTTCCGCTACCTGGCGGTCCAGATGGTCGCGTCCGTGGCGGGCGCGATCGCGCTGCTGCTGCTCGTGGTACCGCTGGGGTGGGGGTTGCAGGGGGTGTGGTGGGCGATGGTCGTACTGATGTCGATGCGCGCGCTCACGCTGGGGGTGGGGTATGGGAGGGTGGTGGGGTGAGGTGGGGGCCGTGCTCGGGATCGAGGACGCCGGTAGAGCTAGGGACGCGTAATCCGTACCTGCGCCGCTGCATCGAGCTCGCGACCGAGGCGTTGGACGCCGGCGACGAGCCCTTCGGCTCGGTCCTCGCCGGGGCCGACGGCCGAGCCCTCCGCGAGCGCCGTCACCGCCGCCGCGCCTGAGCCCCCACCACCCGAGACCACGATGCGGATCCCTCAGCCGATCTTCGCCGAGATCACGACCGCGCTTCACCGGCACTTCGGCCGCGCCCCCGGCCCCCTCACCGCGACCCCTGTCGGGGGCGGGTGCATCAGCCCGGCGGCACGCGTGGAGTGCGCGACGGGCGACGTCGTCTTCCTCAAGTGGAGCACCGAAGGCGAGGACGGACGAGGAGGCGCCGGATCGGGCACCCTCACCGGGCTCTTCGAGGCCGAAGCACAGGCCCTCGAGGCGCTGCGGGCCGCGGACGCGGTCAGGGTCCCGGCAGTCATAGCCCGCGGCGGCCAGACGACGTCGCACACATGGATCCTCCTCGAATGGCTCGAGCCCGGACGGCCGGGGCCCCGGCAATGGGAGCGACTCGGCACGGGGCTCGCCACGTTGCACCGCACCCGCGCCGACCGGTACGGTTGGCCCACCGACAACTTCATCGGCTCCCTACCCCAGGCCAACGCCTGGCTCGACGACTGGGCGGAGTTCTGGCGTACGCGCCGACTCGAGCCCCAGCTCCGCCTGGCATACGACGCCGGGTGGTTCGACCCCACCGTGCGCGCCCGCTTCGACGCCCTCCTCGGCCACCTCGACCAACACCTCGCCCCCGCCGCGGAGGACGGCCCCTCCCTCCTCCACGGCGACCTCTGGAGCGGGAACGTCCACACCACCAGCGACGGCGAGCCCGCCCTCATCGACCCCGCCAGCTACCACGGCCACCGCGAAGTCGACCTCGCCATGACCGAGCTCTTCGGTGGGTTCGCCCCATCGTTCTACCACGCCTACCACGAGACCTGGCCACTCGCCCCCGGATACGACGAGGTGCGCCGCCCGATCTACCAGCTCTACTACCTCCTCGTGCACGTTAACCTCTTCGGGGCGGGGTACGTGGGGAGGACGGTGGAGGCGTTGGGGAGAGTGGCTTAGGCGCGCTGGGCCGGAACACCGGCGAGGCGAACGCACCCCTCGCAACTCACGACACCCGCTTCCTCGAACACCGCGATCTCACAAACATTGCTGGGCTTACGCTCACCCAATAAATTGATGGAATGGGGTCGAGCCAGGAGACTCGGTCCAACGCTTCCCCGGGCGTCTCCGAATACTCGCAACACGCCGTCGACCAGGCGATCACACACCGAACCAGCGCGCAACAGTTGTGCGGCGTAGTCGACACCGGCGGCTGCGTGGAACCACTGCACCACCTCGCCTCGCACGGTCCGAGGAGATGGCATACCGGACGATGACCGCCGAGCAGACCGGAAACACACGATTCCGCTACCGCGAATTCCCGCCCGCGGCACCACTCGCCAACCACGTCCTCACCTACTGGAGATTCGAGGCGTCGGTCCCGCCCGGGGAGACCTTCACACATCACGTCTGGCCGGACGGATGCGTCTCGGTCAACGTCGTGGCCGCGGGCGGCGCAGCCGTCGCGTTCTCGGTCACCGGCCCCCGCCTCGCCCCCCTCGAGGTCCCCATGGTAGGCGACGTCGTCGCGACCGGGATCCGTTTCTGGCCCGATGCCGGCGGCGCCGTCCTCGGCACCCCGGCCGAGTCGCTGCGCGACCGCTGGATCGATGCGACCGAGCTCCTCGGCACCGAGGCGAGGACGATGGCGGCGATGGTGGCGGCCGAACCTGACCGGGCGGCGATGATATTCGACGACTGGGTCGCCGCCCGGCTCCGCGACGCCCGCCCCCTCGACCCCGTGGTCCGCACCGCCGTGCGCGCTATCATCGCCACCCGCGGCGACCGGAGCATCGCCAGCCTCGCCCGCGACTCAGGGCTCGGGATCCGGCAGCTCCAGCGCCGCTTCCGCCGCGCGCTCGGGCTCTCGCCCAAGGAGTACTCACGCATCCGGCGGCTGCGCTCCACCCTCGAGGCAGCACTCCGCGGCGAGGCGAGCTGGAGCGCCGTCGCATACGAGCTCGGCTTCGCCGACCAGTCCCACCTGATCCACGAGGTCGGCGACCTGACCGGCCTCACACCAGCCGCCGTCCGCGAACGCCTGGGGCTGATCGAGCACGTCGACGTCCGCGCCTGACGGAGACGCGACCGCCACCGTGTCGCATTCTTCCAATACCTCCGCCCCGCGCTTCGATAGATTCGAGTACGACAGCGTAGCACCCACCCCAACGAAAGGAGCGCGCATGATCCGCCTCGCACCCTCGACGCGCCTCATCGTCCCGGCCCTCGCCGCCGCCTGCCTCCTCGCCGTCGCACCCCACACCGCCCGCGCCCAAACCGCCACCGCCGCCAGCCCCGCCGCGGCAGTAGCCGCCAAGCGCGAAGCGATGCAGCGCCTGGCCTACATGGTCGGCCAGTGGCAAGGGGAGGGGTGGATCCAGATGGGCGGCCCGCGCATCACCTTCCGAGGCGGCGAGCGCGTCCAGAGCCGGCTCGGCGGGATCACCCTCCTCGTCGAAGGCGACTTCTCCTCCCGCCCCCCCGGCGCCGAGCACGACGTCCCCGTCCACCAGACCATCGGCGTCATCGGCTTCGATGAGACCGACTCGACCTATCGCCTCACCACCTGGACCGCCACCGGCGCGACCGGCAACCACACCCTCGAGCTCCGCGACGACGGCTGGCGCTGGCAGCTCGACGTCGGCACCGGCACCGTCCGCTACACCGCAACCTTCCCCAGCAACGATGAATGGGTCGAGATCGGCGAGTTCTCACGGGAGTGGGAAGGAGTGGGTGCAGTTCTTCGAGATGAAACTCCGGCGGGTGGGAGAGGCGGGGGCTCGGTGATGCGGAGTGGACGGGGGCGGCGCCCCCGTTTCAATAAGACCGCGGCTCATCGGCCGCGGAAACATCTATCTCATCAATCCTTCTTCGAATAGGCGATGCAACTTGCTAAACCCTTTGTTGATGTTTATCCTCACACTGCCTGAAGATTATCTTTATGCAGATCCGTGAGAGCGTGTGAAGAAAGTGGCACTTCGACTGCGGCAGCCGCCGCCCATGGGACGCGCTCGCTATCCGACTGACCTCAGCGAGGCGCATGCTGTCGAAAGCGCCACATTGCAGTAACCTGGCTCGGCCAATACCGGCAGCTCAGCAAGGACTACGAGGCAGACCCGACAAGCAGCGAAAGCTGGATCCGCTGAGCGATGATTCACCTCATGGTACGCAGAACCGCGCCTGGATGACTTTCTTCACACACTCTCAGGAGCGGCTGTAGCTGACGGGAAATCGCCGTTGGGGTACAATCCGCAGTCCGCTGGGGGCGCTCGTGCTTAAGCTGTAGCTGACGGGAAATCGCCGTTGGGGTACAATGGTGGCCATGGTCTGGGATGGAGGTATTCTCAAAAGTTGTGGATCGCGTGACTTGATGGGATGAAAAAGGGCGGCGTATCCTTCCGCGTGAGCCCAACACACGAACACCCCGCTGGCAGGCGGGGGGAAGGAGACGCCACCCA
>Ga0180220_1000946_pt1 | contig 25046 bp, 23 predicted proteins | sample eDN5th37CBELigBY_FD_151335 | JGI IMG/M metagenome (GOLD analysis project Ga0180220, IMG submission 151335) | Enriched backyard soil microbial communities from Emeryville, California, USA - eDNA 5th pass 37_C BE-Lig BY (version 2) (version 2) | ecosystem: Environmental > Terrestrial > Soil >...
TCGACCCGCGCCTCGATTCCCTGATGCCTTAGCGCCGTCTCGACGAGCCCGCTCTTGAACGCCTCGTAAGCCCCGCGCTCCAGATGCTGGAGCTGGCACCCGCCGCACCGGCCGAAATGTGCGCAGGCCGACGCCGCCCGCTCCGTACTTGCCTCAAGAACGCTGACCAGCATCCCGCGATCGCCATCAATGGCGATTTCCACCCGCTCTCCAGCCAGCGCGAACGGCACGAAGACGCGCTTGCCGTCGACCTCGGCAATGCCCTCGCCCTTGTGGCCGAGCGCGATAATGGTGGTGGTGACTGTCATTGGCGTTCACTAGCCGGTCGGCCGTGCGCCAGCAAGCCTGCCTAATCCCTGCTTGCCCATTCCAGCAGGCTGACCAGCGACACGAACGGCACCCCGGCCTGCTCCGAAAGCCCCGAAGCACAGGTCGAGACCGTCGAGACCCCGAGTTCGCAGCCATCGGGAATGTCGCGCTTGACGAAGCGCGTCGCGTGCGTGTTGAGCTCGGGAATGAACATGCCCTTATCCCCCGCATAACCGCAGCAGGTGACCGAGGAGAGCACCGCGATCTTTTGCGCGCAGGCCCGCACAATCGCCTCCGTGGCCGGCTGTTCCCGCAGCCTTTGCGCCGAGCAGTTGTGATGGACGGCAACCACTGGCAGCCGGTGATTGATGGTCAGGTGCGGCAGCACTTCGAGCAGCAGGAATTCGCTGGAATCGAGCACCTGCCCCTGATGCTCGCGCAGATGCTTGGCGCAGGTCGAGGCATCGGTGATGACCGGCAGCTCACCCGCATGCGAGAGCGCTGAAAGCGTGCCCTTGAGCTTGCCGCCGACCCGCTCCGCCTCGTCGGGAAACCCCTTCGACTGGAACGGCTGCCCGCAGCATTGCCCGGTCAGGTGTTCGGGCATCACCACCTTGTAGCCGGCGCGCGTCAGCACCGCCACCATGGCCTCGGGTCCCGCCAGCAGGTCGAAATTCGTCTCCGGTGCCCCGAACATGCGCGAAGGGCAGGCCGGGAAATAGACGATTTCGCCACGCGGCGCCTGCGGCGCCTCCACCGGTTCCGGCGCCCCGCGTCCGGGCTTGAGGGCCTTGTAGATGCGCGGTATCCGCCCGCCGGTCACCCGCCGCCCGGTTTCGGTGAGCGCCGCCATGGCCCTGGCCGAAATCACCGATTTGGCCGCATCCGCCAGGCTGACGCCGGCCCGCATCGCCGTCTCGACCGCCCCGGTTTGCCCGGCGATCACATGCGCGACCCCCTTGGCAAGACCGCCACGCCGGCGCGCCCGCTCGCCCATGATCATCGTACCCGTCTCGATCCCCACCGGACAGCGCAGCGCGCAGAGGTTGCACGCCGCGCAGGTATCCATGCCGGCATACTGGAAATCGCGGTCGAGCCGCGCCAGGCGCTCCGGCTCCTCGCCGCTCGCCCGCAACCGTGCCCGCTCACGCAGAACCGCGATGCGCTGGCGCGGGGTCAGCGTCATGTGGTGGCTGGGACAGGCCGGTTCGCAAAACCCGCATTCGATGCACATGTCGACCAGTTCATCGGCCGGCGGCATCACCTTCAAATTCTTGATGTGGATGTGCTCGTCGGCGTTGAGCAGCACACCCGGATTGAGCAGCATTTCCGGGTCGAACAGTGCCTTTATCCGGTTCATGAGGCCATAGGCCTTCACGCCCCATTCCGCCTCGACAAAGGGCGCGATGGCCCGGCCGGTGCCGTGCTCGGCCTTCAGCGATCCCTGATAACGCACCGAAACCAGTTCCGAGAGCGCCTTGGAGAACGCATCGAACTTCTCGGCCGAACCGGGCTGCGAGAAATCGTCCCCCATCTGGAAATGCAGATTGCCGGCAAGTGCATGCCCGAAGATCACCGCATCCTCATAGCCGTGCTCGTCGAGCATTTTGCGCAGATCGACGACGAAGTCTGCGAGCTTGTCGATCGGCGCCGCCACATCTTCGGTGAGCATCGCCGAACCCTTGGCCCGCGCCGCGCCGGCCGAGGCGAAGAAGCCCTTGCGGATATCCCAAAGCGCATGGCTGCGGGTCTCGTCGATGGAAAAATCGATATGGCTGGCGTTTTCGCTGGCAAGGATCGCCACCGCCTTATCGACCTCGACCGCCAGTTCGCCCGCAGTCGGTGCCGTAACGTCGATCAGCACGGCGGGCGAATTTTCGGTAAGGAACGGACGCAGCTGCGCCATCGGCGCAAGATGCTCGACGGTGGCCAGCGCCCGCCGCTCGATATATTCGGCCGCCGTCACCCCGGTCGTCACCTGAACGCCGTTATTGGCCAGCTTGATAATCGCTCGTCCCGCCGATTGCGGATCGGGAAACGGCACCAGGGCCGTCGATTTGAAAGGATGCTCGGGCACCGTGTTGTAGGTGACCTCGGAAACGAAGCCGAGCGTGCCTTCCGAGCCGACGATCAGGTGGATGAGAATGTCGAGCGGGTCGTGGAAGTCGACCAGGGCATTGAGCGAATAGCCGACGGTATTCTTGATGCGGTATTTGCGCCGGATCAGCGCCACCAGGTCCTCATCGGCGCTCACCTCGTGGTGGAGGTCATGGAGGGCATCGAGCATATGCTTGTGGCTGGCCCGGAAGGCGGCACAACTCGCCATGTCGCCGCTGTCGAGCACCGTACCGTCGGTGAGGACGATCCGCAGCCGCGACATGGTGTGATAGGTGTTCTGCGCCACGCCGCAGCACATGCCCGAGGAATTGTTGTTGACGACGCCGCCGATCTTGCACGTCGCCTGGCTCGCCGGGTCCGGCCCGAGCTTGCGGTTATGGGGTTTCAACGCGGCATTGGCCTGCGCCACGATGATCGCGGGCCCCAGCGTGATCTGTTCGGCTCCGGGATGAATGGTCATCTTGCGCCAGCCATCTCCGAGCACCGCCAGCACGCCATCGGTCACCGCCTGTCCCGAAAGCGACGTGCCCGCCGCCCGGAACGTTAATGGCAATCCCTCCGCCCGCGCCGCCTTCATCACCGCGCGCACCTGGTCTTCGGTGTCGATGAACACCACCGCCGCCGGGATCAACCGATACGAACTCGCATCCCCGCTCCAGGCATAGGTCATCAGCGGATCTGTCATCATCCGATCGGACGCGATGACGCCCTTGAGCCGCGCAACGACCCGCTCGCCCGCTGCCTCCTTGTCGAGGGGCCTGGCGGTAAGGGTTTCGGCGCGATGGAGGAGCTTTTGCATGGCGAGCAGACTAACATGTTAGTCGTGAGCGGTGGAAGAGCCAGTTTCCGGCTGCGACACCGTGGTCGACCCTTGCGGCGACACCGCGGCGCCCGCTTCGGCGGCTTTCTCATTGGCCATGCACACACGAAATATGCAACAAATGCGTTGCACGTCTTGACATGCAACAAAATCGTTGCATAACTTGCGGCATGGATGATGTGTTCAAAGCCCTGGCCGATCCGAGCCGCCGTGCGCTGCTCGACCGCTTGCGCGAGCATGATGGGCTGACGCTCGGTCAGCTCAGTCTCGGCCTCGACATGTCGCGTCAGGCTGTCAGCCGTCATCTGGCGCAACTCGAAGCCGCAAACCTCATCGTCACCGTCTGGCGCGGACGCGAGAAGCTCCACCACCTCAACCCCATTCCCATCGGGGAAATCTACGCCCGCTGGATCGGGCAGTACGAGCGCCACAGGGTTTCCGCGCTCGTCGACCTCAAGCAGGCCCTGGAGAGCCATGACATGCAGACCGAAACTTTTGCCTATTCCATCTTCATCGACGCCCCCATCGAGCGCATATGGCAGGCGCTGACAGACGGCACGTTCACGCGCCAGTTCTGGGCCGGGCGCAATCTCGTGTCCGACTGGAAACCCGGCTCGCCGGTCAGAATTCTCATCGACGATACCGAGGACGCCGAGGTTTCAGGCGAAGTGCTCGAGTTCAAGCCGAACGAGAGGCTTTCCTATACCTGGAACTCTGCTGCCATGCCGGACGCGCCGGTTTCGACAGTGGTGTTCGAGTTGCGCTCGTGGGGTCAGTCCGTGCAATTGACCATCACCCATGGCCCCCTGCCGGTCGACTCCATGGCGCGCAATGGCTGGATCGCCATCCTTTCGAGCCTCAAGAGCTTTCTCGAGACCGGCGAGCCATTGGCTGCCACCAAGTCCTGGCCGCGGCGAGCGACCGGCGCGCGCTGACATCCTGCCACTCAAACGGAACGATCCCGGCCGGAACGATCCCGACGACAAGCGCCGGGATCGTCTTTAATCAGCCGTCAGATATCGACGTCCGTATCGTCCTCGGCGCTGCCGATGGCGCGAATATCCACTGCCGCCTTGCGCAGGATCTCGGCGAGGCGCCGCTGCTGCTCGTCGTTTCCGGCGGATGCCTTGCGGATTGCGACCTTCAACTCGCGCCGTGCATTGTTGACCTCGGGGAGCACGTCGTCGATGTCGCGGTCGAAATGCCCGCGCCCACGCCCAGGCCGGCGCCGTTCACCCTCTGCCGGCGCCTCGCCCTCGCCCTCGCTCCAGTCACGGCGCGCGAACTCGCGAAAGCGCTGCATTTGCTCGCCGGCACGTTCGAGGAACCCGAGCGTCTGCTCTATTCCCTCGCGATTGTCGGCGAGGTGCGCCCGCCCCTCGTCGGTGATCGTATAGAGCTTCTTGTTGCCGTCAGCCTCTGAGGTCACATAGCCGGCTTCCTCGAGATAGGTCAGCGCCGGATAGACGACACCCGGGCTTGGCGAATAGAAGCCCGCCGACTTTTCCTCGATGGCCTTGATCAGGTCATAGCCGTGCCGCGGCTGCTGCTCGATGAGATAAAGCGCAACGAGGCGCACGTCGCCGGCGGCAAGCATCCGCCCGACACGCAAACTCCCGCCCCAATTGACCGCATCATCGCCCATCTGCCGGGCGAACCGGCCCCAGCCGCGCCGCGCCATCTGCTCGAAACGCCGCCAGTTCGGCTCTCCATCACGATAATAATTGCCCATCTTCATAGGTCTCCCGAAAAAAGTTGAAATCGCCCTCTGACCAACAGGTCGGAGCGACGTCTACGAGATTCAAGATATATCGTAAGATATTTTTTGGCTAGAGGGGCAACAAAAAAGCCCGGCCGCAGGGGCCGGGCTTTTTTGATGGTTAGGTATATCGCCGGAGCGTTATTCGCTCTTGGCTTCCTCGGAGTCCGGGGCTTCCTGCTCGGCTGCTGCTGCAGCTTCCTGTTCGGCAGCAGCGGCGGCAGCCGCGGCTTCGGCCTCCTTGGCCGCCTGCTCGGCGGCGAAAGCCTCGGCGGCAGCGATCTTCTCGGCCTCGCGCGCTTCACGGGCCGCTTGCGCGGCGGCGCGCTCGTCAGCCTCGATCTTGCGGGTACGTGCGCTGGTCGATTCAAAGATACGGGCCGATTTGCCGCGACGATCGCGCAGATAGTAGAGCTTGGCCCGGCGCACCTTGCCGCGCTTCAACACTTCGATGCGGTCGATATTGGGCGAGTAGAGCGGGAAGACGCGCTCGACGCCCTCGCCATAAGAGATCTTGCGAACGGTGAAGCTCTGCATCAGCCCGCCACCGGCGCGCGCGATGACGACGCCTTCATACGCCTGCAGGCGTTCCTTGTCGCCTTCGCGGATCTTGACCCACACCTTGACGGTGTCGCCATGGGTGAATTCGGGAATGTTCGCCTTTGCGGCGAGATTTTCGAGCTGTTCGTGCTCGAGCTGCTGGATGATGTTCATGTCGGTCCGTTCTGATCTTTTCACAGGGGCGCCTCGGCAGAAATGCCTGCACCAACGCCCGGTCTTGGTTGCACGGAGGTTTTTGGATTGGCGCGCTATAAAGGAACTTGACGCGAGAGTCCACCGCAAATGCGCCTGTCGCGGCCAGGATGCAATTTGCCGCATGACGTGCCAGGCCGACCGGAGTATGAATGCGCCCGCAACAGGAACCGCCGCATGCAGGCAACAGGGGCAATCTTGAGGGACATGACGCGCGCACTGCTGGTGCTCGCGCTCGCCTTCTTCAATTTCGCCCATGCCCCGGCCAGCCAACACACCGCCTATGATGCGCAGCTGACGGCCTATCTGCTCCCGAGCGGCGCGGTCGTTTCCGATTGCGGCGAAAGCAGCGATGACGGCCACCGCCAGGGGCCGTGCCATGCTTGCCGCATCGGTGGGGCAGCCGACCTGCCTTCGCCCCCTTGGGCAACCACGATGGTCGGCGTCGCCTCGACGATCAGCTATCCGTCCCGCGATGGCACGATAGTGGCGCCAAGCCACCGCTCATCGGCGTCACCGCGCGCTCCGCCCCTCGTCTGAGCCTTCATCCGCACCGCCGGCCAGCGCCGGCAACGCCTGCAATTTCAATGAAAGCATCAGACATGAACAAGACCTATGTCCGCGTCCTCATGGCGGTCATCGCCGCGCTTTACCTCGTCACCCATTTCATTCCGCGCGCCCAGGCGCAGGACGAGGAGGCGCCCGCCGCCCAGCACGAAATCCTCGTCCTCGGCGATATCGAGGTTTCGGGCGCCTTTGCCCGTGCCACGCTCCCCAATGCGCCGGTGGGCGGCGCCTATATGACCATCACCAATACCGGGGACACCGACGACCGCCTCACCGCCGTCGCCTCCGATGTCGCCGGAGCCGTCGAACTGCACGAGATGACCCTTGTCGGCGATGTCATGAACATGCGCCCGGTCGAAGACGGCATCGTCATCCCGGCCGGCGAGACCGTCACCCTCGCCCCCGGCGGCCTGCACGTGATGTTCATGGGCCTCAACCAGGCCTTCGTTGAAGGCGAGTGCGTCGAAATCACCCTCACCTTCGAAGTCGCCGGCACCACCGACCACTGCATACCGGTCCTCTCCACCGCCGCCACCGCGCCGGCTGGGGACGATAGCGGTCACAACCACTAGCCGACTTCAGCCAGGCGACTTGTCGAGCAAATCCGGCCGGCGCGCCCGCGTGAGCTCTTCACTTCTGGCGCGCCGCCACGCGGCGATTTTCTTGTGATCCCCCGAAGTCAGCACCGCCGGTATCTCGCGCCCCTCGAACGATTGCGGGCGCGTATAGTGCGGATATTCGAGCAGCCCCGCCTCGAAGCTCTCTTCGTCATGGCTCTCGGCTGCCCCGAGTACCCCCGGAATCAGCCGCACCACCGCTTCGAGCAATACCATCGCCGCGACTTCCCCGCCGGCCAGCACATAGTCGCCGATCGAGACCTCCTCGAGCCCGCGCGCCTCGATCACCCGCTGGTCGACCCCTTCGAACCGCCCGCAGACGATCACCACGCCCGGCCCTGCCGCCAATTCACGCGCCCTCGCCTGCGTCAACGGGCGACCGCGCGGCGACATCATTATGCGCGCCCGTTCATCTCCCGCCGGCGAAACCGCATCGATCGCCCTGGCCAGAATATCAGGCCGCAGCACCATCCCCGCCCCGCCACCCGAAGGGGTGTCGTCGACGGTGCGGTGCTTGTCGCTGGCAAAATCGCGCAGCTGCGTGGTCCTCAGCGACCACCGGCCCTCGGCCATGCCCCGTCCGATGACCGATGCCCCGAGCGGCCCCGGAAACAGCTCCGGAAACAGCGTGATGATATCGGCCTCAAAGCTCAATCGGGTTCTTCCTCGCCGATTTCGGCATCGAGCGGCAATGCGATGGTCACATACCCGGCCTCGACATCGACCTTGGGCACCACCGCCTTGGTGAAGGGATAGAGGAACGTGTCGCCCGAGCGCGGATCGCGCACCTCGATGAGATCCCCCGCCCCGAAATTGGGCAGCGCCGAAACCTGGCCGACCACAGTGCCGTCCTCGAGCCGCGCTTCGAGCCCGATCAGGTCGGCATGGTAGAACTCGTCCTCGTCTTCGGTTGCCGGCAGCACCGAACGGTCGACATAGAGCGAAACGCCGTTGAGCTTTTCTGCCGCATTGCGGTCCGTGATGCCCTCTATCCGGGCAATGACGACGTTCTTTTGCACCCGCAAATCCGTGATCGTCAGCGTCTGACCCGGCCGGTCGGTCATGAGCGGCCCATAGGCGCCGATATCCTCGCCATATTCGGTATAGGGGGTGATCCGCACCTCGCCCTTGACGCCATGCGCCGCCCCGATCTTGCCCATGAGAATACGGTTGGACATCGCAAAACTCGCATCGACCTGTCTGGAGCGCCCGACTTACGCCGAGCCCCCTTCTGCCACAAGGGGAGATGGCTGCAAAGCAAAAGGCCCCGGCATGGTTGCCGAGGCCCCTTGCAGGAAAAGCGTGCCGTCGCCTTACTCGGCAGTGGCTTCCTCGGCCGGTGCCTCGGCGGCAGAAGCCGCCTCTTCGGCGGGTGCGGCAGCGCGGGCAGCACGTTCTTCGGCGCGTTCCTTGGCCTTGGTGCCGGGCTCGCCCTTGTTGGGATTGTTGCGCTCGGCGCGCTTCACCAGGCCTGCGGCATCGAGGAAACGCTCGACGCGGTCGGTCGCCTGCGCACCGACGCTGAGCCAGTGCTGGGCGCGCTCGGCGTTGAGCACGACGCGGCCTTCATTGTCCTTGGCCAGCAGCGGGTTATAGGTGCCGAGCTTCTCGATGAAGCGGCCGTCGCGCGGCGAGCGGGCGTCTGCAACGACGATGTGGTAGAACGGGCGCTTCTTTGTGCCGCCACGGGCAAGGCGAATCTTGAGGGACATAGGTTGGTTCCTTGAGAGTTGAACGTTGGATTATTTCTTCTTGCCGCCAAGGCCAGGCAGGCCGGGCAGGCGTCGAGAGCCACCAAGACCCGGCAGACCCCCGGGCGTGGATTTGAGGAGACTGCCGACATCGCTCGGCAGCTTTTCGGTGAGCTGAGGCTCTGCGGGCGCCCCGCCGGCCATCTGCTGCAATTGCTTGGGGTCGATCCCGGCTTGGCGCGCCATGGCCTCGATTTGCTTGGGATCCATCTTGGAAAGATCGGGCATGCCGCCCATCATCCCGCCCATCTTGCCGCCGAACATGCCGGCGAGCGAGCCCATGCCGCCCTTGGAGACCTTCTTCATCATGTCCGCCATCTGGCGGTGCTGCTTCATCAGCTTGTTGACGTCGCTGACCTCGACGCCCGAGCCCGCCGCGATGCGCTTGCGCCGCGAGGCGTTGAGCAGGTCCGGATTGGCCCGTTCCTTTTTGGTCATCGAGTTGATGATGGCGACTTGGCGGTCGAACATTTTCTCGTCGACATTGGCACCGGCCATGGCTTTCTTGAGCTGCCCGACCCCGGGCATCATCGCCATCAGCCCGCCCATGCCGCCCATCTTCTTCATCTGCAGCAATTGGCTGCGCAGATCCTCGAGGTCGAAGACGCCCTTCTTGAGCTTCTTGGCCATCTTCTGGGCATCTTCGGCGGTGACGTGCTCGCGGGCCTTTTCGACCAGCGAGACGATATCCCCCATGCCCAGGATCCGGTCGGCGATGCGGCCGGGATGGAAATCCTCGAGCGCGTCCATCTTCTCACCGACACCGATCAGCTTGATCGGCTTGCCCGTCGCCGCGCGCATCGAAAGCGCCGCGCCGCCGCGCCCGTCGCCATCGACACGGGTGAGGACGATACCGGTGATGTCAACTCGTTCATCGAACGAGCGCGCCAGATTGACCGCGTCCTGGCCGGTCAGCGCATCGGCGACCAGCAACACTTCGTGCGGATTGGAGACGGCCTTGATCTCGGCCGTTTCGGCCATCAGCTCTTCATCGATATGCGTGCGCCCGGCCGTGTCGAGCATGACGACGTCGAACCCGCCGAGCCGCGCCTCGCGCAGCGCCCGTCGGGCGATCTCGACCGGGGTCTCGCCGGCAACGATCGGCAGGGTCGAAACCCCGACCTGCTGGCCGAGCACCGCAAGCTGCTCCATGGCTGCCGGCCGGCGCGTGTCGAGCGAAGCCAGCAGCACCTTCTTGTTCTGCCTGTCCTTGAGCCGCTTGGCGATCTTGGCCGTGGTCGTGGTCTTGCCCGAGCCCTGCAGGCCCACCATCAGGATCGGCACCGGCACCGCCGCGGCGAGGCTGACCGGCACCGCCTCTTCGCCCAGCACCGAGACCAGCTCGTCATGGACGATCTTGACCACCTGCTGGCCCGGCGTCACCGATCGGGTGACCTCGGCGCCCACGGCCCGCTCGCGCACCTGTTCGACAAAGGCCCGCACCACTTCGAGCGAAACGTCCGCCTCGATCAGCGCACGCCGCACCTCGCGCAGCGCCTCGCCGACATCGGCTTCGCTGAGCGCCCCGCGCCCGCGCAGGCCTTCGAAGATTTTACCGAGCCGGTCGCTCAGGCTTTCAAACATGGTGCCGTCCTTCACCTCTTCGGGGTATCCGTCGAGATATGGGCCTCATGCCACGCGATGCAAAGCCAAAACGCACCCGCGGGCGCAACGCGCTGACGGGTGTTGACCGCCTTCCTCCCGGGAAGGCCAGTGGCTCGGCTGCTCGACTGGGCAGAGAACAGGCGCTTATAGGCGCGGCCGGCCGCGCGAGTCAACCTTGCGCGAGGGGGCGGGCGGCAGGGGAGAGTGGCGATGGTGGTGCGCATACGCGCCGCTGTGCTTGTGTCAGGTTCCGCCCCTCATCCGGCGCTACGCGCCACCTTCTCCCACGAAGGGAGAAGGGAGATCGTGCGCGCCGCCGGTTTGGGCACGGCAGGCGGGATCTTGCGCCTCCCTCCCCCTTGTGGGGAGGGATCGAGGGTGGGGGTTGATTCTGTGGACCGCTGAGGCTTCCCCTCCCCGCAAGGGGGAGGGTGCCGCATCGCGCCTGTGGCACGATCCAGCCAACCCACCGGCCCGACACCTCCCCCCTTGGGGGGAGGTTGGGAGGGGGTCTTGCTGTCGTCTCGCTGAGACAAGAGCCGCCATAAACTCGATGTCATTCCGGCGCAGGCCGGAAACCATCCTGAGATATTTTCGCGCCGCAAGGTGTGTGGGAGTGGGGCCGGGGGCGGCGCCCCATACAACCATCCTTAGTTGGGGGAGCGGAGCCGACTCTGTGCCCCTCAGACGTTCGTGCAGGTTTGCGGCATCGCTCACCCACCAATCCTCCCTGCAAAGCGAGTGTGCCGCATCGCACCCCTGGCACCATCTCGCCAACCCCACCGGCCCGACACCTCCCCCCTTGCGGGGGAGGTTGGGAGGGGGTCTTGCCTCCCCGCCGAAAAATTTCGGCACGCCCAACCCCCCACCCAACCCGCATGCGGCAAAATGGCGCAAAGTCCATTGCTTAACCGGCTGATCCGGATAATCTCCACCACAGAGGGGGCCCGCGGAGGGCCGGCGAACCGGGATGAGGGAACCCGGGTTCACCGGTGGGGGCGCTCGCAATCCGAAATTTGAGGGAAGATTTTATGACTCTGGCACTGTGGCTGATCGTCATCTGCGGCGGTCTGTCTATCGTTTACGGCGTCGTCACGACCCGGGCCCTTATGGCCGCGGATGCAGGCAGCGCCCGCATGCAGGAAATTTCCGCCGCCGTGCGCGAAGGCGCTTCGGCCTATCTCAAACGCCAATACACCACCATCGCCGTCGTCGGCGTCGTCATCCTGGTGCTGGCCTTCTTTCTCCTGGGCATCTACGCCGCCATCGGCTTCCTGATCGGCGCCGTGCTGTCGGGCGCCGCAGGCTTTATCGGCATGAACGTCTCGGTGCGCGCCAATGTGCGCGTCGCCCAGGCAGCGACCACTTCACTCGCCAGGGGGCTCGATCTCGCCTTCAAGTCCGGCGCCGTCACCGGCATGCTCGTTGCCGGGCTCGGGCTTCTCGGCGTCGCGCTCTATTTCATCGTTCTCACCTCTGTCGGGTTCGAACCAACCAGCCGCACAGTCATCGACTCGCTCGTTGCGCTCTCGTTCGGCGCATCGCTGATCTCGATCTTCGCGCGCCTGGGCGGTGGCATCTTCACCAAGGGCGCCGATGTCGGCGGCGACATGGTCGGCAAGGTCGAGGCCGGCATTCCCGAGGACGATCCGCGCAATCCGGCAACCATCGCCGACAATGTCGGTGACAATGTCGGTGACTGTGCCGGCATGGCCGCCGACCTCTTCGAGACCTATGTCGTCACCATCGTTGCCACCATGGTGCTGGCCGCCATCATCCTGCCCGATGCCTACAAGCTTGCCGGCATGGTGCTGCCGCTCGCCATCGGGGGAGCCTGCGTCGTCACCTCGATCCTCGGCACCTTCTTCGTGCGCCTGACAGGCGGTTCGACCAACATCATGGGTGCGCTCTACAAGGGCGTCATCGCCACCGGCGTTGCCTCGCTCGTCGTGCTGCTGCCGGTGCTCTGGTTCGTCTTCGGCGATCTTGGGGTTGATCTGGGCGGTTTTACTCCGCTCGATCTCTTCTGGTGCGGCATTGCCGGTCTCGTCATCACCGGGCTCATCATCTGGATCACCGAATATTACACCGGCACCGGCAAGCGCCCGGTGAACTCCATTGCCGAAGCTTCGGTTACCGGCCATGGCACCAACGTCATCCAGGGCCTTGCCGTATCGCTGGAATCCACCGCCCTGCCCGCGCTGGTCATCATCATCGGCATTATCGTGACCTTCAACATTGCCGGTCTCTTCGGCATCGCCGTTGCCGTCGCCACCATGCTGGCGCTTGCCGGCATGATCGTTGCGCTCGATGCGTTCGGGCCGGTCACCGACAATGCCGGCGGCATCGCTGAAATGTCGGGCCTGCCCAAGGAAGTGCGCCAGAACACCGACGCGCTCGATGCCGTCGGCAACACCACCAAGGCCGTGACCAAGGGCTACGCCATCGGCTCGGCCGGCCTCGGGGCACTGGTGCTGTTCGCCGCCTATACCCAAGACCTTATCTTCTTTACCGCCAATGCCGAGGAAGGCTCGTTCTTCTCCGGGCTCGGTTCGCTCAGCTTCTCGCTGGCCGATCCCTATGTCGTCGTTGGACTGCTCTTTGGCGGCCTGCTCCCATTCCTTTTCGGCGGGCTTTCGATGACGGCCGTCGGGCGCGCCGCCCAGTCCGTGGTCATCGAGGTGCGCCGTCAGTTCAAGGCCGATGCCGGCATCATGGCGGGCACATCGAAGCCCGACTATGCCCGGGCCGTCGACATGCTGACGCGCGCCGCGATCAGGGAAATGATCGTGCCGAGCCTCCTGCCGGTGCTCTCGCCCATCGTCGTCTTCTTCGTCATCTACTGGATCGCGGGTCCCGCCGCCGGCTTCTCGGCCCTCGGCGCCATGCTGATGGGCGTCATCGTCACCGGCCTTTTCGTCGCCATCTCGATGACCGCGGGCGGCGGCGCCTGGGACAATGCCAAGAAGTCCTTCGAGGATGGCTTCACCGATTCAGCCGGCATCACCCACCACAAGGGTTCGGAAGCCCACAAGGCATCCGTCACCGGCGACACCGTCGGCGACCCCTATAAGGATACCGCCGGCCCGGCGGTCAATCCGATGATCAAGATCACCAACATCATGGCCCTGCTGCTGTTGGCGATCCTCGCGCATCTGGCCTGATCGTCAGGCCGGCAACAAAGCGGGGGGCCGGGAGCAATCCCGGCCCCTTCGCCACTCCAGCGCTCCACGAAGGGCAGCCTTTCCTGCGGCGCTATCGTGAAACGCGCGCAAAGCCCCTATCTAACGGGTTCCCGAACGAACCAGGAGCATGCGCCATGACCGTATTGGACCGCCTGGCCGGCGCCCTCGAACGCCGCGACGACCGCCCCAATGTGGAGCTCGCAGAAGACCTTGCAGAGCGTGGTGACCGCAACGCCATCAAGCAACTGGTTGGCGCGCTCGACACCGGGGACAAGCGCCAGCGCAGCGATGCGCTCAAGGTCCTTTACGAGATCGGTGAACGCCGTCCCGAACTGATCGCCCCCTATGCCGAGGTTTTCCTCGGCCTGTTGACGAGCCCCTCCAATCGCCAGGTCTGGGGCGCTATGCGGGCGCTCGAAGCCGTTGCCGATGAACGCCCCGATACGCTCCTCCACGAGCTGCCAAATATCCTTGAAGCGGCTGATCGCGGCTCGGTCATTGCCAAGGATTCCTGCACGGCCATTCTGGTCAAGCTCGCCTCGGCCGGCCATGAGGACGTCACCGTTCCCATTCTCGTCGAACGTCTCAAGACCGCGGCACCCAACCAGTTCCCGACCTATGCCGAGGGGACGGCGAGCGTCATCACCGATGAGGCCAAACCCGGTTTCCTCGCCGTCCTTAAGAACCGCATCGGGCAGGTCACCCAACGCGCCAGGCGCGAGCGTCTGGAACGGCTGATGCGAAAGATGGGCGGGTGAGTTATTCGCGCGCGACGAACTCGTATTCGGCCTCGCGTCCACCCGACGGGTCGTCGGAGACGCGTAGGGCGAGATGGTTCTCCTCAAGCGCATCCAGCCACTCGGTCCAGCTCACCAGCCGGTATCCCCCGATGCGGTCGGGGCCCTGATTGCCATCGGAGTTGAGCGCGTGCTGACCGAAGGTCAACTGCAATATGGTGCGCGTATGGCTGCCTTCGGGCACTTCCATCAGCATCGGACTGCCCCCGCGGGCAATCGCCCATTGCCTTATGTCGTCATGGTTCGTCAGGACACGCGCCATGGAACCCCTCCCGTGAATCATGTAGGGTCAACCGTTACGGAGGACATGAAGTTCCCCATCCCCATGCTGCGCCTCGCCGCGGCCGCGTTCAACCCCGGAGAGCGCCTGATGGCCAGTCCGATGCGACCGACGCTTGCCGTTCTGGCCGCCTTGCTGCTGCCGGTCGAGGCCTTCGCCCAGGTGGCCGCCTGCACGCCTCCCGAGGAGGCCGCGATCTCGCAGCGCGACCGCGACCGCATAGCCGGCCTCGAAGATGCGCGGCTACGCGGGCTGGCTGCTGCCTTGACCAGCCAGAGCGCCGAGGACCGCCAGACTGTTTCCGGCATCTACAGCAATGCCCTGGCGCCCGTCGACGAACTGCCGGAAGGGGACTACCACTGCCGCACCATCAAGCTCGGCGGCATTTCCCCGCTCGTCGTCTATCAGTTCTTCGACTGCTCCATCGAAGCGACAGATGACGGCTACGCCATCAGCAAGCCCACGGGTTCGCAGCGTTTCTCGGGCACGCTGACCGCTTCGGGCGACGGTTATTTCTATCGCGGCGCCCTCTACTATTCGGACGAGTCGCCCATCGCCTATGACGGCGCCAGCGAGCGCGACCAGGTCGGCTGCCTCTACCGCGTCAGCGCCGATGGATCGAGCTATGCCCTGGAGCTGCCCTCGCCGCAGTTCGAGTCGTTCCACGACATCATCCTGCTGCTGCCCAAGCAGTAAAAACCACTGACCCGCGTTAACGTCTTCTTGCAGCCGCGCGCCTAGAGTGCGCGCCAATTGCCCCTCACCAGCTTTTCTGCATGAGCGCCGCGGCCTTCATTCTCACCATCAATCTCTTCATCTCGGCGATCTTTGCGGGCGCCTTCGCGGTGGTTGCCGCCTACCAGCGCTCATCGACCGGCGCACGCTGGCTCTCTGGCGCCTACAGTTTCGGCATTCTCAATGTCGGCCTCGAATTCATCCTGCCCTATCTGAGCAATTCGGCGCCGGTCGACATTGCCCTGTTCGCCGCCGTGCTGCTGGGCCTCGGCTTCGGCGTCATCGGGCTTGCCCGCCACTATCGCATGAAGGTGCCCTGGCTCCTGCTCATCCCGTTCTGGGGCGCCGCACTTGGCGCAGTCTCGGCCACCATCGACTGGCCGCGTGACGATGTCCTGCGCATGTTCTTCTACCAGTCGCCCTATGCGCTCACCATGGTGCTCGGCATCTGGGTCGTGCTCAAACACCGGCGGCACCAGGCGTTGGAAATCGCACTGCTCGGCGTGTTCGCGCTCAGCGCCGTCAACTTCGGCACCAAGCCGCTGATCGCTATGGCCATTGGATCGGGCGGCAGCCCGCAAGGCTATATCACCAGCACCTACGCTGCGATCTCGCAGACGAGCGGTGCCTGCCTGCTGATCGCCAACGGGCTCTGCCTGCTGCTGATCCTCGTGCGCGATGTCATGGCCGAAATGACCGCCCGCTCGCAAACCGATACGCTTTCAGGCCTGCTCAACCGGCGTGGCTATGAAGAGCGCGTCGGCGCCAGCCTTGCCGCATTGCGGCGCTCGGGCCTGCCGGCCTCCATGCTCATCGCCGATCTCGACAATTTCAAGCAGGTCAACGACGAACATGGCCATGATATCGGTGACCGGGTGATCGTCGCCTTTGCCGATATTCTGCGGCAGGCGGCGGGCGACCATTTTGTCGTCGCCCGATTGGGCGGTGAGGAATTCGCCGTCTTCCTGCCCGGCACCGAGTCCGCCGGCGCCCGCCTCTTCGCCGAGAGCGTGCGCACCGCCTTTTCAGCGCTCGCCCTGCCCACGCTGCCGGGAACGCTGCGGCCTACCGTCTCCATCGGCGTTGCGCAGATGGATGCCGCCGAGACGGAAGCCGAGGTGTTAAGGCGCGCCGATAACGCTCTTTATGAAGCCAAGCGCGAAGGGCGTGACCGCGTCCGCATCGCGTCGGGCCCACGCGATGCCATGCCCGAGCACCCCATGGGCCGGCGGCCGCAGCACGGCACTCCGCTCGGGTAGCGACCGTTCGGTCAGTTCGCGTCGTGGCGCTCGACGAACTCGAAATCCGGTTCGGGACCGGCACTGACCTTGAGCGCCAGGTTCTGCCGGTCGAGTTCGGCAAGCCAGGCAGTCCAGGAAACCGGACTCATGCCATCGTCGACCTTTACCCTTTCCGCATCGCCGCGGCGTTTGCGCTGAAAGCTCAGGCGTAGCTGGGCACGCTGCGCACCGAACCGGTCGCGTATGCGTGCAATGGCGGGTATCCCCTGCCTGTCGCAGACCCAGTTGCGAATTTCGTTATGCCGGGTCAGCATATGACTATCATGCATTCGTGTGGCCTCCCTTGCATGAATCGCTCCCTCAACCGGCGCGAAGGCCCTCCAGTTCCGCGCCGTCGATCAAAATTAGTCCTCCAGCTTTGTGACCAGATTGAGCGCCGTCATCTCCTCGGGCGAAAAATAGTAGAGCCGGTTGGGCGGCGTCTCCAGCGCATGCAGCCACAGCGCCGGATCGACACCGGTCAGGGTCAGGTGCCGCGTGATCTCGGCCGTGGTATTCTGCGCCTGCAGCATGGCCATACCCGGTTCCTGTGTCAGGGCGGCGACATCCCCGGTGATGCCGGCCGCATAGACCTGGTGAACCCCGATCGCGGCCGTCGGCGCCGCGATGCGTTCGGCGCCCGAGGCAAAGACCACCGGGCAGGAAGAGGCGCAAAGCCGCCCCGCATCGACGCGCGTCGCAAAACCCTTCTCGTGGATCAGCCGCCCGATCGCCAGCGCGTCGGCAACCGACCCGCCCGGCGACTCCAGCACGACCGTCTCGACATATTCGCCGCGCGCCTCGATCTCGGCGGCGAAACGCTCGCCCGAACCGGGATCGAAGGTGCCGGAAAGGTGCAGCTCGCCATTGCCGGCAAGGCTGATGGCCAATGGCGCTTCCAGCGTCTTGGGCACCGAGACGATATCGGGCCGGTAGGCGCTGGCCCCATCCTCCTCCGCATCGACCGGCGGCAGGATCGGTTGCAGCTGGACCGGACCGGCCGGCGGAACGCTCGCCATCAGTTCGCGATAATCGATATAGAGCACGCAGATCGTGCCGACGAGCAGCGCCGAGAAAGCGAACCGCATCACCGTGCCGTCGTCGATGCCGGCGGCCAGCTGCAGCAGCCGCCTTGGCACGGACGCGCGCCGCTGACGCTCTGCGACTTGGCTCATGGCCAGATCGGACCCTCCTGGCGCTTGCGCTGGGCAGTTTCTATCGGCGTTACCGTGCCCTCACCCTCGCCCGGCTGCGCTTGCTGCGATGGCTGCGCATGCCTGACCTCGTCCGCTGCCGGCTCGGCCTCCGGTTCCGGTCCCTGCCTGGCGACAAGCGGCTCTTCGGCCGCTTCGAGCGGCGCTGGCCGCGCCACGCGCGCCGGCTCCGCCGCGCCATTGAGCCCGCCATTGAGTTGGCGATAGAGCGACACGGCGCGTATCATCTCGGCCGCGGTGACCGACTCGGCTTCCTCCATCGCTTCTGCATCGCGGCGCATGGCGTCGTTGACGACCATCAGCACCAGCACCAGCACCACGGGCAGCAGATCGATCGAGATCGCGCCGGCCCAGGAGGGGATGAAATCCGACCAGTAGCGGATCACCGCTTCCGCGCTCGAGAGCGGAACGAAACGCTGGGGCTCGACCGTCGTCTGCGCCAGGATCTCGTCGGCCGCGGCCGAGAGCGCCTGCGATTGCGCGGCGACCGACGTGCGCACGGTTTCCATCACCTGGTCCTGGCGCTGGGCAAGATCGGCAGTGCCGCCATCGGCGACCGGCGCGATAAACCCTGCCGAAAGATCGGCGGCGGCGCGCTTGACCGAAGGGGCAACGCTCGTCTGCTCGAGTGCGGCAACGACGGCGGTCAGTTGCACCGCCTCGGAGGAAAACTGGTCGGCGCGCGGATTGATGTCGCCGGGCGTCGAGACCAGCTCGCGCATGGTCGCCAGCCTTGCCGAACCGTCGGCAAACAGCGCCTCCACCTGAGCGCGCGAGCCGGTGATGGTGGAGGCCAGTTCGTTCATCTGCGCCGACATCTGCGTCAAAAGCTGCACCACGCTGCCCGAACCGGTGGTGCCGGTCAGCGCCCCGCTCTCGCGCTCATCGGCGGCAAGGCGCGCGAAACGATCGGCGGCGCGCTGCACGTCGGGCAGCAGGCTCTGGGCGGAAAGCGCATTTGCGTGCGCCTGGTCGAGATCGCTGGCATAGCCCTGCAGCGTCACCGCCATATGCTGTTCGAGCGCCGCCGACCCGGCAAGCGCTGCGGCATTGAGCCATGAGCTCATGGCGATGATCATGACGCACCCGACCGCCATCACCGCAAACAGCGCCAGGCGCTGCAGCCCGCCGATCACCAGCGGCACGAAACGCAGCATGAAGGTCCAGAACGCGTAGATGGCGACGGCCACGGCAGCCGAATAGATGATCGCTGCGAAAAAGACGAACGTGGCGCTGCCGTCGAGCAGGCCGCGCACGCCGAGATAAGTATAGACGCCCGAGGCCAGTGCCAGCACCGCCAGCGCAAACCGCGACATGGTCTCGACGCCCCGCACGGTTTCGTGGAGACGGATGGCGTTGTTCTTGAGACCCATGGAGCCCCCTCGCAATAGTCCCGGCCACATGGCCTCGTTAACTTCAGATTAACACGGACAAAGGCGGCGAGATATGGGCGGCTCCATGCCGGCCGCTGACGAGAACGTGAGAGCGCGGGAGCAGTCGGGGAGCCACGAAGACCCCCTCACCCGCCCTACGGGCGACCTCTCCCCCAAAGGGAGAGGTGGGCACCGCGCCGGTCCTTGCCTGGAAGCAATCCCCTCTCCCTTGGGGGAGAGGGTTAGGGTGAGGGGGCCTTCCCGAACACTCCGAACCCAGAACCTACTCGTCCTCGCCCGCCGCCTCGATCGCTTCCATGTCGTCGTCGGAGAACCCGAAATGGTGGCCGATCTCGTGCACCAGCACATGGGTAACGATACCGCCCAGCGTGTCCTCGCTCTCGGCCCAGTAGTCGAGGATGGGGCGGCGGTAGAGATAGACGCGATTGGGCATCTGCCCGGTTTGCGGCGCCGCGCCGTCATGGGCCATGCCGATGCCGACGAAAAGACCCATCAGCTCGAAGGGAGACTCGAGCCCCATCTCCTCGAGCACGTCTTCGTCGGGAAAGTCGGCGACGATGCAGGTTACGTCGCTGGCAAGTTCGCGGAAAGGCTCGGGCAGGCTTTCGAGCGCCGCCCGCGCCATGATTTCGAACTCATCGAGCGTCGGGGGCAGGCGCCCCGACCACTCGCTGGTTTCGTTTATCGCCACTCGCGAATATCGACGAAGTGACCGGCGATGGCCGCGGCAGCAGCCATGGTAGGCGAGACGAGATGGGTGCGGCCCTTGAAGCCCTGGCGGCCCTCGAAATTGCGGTTCGAGGTCGACGCGCACCGCTCCTGCGGCCTCAGCTTGTCGGCGTTCATGGCAAGGCACATGGAGCAGCCGGGCTCGCGCCAGTCGAAGCCGGCTTCCTTGAAGACCTTGTCGAGCCCTTCGGCCTCCGCCTGCGCCTTGACCAGACCGGAGCCGGGCACGACCATGGCGTTGACGCCCTCCTTGACCGTGCGGCCGGCAACAACCTTGGCGGCGGCACGCAAATCCTCGATACGCCCATTGGTGCACGAACCGAGGAACACCCGCTCGATGGGGATGTCGGTGATCTTGGTGCCGGGCTTCAAGCCCATATAGTCGAGCGCCCGCCACTTGCTGGCGCGCTTGTTCTCGTCGGGGATGTCGTCCGGGTTCGGCACAACACCGGTCACCGAGACCACGTCCTCGGGCGAAGAGCCCCAGGAGACGATCGGCGGCAGATTGGCGGCATCGAGCACTACCGTGCGGTCGAAATGGGCGCCCTCGTCGGTATAGAGCGTCTTCCAATAGTCGAGCGCCATGTCATAGGCCTTGCCCTTGGGCGCGCGCGGGCGATCCTTGACATAGGCGAAGGTCTTCTCGTCCGGCGCGATCAGGCCGGCGCGCGCGCCGCCTTCGATCGACATGTTGCACACCGTCATGCGGCCTTCCATCGATAGCGAGCGGATGGCTTCGCCGGCATATTCGATGACGTGGCCGGTGCCGCCTGCCGTGCCGATCTCGCCGATGATGGCGAGGATGATGTCCTTGGCGGTGACGCCGGGCGGCAACTGCCCGTCGACGCGCACCAGCATGTTCTTGGCCTTCTGCTGCACCAGCGTCTGCGTTGCGAGCACATGTTCGACCTCGGACGTACCGATGCCGTGCGCCAGTGCACCGAAGGCGCCATGCGTCGAGGTGTGGCTGTCCCCGCACACGATCGTCATGCCGGGCAGCGTGAAGCCCTGCTCGGGTCCAACGATATGGACGATGCCCTGGCGCTGGTCGAGCTCGTTGAAATATTCGACGCCGAAATCGGCAGCATTCTTGGCCAGCGTCGAAACCTGCAGCGCACTGTCGGGATCGTCGATGCCATGGCTGCGGTCGGTCGTGGGCACGTTGTGATCGACAACGGCGAGCGTGCGTTCGGGCGCACGCACCTTGCGCCCGTTAAGGCGCAGACCTTCGAAGGCCTGCGGGCTCGTCACTTCGTGGACGAGATGACGATCAATATAGATGAGCGAGGTGCCGTCTTCATTGTTGGCGACCAGATGGTCATCCCAGATCTTGTCATAAAGCGTACGTGGCTTGGTCATCTCGCGGGGTCCGAAGTCTCAGGAAAAGACGAGTTTGGAGCGGTTCTAAGCCGGGCTTTTGACCGGGTCAAGGCACAAGCGTACTCCTGGGTACGCTTGTGCCGCCGCAGCCGTCACTTCCGCTTGAGTGCCCGGCGCCGTTTGATCGCACGCAGCAGCGTCAGGGGAATTTCGATGAGCCCGGGACGCGGATCGCGCCAATCGAGGGTGGCAAGGACCCGCACCCGCCCCAGGGAGGCAAGATAAGCGCCTGCCGACAGTTTTCCCATCATGACCATCTGCCAGGCGGCAACGACATCGCGCGTCAGGAACAGCCAGCCGACGCCCTGGCGCGCCCGCATCGCCGGCACGGTCTCACCTCGCATCAGCGCAGCGATGGCCTTGCCGAAATCGACGCCTGCCACCGATGCCAGAGCCAGCCACGACCAGGGCCGCGGATTGATGTCGAGAAGCTTGAGCACGCCGCTGCGCTCGTCGCGCTTGAACTCGACCTCGACCAGCCCGTGATGCCCGATGGATCGCAGGAATGTGTGCGCGGCTGCGCAGACGTCCCCGGTCTCTGCGGTTTCCACATAGGTGGACGTATAGCTGAATTCGAGTGGGAACTGACGCGCCCGCCTCGCGGTAAAATCGACAACCGGCTCGCCATGCCACCAGAGCCCGGCATAGGACAACTGGTGGTTGCCGTCTCCCGGCACCAGTTCCTGCACCACCACCTGTTCGGCGCCAACGAGCTCCACCGCCTCGCGATAAAGGCGCGCGAAGCTCTCCTCGTCATCGGCACGCCAAGCCTTGTCGAGCGTCAGGCGGTTGCGTCCAAGCCGCATTGCGGGCTTGATGACCACGGGAAACGCCAGCCCGCCGCTACTGCCCTCCCGGGAGAAGTCGATGCGGTGGATCGTTGGAACTGCAAGCCCGAGCTCCATGGCACGCCGATAGGCCAGGCCCTTGTCGCAGGCGATCTCGAGCGCCAGCCATTCGGGCACCAGCACGTGGAAGGCGCGTGAAAGCGCCGCGTGATTGCGCGATGCAAAGCGCACATCGCCATCGGCAGCCGGAATGAGCACCCAGCCCTCAAGTCCGTGCGCCTCGGCAAGATCGAGCAGGAAGCCGACGCCCTCGGCGCTCCCGGAGCCCGGCCAATCGAACGTCCTCGCAATGGCGTTGGAAAATCGCGGCAGCGGAGTGTCGTCGGTCACCAGCCAGACCGTATGGCCTTCTGCCCGAAGCGCGCGCGCCAGGGCAATCGTGCCATGGGCGCCGCCAAGGATCAGTGCGCCGGGCGCACCCGTGGCGTTGGTCGAACCGGGCGTGCTCATGTCGCCTCGCGCGGGGCAGCGCGGATCAGCCGCACGATCCCGAAGATCGTCGGATCGATACCGGCTTTGGTAAAGCACCACCATCCGAGCAGCGAGTGGCTGGCGATCCGCGCCAGCATGTTGACCGCCGCGGCCCCGACCAGCCCGTAAAACGGCAACACCAGGGCCTGCGCGACAAGTCCGAGCAGCGTCATGCCGCCGAAGGCGAACACATAGGCGCGCTCATGGCCGGTCAGCATCATCACCGTGCGCGCCGGCCCGATTGCCGCGTCGGCAAGCAGACCCGCTGCGAGCAGTACGAGGATCAGATGCCCCTCGCCATAGTCTGCCCCGAACAGCGTAAGGATATCGCCGCCGAAAACCGCAAAGATCGCAAAGGCAATGGCGGCAAAGCCGAACCCGACCCAGACGCACCCGACCGTCAACGCCTGCGCCTTGCGCAGGTCTCCGCCATGATAATGCTCGGCAAGCATGGGACCGATCACCAGCGTGATCGCATAGCCGATAAGCGTCATCAGCCCGGCGGTGCGAAAGGCGTTGAAGTAGAGCCCGGCACTCGGCGCATCGACCATCAGGCCGATCAGCACCGTGTCGGCGTTGAGCGCTACCGTATCGACGAGCGCCCCGGCGAGAAACCAGCGGCTGATCGTACCGCGTTCGGCCCAGTAGCGCCCGGTTCCGGCAGGCGTCGGCTTGAGCCGATAGTCCCTGCGCCTTGCCGCAACATATTGCAGCACCAGAGCCAGCCCCAGCAGCGCCGCCGAGATCAGCAATGCCGCTGCCCCTGTCAGCCCGACGCCGCTTGCCCATAGGAGCGCGACAATAGCGGGCAGCGCCATGCGCCAGACAAGATCGCGCGGCATTAGCGCCGTCCACACCGATCCCTGCGCCCGCAGCGCCGAGGAGTTGTATTCGGCAAGCGCCAGCGGCAGCACCAGCACCGCGGCACCATAATAGTGCAGCACCGGTCCCTGCCAGGGAGCCAATCCCTCAAGCAGTGCCGCGAAGGCGGCAAGCGCCAGCCCGATGGCCAGTGCTGCGATAATGGTGATGGTGCCGCCCGCACTCAGCGCCGTGTCCGCCTCACGAGGCGCGCCCTTGGCCATCGCCTCGGGCCAGAAGCGTAGAATGGCAATCTGCTGGCCCATGCCGGCGGCAATGGCGAGCACCGTTGCAAGCGACAGGCCAAAGGCGAAATAGCCATATTCGGTGCCAGTCATGGCGCGCGAGAGCACCACATAGGCAATATAGGTCAGGCCCGCGGTCGCCACCTTGATGAAAAGTGACGAAAACGAGCGGGTCAGACCTGTCCGGAGCAACGACCTTACGTCGTCAGTGAGCATTCTGATTGGCCTCGGTGGGTCGCGTAAGGGGTCGCGGCCCAGCCCATCATTGCCAGCCCATTCTCAAAAAGGTCTTACTGGCAGGATTACATTTGCGTAATGCGGCTAGTGGCGGAAGTGGCGCATGCCGGTGAAGACCATGGCGATCCCCGCCGCATCCGCTGCCGCGATGACCTTGTCGTCATTGACCGACCCGCCCGGCTGGATGACGGCAGTAGCGCCCGCCGCGACCAGCGCCTCCAGACCATCGGGAAACGGAAAGAACGCATCGGACGCGGCGACCGAACCTTGCGTCAACGCGCCCTCAATGCCTGCCGCCTCGGCGGCGTCTATCGATTTGCGGTGCGCCACACGCGTCGAATCCACCCGGCTCATCTGCCCGGCACCGATGCCGACCGTGGCGCCGTCCTTCACATAGACGATGGCGTTCGACTTGACGTGCTTGGCCACCTTGGCCGCGAGCCGCAGATCGCGCAATTCCTGATCGCTCGGCGCCCGCTTCGTCACCACCTTGAGTTCGCAATCGTCGACATTGCGATTATCACGGCTCTGCACCAGCAAGCCCCCGGCAACCGAACGCACCGTCAGCCCGTCGGCCTTGGGATCGGCCACGCCCCCGGTCAGCAGCAGCCGCAGGTTCTTCTTGGCCGCAATGATCGCCCGCGCCTCCTCGCTCGCCGCCGGCGCCACAATCACCTCGGTGAAGATCTTGACGATCTCCTCGGCGGTCTGCGCATCGATCTCGCGATTGAGCGCAACGATACCGCCAAAGGCACTGACCGGATCGGTTCGCAGCGCATTGCGATAGGCCACGCCCAGATCGTCGGCCAGCGCCACGCCGCAGGGATTGGCATGCTTGATGATGGCAACCGCCGCCACCTTTGCCGGATCGAACTCACTGACCAGTTCGAAGGCCGCATCTGTATCGTTGATATTGTTGTAGGACAGCGTCTTGCCCTGCACTTGCGTGGCGCTCGCCACTCCCGGACGGTCCTCCCCGGTCGTATAGAAACCCGCCCATTGGTGCGGGTTCTCGCCATAGCGCATCACTTGGCGCAGCTGCCCGGCAAAGGTGCGATAGGCGATCTCGGGATAACTCAACTCGCGCGCAA
>Ga0180220_1000947_pt1 | contig 25045 bp, 25 predicted proteins | sample eDN5th37CBELigBY_FD_151335 | JGI IMG/M metagenome (GOLD analysis project Ga0180220, IMG submission 151335) | Enriched backyard soil microbial communities from Emeryville, California, USA - eDNA 5th pass 37_C BE-Lig BY (version 2) (version 2) | ecosystem: Environmental > Terrestrial > Soil >...
CGGGTGGGCGCGAAGAGATCGACGCCGTCGTAACCCCAGCCGAAGCGGCCGGGGAACTCGGCGATTGGCATGATCTCGAGAACGGACACTCCCAGCTCCGCGAGCCGCGGGAGGTGTGCGGCCGCGGCCTGCCACGTGCCTTCCGGAGTGAAGGTCCCGATGTGCATTTCGTAGATGACGTGGCCCGTGGCCGCCGGTCCACGCCAGTCGCCGTCGGACCAGTCGTACGCGCCGGGATCGACCAGCTCGGAAGGACCATGCGGGCCGTCCGGCTGGAAACGGGAGGCGGGGTCCGGAAACGGTCCGCGATCGTCGAGGAGGAATCTGTAGCGCATTCCCGCGCGGGCTCCGCGTGCCGTCCCCGAGTGATACCCATCGCCTTCGGGCTCCAGTGACACTGCGGGAAGACTCCCGCCGGCGTCATCACTCTCCCAGACCACCGCCACCTTTGCGCACGCCGGCGCCCACACCCGGAAATGGGCGCCGTCCCCCGCCAGCTCAGCTCCGACCGGCAGCCGCCGCTGCCCGTCCGGTAGCTCCATCTCGCCTCCGATACTAATTCGCCCCGCCGCTGCGGATGCACAATGGGTACCGGCGACGGCGGAAGTCTTGCATCCCACGACGCGAGGGGCACTGCAACGAGCGGGAGGTGTTACGGCATGCCGACACTGGATCTGACGCCGGCGGAATCAGAACGTCTGCGCGAGGTGCTCGAGAGTTATCTGAGCGATCTCCGCGTACAGATTTCGGCAACGGATCTCAAGGACTTCCGTGACGAGTTGCGGGAGACGAGGACGATCCTGGAGGAGATCGTCGAACGGCTCCGCGACGCAGCCTGACACTGCGCGTTGGCGGTTCTGGCGATGGCGTTCGCATTGGCGCCAGCGCCGCGCTCGTGCCATAATACCCCTTTGCAGACGACCGCTGCGGTCGCTACTCGGGTCACAAGGCCGGGAGGGGTATTGCGCATATGGAACAGAGCCTGGACACCCGGAAGGTCCTGAACGTCGGATCCCGGGCATACGAGATCTTTTCACTGGAACGACTGGAGCAGGCGGGGCTGCCGGTTGGCCGGCTGCCATTCTCTCTGCGCATTCTGCTTGAGAACCTGCTCCGCCACGAAGACGGGATGGTCGTCCGTGCGGACGACATCGAGACGCTGGCGCGCTGGCGTCCGGACGCCGTGCCGCAACGGGAGATCGCGTTCACGCCCGCTCGCGTGTTGCTCCAGGACTTCACAGGTGTGCCCGCGGTCGTGGACCTGGCCGCCATGCGCGATGCGATGCGGCGGCTCGGGGGTTCACCGGCCAGGATCAATCCTCTCCAGCCGGCGGAGCTGGTCATCGACCACTCCGTCCAGGTGGATGCTTTCGGCACGCGCGCGGCGTTCCAGCTCAACGCCGAGCTGGACTACCGCCGGAACCAGGAGCGCTACGCGTTCCTGCGCTGGGGTCAGAAGGCGTTCGCCAACTTTCGTGTCGTCCCGCCGGCCACCGGTATCGTCCACCAGGTCAACATAGAGTACCTCGCCCGGGTGGTCTTCGGGCTGGAGCACGAGGGCGACAAACCGCAGGCCTATCCCGACACGCTCGTCGGCACCGATTCCCACACGACCATGGTCAACGGTCTCGGCGTTTTGGGTTGGGGCGTGGGCGGGATCGAAGCGGAAGCCGCGATGCTCGGCCAGCCGGTATCGATGCTGATCCCGGAAGTGATCGGGTTCCGTCTCTCGGGCGAGCTGCCGGAAGGTGCGACAGCGACCGACCTGGTGCTGACCGTCACGCAGATGCTGCGCGCCAGGGGCGTGGTCGGCCGCTTCGTCGAGTTCTACGGCCCCGGGCTGGCGCACCTCCCGCTCGCGGACCGTGCCACGATCGCGAACATGGCGCCGGAATACGGGGCGACCTGCGGCATTTTCCCGGTCGACAGGGAAACGCTCCGATATCTCGCGTTCACGGGGCGTCCAGCCGAGCAGATCGCGCTGGTCGAGGCGTACATGAAGGAGCAGGGGCTCTTCCACACGGCCGATTCGCCGGAGCCCGAGTTCACGGACACGCTTTCCCTCGACCTCTCCACCGTCGAGCCCAGCATCGCCGGACCCCGCCGGCCGCAGGACCGGGTGCCGTTGTCGAAGGCCAAGGTCTCGTTCGCGCAGGCGGTCCGCGATCTCGCGGGCGCTTCGGCCACCTCGCCAACGGTGAAGCAGCTCTCGACGTGGGTCGGTGAGGGCGGAGATGGCGTCAGCGTCGCCGTCGAGCCACAGCGTCCGGCGGTCAAGTGCAAGCTGGACGACACCGAGTTCGAGCTGCGCGACGGTTCGGTCGTCATCGCGGCCATCACGAGCTGCACCAACACTTCGAACCCATCGGTCATGCTCGGCGCCGGGATCCTGGCGCGGAAAGCCGTCGAGCGGGGGCTGCGCACGCCGCCGTGGGTGAAGACGTCGCTCGCGCCGGGGTCGACGGTCGTCACCGAGTACCTGAACAAGGCCGGGCTCACGCCGGCGCTCGAGCAGCTCGGGTTCCACCTGGTCGGCTACGGCTGCACCACCTGTATCGGCAACAGCGGCCCGCTCCCGGAGCCGATCTCGAAGGCGATCGACGAGGGCGACCTCATCGCCGTGGCGGTGCTCTCCGGGAACCGCAACTTCGAGGGTCGTATCAACCCCGACGTCCGTGCCAACTACCTCGCCTCGCCGCCGCTCGTGGTCGCCTACGCGCTCGCGGGACGCATGGACATCGACCTGTACAACGAGCCGATCGGCACCGACCAGGACGGCCGCTCCGTCTTCCTGCGCGACATCTGGCCGACGCAGCAGGAGGTGAACGAGGCCATTGCGTCCGCGATCGACTCCGAGATGTACCGCCGCCAGTATGCGGGCGTGTTCACCGGCGACGAGCGGTGGCGGTCGCTCCCCACGCCCGAGGGCGAGCTGTTCGAGTGGTCGCCGGACTCCACCTACGTGAAGCACCCGCCGTACTTCGAGGACATGTCGCTCGAGCCGGAGTCGGTCGAGGATCCGAGCGGGCTCCGCGTACTCGCGCTGCTCGGCGACAGCATCACCACGGACCACATTTCGCCCGCGGGCTCGATCAAGAAGGACAGCCCGGCGGGGCGCTACCTGCTGGAGCGGGGCGTCGAGGTCCGCGACTTCAACTCGTACGGCGCCCGCCGCGGCAACCACGAGGTGATGATGCGCGGGACCTTCGCCAACATCCGCCTGCGCAACCAGCTCGTTCCCGGCGTGGAGGGCGGGTACACGCTCCACCTCCCGAGCTGCGAGCAGATGAGCATCTACGACGCCGCCATGAAGTATCAGGCGGAAGGCGTAGGGACGATCGTGATCGCGGGGAAGGAGTACGGCACCGGGTCGTCGCGCGACTGGGCGGCCAAGGGCCCGCGGCTGCTGGGGGTGCGTGCCGTCCTCGCCGAGAGCTACGAGCGCATTCACCGGTCGAACCTGGTCGGGATGGGCGTGCTCCCGCTCCAGTTCGCGGCAGGGGAGAACGCCGCCTCTCTCGGCCTGACCGGTCACGAGGTCTTCGACATCGCCGGTCTTGCGGAACGGATCACCGACGGCTTCGCGAAGAGCCGTGACGTGACCGTGCGCGCCACGGCGCCGGACGGTTCCACGAAGGAGTTCACGGCGATCGTCCGGATCGACACGCCGCAGGAGACCGAGTACTACCGCCACGGCGGGATCCTCCAGTACGTGCTCCGGCAGCTCATCCGGCGGGACGCCGGCAACGTGGCGTGACCGGATGCGGTTCCGGAGGACCGGAACCTGGGACGTGATGGATCGTACTCGAGAAAGGAGGGCGCCAGGTGGCGCCCTCTACTTCATCTACGGGGACACAGACTGATGGAGAGAGGGAACCGCAGCGGCCGCACCGACCCGGTCGAAATCGGACCGACGGAAGACGCGAGCCAGCTACGCATACGCTGGTCCGACGGCCACGTTTCGGAATACACGCCGTTCTACCTGCGGGTGAACTGCCCCTGTGCCGGTTGCGTGGACGAGTTCACCGGCGCGCCGCTCCTCGACCCGGACGACGTGCCCGAAGACGTCTACCCGCTGGCGATCCGCTATGTGGGACGCTACGCCATCCGCTTCGACTGGAGCGATGGCCACGCCACAGGGATCTATCCCTATGAAATGCTCAGAGGGATATGTCCGTGTTGTCGGACGGCAGAGGGCTAGGGCTGGGGCTGAGGCCAGGGCTAATCCGGGCCACGCCGCCGCGCTGCCGACGGCAGCAGTCCCGGTAGCTGGCACGATTCACGACGGCCGGACGAGGACGGAACGGAATGCCGCCGGTCACCTACCCCCGGAAGCCATTAGCCCTTGCCTCAGCCCCAGCCCTATGCCGTCACCGGCACGCCTCCTGCACATCGGCCAGTACGCAGTCGGACGCCGAAAAAGGAGCGGGTCATGCACAACACGATCGAGCGCTATTCCGAGCAGCACCGAGAGGAAGCGCTATCGGAGCTCAGGGCGGAGCTGGCGGAGTTCAGTCACGACGGTCTGGTCCAGCTCAGGGAGGACCTCCGGCGAGGCGGGGTGATTCGCGGGAGCTGGGCGGGTTGCGTCATTTCCTACAAGCGGGGTGCGGCCGGTTCCGCGCGCCGCGACCGGCTCGGCCGCGCGCGCAACGCGTTCACGGTGCTGTGGGACAACGGCTGGCTCACCGAGGAAGAAGTGGGCGACATTGTCGAGGCGGAGCTGGCACGGCGCCGGTCCACGACTCCGGATCCGGCGCCCACGCAGGTGGACACCGTTCCCACCACGAGCTGACGTCCCGCCGTCGCTTCGGGCCGACCGGCCGGCGGGCCGGCCGGCGAGTCCGCACCGGGTTCCTTCGCTTGACCTGACCCGGCCGGTGATCTAGATTTCAAAACTGTGGAGCGGAGGGTTTCGGCCCTCCGCTCTGCATGTCGGGCCTGTAGCTCAGCTGGGAGAGCGCCTGGTTTGCAACCAGGAGGTCACCGGTTCGATCCCGGTCAGGTCCACCTCGTCGCGGGAAGCCCCGCCGGCCGGAGCCAGGCGGGGCTTTCCTTATGGGCGCCGCGCCGCCATTCATCAGGTTCGGCGATCCGGTCGTCAGGGTCCGCCGAGGTCGACGCCGCGGACCCAAGCGTCCTGCCCCAGGGTACGGAAAGGAATCGCGCACAGCCGGGCGCGCGGTCCCGCGGAGCAGCGGAGTGCCGCGCGGAGAGCACAAAAAGGCGCGGTTCGAGCATCATCAAGGTAACGTGAAGACAGCGACGAACGCTGCAGCCGTGCCCTTCACGCTGGGGCCGGTCAGGAAATGGCTGGATGAGGTCGGCCGGGCCGCGCTGATGGCCTGGGCGATCCTGCGCATACTCCCGAAGCCCCGCCGCTACGTGGCGGCCGCGATCCAGCACGGCTACGTGATCGGTATCCGCTCGCTCCCGCTCGTGCTGGTCATGGCGGGGCTGGGCGGCGCGGTCACGTCGCAGCAGACGGGCGCGCAGTTCACCGGCAGCCTGCCGATGTGGGTGATCGGCAGCGTCGCCGCGGCGAGCGTGATCACCGAGCTCGGCCCGCTGCTCACGGCGATCGTGCTGATCGGACGCGTGGGCGCGAGCATCGCGGCCGAGCTGGCGACGATGCGCGTCACCGAGCAGATCGACGCGCTCCAGGCGATGGGCCGCGATCCGGTGGCACACCTCATCGTGCCGCGTGTGGTCGCGGGCGCACTCGTCACGCCGCCGCTCGTCATCATTGCGAATGCGATGGCGCTGGTCACGGCGCTGGTCGTCGGCGTGCTGGTCGTCGACGGGCTCACCGTTGCCGACTTCGTTTACGGGATGAGGTTCTATTTCCGGCCGTTTTCCCTGATCTTCTCGGCGATCAAGGGCTTTTTCTTCGGGCTGGCGATCACCTACCTCGCCTGTTACATCGGGATCAATGGCCGGGGCGGTGCCGAGGGCGTAGGCCGGACGACGACGGCGGCGGTGGTCGCGACCACGCTCGCGCTCATGATCGTCGACGTGGTCCTCGTTCCGCTGCTCAAGATGTGGTGAGTCGGACGGCGTGAGATGATCGAGTTCCGGAATCTGCACAAGAGCTTCGGTCGCGAGGAGGTGCTGCGCGGTGTCGACCTCGTGGTGCACGAAGGTGAGACGCTCGCGCTGCTCGGTCCGTCGGGGACGGGGAAGAGCGTGCTCCTCAAGCACGCGATCGGCCTGCTCGAGCCGGACGAGGGGGACGTGGTCGTAGATGGCGTCTCGATCTCGAAGGCCACGCCTGAGGAGCTGCGCCGGGTGCGCCAGCGCGTCGGTTACGTTTTTCAGAACGCGGCGCTCTTCGACTCGCTGACGGTCTTCGAAAACCTCCGTCTCGCGCTCGAGGGCGAAGAGGAACGGCGTCCGCTGAACGAGCTGCGCGAGGAGGCGAAGGAGCTGCTCGCGCGCGTGAATCTGGACGCCGATGTGCTGGACATGTACCCTTCCGAGCTCTCGGGTGGCATGCGCAAGCGCGTCGGTGTAGCGCGCGCGATCGCGAGCCGCCCGCGCTACCTGCTGTACGACGAGCCGACCACGGGGCTCGACCCGGTGAACGCGCAGAACATCGATTCGCTGATCATGGAGCTGCGCGAGCAGCTCGGTGTGACGGGAATCGTCGTGACGCACGATCTGGAGTCGGCATTCCAGGTAGCCGACCGGGTGGCGCTGCTGCACGAGGGGCGGGTCCGCGCGTCCGGTACGCCCGAAGAGATCCTTGCCAGCGAGGACCCGATCGTGGCTCGATTCGTCAGGCGGGGCCGGATCCAGCCTGCCGTACCGGTGTGAGCGGTCACGAGTGGCCGCCAGGAGGAGATAGATGGAGTTTCGTGGACGTCAACTGACCGCTCTGGGCTTCATGGTCCTGGTCGCGGGGTTCCTCTTCGTGTGGGGGATGTTCTACCTGTTGGGGAACCCGATCCTGGCCGGAGGCACCACGGTACTGGTGTCGATGGAGCACGGTGCCGGTCTGAAGCGCGGCGACCGCGTGCTCATGAACGGCGTCACGGTCGGTTCGGTCCGGGATGTCGAACTTGCCAGGAACGGTGGCGTCGTGGCCCAGGTACGGCTGGACGCCGGGGTCGAGCTGCCTGCCGATTCGCGGGCGCTGATCCGCGGTGACGTTTTCGGCGCCCACACCATGGATCTGGTTCCGGGGACTGCGCTGGTCATGCTCCAGCGTGGGGACACGATCGCCGGCTACGCCTCGCCGGAGATCTTCGACGTCCTCTCGGACCTGGGTGGACGGGCGACCGCGGTGCTCGGGAACGCCGACAACCTGCTCTCCCCGGAGGTCGCGGCCGACCTGCACGAGACGGTGTCCGTACTTCCGGAAAGCGCCCGTGAGCTGCAGGGTGCCATGGCCGAGCTGCGGGAGACGGCGGCGTCCCTCCGCCGTACGGCGGGTCTGGTCGAGCAGGCGGACCCTGGGGAGAGCCTTACACGCATCATGACCGAGCTCGAGTCGGGGACGCAGGCGCTGACCGATGCCGCCGAGAGCATGGGGCGGTCCATGGATGCGCTCGAGCAGGCGCTGTTGACGATGACGTCGATCCTCGCCAAGATCGATGGAGGCGAGGGTACGCTGGGGCGCCTGGTCAATGACTCCTCGCTCTACAGCGAGGTGGAGGCGACGCTGCGGGAGGTGAGGCAGCTCGCGACGGACATCCGGGAGCAACCTGGTCGTTTTATCGACTTGAGGATTTTCTAGCAGCAACAAGGCATTTCGGGAGGCGGGGCGCAGTTCCTGGCCGGGCACACGTATTGCGCCCGGGGCGGCAGGGCGGGAGGACCACTGGAGGACGGGGGCTCGCGACCGGGCCTGTACCCCGTCCTCCTTTGCGTATGCGGAGGTGGAGCGATGAGAGAGACGCTGGAGTCGGCGGGGGAAGCCAGCAGCCTGACGACGATTTGTCGGCTGACGGGTGACGAAGGCGGGCACTGGCGTGTCATGGTCGAATCGTGGCCGGAATCTAACGGATACCTCGGCAGGCTCGTCTTTGCCCGTGAGCTGGGCGCACTCGTGGTGGAGCAGCGGGTGGGCCCGGCGGTACTTACCGGAGACCGGCACGAGGACGTCGTCGCCGCCGCGCACGAGCTCTCGGAACGGCGTATGCGCGACATTCTCCACTCGCTGGCGGCCGGCTGAAGACCGATCCGGTCGGAACCGCACACGCTTGCGGTTTGAATCTTGCTCTTTCATACGTTTGAATGGGTAGGCGGGGGTGGAATCATGGGGTGGCTGAACGACAGGCCGCGCTGTCCGCGGCGATGAGTGCCGCCGGCGGCGGGAGCCGGTCCGCCACCCGAGCACGAGGAACCGAAGATGAATACGGGCTTGCGGATCGTGCTGCTCACATTTGCGCTCGTCGGCTATGTCGGGGCCGGCGCGGCGCTGGCAGCCGCCCGGTACCGGAGGGTTTCGGAAGGGGAGCGTGACGTCGGGATGTTCGGCGTCGCCCTCATGCTGTTCTGTTTCGGCGCGCTCTGCACGGCGGTAGGTGTGGGCGCTGGTGGCATACTTGCCGTGGGGCTGGTCTTCGTCTGGGCGAGCTACATGGTCATGGCCCAGCACCTCGGCATGTTCCGGGTCGAGGTCTTCCGGCCTGCCGAATACGAGCCGAGGGAGCCCGAGGAGTCGCGTCGCGGGCAGTGACCCGGCCGCCGGCCGGAGTGTCATCTCCGTTGCACACCGGAGTGCGTCAGTTCGAGGACATTCCGTCCAGTGCCGAAGACCGCCACCGGACCCACGGGGCGATCGCGGCGCACATGGCATCACGGAAAAAAAGACCCGGTTCCGCGGTCGCGATAGCAATCGCCGTGGGCGGCGGCCTGGAGGTGCCGCGGCCGCCGTCCGCCGGATATGCGGCTGCAGCCCACCGGAGCGCGGGCAGACACGCCAGATCCCAATCCTCCTTGTATCCCAGGAACTTCTCTTCGAAGCGGTGTAGCGATCCGAGCCGGCGGTGCCGGGTGTCGCCAGCCACGAGCAGAGCAGCGGTCGCCAGCCGGGTCACGTCGTCACGAACTCGTCGTGCGGCGCGGGCACGCCGCCCGTAGGCCAGGGCGCGCCGCGCCGCGACACTACCACGATCCACCCAGCCGAGAAGGCATTCCGCACAGAACGCCGCGTCAGCCGGGGTGAAGGGGAGCACGGGGACCGGCTCATCGGGCGGCCAGACGGGCAGCGCGTCGGCTACGGCGTCGACCAGCATCGGCGTGCGTTGCCCCGGCGCGAGATCCTCCAGAGTGAGCGTCCACGACTGGAGTGGCACGCCGGTCCCCCGACTGATGCGTTCCGCTTCCGCAGCCATCCAGCCTGAGAGTCCGGCGCGTTCATCTGCACTGGCCGCGAACACCATGAGCACGTCAATGTCGGATTCTGCGTCGTGGTCACCGCGGGCGCGGGATCCGAACAGCACCGCCCGGACCAGCTCGAAGGGAAGGGCTGCGCGCGCCTGTTCCACAAGGCGGGTGACCGCGGCAAGCTCGCGGCGTGACAGGGCCAGGTGGATGAGTGCCATGTGCCGGGCGTGAGGCAAGGGGCGTACCGGGGAGTGGCGTGAGGGCTACCGCCCGCGCGCTGTCGCGCCGGTGCCCATTCGTTTCATCTTCGTGCGAAGCAATGAGGGAAATGAGGAAAGCGCCGCCGGGGAAACGTCCCACTGGCCACGCGACGACGTCGCCGGCCACCTCCCGCGCTCTTCGGTGTATACGTCGGTTCCGTGAACGTAACACGAACCGCGGTGAAGCCAGAATGATCCTGATTGCGCCGACTGCATTCAAGGAGACGATGTCGGCACCGGTGGTTGCGCAGGCGATGGCGGCCGGTGTCCGCGCTGCCGTGTCTGCACCTGTCCTCACGTTGCCGTTGTCGGATGGCGGTCCGGGGCTGATCGACTCGATCCGGACCGTGCACGGTGGCGACGTCGTTGCGATCGACGTCACCGGTCCGCTCGGGGAGCCCGCGGTCGCGCGCCTTCTCCGGCTTGGCGACCAATTCATACTCGAGGCCGCGGAAGCTTGCGGGCTCCACCTCGTGCCGCGCGAGGCGAGGAACCCACTCGCGGCGCACACGCGGGGCGTGGGCGAGATGATCCGTTGGGCCGCGCAGGCAGGTCCTTCGAGGATCATACTCGGCCTCGGCGGTTCGGCAACGATCGACGGTGGCGCGGGTATGGCGCGGGCGCTCGGGTGGCGTCTCCTCGACTCGAGGGGACAACCGATCCCGGATGGGGGCGGCGGACTCACCCGACTCAGCCGGATCGAACCGCCCGAAGACGGGCCGGCGCTGCCGCCGGTGACGGTCCTCGTGGACGTCCGGAACCCGCTTCTTGGGCGCGACGGCGCGGCGCCGGCCTTCGGTCCACAGAAGGGCGCCGACGCGCCGGCCATCCGAAAACTCGCGCGCGGGCTCACGCGGCTGGCCGACCGATTCGCCGCGGACCTGGGGGTCGACGTGCGCGCGCTCAGAGGTGGTGGCGCGGCGGGTGGGCTCGGTGCCGGCGCGGCCGCGTTCCTCGGCGCGTCGATCGAGGCCGGCAGTGACTGGGTGCTCGCCGCAGTGGGTTTCGACCAGGCCCTGGACAAAGCGAGCCTCCTCGTGACGGGCGAGGGCGAATACGACGCCCAGAGCGGGTGGGGCAAGATCGTGGGCGAGGTCGCGGCCCGTGCCCGGCGCAGGGGGATCCCGGTGCTGATCATCGCCGGACGCGTGCGCACGGAACCGCCGGAGGGCGTCATCGCCGTGGACGGAGAGGGGAAGTGGCTGACAGAGGCCGACGTGTCGCGCCTCGTCGCCAGGGAGGTCCGGAAGCTCGGCCTCGCGGCGAAGCTCGCGCCGTGACCGAAGCGCGGGCGGCCACAGGCCGCCGTGCCAGGCGCCGCAACGCGCGGTTTGACGCGACCATGCGCGGGGAATAACTTCTCGCCTTCCACTTACGGGAACCTTCGGGATAATCGACAGATGGCAAGTGGCAGCGACCTGATGGATCGCCTCGTTTCGCTGTGCAAGCGGCGGGGCTTCATTTTCCAGTCCTCGGAGATCTACGGCGGCACCGGCTCGGTGTGGGACTATGGCCCGCTGGGCGTCGAGCTCCAGCGCAACGTGAAAGACGCGTGGTGGCGCTCGATGGTCCACGAACGGGACGACATCGAGGGCGTTGACGCGGCCATTCTGATGCACCCGCGCGTGTGGGAGGCGAGCGGTCACGTCGCCGGATTCACCGACCCGCTCGTGGAGTGCCGGAATTGCCATCGTCGGTTCCGGGCCGATGCACCGGAGCTGAACGACTCGGGCCAGTGCCCGGTCTGCGGCACGCCCAACGCTCTCTCCGAGCCCCGCCTCTTCAATCTCATGTTCAAGACGTTCATGGGACCGGTCGAAGAGGATGCGGCTGTCGTCTATCTCAGGCCAGAGACGGCGCAGGGGAGCTACGTCAACTTCCAGAACGTGCTGACGAGCACGCGGCAGCGTATCCCGTTCGGCATCGCGCAGGTCGGGAAGGCGTTCCGGAACGAGATCACCCCTGGCAACTTCATCTTCCGGACGCGCGAGTTCGAGCAGATGGAGATGCAGTATTTCGTCGAGCCCGGGACGGACGACGAATGGTTCGAGTACTGGAAGGCCCGGCGCATGGAGTGGATCCAGTCGCTCGGCGTGCGTCCTGAGAAGCTGCGCTTCCACCAGCACGGACCGGACGAGCTGGCGCACTACGCCAAGACCGCATTCGACATCCAGTACGAGTTCCCGTTCGGCTGGCACGAGTTCGAAGGGATCCACAACCGCACCGACTTCGACCTGCGGCGGCATCAGGAGTACTCCGGCAAGAAGCTGGAGTACGTGGATCCGGTGGACCGCGACAAGCGCTACATCCCGTACGTCGTCGAAACAGCGGTCGGCGTGGGTCGGACGGTGCTCGCCCTGCTCGCTGACGCGTACCGCGAGGAGGAGGTGGAGGGCGAGACCCGCGTCGTGATGTCGCTGCACCCGCGCGTGGCGCCGATCAAGACGGCCGTGTTCCCGCTCGTTAAGAAGGATGGCATGCCCGAGGTCGCCCGGCGCATCCACGAGGCGCTGCGCGCCGCCGGAATCCCGTCGTTCTTCGACGACAGCGGCTCGATCGGCCGGCGCTACCGCCGGCAGGACGAGGCCGGCACTCCGTGGTGCATCACGGTGGATGGCCAGTCGACGGAAGACGACACGGTCACGATCCGCGACCGGGATACGCTGCGGCAGGAGCGGGTGAACGCGGGCCGGGTGGTGGAGTGGGTGCGGGAAAAGCTCACAACGGCATAGGGCTAAGGCCAGGGCTGAGGCTGGGGCTAATCCGGGGCCCGGCAAGGCATCCGGCGCTCGACACGACCACGGCAGGGGCGTCCGTCCGGCGGGCGAACATGGCCGGGGACCATGAACTCTCCTGTACCCATCGTTGCCCCGGCAGGCATTCGTAGGACCGAGCAGGCGGCGCCCTCGCGCTGTTTCGAGAGCGGCGGACCCGCCTGTCCGCCCCTACAACACAGCCCGGACATTGATTTCCGTGTGCCGGAACGCGACGCGCGTGTTCCCGCCCCGAAGCCAACGTACCCCGCGGACCGGCAACCCACCGGCATCAGCTTTAGCCCTGGCCCTATGCCGTTCTCCGTGACTCACCCCTGCGGCATTGCCAGTACATTGACCGGGATGCACGCGCATACCAGGGGATCGCCACTACCCGGCAGCGGATACACCCCGCGGACCGGAAACCCACCGGCATCAGCCTTAGCCCTAGCCTTAGCCTTAGCCCTATGCCGTTCCCAGCGGCTCGCCCCGCTCGCGCTTGCAGCCATGATGGCGGGGTGTGCCGGAAGGGTAGTGCTGGCGGACGGCGGGGCGAGCGCGGCCAGGACGTACTACCTGTATGTGGCGAACGAGTCGTCGGACATCGTGAGCAAGGTGGCGTTCAGCCCCGATTCCGGCGCACGTGTCGTGAAGGAGATCCCGGTCGGGTTGATGCTCGCGGACCCGGACGCGCCGCACGGCCTCGCGGTGTCGCCGGACGGCGAGTCCTGGTACGTCTCACTCGCGCACGGCACGCCGTTCGGGTCGGTGTGGAAGTACTCGACAGCCGAAGACACGCTGGTCGGGAGAGTCCAGCTCGGACGGTTCCCGGCCAGCATGGGGCTCACCCCTGACGGGACCTTCCTCTTCGTCTCCAACTTCAACCTGCACGGCGAGCACGTGCCCTCCGGCATTTCGGTCGTGTACGCGCCGGAGATGATCGAGGTGGCGCGCCCGACCACCTGTGTCATGCCGCACGGCGGCCGCGTGAACGTGGCCGGGACACGCCACTACTCCACGTGCATGCACAGCGACCAGCTCGTGGAGCTGGACGCGACGTCGACGTTTCAGGTAACGGGCCGCATGTCGCTGATACCCGGGGCGGAGACTTCGCTCGCCGTCGACGACTCGACTTCCGCCGGTGGGGCGCACGACCACGGTGCGGACTCGCCGGTCTGTTCTCCGACCTGGGTGGCCATTGGCCGGGGTGCGCGGGCCAACCGCTTCGTGTACGTGTCGTGCAACCGTCTGGCGACGGTGCTCGAGATCGACGTCGTCGATTGGCGAGTGACTCGCCGGTTCGAAACCGGCGAGGCCCCGTACAACCTGGAGACGACGCCGGACGGCCGACTGCTCCTGATCACGCTGCGCGGGGCGCAGGGTGTCGCCATCGTCGACCTGGAGCGGGGCACCGAACGGGCGAGGATCCCGACGACGCAACCGATCACGCACGGCGTGGTCGTGTCACCGGACGGCCGCTACGCCTTCGTCACGAACGAAGCCGTCGGCAGCACGCGCGGCACGCTGGACGTCATCGACCTCGGCCGCTTCGAGCGCGTGGCCTCCGTCGAGCTCCGTCACCAGCCCGGCGGCGTCGATTTCTGGACCGTCCGCTGACGCGAAAGCGCGATCCACCATGAAGTACATTGAGTTCGAGGCCCTTGCGTGGGAGATGTGGGACGAGATCCCCGACGAGTACAAAGAGGGGGTCGACGGTCTCGTCATCCGGCGAGAAGCGCTCCCGCACGCGGCGTTGCCGGACGTCTACACGCTGGGCGAGTGCCATACGGAGCCGTACCCATCCGAGGTCGGCGGGCCTGATACCACCCGTTCGGTCGTCGTGCTGTATTACGGCTCGTTCTGGCGGCTCTCGCGTCTGGACGACGAGTTCGACTGGGAAGCCGAGTTGTGGGAGACGATCACCCACGAGCTGCAGCACCACCTGGAGTCGCTCGCGTCCGAAGACGCCCTCGAGGAGATGGATTACGCCGCGGACGAGAACTTCAAGCGTCTCGAGGGCGAGCCGTTCGATCCCTTTTTCTACCGCTCCGGTGAAAAGCAGGCCCCGGGCGTGTTCCGGGTCGAGAATCACTTCTTCATCGAGGTTCCCGTCAGCGCTGCCAGTGAAGCGCCACTGAGCGTAGAATTTTCCTGGCAGGCGCGACCGTACCGGGTGCCGGTGCCGCGGGACCCCGGCGACATCTGTTTCGTCGAGGTCGATGGGGGCGTGCCGGATTCCGCGCCCGGGGTGATCAACGTCGTGGTGATCAGACGCCAGGGCGCGCTCGCGGGTCTCGCCCGGTGGCTGTCGCGCCGGCCCGCGGAGGTCCGGCAGTGGACCGCGCGGGCCGAGTCTGTGGCGTGATGCGCGAGGCGCTGCGGAGAGCAGTTATCGCGCTTCGAATGTGATCGGCAGCGCCACGACCACCGGAACACCCTGGCCGTTCTGCAGCAGCGGCGAGAAGCGCATCACCTCCACCACGCGCGCGGCCGCGTCGTCCAGCTCCCGGATCCCGCTGGATGACTGGATCTCGTAGCGCACGACGGTGCCGGTTTCGTCGATCCAGAACATCATCATGACCGTGCCACCGATCCCCGCATTGATCAGGCGCTGCGGGTAATATCGCTCGAGCGCGCGCCTCACTTCCGCGCGATTCCGGAGATCCGGCGGCACCCGGGACGGAATGAATCTGTCGTCGCCCAACGCCGTCGCCGGCGGCTCCGGTGTGGCCACGGGCCGGGGTAGCGCGTCCGCGGGCGGAAGGCTCTCCTCGATGGGAGGCGGGTCAGGTATGGGTTCCGGCTCGAATACGGGGAAATCGACGGTTGAGACGTCGATCCGAGGAGGATCGGAGATCGGCGCTGGCGGACGGGGGAGCGGTGCCGATGTCGCCGCGAGCTGAATGGGAGGCAGCAGGGCAAGCTCTTCGGATGTCGGAGGTGCGCCATCGTACGCCTGGATATCGGCTCGAGCCATCCATGGCAGCCCTGCGAGCACCGCGTAGTGGAGCGCCGCGGCCACGACGAGCGAAGGCCATATGTATCGGTCGGCCCGCCGCTTGAAAACGCTGTTCGCCGACTCGCGAGTCCCGCTGCCACCCTCGCCTCGATCACGCCGCGTTTCCATGTCGCCCCTCCCCGCGAACACCACCCTGCGCACTCTCGACACGGGAGGCAGTACCTATGCCACCGGGTCGGGAACGGGGCGCGACGGGCGGCGGGTGGACCGGTAAGTTCGACGCGTGGTATCATCCGGGGCATGAGCACGAGCGGAGTGGAAGAAGTGGAAGAATCGCTTCCGGCGAGATTGACGCCGTACGAGCTGGCGTTTCCGGCGTCCCGGTTCGAAACCGGAGTTTTTGCGGAGATCCTGGACGAGGCCGAGTCCCGGGGCGCGAGGACGGGCACGCCGGCCGAGTTCCTGATGCTCGGCCTGGTCGGCAGCGCACTGCGGGAGCAGATGCCGGGCCCAGGAGAGGACGAGGGCGGTGAGAGCAGCCCGGATCCCGGCGCCGGGCAGGTGCTGGACGAATACGGCCGCCTCTTTTTCCAGGCGTACCACTTCTGGCGGTTCGGCAAGCGCCTGATCGTGCCAGATACCCAGCTCGTGCGTAAGCTGGTGGACGACATGCCGACCGTCGGCGACTGGATGCTCACGCCGCCGTACCCGGCCGGCTACCTGCAGCTTCCGCGGCACCTGTTCTGGGTCGCGCTGGCACCCGGCTCGCCGCCCGAGCCGGTGGACGGCATCTTCTGGACGATGATCGGCGAGGACGATCCCGCGGAACCACCGTACCGGCGCCTCGACCTCGTCGCCGTGGCCGGAATGCGGGCCGGCAGGCCGGGGTTCAGCACCATAGGCGTGGCAGCGGATCTCGTGGGTACGAAGCCGGGGCACTGGGCGGATGCCGACGCACGCCCGGATGGTCGTGACTTCGCCAGCGTCCTGCCGGGCGGTGACATCGACCGGCTCTACAGCCTGACGACCACGCTCGAAGTGCTGAAGCTGGTCTCACTGGCGTTCTGGTACATGGCGACGCATCGGGAAGCCGTGCGGCAGGTCGAACCGCCGGCGCCGGATACGCTGCGGCCACCCGGACCGCACGAGCTGCCGCCGAGCGCATTGCCCTACGAACGCGTCGGCCTCATCCCGGAGGACGACGCCGGAGCGACGGCCGGCTGACGGCAGCGGCGCTTCCGACACCCGCCCGGGGCTGAGACTACGTCGGGCAATCCGCAAACGCATTGCAGGTTCGAGCAGGAGGCGAATTGGACAAACACGCGGCGGCGCTGATCATTGAGGAGATCGGCACGCTGATGGAGCTCCAGGGCGAGAATCCGTTCCGGGCGCGCGCGTTCTACAACGCGGCGCGAGCCCTGGAACAGGTGGAGGGCGAATTCGACGCCCTCGTCGCTGAAGGCAAGCTGGAACAGGTGCGCGGTTTCGGCCCGGCGACGATCGCCGTAGCGCGGGAGCTGGCGGAAACCGGTGCATCGTCGGTACACCACGAGCTGCGCTCCAGGACGCCCGACGGCCTTTTCGACCTGCTCAGGATCCCGGGCCTCGGTGCCAAACGCGTGCACCTCCTCCACACGCAACTGGGCGTCGAGTCACTCGACGATCTCGAACGCGCGGCGGAGGAGGACCGCATCGCGTCGCTCCCGGGTTTCGGGCAGCGCACGCAGGCGAAACTGCTCGAGGGTATTGCGTACCTGCGCAGTCAGATGGGGCGCAGCCGCCAACCCGAGGCGTGGGCCATCGCCGCTGCACTTACGGAGTTCCTCTGTGCACGCGCCGGCGTGGTGCGCGTCGAAATCGCCGGCGAGCTCCGCCGCCGACTCGAGACCGTGCGAGGGGTAGATGTCGTGGCCGTCGTATCGGAGCAGGCGGCGCCGGTCATCACCGCCTTCCTCGAGATTCCGGGCGCGCGCGGGGGCGAGCGGGTCGGCGCGTCCGGCGCTCGGGTCAGGCTGGGTGACGGCATCGAGGCGAGGCTGACCTGCGTGCCACCGGACGCCTTCGCAGCCGCGCTCCTCTACGCGACCGGCAGCGATGCTCACGTCGCGGCCGTGGTGGCCCGCGCGGAGGCGCAGGGATACCGGCTGAACGAGTTCGGCCTCTGGCGCGGCGAAGAGCGTGTACCCGTGAGTGACGAAGCGACGTTGTACCGCGTTCTCGGGCTGGACTACATCGAGCCGGAGCTGCGCGAAGCGGGCTTCGAGGTGGCGCTTGCCGCCGAGGGCGGGCTGCCGACACTCGTCGCGCTCACCGATCTCCGCGGGTGTTTCCACTGCCACACCAGCTACAGCGATGGACGGGCGTCCCTGACGGAAATGGCGATGGCCGCGAAGGCCAGAGGGTGGCGGTATCTGGGCATCGCCGATCATTCCCGTGCAGCAGCGTACGCCGGCGGCCTGTCGGTAGAGCAGATCGAGCGGCAGCACGCGGAGATCGACGCGTGGAACGCCGAACACGGCCATGAGCTGTGGCTGTTCAAGGGGATGGAGACCGACATCCTCCCCGACGGACGGCTGGATTACGCGGACGAAGAAGATGTCCTGGGCCGTTTCGACTACGTGGTTGGCTCCGTGCATTCGAGCTTTTCGCTGTCCGAAGCCGAGATGACGCAGCGTATCATTCGCGCCATGGAGGACCCACACCTGACGTTGCTGGGGCACCCGACCGGGCGGCTCCTGCTCGGTCGCGAGGGTTACCCGATCGACATGGACGCGGTGATCGACGCCGCTGCGGACGCCGGCGTCGGCATCGAGATCAATGCGAATCCCAACCGGCTGGACATGGACTGGCGGCACTGGCGCCGAGCGAAGGAGCGGGGAATCCTGACCGCGATCAATCCGGACGCGCACAGCACCCAGGGTCTCGGTGACGTCGAATACGGGATCGGAGTGGCACGGAAAGGGTGGCTGACTGCGGCTGACGTCATCAACACCTGGCCCCTGGACGAGGTCCGCCGCCACTTCGCGGAGGGGCGTCGCCGGTGAGTCTGCAACCGAAGGCCTCTCCAGGGCGACGACGGGAAAGCCAGAAGGCGAAGCGCACGCGGGCGGCCGAGCTGGTAGCGAGGTTGCGCGCGGAATACCCCGATGCAAAGTGCTCGCTCACGCACCGCAATGCGTTCGAGCTACTGGTCGCCACGATCCTATCGGCTCAGTGCACGGACGAGCGGGTGAACCTGGTCACGCCCGCTCTCTTCGCCAGGTACCCGGACGCGGACGCCCTCGCCGGCGCCGCGCTGGAGGACGTCGAGGAGCTGATCCGGTCGACGGGCTTCTTCCGCAGCAAAGCCCGCAACATCGTGGGCATGGCGACCGCACTGGTCGAGCGGCACGGCGGCGAGGTGCCGGCGGAGATGGACGCGCTCACGGCGCTGCCGGGGGTCGGGCGCAAGACCGCCAACGTGGTGCTGGGCAATGCGTTCGGTCTGGCGGAGGGCGTGGTCGTGGACACGCACGTCGGCCGTCTGTCGCAGCGGCTCGGGCTCACCGCGGAGCGCACGCCCGAAAAGATCGAGCAGGACCTGATGGCGGTCATCGCCAGGGACGACTGGACCGATCTCGCCCACCTGCTGATCTACCACGGCCGCGCTGTCTGCAAGGCACAGCGGCCGCGGTGCGACGCCTGTGTGCTGGCGAGTCTGTGTCCCAGTGCCGGGCAGGTGGAGAAAAAGGGCCGGCGCCCGGCCGTTGTGTAATCCGGGGCCCGGGATCGGCTCGGGCGCCATGCGGTTGCGCAATCCCTCGATTGCGCACAGACTCTGTAGTTCCGGGATCCAATACCGCCAGTTCGGTGTCGTACACCGGGCTTCGTGGCTCCGCCGGGCCGAGGCGCCAGCGCAATCGTGGTTCGCGGCTGGCGAGCGGCCGCGATCAACCCATGCGAAAGGAGATGCCCATGACGAAGTTGCACCGAGTTGCCGGCGGGCTGTTTGCTCTGGCGCTGGTCATCGCCTTGCCGGGCGCGCTGGCGGCCCAGGAAACGCCCACCTCCGTGGCGACGGCGGAGGCACAGGAGTTCCTCGGCGACTGGACCGTGAGCCTCGACTCGGAGATGGGACCGTTCTCCTTCACCGTTCACCTGACGGACGCGGAGGGGAAGGTCGCCGGGCGGATCGCCACGGAAATGATGGGGGCGCCCGAGTCGGTGAACGCGGAGCGGGTCGTGAAGCAGGGGAACAACCTGCGCATCGACTACACCGCGGAATTCGACGGGCAGCCGATCCCGATCTCGGTCTTCATCATCCCGGCTGAGGGCGGCAGCTACCGCGCCTCGCTCGACGTTGCCGGCGGCATGTTCTCGGCGTCGGGAACCGCAACCAGGTCGTAGCCGGACACCTCCGTCGCACGAACGTCCCGTTCCCGGCCCGGCGGAAAGAAACCGTCGAACCGGTGGCGGGACGTTTCTCGTTTCCGGCGCCGGCCGGTATCGTACGCGCCGGAAGAGAGGCCGGGGCCGGTCAGCTCATGATGTCGTACCTGCCGGGGGCGTCGGACGAGTCGGGGAAGACCCGGTCGACCTGGGCGGCGGTGAGATCGAAGGTGCTGGCAATGGCCGCCTTCAGAACCGACCTGGTGTCCAGCGTGGGGCGCAGGTCACGTCCTTCGTAGAGGTTGGTGGCGCCAAGCCCCGGCCAGTCGGTGAAGACGGCGGAACGTGCCACGCGGGGGCCGAGCACGAACCCGGCGCCTGCCGTGCCGTGGTCGGTGCCGCCGGTCCCGTTGGGGCGCACCGTCCGGCCGAACTCCGTCATGACCACGACGGTGGTATCGGCCCACGCCTCACCCATCTCCGTCCTGAAGGCGACGAGGCCATCGGCGAGTTGACGGAGGAGGCGGTCGAGCGGTCCGCCGGCGAGCCCCTGGTTGGCGTGGGTGTCCCAACCGCTGAACTCCACCGCGACGACGTTCGGCCCGCCGTTCTGCCGGAGTATTCGGGCTGCGGCCTGCATCAGCGGCGTGATGGCGCCGCGCTGGACCCGACCACCGGCCATGGGCTCCTCACCGACGAGATCCTGTGTCTGCAGCGCCGCCTCGAACGGACCCGCTAGATCGCGATCCAGCCTGTACAGCGTCGCCAGGCGTTCGAGATACGCATCCTCGACCACGCCAAGCTGCGCCGGCGACCAGGTCTGCACTTCGTGCGGTCCCATGAGCGAGCGAGGCATCCCGGCGGCGATCGCGATGCCGGACCGTTCGCCTGGCATGACCTGGAGCAGCCGATTGAGCCAGCCGTCGGATGATCCGATGGGGCGGTTCAGCCCGGTTTCGAGGACCGCCTGGCCATCGAAATGGCTCCGGGTCCGGTAGGGGATCGCCATGGCATGGAGCACGGCCAGCTCGTCGTCGTCCCAGACCTCACGGAGCGGCGCGAGTCCGGGCGCCAGCCCGAAAGTCCCGTCGAGATCGACGACGTCGTCCTGCGTGAACGCCAGGGCTCCGCGGACGGCGCTGTAGGCCGGATCGCCGTACGGCACGACCGCCGAGAGGCCGTCGAAACCGCCGCGCAGGAGTACGAAGACGAAGCGGCCGGACTGGCGGTGGATGCGGGCGAAGCTGACGACGGGGAAGCCGAAGGTGGCAATGCCGCCGTAGCACATGGTGCGGAGGAATTCGCGGCGTTCCATGATCACCTCCACTGGAAGGCGGGACCCGCGAGGACGAGCGCCATACGCTCGTCCACGGGGATCGAGGTGTCGGCAAGCATCTCGTGCGTCGGGTCGGACGCAGGCAGATCAATGACTTCGGCCAGGACACGGGGATCGGTGCGCAGGCGAGGGCGCCGCGCCAGCGAGCGCGCCAGCTCCGCCCGGTTGAGCAGCGACGCCGCGTCGGACCACTCCCGTGTCGTGTCGCCATATCCCTTCGGCGACGGCGGTGCCCAGAGCGGCTGCCGGAGCTGGACCAGGAGGGCGGGGATACCGTCTTCCATCCCCGGAACGTCCAGCGCGCGCAGCACGGCAATGAGCCAATCCTGCGGCGTGCGGAATTTCCGCGAGTCCTCGGACCACGCCTCAGGCAGCTCCACCAGTGCCGCGCTGACCGCGCGCAGGTCGCCGCCCGTGCTCTCGAACACGTCGGCAATGCGGTCGACGGCCGACGCGGGTGGGTCGTCGGAGACGAAGTGCGTCACCAGCTTCGTCGCCACGAAGCGCGCGGCGGCAGGGCTACGGCACAGGTCCCGGATCATGGCTTCCGCCTGTGCCTGACCGGGCTGCGGGTAGCTGCGCCCCAAAAGCGTCCTGACGCCTGGCTCGTGCAGCAGGTCGACGAAAACGAACTCGATCGGACCTTCGGGGCGCACCGGCTGCCGAAGCGGACCGGCCGCACCCGCGGCGGCCATCGCCGTCTGAACCGGCGAGCCCGGCGCACCCGTCAGCGTCCAGCCAGTGAGGGCGCGCGCCAGCTCGATCACGTCATCCTGCGTGTAACCGCCGTCGACGCCGATGGTGTGCAGCTCCAGCAGCTCGCGGGCGTAGTTCTCGTTCAATCCTCGCCGGTTCCGCTGCGCGGGACGCCCGCGCTGGACCGCCGGGGAGTTGGGCCCGATGGAGAGGTAGTTGTCCAGGTACATGAGCATCGCCGGATGCCTCGCCGATGCCAGCACCATGTCCTCGAAACGTCCCAGCACGTGCGGACGGATGACCTCGCGCTCGTAGCTCCCGGCAAGCACCGTCACCTGCGCGTTGCCCTGTGACGAAACGCACAGGTGGTTGGACCAGAACGCCACCAGCCGTTCGACGAACGGCCTGTCGGTACGGAGCCGCGACTCCAGCGCCGCGCGCTGCTCCTGTCTGGACAGTTGATTGAGCTGCTGGCGCGCCCGCGCCCGCTCCTCCTCGGTTCCTCCCGCGCCGGCGCGCCGGATCTCGATCATCGTGCTCGAGATCTCGGCAGCGGTGGGCAGAGGCGTTGCGAGGCCAGGCGGACCTGCCGTCAGTTGCGACAACAGCCAGGCGCGCGGATCGCCGATGCGCCCCCGTTCACCGGGGCGCGCACCCAGGCCGAAACGGTTGAGTGCCCTGAGAGCCTCGACCATTCGCTACCTCCGTGCGGTGCCGTGGATCACATCCTGTGGATGCACGGGGGTATGCGCGCGTTAAGCGCGGTGCAGCCGGCCCCGGCTTCCGACAGGCGAGGGGGGAGGGATGACCCACCCGGCGCTGCTGGTGGTGGACGAGGTCGGCTACCTCCCCATCTCCCACAACGGCGCCATGCTCTTCTTCCAGCTCATGAGCCGGCGCTGAGAGCGCGCTTCCACCGTGCTCACCTCCAACAAGAGCTTTGAGGAGTGGGGCGAAATCTTCGGCGATGAAGTCATGGCCGCAGCCCTTATCGACCGGCTCCTCCACCACTGCCACATCGTCAACTTCCGGGGCAACAGCTGCCGGATGCGCCAACACACGGAGCTATGGCAGGTCCTCCACGGCGTTTCCGAAGGCCCACCCCGCAACCAACCTGCTTCACGCAGGAGAAAGGAGACAGTGATGCAATGAGGCTCGTCCACCCGGCCGGGTGTCAGATTCTCACTCGCCAGATGTGTCAGATTCTCGACCGGCGTTGACAGATCATGCGGCATCAGCCCCCGGCACGGACCCACGCGGTGCCGGCCACGTATCCCGCGAAGGTACCGGCGATGACGAAGGCGAGCGAGGCCATGACGTATGCCGCCGCCTTCGCCGAATGACCGTCCTTCAGCAGCGCGATCGTATCGTAGCCGAACGTGCTCATCGTCGTGAAGGCGCCGAAGAACCCCACCGCAACGCCGGTCCGGAGCGCCGGTGCGACGTTGGTCGCGACCATGATCGGGAGTACGAATCCGAGCCCAATGGAGCCGACGGCGTTGACCGCCAGGATCCCCCAGGGAAAGCCCTCACCGGCCCACGAGTGGATCCACACGCTGGCAGCATACCGGGCCAGCGAGCCAAGAGCGCCGCCTACGGCAGTCAGCAAGAGAGTCATGCTTTGGCTTCAACCCATTAAACCGAATGCGATCCCGCCGGGTCCGGCACGGGGGATGTCAGATATTGCGGGTGGAGAGGCCGCATTGTCGCATCCGGACCGCGCACTGTACCGCGTACCCGTTTCCGTGGCAAGGCGCCGCGCCAATGCCGCACCGGAATGCGGGCGCCTGGTGCCATTTCATGCTCATGCGGCCTTGACTCGGTCATCCGCCAGTGTGCATACTCCGCCCGTTCCCGCAAAGCATCGAGGCCTCGTCATGTGCTGTCGGTCTGCCCGGTCGAACGGGCTGGCCGCGAAGAGCGTGGCAGAGCGTCGAGTCACTTCCCCCATCGGACGGAGCGCGTGCCATGAAGCAGAGTCTCCTGCTGCTCTCGAGCGCCCTGGTGGCCGTGTCCGCGTGTGGCGCGCAGACCGTGCCCGCTTCCGGGGACGCCGGTTCCGAGGTCGGGGCGGGCGCCGCGGCCGACGACGACTTCATCGCCATCTTCGACGGCGAATCGCTGGCCGGGTGGGAAGGCGATCCGACCTACTGGCGGGTCGAGGACGGCGCGATCGTCGGTGAGATTACACCCGAAACGGTCGTGCAGCGGAACACCTTCCTCATCTGGCGTGGCGGAACCGTGGCCGATTTCGAGCTCGTTGCCGAGTTCCGCGTCTCCGAGCAGGGGAACAGCGGGATCAGCTATCGGAACGCCGAGGTGCCCGACCTGCAGTACGCGCTGACCGGATACCAGGCCGATCTGGACGGGCGCAAGCGATACACCGGAAGCAATTACGAGGAGCGCGGCCGGACGACGCTGGCCGCAAAGGGTCAACGCGTCGTCGTCCAGCCGGTGCCCGCCGGCGAGGACATGAGCAGTTACGTCGCGCGCAACGCGTGGCAGCTCACCACCGTGGTGGAAGATCTCGGCACTGCTGAGGAGCTCGACGCCAATGTGCGCGACGGCGACTGGAACGAGTACCGCATCGTCGCCCGCGGCAACGTCATGCAGCACTACGTCAACGGCGTGCTCATGAGCGAGGTGGTCGACGAGGATCCCGTGAATCGCCGGATGAGCGGGCTGCTCGGCGTACAGGTCCACACGGGCCCACCCATGAAGGTCGAGTACCGGAACATCCGCCTGAAGCACCTCTGAGGTGACGCGTTGGCGAGTATCGTGATCGTCCACGGCATGTGGTCGGGTGGCTGGTTGTTCCAGCCGATCGCAAGGATGCTGCGCCGAGCGGGGCACGAGGCGTTCACGCCCACTCTCACCGGCGTCGGCGAGCGGGAGCACCTGGGATCGCCGGAAACGGGACTCGAAACGCATGTAACGGACGTCATGAACGTCCTGGAGTTCGAGGATCTCCGCGACGTCATGCTGGTCGGCTACAGCTACGGCGGCATGGTCATCACGGTGGTGGCGGACCGCGTGCCTGAGCGGGTTGGGCAGCTCGTCTACCTGGATGCCTGGGTGCCGCGCGATGGTCAGGCGGTGGCCGACATCGTGCCCGAGGCCGTCGAAGGCTTCATCCGCGCGGCAATGCTGTCGGGCGAAGGGTGGCGGGTGCCCCGCGACCCGCCGGCGCCTCGCCGCACGACGCACCCGCTCCGCTCCCTCATTCAGCCGGCAGTGCTACGGAACGAGGCGGCGATGATGGAGTTTCCGCGCACGTACATCCGCTTCACCGGCAATTCGCTGTACCACGCGCCGGTCATGGCGCGGATCGCCGCCGACG
>Ga0180220_1000948_pt1 | contig 25044 bp, 19 predicted proteins | sample eDN5th37CBELigBY_FD_151335 | JGI IMG/M metagenome (GOLD analysis project Ga0180220, IMG submission 151335) | Enriched backyard soil microbial communities from Emeryville, California, USA - eDNA 5th pass 37_C BE-Lig BY (version 2) (version 2) | ecosystem: Environmental > Terrestrial > Soil >...
CCGAGTCTTGGGAGTCCTGAGCGGGGGGGGGCTGAAGGTCCTCGCGATCCTTGGCTTGTTGGTCTTCGATTTCCTGTTTTTCCTCGTCGGAGACGGGCTCGCCGACGACGATGGTTTGCTTGGCCGTTTCGATGTGGTTGGCGGTCGGCTCGCGGTTGTCGCGGACGGAGAGCCAGTAGGTGAGGGTCGAGCCGGGCTTGGCCTGGAGCTTGGCCAGGTCGAGGGTCTCCAGGGCCTGGAATTCCCGAGCCGGGGGACGGCCTTCGAGGACGTTTTGGGAGACGACCTCGTCGTTGCCCAGCATGACCTGGAGGGTCGCGTCCTTAACGCCGTGGTCGTCGTTGCCGCTCATCACCAGGTCGACGGGGATGTTGGCGGGAACCTGGACGCTCGGCCGATCGGGGCGGAGGAACCGCGCGGAGGGTTGGTTGTCGGGCAGCGCGAGGATGTCGTAGACGACCGGGTTGGGGTTCAACTGCCCGCCGGTGGTCCGGAAATTGATGGTGTAGGTGCCCGTCTTGTCGACCTTGAACTTGCCGGTCAGCTCGTGGGCGTCGGCCTCCGAGATCGTCATGGGGGCCGGTGCGCCGGTGGTCAGGTTGAGGGTGGCCCGGCGCGCGGGTTCGTTGGTTTTGGCGCGGACGGTGACGATGGTTCCGACGATCGCCTCGACGTTGCCGCCGTCGACGTTGGTTCGGGGCGGAATGCCCGTGTATTTGGGAAACTCGTAGTCGACGGCCACCGACGCGACCATCGGGGCGGGGATGACCGTCAGGTGGTGGCGAAGCGATTGGGCGTCGTTGGCCGAGACGTAGTAGATGAGGCTCTGCTGGACGTTGGAGAGGGTTAGCGACCAAGGGTCGTAATAATTCTTGCCCTCCTCGAACTCCTTGACCGCGAAGAAGTCGCCCCCGTCGGCGCTGTAGTGGAGCTTGACCTTCTCGGGTCGAACCCCCTGGACGTCCACCGAGAAGGCGACGTGCGAGCCGGCCACCACGCGGGACAACTCGTCGTCGTCGCCGGGCTTGATGTTCACGAGCTTGGTGTTGGTGGGGCGGACGACGTCGGCCAGGAACGCGCGCTTGGTGGAGTCGAGGATGCTCTTGGGGGTGAACGCCGCGTAGAGGCAGAACGCGACGATCACGCCGCAAAGGGCGTAGGCGGTCTGCATCGCGCGATGTTGGTTGACGACCTGATCGATTTCGACGCTGGTCAGGTCTTTGACCGCCCGCGACTCAAGCGCGGCCAGGGCCCTCTTTGAGACCTGGGATTCCGCGCTTCGCAACTCCAGGTAGTTGATCAGGCTGTTCTTGATTTTCGGGTCGGCCCCCTCGATGGTCTTCGCGGCGTAAAGGGCGTTGACCGAGAGGAGCAGGGGGGGCAGGATCCTCAAAAACGCGAAGACCAGACCCCCCGTCAGGCCGGCCACCAGGAGGATTTGGCGGACCAAAACCGGCAGGCCGATCGCGTGGTCGAGAACCACCTCGACGAGCAGCAGCAGCACCGCGGCGGTCACGAGCATCAGGCAGGCGGTCACGAAGTCGGTGTACTTGATCCGCTTGCGCGCGCGGCCGACCTGATGCTCGATGAACTCCTTGTAATCGAGCAGCTTGCCTTGGGGTCGCGTCTGGGTTCCCAACGTCATGTCGCCCGGCTCCTCTCAGAAAGGCCGATCGAGTTTCGCGATGTGTTCGTTCATTATACGCGGCGAGGGCGCGAAAAGAACCAAATCCGCCCCGGAACCCCCGCCCGAACGAGGGAGAAGCCGGGACGGACGACCGCCGATCGATCGGTTTTTAGGGGGGTGGGCTAGACCCATTCCACCGAGCGGGAGCCGGGAACGACCTCGCCGATGATCCAGGCCGGAAGCTTGGTCTTGGCGTTGAGGTGGCGGACGATCGACTCGGCGTAGTAGCCGGCGACGACGACGACCATGCCGATCCCCATATTGAATACGCGAAACATCTCCTCGTCGCTCACCGAACCGAGTTCTTGAAGCCAGGGGAAGACGGGGGGGATCGTCCACGACCCGCGGCGAAGTTGCATCCCCAGACCGTCGGGAAGGATCCGGGGCGGGTTGTCGATCAGGCCGCCGCCGGTGATGTGGGCGATGCCGTGGATGATCCGCTTGACCCGGTAGTTGCGGTACACGTCCTTAAGCGGTCTGGTGTAGAGCCGGGTGGGGGTCAACAGCTCGTCGGCGACGGTCTTGCCCAGAGCCTCCACATGGTCGTCGAGCCCAAGCCCGGCGTGGTCGAGGGCGATCTTGCGGGCCAAGCTGTAGCCGTTGGAGTGAAGACCCGAGGAGGCCAGGCCGATCACCTTGTCTCCAGCCCGAATGTCCCGCCCGTCGAGAAGGCGCTTGCGCTCGACCACGCCCAGGCAGAACCCGGCCAGGTCGTACTGGCCCGGCTGATAGAAGTCGGGAAGGATCGCGGTCTCGCCGCCGATCAGGGCGCATTCGGCCTCGACGCAGCCGTCGCTGATCCCCTGAACGATCTGGGCCGTCAGCTCGGGGTCGTCCTTGCTCATCGCCACGTAGTCGAGGAACAAGAGCGGCTCGGCGCCGGCGCAGAGGCAATCGTTGACCGACATGCCCACCAGGTCGATCCCGACGGTCGAGTGCCTCCCCGTGGCGAAGGCGAGCTTCAGCTTCGTTCCCACGCCGTCGGTCGAGGCGACCAACACCGGGTCGCGATAGGTCCGCGACAAGAGGCTGATGCGGGCGTCGAGACGAAAGAGGCCCGCGAAACCATCCCTCCACTCCATCACCCGAGGCGTGAACGTTCGACGCATGAGTGGGGGAAGCCGGGCCATCGTCTCGTCATAAGTTGTCAAGTCGACGCCGGCCGATCGATAGTCCAGGGGCTCGCTCATGTTCATCCGGTAAAGCAGGGGGAATTCGGAGGTTCGGGACGACCGTCTTTTCGGAATCATCGCCTGGAAGACCCATCGGCGACAAGATGGCGTCGCCGGCGCGTGGCGCTCCGAGGAACGTCGCCCTCTCCTTGATCGATCCGCGTTGGGGGGATAGATTAAGGTTCCTCGGATCGAACGACTTGGGTTCGGTCCCCGTGTGTGACCCCTTTTTCATTACATGAATCGGCCACCCGCCCCAACGACAGCGGAGGAACTCTCCACCATGTACTTTAAATGGTTTGGCCTGGCCGCGACCTTGGCCCTTGGACTCGGCTTGGGATTGACCGCCCACTCCCAGACCGACGACGAAACGACCCCGCTCGGCGCGATCATGGAGAAGGTGCAGAAGCAAAAGACGATCATCACCAAGGGCACGCGCAACAAGGCGATGTACGCCAAGTCTCGCGAGGATGTCGAGAAGGCCGCCAAGGAATGGGCGAAGCTCGCCCAGGAGGCCAAGCCCCTGAACGACGTGGTCAAGAGCTCCCAGGGAGTCGAAGACGCCCAGGCGAAATGGGACGAGATGATGGACTTCTGGGAGAAGGAGTCCGAGAAGTTGGCCGAACTCGTCGCCAAGAGCGACACCGAGCAGAGAACGGCCAAGGATCAGCTCAACACGATCAACAGGAATTGCACGGCGTGCCATCAGGTCTTCCGGATCGACGAGGCCGGATTCTAAGCGTCGAAGCAGGGGCAACGCGAGCTCGGTCCGATCAGTCCGGATCGAGCCCGCCGATTATCGCAACGCCTCCGTCGGATCGCGCGTGTTGGACGCGATTTTTCCGCTTTCCGGGATCGCCGATCTCCCGATCGGCGTCCCAGGCCGCCGGGTCGCGCGGAAGCCTCTGGTCTCGGCGCGGCCATCCCTTCAATCCGTCTTCGCCTTCCCTTCTTTTCGGAGAATACGCGCGCGGTGAGCCCCGCCATGGTCGCGACCAACGAGGTCGCCCTTCTTGAGCTTTCGCTTCCCACCGCCGAGGAAAACGTCGCGCTGGACGAGGCCCTTTTGGTGGCCGCCGACGAACGCGACGGCCCGGCCGTCATGAGGATCTGGGAGCAGCCCGACTACGCCGTGGTGCTGGGCGCCTCGCGCCGAATCGCCGACGACGTGTGGGCCGACCGTTGTCGAGAGGACGGCGTGCCGATCATCCGGCGGGCCAGCGGCGGGGGAACCGTCGTGATCGGCCCCGGCGCGCTGAACGTCGCCCTGATCCTGCCGATCTCGGCCCATCCGGCCTTGGCGTCAGTCGACGGCGCTCAATTGTACATCCTGAATCGGCTGGCCGCGGCGATCCGAGCGCGGGGGCCGGAGGTTGAGGTCCTGGGCTCGGGCGACCTGACCTTGGGGGGGCGCAAGTTCGCCGGCAGCGCGCAGCGGCGGCTCCGTCGGTGGATTCTCGTTCACGCCTCGATTCTCCACAACATGCCGATCGCCAGAGTGTGCCGGTACTTGCGGCACCCGGAGCGCCAGCCGGACTATCGGGGGCGGAGAGAGCACGAGGAGTTCTTGCTGAATTTGCCGATGCATCGTACAATTCTAAACGAATCGATTCGCTCGGCCTGGCCTCTCTCTCATCGTCTCGACGGGGCGTCGAACGTCTCCCGGGATCTTCTCGAAACGTTGCTCGCCGAGAAGTTCGCGAACCGATCTTGGATTGAGCGATTTTGACGCCGGGACGCGGGGGCCGCCGGAAGTGACGGGACGAATCCAAGACCGATCGGGCGGGCCGACGCTGCGTCGGTTGGGTCGGTCCACGCGCGCCGTCGCGATTCCGAGCGAGCGAGGCCGTTACAGCCTGAGTGGTCGCCGAATCACCGGAACCGGAGCGGGCGCCGACCGCGCGGGCGGGGCCGCGTTTTCGGTTTCGGCCTACTTAAGTCAAGTCCGCGGCGCGTCCGGCCGGCGGGGAGCCGAGGATCGCCAGGAGATTCATTTCGATGACACGCACGTCGGTCGCGAGTCGGGCGAATCTGGGACTGGTGGAGGAGTACCACCGGAGATGGCGAAACGATCCCGACTCGGTTGACGAGTCGTGGCGCCATTTTTTTGAAGGCTACGAACTCGGCGCGACTTCCGAAAAAACCGGGGCGCCCCCCGGCGGCCCGCCTCCCCAGGAGGCGATCAAGGCGGTGACGCGGCTGGTCGACGCCTATCGCGAGGCGGGGCACCTCTTGGCGGATCTCGACCCGCTTCAGCTCGCCCCCCGGCCCCAGTCCGACGAGCAGCTCGAGTTGGCCGCCTTCGGCCTCTCTCAGGAGGACTTCGACACCGTCTTCCAATCCAAGCTCGCCGAGGGCGGCAGTTGCACCCTGCGCGAGCTGCTGGCGATCCTGCGCGAAACCTACTGCCGGACCATCGGCGTGGAGTTCATGCACATCCGCAACTCGGAGATCCGCCGCTGGCTGCTGGAGCGGATGGAGCCGGTTCGCAATCGCCCCCAGTTCGACGTGAAGCAGAAGCGGCGGATCATCTACAAGCTCAACGCGGCCGAGCTCTTCGAGACCTTCCTCCACAAAAATTTCGTCGGCCAAAAGCGGTTCTCGCTCGAAGGGGGGGAGATGCTGATCCCCCTGCTCGACGCGATCATCGAGCGGGCCGGAAGTCACGGCGTGCTGGAGATCGTTTTGGGGATGCCCCACCGGGGCCGGCTCAACGTCTTGGCCAACATCCTGCACAAGCCCTACGGCCTAATCTTCAGCGAGTTCGAGGGCAACATGCCCGAGACGGTCGCCGGCGACGGCGACGTAAAGTATCACCTGGGCTTCTCGGCCGAGCACGTCACCCAAGACAAGCGAACCGTCCACCTGACCCTGACCCCCAACCCCAGCCATTTGGAGGCGGTCAACCCCGTCGTTCAGGGCCGAACCCGGGCCAAGCAACGCCGGCACAAGGACAAGTCGCGCCGGCAGGGCGCGCCGATCCTGATCCACGGCGACGCCGCCTTCGCCGGCCAGGGCATCGTCGCCGAGACGCTGAACCTCTCTCAACTGCCCGGCTATCGCACCGGCGGCACGATCCACATCGTGGTCAACAACCAGATCGGCTTCACCACCTCGCCGAGCGAGGGCCGGTCGACCCGGTACTGCACCGACGTGGCCAAGATGATCGAGGCGCCGATCTTCCACGTCAACGGCGACGATCCCGAGGCGGTCGTCTTCGTCGGCGAGCTGGCGACGGATTTCCGCCAGACCTTTGGCCGCGACGTGGTCATCGACATGGTCTGCTACCGACGTCACGGCCACAACGAGGGGGATGAGCCGGGCTTCACCCAGCCCCTGATGTACGAGAACATCCGAGGCCGCGTCAGCGTCCGCGAGCTCTACACCGAGCAGCTTGTAACCTCGGGCGAACTGATGGCGCGCGAGGCCGAGACGATCGCCGAGACGTTCGCCGAGAAGCTCCAAGGGGTTCTCGAGGAGGTCAAGGCCCGAGGCGTCGAGCACCGGACGGTCCCCCCCGGCTACGCCTCCGGCCCCTGGTCGACCCTCACCCCCGAGTACTCCTTCGAGGCGGTCGAAACCGGCGTCTCGTACGAGAAGCTTAAGACCATCGCCGACGCGCCCTTGAAGCTCCCCGAGGGCTTCTCGCTGAACCACAAGCTGGCCCGGATCTTCCAGAATCGGGCCAAGGCGATGGACGAGCGCGGCGCCATCGATTGGGCGTTCGCCGAGAACCTGGCGTTCGGGTCGCTTTTGCTGGAGGACACGCCGGTTCGACTCAGCGGCCAAGACAGCCGCCGCGGCACCTTCAGCCAACGGCACGCCGTCCTAATCGATCAGCAGACCGGGCGGCCCTGGCTCCCCCTGAACAACCTGGCGCCCGGCCAAGAGGTGCTTTGCATCTACGACAGCCTCCTGTCCGAAGCCGCGGTGCTCGGGTTCGACTACGGTTATTCGCTCGACGAGCCGTTCATGCTGATCATGTGGGAGGCCCAGTTCGGCGACTTCGCCAACGGCGCCCAGGTCATCATCGACCAGTTCATCGTCTCGGCCGAATCGAAGTGGGGACGGGGCAGCGGACTGGTCATGCTGCTGCCGCACGGCTACGAGGGGCAGGGGCCCGAGCACTCAAGCGCCCGGCTTGAGCGGTTCCTCCAACTCTGCGCCGAGGAGAACATTCAGGTCGTCTCTCCCTCGACGCCCGCCCAGTACTTCCACCTTCTCCGGCGTCAAGTTCGGCGCAACTTCCGCAAGCCGCTGGTGGTGATGACCCCCAAGAGCCTTCTGCGGCACAAGGTCGCCGTCTCGCCCGTCGACCACCTGATCGTCGGCCGGTTCCACGACGTCCTCGACGATCCCGAGGCCCCCAAGAGCGCCCGGCGCCTCCTGCTTTGTTCGGGCAAGGTCTATTACGATCTGCTGGCCAAGCGAGCGGAGGTCGGCAAGGAGCGCGAGGTGGCCATCGTCCGGGTCGAGCAGTTGTACCCCTGGCCGGCCGAGGAGCTGAAGGCGATCCTGGACCGGTACAAGTCGGTTCGGGAATGGGTCTGGGTGCAAGAGGAATCGCAGAACATGGGCGCTTGGAGCTTCGTCTCGCCTCGGTTGACGGAGTTGATGGGCTTCCCGTTCCAGTACGTCGGTCGCGACGCCAGCGCCAGCCCCGCGACGGGCTCGAAATTGGTTCACGACCGCGAGCAATCCGAGCTGGTTGAGGCGGCCGTCGGCGCGGCCGTGCCCCACCTCGTCACGGCGACCCCCGTCCGCGCGCTGGCCGCCGCCGGCCGCGAGAAGGAGTAATCCCCACATGGCCGCTGTTCCGATTACCGTTCCCGAGGTCGGCGAGTCGATTTCCGAAGGATTCCTCTCGCGATGGCTCGTCGCCGACGGGGCGGCGGTGAAGGCCGGCGATCCCCTGTTCGAGCTGGAGACCGACAAGGCGACCACCGAGGTTCCCGCGCCGGCCTCGGGCGTGGTCAAGCACGGCGCGGCCGAGGGAGACGCCGTCGACATCGGCGCGTCGGTCGGCTCGATCGACCCGTCGGGCGAGCCCACCGCGGCCGAAAAGGCCCCCGAAGCCGAGAAAGCGCCGTCCGTCGAGAAGCCGACGCCGTCGGGCCCCGAGCCGGCCGCCCCAGCGCCCGACGCCGGACTCTCGCCGTCTGTCCGTCGGATCGTCGCCGAAGAGGGGATCGAGCCGTCCCGGATCGCCGGAACCGGCCGGGGAGGTCGGATCACCAAGGGAGACGTCCTGGAGCATCTGGAGGCGAGGGGGGCCGATCGAGAGACCGAAGCGCCCGCGCGCCCGACTCCGACTCCGCCCCCCGCTCCCGCGAGGCCCGCGGAGGCCGGCGAGCGCGAGACGCGCCAACGGATGAGCGGCTTGCGGCGGCGGATCGCCCAGCGCCTGGTCGAGGCCCAACAGACCGCGGCGATCCTGACGACCTTCAACGAAGCCGACATGACCCGGATCATGGACCTTCGGGCCAGATACAAGGAGAAGTATCAGAAGACCCACGGCGTCTCGCTGGGCTTCATGTCGTTCTTCATCAAGGCGGCGATCGAGGGGCTGAAGGCCTTCCCGGCCGTCAACGGCCGGATCGAGGGGGACGAGATCGTCCTGAACAACTACTTCAACATCGGCGTGGCGGTCAGCACCGACCGCGGCCTGATGGTGCCGGTGATCCGAGACGCCGACCTCCTCTCCTTCGCCGACATCGAAAAGGCCATCGTCCACTTCGCCGACAAGGCCCGCAAAGGGGCCATCGCCGTCGACGACCTTCAAGGGGGGACGTTCACGATCACCAACGGCGGGATCTTCGGCTCGTTGCTCTCGACGCCGATCCTCAACCCTCCCCAGAGCGGCATCTTGGGCATGCACGCGATTCAGAAGCGACCGGTGGTCGTCGACGACCAGATCGTCATTCGCCCGATGATGTACCTGGCCCTCTCCTACGATCACCGCCTGGTCGACGGCCGCGAAGCCGTCAGCGCCCTGGTTCGGATGAAGGATTGCCTCGAAGATCCCGAGCGGATGATGCTGTCAATCTGAGCCGAAGCCTTCTTCAACCACCAGGCCCCGGGGGCGGCGCTCGCCCGCCGGGGCCGTTTTCGAACCGAAACGAGGTACTCCGGTGGCGCAACGGTACGACTTGGTCGTCGTCGGGGCGGGGCCCGGCGGCTATGTGGCCGCGATCCGAGCGGCCCAGCTTGGGATGAAGGTCGCCTGCGTCGAGAAGCGCTCCGAGTTGGGAGGCGTTTGCCTCAACATCGGCTGCATCCCCAGCAAGGCGCTTCTCGATTCGAGCGAACTGTACCAACAGGCCCAACACAAGTTCGCCAAGCACGGGATCAAGGTCGAGGGGCTCGGGCTCGACCTCGCCGCGATGCTGAAGCGGAAGGACGAGGTCGTCAAAGGCCTCACCGACGGCGTCCGCTACCTCTTCCGCAAAAACAAGATCGAGCCCATCTTCGGCGCGGCCCGATTGACCTCCCCCACAACCCTCCAGGTCGCCCAAAACGACGGCGGGACCATCGACCTTGAGGCCGGCCACATCCTGCTGGCCACCGGCTCGGCGCCGATCGCCCTGCCGTTCCTGCCTTTTGACGGGAAAATGGTCGTTAGCTCGACCGAGGCCCTCTCCTTCGACAAGGTTCCCGAGCATCTGGTCGTCATCGGCGGCGGCGCGATCGGCCTGGAGCTTGGCTCGGTCTGGAGGAGGCTCGGCGCGAAGGTCACCGTCGTCGAGTTCCTCCCCCGGATCGTTCCCTCGGCCGACGCCGAAATGAGCGAGCTGCTCCGCAAGAGCCTGACGAAACAAGGACTCGACTTCCACCTCGACACCAAGGTCACCGGCGCGAACATCGACAAGCAGGGCAAGGTCGAGGTGACCGCCCAGACCAAGGACGGCCAGACCCTCTCGCTAAGCTGCGACAAGGTTCTCGTCTCCATCGGCCGACGGGCCTACACCGAGGGGCTCGGGCTCGACGAGGCTGGAGTCGCCGCCGACGCCCGAACCGGCAAGGTCGCCGTCGACGACGCCTTCCAAACCAACGTCCCGACCATCTCCGCCATCGGCGACCTGATCGAAGGCCCCATGCTCGCCCACAAGGCCGAGGACGAGGGGATCGCCTTCGCCGAACGGCTGGCCGGCAAGGCGGGACACGTCAACTACGAGGCCATCCCCAGCGTCGTCTACACCTGGCCCGAATTGGCCAACGTCGGGGCCACCGAGGAACAGCTCAAGGCGCGGGAGGTCGCCTACCGCGTGGGCAAGTTCCCGTTCCTCGCCAACGGCCGGGCCAAGGCGATGGACGAGACCGAGGGGATCGTCAAGGTCCTCGCCGACGCCAAAACCGACCGCGTGCTCGGCGTCCACATCCTCGGCCCCCGCGCGTCGGACATGATCGCCGAGGCCGTCGTCGTCATGGAGTTCCACGGCTCCGCCGAAGACATCGCCCGCTCCTCCCACGCGCACCCGACCCTCTCCGAAGTCCTTCGCGAAGCCGCGCTGGCCGTCGACAAGCGGGCCATCCACGCCTGAGAAATCAACTTGAAAGGCGAGCGAGGGGCGTCGGCCCCTCGTCTTCTCACAGGCGCCCTTCACCGGACGGGGGGCCGACGTCCCCGCTCGCCTCGGACCCGCGTTTCGCGGGGCCGACCAAAAAATTCGGAGAGAACGCGAATCCGGGATTGAAGTCGAATCGAGGGCCCGCTATATTGGTCCCTGTCAGTGAGACGCGAGCCATTCGCGAAACACTCGACGCCTTTACAACTCGGGGGATTAGCTCAGCTGGGAGAGCGCTTGCATGGCATGCAAGAGGTCGGGGGTTCAAATCCCCCATCCTCCACTTTCGCGACGAGCGGATTGAGAAATCTCCGCCCGCGCCACCGTCTTCGAGGATTCATGCTTTCTACACGCCTTGTTTGACCGTCCCGCTTTTTGCTCGTTCCAGAGTAATTCAAGCGGGGCCGCGTTTTTTTTTTGGATTCGTGGTCCCAGCGGGGATGATCCCGCCTTTCAGCCAAAGCTCCTCCGGCCATGAAGCCGAGGATCGGCTGGACGCAAAGCACGCAAGTTCCCGGCCGGTTGAAGAGGCTGGGCGGAATGGATTCCGGTGGCGCCGCCGCGGTGCCGGTCTGGAGTGGATCCGATGCATGATCGACGGTTGATCGAGCAGGTCAGGTTTCGCGTTTTCGTCGTGAGCTTGCCGGGCATGACCCCGGAGCGCGAGCGGATCTTGATCCGGCGTTGTTGTGGGTTGGCGCGGATGGCGACGGAGGCCGGGGTAACCTTGACCGACGCCTGGATGATGCTCGGTCAACGGATCACCCAACTCCTCGCCTGTCTGCGCACCGAGCAGGAGCGCGAGACCTTCACCGCGATCATGCAGCGCATTCAAGCCGAGTTGTTCCAGGAGCGCGTCTACGCCGCGGGATGAACGGACCGTTTCGCCCCCAAGGTCTCGGGCGCCGGAGCCCCCGGCGCTTCGCAAAGGCGCGTGGAGGTTCCCTCATCCGCGCGCCCAGAATCTCCACCAAGGACGGCTCCTGGCCTTGGTGGGGACCTTGACCAACTCGGTGAACGTGTTCGGATGCGCCGCGAGTTTGTGAAACCTCCGCGAGACGACTTCGCCCGCCTCCCTTTCCAGGGCCCGCCAGCCGTCCGAGGAGAGCGGCGCGAAGACTCCCGTATCGCTACCGACCGACGAATACAACATGCGGACCTCGAACTCGGGCGCCAGCGCCTCGTTCAGGGCCAACAACGTGATATGGCGATCCGCCGCGGATTCCGTGAGCGGGACTCGTACCCGCTTCGTCCCGAAGACCACGAACAGATCGTCGCCGACCCATTCAGAGGTCAATCGTCCCGTCCGCAGCACCGATTCACAGTACCGCGGGATGTATTCGTCCTCCTCGCGCCAATCGACGCTGAAGCAGCAATCCTCGTTGTCCCAAAGGGCGACGAACGCGGCGTCGTCATCGCTTCGAACGGCGTCCCAGATCTCGGCGGAGATTGGTGAAGGCATCGGCGTGGTTCCGATTTTCGCGTCGACTCATTCGGCTTCGGGGGACGGCGTGGGCTCCTCGCCCGGGAATTTCCCCCGGAGCCGGTACAGGTCGATCAGCGCCCGGTCGAGCATGATCTCTCCCGCGCCCAGGGCGATCGGCGACATCTGGGCGTCGGCGCCGTAGCCTCCCTCGGCGGCGGCCTCGATCGTCGGGAAGTAGAGGAAGTGGCCGTTGCAATAGCCGAAGATCAAGGCGTGGGGGACGCCCGCCCGCTCCCGCAGCCGCAGGGCGTGCCGACAGAAGGGCTCGCCGGGAAGGCCGACGATGGCCAGTTCGTCGCCCAGGATCGCGGTGGTGGTCTCGGGCTTCATGCCGTCGGCGAACTCCTTGAAGAAGCTTCGGGCCAATTCCGGGAAGAAGACCCGACCGTAGAAGAAGAGATTCACCGCGCTCTTCAGGTTAATCCGCGTCGAGAAGGCGTGGCGCTGTTCCTCGGCGGCGATCGAAGGCGCGATCGGCGGAACCTTGGCCGCGCTCCGGGCGAGCTCGATCACTTGGAGGCCCAAGGCGCGGCCGAAGTCGTCGGCGCCGTGGACGCCGGGCTGGGGATTGGGGCTCAGGTCGCCCGCCGCGCCCTGGATGAAGACGCAGGGGGCGTTCAGCTCTTTCTCCACGACGGCCCGCATGACGCCGGGGAAGTCGGCCGAGAACTTGAGGACCTCGCCGGACCGCATGACGGGATGGGCCGCGAAGTGAACCAGCACGGTTAGGGGAGTGCCGTCCGGACGGTCGAACCGCGCCACCGTGAGCCGTGGGTCCACGGGCTTGGGGTCGCGCTTGGCGTGGCGGTTGCGGTTGAATTTCAGGTCGCGTCCGGAGACCCGCAAGGCGACCGGTTCGAGCTTCTCGTCGGCTTCGAGGATCGCCTCGGCGATCAGGTCGGGGAGTTTTCGCGAATACTCCGCGGCGTCGTCGAACTTGCCGCCGCCGAGGCCCGGCTCGTCGGTTAGCTCGATGACCGGGCCATGATGCGTGTGGCTCCCGCAGATCAAGACCCGGTCGATCCCCCGAGGCGCGACGAGGGACCGAATCCGGCTCATCATCGCGGGGGTCGGTCCCCGACCCAGGTCCATCCCGACGATCGCAAGCTTCGCGTCGTCGGCCTGGAGCACAATCGCCTTGGCCAGCAGGGGGTCGAGAACGCCTTGGGATAATTCGTCGTGACGCGAGCCGTAGCCCCACATCGGCGTGGGCTTCTCCGGGGTGATGTCCCGCTGGGCGACCCCCGCCAGAAACGTCGGCGCGTCGGCGGCGCGGGCGTGGAGGGGATGAGCCGCGACGAGGAGAAGGAGAAGGAGAACGGCGAGGGGCATCGAGGAGATCCTGAAAAATCACGCGGCGCGGTTGTTGCTTTTGGAGGCCGGCGAGGTCGTCGCAATGGAGATGGCGCGGCGTCAACCCTTGCAACCTCGGAGCGGCTCGGTAAAATGGTTGAACCGTGGCGAACGGCGAGCACGTCCTGATTACCGTATTCTCGGTCCCGACGGCATCTCGGCCCAAGTTGCATGGATTAAGGGGGGCGAATCGTCGCCCTCCCGGGTGAATTGAATTAGAGCGTTCGTGTCGACCACTCGCGACGGCTTCGCCGTCGGTTCAGTCGTTTTCCTTCGGCTTGAATTCCTCCCTCGGCGCATCCGAAATCGGCGTCGGTTGAGGACCGGGGATCGGGCGACGCCGGAATCGGTGGAGACCCTCTTTCATGGCGGAAAAGACTCCGGAGTCTCCCGTGAGGATTATTGGCAGTCGGGAGTTGCACCAGAACCTCCCCGGCATCCTCAAGGAGTTGGAAAACGACGAGGTGCGCTACGTCCTCACCGTGCACGGCAAGCCCCGCGCGGTGTTGGTCGGCGCCGAGCCCTATCTTAGCATGATTCTCGACGGCCGAAAGTCGAGCGAGGCCCTCGTCGGCCTTCAGCTCACCGCGCTGCTCGGGGGCGATCTCGGTTCGGTGACGCTCGACGACTTGGAGCGGGCTCTCGGTCAGCGGGCCGATTGACGTTGGAGGCGGGAGGCGGCGTCAACCGCCTCCCGGACCCTGGGGACCTTAGCCGGCCGCGGACTCCTCGCCGACGATGGTCGCTTCGGCCGCCTTGGCCGCGCGCTTGTTGGCCGCGCGCGCTCGGAGGTATTCGACGACCCCGGGCAAGACCGAGATGACGATGATCGCGACGATCACCAGCTTGAAGTTCTCTTGAACGCTCTCCAGCCCGCCGAACCACCAGCCGCCGACCAAAAACAAGAGCACCCAGATGAACGCGCCGGTCACGTTGTAGAGGGCGAACCGGGGGTAATGCATGGTGCCGACGCCGGCCACGAACGGGGCGAAGGTTCGGACGATCGGAATGAACCGGGCCAGGATGATCGTCACCCCGCCGTATTTCTCGTAGAACTCGTGGGCGCGCAGCAGGTGCTTGCGATTCAGCAGGCGCGAGTTTTCGGCCGTGAAGACCTTCGGCCCGATGTAGTGCCCCACCGCGTAATTGACAGCGTCGCCGAGGATCGCCGCGACGACGAGAAGAGTGGCCAGCCAGCCCAGATGGACCGGCGATCCGGGGACCGCGGTCACGGCCCCGGCGGCGAACAAGAGCGAATCGCCCGGAAGAAACGGGGTAACCACCAGTCCTGTTTCCGCGAAGATGATCGCGAAGAGGAGGACGTAGAGCCAGGGTCCGAACAGGTGGGCCAACTCGTTGATGGACGCGGGACTGAGGTGGATCAGAGCGTCAACAATCTGCCAAACGATCTCCATCATCGACTCCAAACGGGCGTCGCGTCAAAGCCGTCGGGCGCCCGCCCCGAATACGGCCGATGACCAGGGGGAAAACGGGTTGCGCAACCTTTCGAATCAAAGGGACGGCGCGGGCTCGTCCCGCGTTCGCACCGGGAGCCTCACGTTTCGAATTCCCGCGGCGTCGCAGACCGACAGCACGTCGGCCAAGTCCTGATAGGCCAATGTCGCCTCTCCGCGAACCATGACCCCCTGGTTCGCGAACCGAGAGCGGGCCTCGCGAAGCAAGGCGCCGAGGTCGTCAAGGTCGTGAATCGTCTCGCCCACGGCGATGCGGCCCGGCTCGACGACGGTGAGGATCAGGTCGTCCGGGGCGGCCGTCAGGGGGGCCGCGTCGGAGACCTCGGGCACCTGGACGGCGAACTCGCTCTCGTCCCAATCATAGAGCCGGGTGGCGGCCATGAAGAACACCAGAAGGCAAAGGATGACGTCCACCATCGGGGTCATGTTGATGAACGGCGTCTCATCGTTTTGAAGGTGGCTGGCGAGCATCACGGATCTCTGGGGGGGAAGGCGTCGAGCGATTCGAGCCCGCTCGAACTCAGTACGCTTGCGACTCCCTCGGCCAGGACGGATCGGCGGGTGGCGGCGGCGGGGCTGGAGCCGCGGTCGGGGCGATCCGCCGATCCGGCCCGGGGGGGAAGGCGGCGTCGCTTGAGACCATGTCGATGACCTGTCGCGCGCGATCGTCGAGCTCGCGGACCAAGGCGTCGAGGCGATTGAGCAGGAAGTAGTAGACCGTCACCGCCACGACCGCGATCGCCAGGCCGAAGGCCGTCGCCAAGAGCGCCAGGCTGATGCCCTGGGCCAGCGCCTCGCCCCGGGCCGGTCCCGCCCGGCCTCCCAGGGCGTCGAACGATTGAATGATGCCCACGACCGTTCCAAGAAGGCCGAGCAGGGGGCCGAGGGTCGCCATGCCGCTGAGCACCTTGAGGTTGCGCTTCAACTCGACGACTTCGCCGGATGAGTCGAACGCGACCACTTGACGGATCGCCGCTCCCGGCTGGCCCCACGCCTTGACGACGTGGGTGAAGACCCGCGCCGCGGGGCTGTCGTGCGCCTTGCAAAGTTCGATCGCGCGGTCGCGGTCGAGCTTGCCCGAGGCCAACCGTTCGAGGAAGCGATCGACGAACTCGGGAGGGACCACGCGCTTCCGACGAATGGCCGAAAGCCGCTCCAGCGCGACGCCCAACGTCACCACCGAGCACGCCGCGAGCGGCCAGAGCATCGGGTTGGCCGTCCAAAGAAGGCGGCCGAGCGTGCTTCGGTCCACTCCGGGCTTGGGCTCGTCGGGCGTCGCGTTCGCCTCGTTTTCCTGAACGGGCTCGACTCGGGCGGTCTCTCCGCCGGGCGCCGCGGGGATTGGGGGAGGAGGGGGCGGGGCCGAGTCGGGCGTTTGGGCGCGAGTCTCGGATGTCACGGCGGTCAAGAGACAAATCATGAGAACCAACCGGCCGGGCGACGGTCGGCGAGGCGGCCGATGGCGCATCGAATACAATCCCTTCGGACGCGAGAACTCGGGCGAGCCTTGAGCCGGGCCCCGCTTGCAACGGATCGGCGTCCCATGAGGCTCCAGTCCGACGAGTCCGTCGCCGGAATGGTATTGGTTGACGCAAATTCTAGCGGGTTTGACGATTCTGTCAATCGGGGCGGAGCGCCATCCGACAACCCCGTTCCCGGAAAGCGACGGCCTCGCGTCCATTTCGCGAAACATGGCCGCTTAATCAGGGGTTCAGAGCGTGGCCGCGCTTCCGTCCGGGTTTCGAGCCTTGCGCGCCACGATGGCCCGTCCGGGGCCCGCGCCCCCGGTGAGAAACAAGGTTGTTGGGCTGTCTCCGTTGGATCGCAAAAGCGGTCGAATGGTTTCGGGTTTCAGCTTGGTCGTCTTGTGCTTGACGGTCACGGGCCCAAGGCGTTCGGCGCCGATCAGCCGCCGAAGCCGCTTCAAGTCCAGGGGATGAGCGCTTTGAACCTCGAACGCTTCGAGCCAAGGGGTCTCAATCAGCGCGTCGGCGGTCAGGTAGGGGAGATCGGCGGCGATCCGCGCGAGGCCGTGGGCCTTGGCGAACGAGTCGAGCAGGCCCGAGCGCGATAGGGCGGGGTCGGGCTCGTAGATCCAGCCGGCGACCGGCGAGATCGGCGCGAGGGCTCTCCAGTCGCGTTCTCCGCATCGGTCGGTCCAGACGGCGTTTTCGGGAAGCTTCGTCGCCCGCCGAAGGCGCGAAACCGCCTCGCCGAACCACACGGTCGCCTCCTTGGCCTCGCCGCCGAGGCTGACGATTTCCACCTCCAACGCGGAATCGATCGTCTCGACGAACCGGGCGAAGTCGCTCGCCGGTCCCAGCTTGATCGCCCCTCCCGTCGCCTCGCGCGTCAAGGCGCGGAGGAAGTCCGGGCCGGGCGCGTAGCCCTCCAATTCCACGGCCCGCCCGCGGCCCGAGGCGCGTCGGTCGGGATCGATGTGGACCCAAGCGCCATAGGGAATCGCGAACCTCTCGGCCGAGGCCCGGCAGGGGAGGATCCGGTCCTCCCGCTCGTAAACGGCCGCGTTCCAGGCGACTCGGCGACACATGCCCCGATCGTGGTCGACGGCCAATACCGGGGCGTTCGCGGCGAGCGCCAGGGCGTCGCCGCCGATCCCCGAGCAGAGATCAACGATCCAGGGCGCGCCGTTGAACCGCGCCGCCTTGTTCGCGGCGACGGCCTCGGGCGTGGCCTGCTCAAGTCCCACCGGGTCGAGCCACATTTGATCTCCCCGGGCGAATTTGACGCCAGCTTTGCGCCGGCAGGCCGCCAGGCGAATGGCCGCCGCGACGACTTCGGGCGGGGCGAGCTTTCTCCATCGAGTGATGTCGGCGGGGCCGGGCGAGGCGATCGCGCCAACCTCGGCCAGGAGCGCGCGCCCTTCGTCCGTGGAGACGACCAGAAATTCGGCGTCCGAGCCGTCCAACCCGCGAACTCGCCGATCTTGGGTCGAGCCGCCGCGCGCTTCCGAATAAAATAACATGGTGGTTTTCGAGGGCCGTTTGGTTGTCGGATTTGGAGTCGGTCGATTGTCGCCAAGCCAAGATTCATTGTATCCGCCGGTTCCGCCGATCGCCCGCGAGCCTTTGCGAATCGGCGGGGTTCCCATCCGCTCGCGATTCTTTTTGGCGCCCTTGGCCGGCTACACCAGCCTCGCCTTCCGGCTCGCCGTCCGCGAGTTGGGGGGGCTCGGACTGGCGACGACCGACCTGGTCAACGCCCGCTCGCTGATCGAGAACCGTCGTCGGGCGCTTGAGCTTTCGGAAACCTGCGAGGCCGATCGGCCGATCTCGATCCAGATCTACGGCCACGTAACCCACGAAATGGAACAGGCCGCGCGGTTGGTTGAGGCGATCGGGGCGACGATCGTCGACATCAACATGGGGTGTCCCGTCCGCAAGGTCGTTCGGATCGGTGGCGGCTCGGCCTTGATGTGCCAGGCTGATCGGGCGGTCGAGTTGGTCTCGGCGGTCGTGCGATCCGTCCCGGTCCCCGTGACGGTCAAGATGCGGCTTGGTTGGGACGAGGAATCGCTCTCGGCTCCGGGGCTCGCCCGCGCCTTCGAGCAAGTGGGCGTCGCCGCGGTCATCATCCACGGGAGGACCCGGGCCCAGGGCTTCTCGGGCTCGGTCAACCGCGAGGGGATTCGGGCGGTGGTCGAGGCCGTCGACTCGATGCCCATCGTGGCCAACGGGGACGTCCGATCGATCGCCGACGCCGCCACGATGTTCGCCGACACCGGCTGCGCGGCGATCTCGATCGGCCGCGGGGCGTTGGCGAACCCCTTCTTCTTTCGGCAGCTCGACCACTGGACCCGCTTTGGCGAGCCCGGCCCCGACCCCTCGTTCGAGGAGCGGATCGACTTCATGAGCCGACACTTCCACGGACTCCTCGAGCGCCGGGGCGAGCACTACGCCTGTCTCCAGTTTCGCAAGACCCTTACGTGGTATCGACATTTCACCAAGATGCCGAAGCCGTATTATCTTCAACTGATCAACTTCCGAAGCTCGACGCTTTTCGACGAGGTGATCGAGGCCATCCGGGCGCATGGTCCGAGCGCTCCGCTGCCCGGGCATTTCGAGGCCCATGTTCCGGTCCCGTCCGGTCCGATCGACAAGTGGTAGCGCGTTGGGAGGGTCGCTCCGGCTTGCTTGAACCCCTTTTCGCGCGGTCGTAAGATGAACGAAGGGGGCGACTCCGCCCGACCGGCCGCCCCATCTCATCCGTCCGGGCGTCAAAGAAAGGATGTGAACATGGCCACCGCAGCCGAACCTCGAAGGAAGATCCAAGCCTCGCTACAGACCAAGCTGCTGATCGACGGCGAGTTTCGCGATAGCGCCAGCGGCAAGACGTTCGCCACGATCAACCCGGCGACCGAGGAGGAGATCACCCAGGTCGCCGAGGGCGGCGCGGAGGACATCGACCTGGCGGTCAAGGCCGCTCGAAGGGCCTTCGACTCGGGCCCCTGGTCGCGGATGGACGCCCGCGATCGAGGCCGGTTGATGTTCAAGCTGGCCGACTTGATCGAGAGTCGCATCGACGAGCTGGCCGAACTGGAGACGCTCGACAACGGCAAGCCGCTGAAGGAGAGCCGACACGGCGACCTGCCCCTGGTCATCGATTGCCTTCGCTACTACGCCGGCTGGGCCGACAAGATCCACGGCCAAACGATCCCGATCCGCGGCGATTACTTCTGCTACAGCAAGCGCGAGCCCGTGGGAGTGGTCGGCCAGATCATCCCCTGGAACTTCCCGATGCTGATGGTCGCCTGGAAGTGGGGTCCCGCGCTGGCCGCCGGCTGCTCGGTCGTCCTCAAGCCGGCCGAGCAGACCCCGCTGACCGCCCTGAAGATGGGCGAACTGGCCATGGAGGCCGGCTTCCCCGCGGGCGTCATCAACATCGTCCCCGGTTTCGGCGAAACCGCCGGAGCGCCGCTGGTCGCTCACCCGGGGGTCGACAAGATCGCCTTCACCGGCGAGACGAGCACCGGCAAGCTCATCATGAAGAGCGCCGCCGAAACCATGAAGCGGGTCACGCTGGAGCTTGGCGGCAAGAGCCCCAACATCGTCTTCTCCGACGCCGACCTCGACGCGGCCGTCGATGGCGCGATGCTCGGCCTCTATCTCAACCAGGGCCAGTGCTGCTGCGCGGGGTCCCGGCTGTTCGTCCAGGAGCCGATCTACGACGCCATGGTCGAACGGCTCGCCGAGGCGAGCAAGAACCGGAAGGTCGGCGACCCGTTCGCCGAAGGGACCGAGCAGGGCCCTCAGATCGACGAGCGGCAGTTCAACAAGATCCTCTCCTACATCGACAAGGGGCGGGAGCAGGGGGCCCAGTGCGTCGCCGGCGGCGATCGCCACGGCGACCAGGGCTACTTCATCCAGCCGACGGTCTTCTCCGAAGTCACTGACGACATGGCCATCGCCACCGACGAGATCTTCGGCCCGGTGATGCAGGTGCTCCGCTTCAAGGAGGTCGACGAGGTCATCCATCGGGCCAACGCGACCGACTACGGCCTCGCCGCCGCCGTCTGGTCGCGCGACATCGGCAAGGCCCACGCCCTGGCCGACCGGATCCGCGCCGGCACCGTCTGGATCAACTGCTTCGACGTCTTCGACGCCGCGGCCCCCTTCGGCGGGTTCAAGTCCAGCGGCATCGGCCGCGAACTCGGCGAGACGGCCATCGACAACTACACCGAGCACAAGACCGTGACCGTCTCTCTGCATTGAGCGTGGGGACGAATCCGGTTCAAAAACGCCAACGGCCGGCGGAGCGTCTTGAGCGCTCCGTCGGCCGTTTCGTTTGGGGCGTCAACGAGGAGCCTGGTCAGGCGCCGAGCCAATTGGGCAGGGTGCCGGCCGGCGGAAGCTGGATCAGGCTGAGGCTAAGGATGTCGGGGTGCTTGCGGAGGGCGTCGAGGGCCTCTTCGTTGGGGACGCCGTCGAGGTTGACGACGCCGATGGCCTCGCCCCCCGGGCGCTCCCGGCCGACGTTCATCTGGGCGATGTTGACGCCGCGGTCGCCGAGGGTCTTGCCGATGAAGCCGATCAGGCCGGGGCGGTCATTGTGGGTGAAGACCACCAGCGCGCCGTCGATCTGGGCGTCGAGACGATACGAGCCGAGTTGCACGAGCCGGAGGAGCCGTCGGCCGAAGAGGGTTCCGGCCGCGACGTAGGTCTTCCGCTCGGTGGAAACCTCGGCCTGGATCGAGGTGCCGAAGTCGCCGGGGGCCTCGGCCGTTTGCTCTTCGATGACGATGCCGCGGTCGCGGGCCAGCGGCGAGGCGTTGACGAGGTTGACCGTTTGGTCCAGGGCCCCCTCCAGCAATCCGGCCGCGAAGCTCGCCGTCAGGAGCTTGGTGTTCTTCGTGGCCACCTCGCCCCGGTAGGTGAGGCGGGCCTTGGCGATGGTTCCCCGGTCCATCTGGGCGTGGAGCCTTCCCAGCCGCCAGGCCAGGTCGAGGTAGAGCTTCAGGTCCTCGACCTCGGCCCGGTCGAGCGTGGGCATGTTGACGGAGAACCGGACCTGTCCGCGAATGAGATAGTCGCAGAGCAGCCGGGCGGCCTCGACCGCGACGGAGACCTGAGCCTCCTCGGTCGACGCGCCAAGGTGGGGAGTGACGACCGTCTTGGCGTTGGTGACGACCGGATCGCCGGCCGGCGGCGGTTCGGGCTCGAAGACGTCGATCGCCGCGCCGGCGAGCTTGCCGGAGTCGAGCGCCTCGACCAGGGCCGCCTCGTCAATCAGGCCTCCCCGGGCGCAGTTGATGATCCGGGCCGTGGGCTTCATCGCGGCGATCGCCCGGGCGCTGACGACGTGTCGGGTCTCCGGGGTCAGCGGGGTGTGCAGGGTGATGAAGTCGCAGCGGGGCCAAAGGTCGTCGAGCCGCTCGACGCTCTCGACGCCGTGTTCCAGCGCCTTCTCGGCCGAGAGCAGCGGGTCGAAGCCGAGCACCGTCATGTCGAAGCCGAGCGCCCGCTTGGCCACCGCCAGACCCACGCGGCCGAGGCCGACGATTCCCAGGGTCTTCCCCTCAAGCTCGGACCCGGTGAAGCTCGTCCGCTCCCACTTGCCCGCCTTGAGGCTCTCGTTGGCCTTGGGGACGTTGCGGGAGAGGGCCAGCATCATGGCCATCGTGTGTTCGGCGGTCGAGACGGTGTTGCCGCCGGGGGTGTTCATCACGACGATCCCCTGGCGGGTGGCGGCCGGGACGTCGATGTTGTCGACCCCCACGCCGGCCCGGACGATCGCCTTGAGCCGGGGTTGGTCGGCGAGGATCTCGGCGGTCAACTGCGTGCCCGAGCGGATGGCGATGCCGTCGGCCGATTTCAGGGCCTCGCGCAAGGCGTTCGGGTCTTTGGCCAACTTGGCGTCAACGACGAGTTCGACGTCGCTCTCCGCCCGCAAGAGCGCTAGCCCTTCTTCGGCCAGCTTGTCGGTTACGAGCACGCGATACGGCACGCCGCACACTCCCTGAATGTTTGGAAGACTTGGATTGAGGATAAAAAGAGGGCGGGACGGGAACCCTCGTCGAAGCCCCATGAAAAGGAGGCTCGTCGAGTGAACCCGCCCTCCAATGAAGGATCGGGTTGGTTTGGGGCTTTTGGCGGACCAGTCCCAAAGTGGTTGTCTCGACGGGCAACGCCCGCTGGAGGAGGGTCGTCGGATCGGAGCTAATCCTCCATTCGCGTCCGACTCGCCATGTTAGCCGCGCGGCTTCGTTCCGTTGGTTTCGGTCTGGCTCATGAAGACCCGCTGCGCCGCGGTGACGGCCGCGCCCGGCTCGACCTTGACGCCGAGTTCGGCCAAGGTCATCTCAAGCGCGGCGAGGGCCGAGATCACGTCGAGTTCGTCGGTGTAGCCCATGTGGCCGACTCGGACGATCTTTCCCTTGAGTTTGGCCTGGCCTCCCACGGTCGTCACGCCGAATCGTTCGGCCATTCGGCCTCGGATCTGAGAATCTTTCAGCCCCTCCGGCACGCGGAAGGCGGTGAGCCCTTCGGCGGGGCTGGAGCTGAAGAGTTCGAGGCCGAGGGCCTTGACGCCGGCCTGGCAAGCCCGGCTCATCGCCCGGTGCCGCTTCCAAACGTTCTCGATCCCCTCGCTTCGGATCCGCCGCAGGGCGGTTCGAAGGGCCAGGATCAAAGTGTGGGCCGGGGTGTAGGGCGTATCGAAATCCTGGGCCTTGGTCCGCGCCGCCTTGAGGTTGAAGTAGAAGGCGGGGGCGTCGAACGAGTCGATCCGGGCCCAACCCTTGGAGCTAACCGAGATGAACGCGAGGCCCGGCGGCAGCATCAGGGCTTTTTGCGAGCCGGCGCAGAGGACGTCGATCCCCCACTCGTCGGGCCGGCACTCCATGGCGCCGACGCCCGAGATGCCGTCGACGACGAACAGGGCCGGCGACTGGGCGACCACGCGGCCGATGGCCTCGATCGGGTGTCCGGTTCCGGTCGAGGTCTCCGAGAGCGTTCCGAAGACGGCGACGGCGTCGGGATGCTCCTTCAGCGCCGCGGCGACCCGATCGGGATCGACGGCCCGGCCCCACTCGGTGTCGACCGTCACCGCGTTGACGCCGTAGGCCTTGCAGATGTTCGCCCATCGGGCGGCGAAGTGGCCGGCGTTGAGCACCAGCGCCTTGGCCCCCGCCGGGACCGTGTTGACCACCGCGGCCTCCATCGCGCCGGTGCCCGAGGAGGTGAGGATCATCACGTCGTTTTGGGTCTGGAACACCTCCTTGAGACCCTCGGCCACCTCGACGATCACCTGCTTGGCTTCGTCGGAGCGGTGGTGGATGACCGGCCGGGCCAGTTCGAGCAGCACGTCTTCGGGAACCATCGCGGGGCCCGGGGTCATCAATCGCGGCTTGCGCATCGACTCTTTCCTTCGGTGGCGATCATGGGATCGCGGAAACATGGCGTCGCTTTTGGCTTGTTCAAGAACCCCATTTTTACGTCGGCGAGTCAATCGCGGTAGGGGAATTCCCCTCCGCCGGCCGACGTCGTCGTCGGCGTCGGACTTTCGCGACATCGTTCAGCGCCTCAGGCCGAGGAGGGCTCGCTCCCTTCGGCCGCGGAAGCTCCATAGACCGTCTGAGAGTCGAAGACGAGCCGGCCGACGACCTCCAGTCCTCCCTCCCGGTCCACCCGTCGGAAGAAGCAGTTGTGATAACCTTCGTGACAGGCCCCTCCGAGTTGCCGGGCCTTGACGAGGACGACGTCGGCGTCGCAGTCGACGAAGATCGAATCGACGATCTGAACGTGGCCCGAGGTTTCCCCCTTGCGCCACGACTTGCGCCGGGATCGGGAATAAAAATGGGTCTGGCCCGTCTCCAAGGTCTTCCGAAGGGCGGACTCGTCCATCCAGGCCATCATCAAAACTTCGTTGGTTTCAACGTCTTGGACGATCGCCGGGATCAGGCCCTCGGGGCTCCAGGCGAGGGCCTTGAGGAACTCGGGCTCTTGGGATGTCGCGGGGGTCATGGTTCGCTTCCGGTCGTTTCCAGATGTCGCGCGGCCCGCGAGGCGACTCCTCGAAGACCGAGGGGACCGGCGAGCCGGACCGCGATGTTCAAGAACGGGCGGGCGTGATCGACGTGAAGGTTGTCCAAGAGGGTCTCGGCGGCGTCGAGCGCCAGGGGGGCGTCGTCGGGCGATTCGTCGAGCAGGGCGCGGTAGATGGCCGCCGCCTCGTCGGGACGATCGGATCGGGCCAGGATCTCGGCCCTCCAGGTTTGAAGCGTCCGCCGCTGGGCGACGTTGGCGAGAGGCTCGACCTGGTCGATCCACTCGAGCGCCGAGTCGGGCCGGTCCCGTCGGGTTTCCAGGCGGACCAGGGCGGCGATCAGGTCGGGGGCGGAGACGCGTCGAATCCCCTCGGGCCGACGGTTCAGCAGCTCGCGGGCCAGGTTGACGGTTAGCTCGTCGTCCCAGAGTCCCAGGGCCGAGAGGAAGGCCTCGACGAGCGGTTGGTCCTCCAGCTCCCCCGGCGAGAGGCCTTGGATCTCCCAGAGGCTCGCGCAACTGAGGTCGGCCGAGTCGACCGAGGCGGGGTCGATCGGATCGAGGCCGAGGCGCCGTCGCAGCCGGTCGAAGGGGTAGCCTTGATAGAGGACCGTCGAGCTCGGCCGCGCGCCCAGTTGCTCGCGGAGCCGGATCACGGCCGAGAGCTTGGCCCGGGCCACGTCGTCCCCCGCGCGGGCGTCGCGGGCCGCGGCCAAGGGAGAGAGGCCGTCGAGCCCTTGGCGGGGGCGATGAATCCAGCGGTTCTCGTAGTAGTCTTCGACGACCTCGCGCGACCAGCGCTC
>Ga0180220_1000949_pt1 | contig 24999 bp, 22 predicted proteins | sample eDN5th37CBELigBY_FD_151335 | JGI IMG/M metagenome (GOLD analysis project Ga0180220, IMG submission 151335) | Enriched backyard soil microbial communities from Emeryville, California, USA - eDNA 5th pass 37_C BE-Lig BY (version 2) (version 2) | ecosystem: Environmental > Terrestrial > Soil >...
CTACTTCCGCGCCCGCAACCTGCTGCGCAAATCGCTGAAAACGGATGTCGGCCCAAAGGCGGGCGGGGTGTTTTCGTTTGCCGGAAGCCGCTGCGACCGCATCGTCGCCGGCGTCATGGCCAGGCTGGGCGCCTGATTTTCCGCCCCAGCGCAAGATTCTTCGCCTTGCGGCGGCGTCAAGCCGGCTATGCCCTATGCCTTGCGGCCGGTATCTCGGCTTAAAGGCACTTCGACCACCAGGTCGGGATCGAACGCCGCGTTTTCGATGACGCCGTTCAGCACATAACCTCGTGAATTGCACACCACCCTGGTGCCATTGACGTAGTAATCAAAACTGTCGTGAGTGTGTCCGTGTATCCATAGATCCACCCGGCTCCGATCCATCAGGTATTCGCTATTCGAGACGAAACAAGTGTTGATCGGTGAAAGCGCAAAGCGCGGATGTATGCTTTTCATGGATGGCGCATGATGGGTGACGACGACGGTCGGGCCGTCGAAGGGCTCATCGAGCCGATCTCGCAGCCAAGCCCGGTTCCGCACGAATAGCGCTTCCATTTCGCCCGGCGTCAGCTTGCTGCCGGGCTGTGTGTCGGATTCAATGCGATGGAAGTCCCGAACCAGCTTGAGGGCCTGCGTGATGGCGTCTTTGCGGGCCATTCCCGCGCCGTCGAGATTGAAGTCGCTCCATAGTGTCGTGCCGAGAAAACGCACGCCGCTCAGCACCACTGCTTCGTTGTCGAGTATGCGAATTCGCGTACCCGCCGCATGATTGCGCAACTGGGCGGTTGTGCGGCCCATGCCGCTGCCGTAGAATTCATGATTGCCGGCGACGTAAAGGACAGGCTTGTCAATGCCGGCCGCCCAGCTTATGGCCTGGGCGGGGCGGCTGATGTCGCCGGCAAGTATGACAATGTCAGCGTCATTTTCCGGCAGCGGCAGCCCCGCGTAGCCCAAATGCAAGTCCGACAGGATATTGAGCCGAATTGATGCCGTATTGACCGAACGCCCCTTGGATTTGACAGTTTCTGGAAAAAAAGTCATAATTGAAATCTTCTGTTGGGTCGTTAGCTCAGTCGGTAGAGCACCGGACTTTTAATCCGTTGGTCGCGCGTTCGAGCCGCGCACGACCCACCAATCACCGATATGAAAAATTAAAAAGACCCGTCTATTATGGCTGGTCTTTTTTCATATGCCTATTATGTGGCAGCTGCATGCGCCAGTTTCAGTCGCGCGGCGGGCATTGCAAATATAAGGCTTGCCATCGCAGCGATGCATTTCGCCTTGGGCTGCCCGTGCAGCAGCATGGCTGCTTCACCTGCTCAGTAATCCACCAGAAAGGGGGGGTATGGAGCTCAAGCAACTGCGGCAATTCCTGGTTCTCAGCAAAACGTTGAATTTCAGCCGTGCTGCGGAACAACTGAACATGGCACAGCCGGCTTTGTCCATATCTATCCGAAAACTTGAAGAAGAGTGGGCGGTGGAGCTGTTCACCCGCAACAGCAAGAGTGTACAGCTCACGGAAGCGGGAAAAATGCTGCTGGAGGACATCAGGCAGGCGGTTCTCTACGTTGATCGAGCCAGGAAGAAAGCGGACAGCCTCAGCAAAGGTGAATATGCGATATTGCGGATCGCATTCATCGGGTCCGCGATCTATTCGCTCATTCCGTCGTTGTTGCCTTATTTCAACGAACGGCGGCCGAAATTCCGGCTGGAACTTACCGAGATGGCTAATTCCAGTGTGGTTCAGTCGCTGGAAAGCGGGGAGGCCGATATCGGCATCGTCAGATTGCCCATCTCGCGGTCCGGCGGGCTCGCGGTCATTCCCCTCGAGCAGTCGATGTTTTCGCTTATCGTCCATAGGACACACGAGCTGGCATCCCGATCTTGCGTATCCCTGAAAGACATAGCCGGGTGGCCGTTCATCCAATACACGGGGGAAACGCCCGGTATGGACAGCCAGGTCTCCGAGATGTTTCAAAAGCAAGGCATCTACCCCAACATTGTCCAATGGGCCAAGCAGGTGCAGACCATAGTCGGATTGGTGGAGAGCGGCATGGGTGTTGCGCTGGTGCCATCGGTCAGCCGGCGAAAAGCGCCGCCCGATGTCGTTTATGTGCCCTTGTCGGAGGATGAGAATGAAGTCGCCATCAACCTCGCCCTTGTCCATCGAGAAGACGATCGATCCTATATGATCGAGTGCTTCCTCGAGGCCATCGACGCATGGCGCGCATCGAAGAGCGCCGGCAAGGAATCATGAGATTGCCCGCGGCTGCATGGGCGCCGTAAGCTTCTCTATGCTGCGCGCCACACGGAACACCATGCCCTCGTCAAAGTAGCGGCCGGCAATTTGTATCGCCATGGGCAGCCCATTGCTGCACAAGCCGATAGGCACGCTGATGGCTGGATGGCCGCTGACATTGAATACATAGCTGTGGGCCGGCCAGGTTTTGAAGTGCGGCAGAGGGTCGAATGGCGGCGCCGTATCCAGGGTAATGGGGGCCAGCAGCACATCGCAATTTTCCAGGCTGCGATCCACCGATGCTTTCAAGGCCTGCCGCAGATTTTGGGCTGACTGGTAATCCGCCTCGCTTACGGCGAAGCCTGTTGCCAGCCGGGACAGAGAAGCGCTGCTGTATTTGTGCGGTATGTGGCGTAGCTGCTCTGCATGGATGGCAAACGATTCGGCGGAACTGATGACCCTTCCGCAGGCGGTGAACCAAGTATAGGGCGCAAGGTCGACGTCGTTGATTTCGGCTCCTTCGGATTGCAGTTGAGCCAGTAGAGTGCCGATGCGCCGCCTGATCTCGGGGCGTATGGACCCTGCCTGGAAGAGCGCAACGGGCAGTCCGATACGCAAGCCCGCCATGCCTCGCTCGATCCCGGCGCTATAGTCCGGTACGGGATGGTCGACCGAACCCGGGTCCGAGGGATCATGGCCGGCCATGCTTTGCAATACAGCAGCTGCCTCGGCGACACTTGCTGCAATCGGTCCGCAATGATCTAGGGACGGCGCAAGGGGAAATACGCCGCTTCTGGAGACTCTGCCGTATGTGGGTTTCAGCCCTACCACGCCACACCAGGCGGCTGGGATGCGGATCGAGCCCCCGGTACAAGTACCGAGGGTGAAACGCACATATCCGGCCGCGACCGCGGCGGCCGGGCCGGATGACGACCCTCCAGGGATATGCCGCTTGTTCCAGGGGTTGCGGGCGGGGGGAAAAGGCAGCTCCGTGCTGAATTCGCCAAGCGCGAATTCATGGGTGGCCAGCTTCCCAAGCAAAATCGCTCCTGCTTCATTCAAGCGGGATGCCATGCTCGAATTCCGCTGGGCGATATGCCCCAGTCTTGCGAAGGAGTGGCACGTGGTGGCCATGCCTTCGACATCATAAACATCCTTGATGGCATATGGAATGCCATGCAGGAGAGAGCGAATATTGCCGGACTTGATTTCGCTATCCGCCGCCTTGGCGGCGGATAGGGCGCCCTGTTCATCGACTAAAACGAAGCAGCTCAGCTCGCTGTCCAGACTCTTGATTCTCGATAGGGAGGCTTCGACCAGAGATGCGGAAGTGATTCGTCCATTCACCAGCGCGTGGTGCAGCACGGGTATGGGCAGATCAGGATCGATGAAAGAACTGTTGCTTGTCGATGATTTCATGGTGGTCGGATAAGGCTGAAAAGCGGCCTTCCGCCATTCTTGCCGTTTTTATGCTTTCGACCAGCGTTTGATACGCGTCGATTGTGGCGCTTGCGGCGCTGGGCGGGATCACGATTCCCTGCCGCGCCAGCGCTTCAAGAAGCTCTTGATCCGTGAAATAAAGCATGCTGTCGAAGCAGGGCGGAATCGTCAATTCACTGTGAGATTGAGGGCTTTCACCCGCTCGCGCCACTGTTTGACATCGTTGCTGACGAAGGATTGGGATCCGGCCGGGTCGCGCCACGTGACTTCATTGCCCATTTCATGAAAACGCTTCTGCAGAGCTTCCGCAGCCAGGGCCTCTTTCAAAGCCTGGCTTAGCTTCCCTACTACCGCCGTGTCCGTTCCCTTGGGAACCAATACGGCATTCCAGAGCATTTCATTGAAGCCCTTCAAAGGGGGAATATTCTGTTCCGAGATGGTTGGAATTTCCGAAGCGATGCGCGAACGTTCCAGGGTCGTCACACCCAGCGCATTGAGCTTCCCTTCCCGGACGTGAGGCAGTGTGGTCATCAACGCATCGAAGGCGATATCCACTTGTCCTCCCAATAAGGCGTTGAGGGCCGGAGCGGCTCCGATATACGGAATATGCTGCATCTTTACGTCGGCAAGATGAGAAAAAATCTCCGCCGTCATATGCGATGAAGTGCCGTTGCCGGCGCTTGCATAGCGCAATTCCTGTTTCTGGCTCGCAACATGGCTGAGCATTCCCTCTATCGTGGAAAAAGGCAATTGCTTGCTGGCCAACAGAAGCATGGGGCCTTCATTGATCGTCGCGACGGCTTGAAAATCTTGAGCCAGATCATATCCGGGCTCGGAAAATATGGCCATATTGATGGACTGGGCGGTGGTGGCCAGGAATAATGTGTAGCCATCCGCCTTTGCCCGGGCGGCGGCGCGGCCTGCGATATTCCCGCTTGCCCCTGCGCGGTTTTCAACAACGACGCTAACGCCCAATTGCTCGCCAAGATGCTTAGCGACCATACGGCCCACTACGTCTGTCGCGCCTCCTGCGGGATAAGGAACAATGAGCGTGACGGGTCGGGCGGGCCACGTATTTTGCGCGCTGGCCGGCGCATTGAAAACGCACGCCAAGATAAACATCGACACGGCTTTGACTATGGTCAGCATGGGATCTCCTTCAATCGTTTTAGAGTTGCTTATAGGTATAGGCGGTGGTGGCTGGGGAAAGTCTATGGGCCGGCTGCGACAGTGTCCAATTTTTGTTTTTAATAGTTCTATTGCATTGCCATATAGGTGCGCGCGCGGCGCTCCGAGCGCTGCAATTTGAGCGCCTGTCGTAGGTTGCCGCGCATGTGGGAAGAGATCAGGAAGAAGCGGGAAGCCGGGTGGAGAATACCGCGTTGGCGCGCAACACCGTGCGTTGACCGGCTTGCAGGCTGCAGTCGGCGAAGCTCAAGCTACGTCCTGCTCTGGTAATTTGGACGCTCGCTTCCAGCCAGTCGCCGACGCGCGCGGATGACAGGAACTGCGTGTTCATGCTTACAGTGACCAGATTGGTCGACTTGGGATAATGGAGCGAAAGATTTGTATTCAGCGCTCCATCGGCCAGTGTCATCAGCATGCCTCCGTGTGCGATGCCTTGCATGTTGGTGTGCATGGGTTGAATGCGCAGCCCCAATATTCTTTGCATGGCAACGCCCTCGTTGATATACACAGGGCCTATGGATTGAAAGAAAGGGCCTCCGCGTTCAACCAGGGTGAAGCCGGCAGGGATGTCGGCTGGCGAGTCGCAAGGGAAGAGTGCGGGCATTTTTCGGTGTTCCAATATGGGTGATTGCGTTTGAAGGAATTGCTGGCGCACCTCGCCAGCCGGCATAATCCTGCGGCGTATCGATGTCGCATGCCAGGTTGACTATTCTAGCGACGTGGGCCTTCATGCCGTGCCGCCTCGCGCTCGCCGCATGGCGCTGGCAGCTGTCGGCGCCATACGAGAAATCCAGCATGCCTTCCCGTGGAATAAAAATTGCGTTGGTGCCATGCCCGGTTTTGTCGGTGGCAATGGCGCAATGCTGCTTTCCGTCTGAAGCAGCTCCGAGCTCGCATAGCCGGTCCAGATCATCGGCCTGCGCCAAAGGCAAGTCCACCGACACCACCAGGATGTCGCCGGCTAGCTTCCGGCGCGCCTCGAGCAGGGCGAATGACAGGGCGCTATTCAAACGGCTTTCCGGGAATTGCGCTGCACCTTCGAAGTCTGGCTCCTTGATTGGGTACGCCCCACAATCGGTGGCCAGGCGCAGGGTATGGTCGCAAGCGCTGACCACCCACATGCGTCTCAAATTCGGCAATTGCCGCCCAATGCCCAGAAGGCGCTGCAGGAACCAGCGGTTGAGTTCCTGTCGCTGATCGGCGTTCAGAATGTCGCGCAATCGTTGTTTGCCATCCATGAGAGAGCGTACTGGAACGATCAAGTCCAGATGTGATGAGGAATTTTTCATCGAAACAGATCCTTGTGACGCGGCCGTATCAGGTCGCTGGCTTTCCCTGCCCGCTTGGCATGATGCAGGCCTCGAACCAGAACGACGGGCGTCCCTTCGGCGGCCTGCCCCATCAGCAAGGAAGCCGCGGCTGCGATTTCGTCGGCATGGGCGACTTCCGTCACCATCAAGGCGCGTCCGAACAGATCGGGATCGCCGCGCCGGTCATCCAGGGCGGGTATGCCAGCGGATCCGATCGCTACGCCGACGGTTCCATTGCGCCAGGCCCTGCCGTGGCTGTCATTGATGATGACTCCCAGCGCTCCGCCTATGCCCGATGCCAAAGCTTGCCGCAGCGATTCGCAATAGGCGTCGGGATTTTCGGGCAATAGCAAGACAATGCCGTCACCATCCTGCGGCACATTGGACATATCGATGCCGGCATTAGCCATGACGAATCCCAGTTTATGTTCGACGATCAATACATCGCGGCTGTAGCGCAAGACTGAATTCGATTCGCGCAACACGAGCTCGACCAGCCGAGGATCCTTGCCCACCTGTTCCGCCAGCTCCATGGCCCGATCGGAGGGCGTGACACTAGCCAAGCGGATATAACGATTCTGTGCTTTGGAAACGATTTTTTGGGCCAGAACCAGGACGTCGCCCGCCTGGAGCGTTTCGCCCGAGGCGTCGAGGGCGGAGCGGATCAAGCCGGCCAGATCGTCGCCCGGCTGGACCAGCGGCACGCAAGGCAGGGCCAGCAGCGTCAGGCGCTTGGTCGTGTTTGAAGGCGAGGCATCCATGGGCGTCTCCGTAAGGCTGCGTTCAGGTCGTGTGGGGGCTGGTTAGCAAGGACGCGTTAAGCTGTGTTCGGCGCCTTAGCCATGGGCTGATGCGATAACGGGGATCTGCGTAGGTCTCGTATATATTGCTCAGTATGGCCGTGATGCGCGAGGCGCCGAACCGGTCGCCCATGGTCAGGGGACCTTGCGGATAGCCAAGGGCCAATCGGACGGCTCGGTCTATGTCTTCAGGGGAAGCTATCGACTGCTGTGCCGCCTCGCAAGCCATATTCACAATGACTGCCAGCATGCGTTGCGCGATGAAGCCGGGGCTGTCTTCTATCCAGCTGACTGGACCCGCCATCGAAAACAGGCTTATCGCGGCGCTGCGGTAAGCGGGTGAGATTACCGGAGCTCCCATCAGGGTGACGTGCTTTTCCAGGGGGAAGCACGCATCGACCGCTATGCTGCGCTGGGGATCCAGCCCTCTTCGCGTCGTACACGTGCTTGCGTCTTCGCCCAGCGGCATGACGATGCAGAGGCTGGATGGCAGGGGGCGGGTGCCTGAGTCGAAGAGCACGGACGCGGAGGCCAGGTGCCGATGAACGCAATCGCGCAGCACATCGTTCGACGGGTCGAGCCATACGGCAGGCAGCTTGGCATCCGGAGAAGGCCGATGGAACGCATCGCCCTGGGTGGCGCAAGGATAAAAGCCCTGCCCGGTTTTACGGCCCAGCAGGCCGGCCGCTTTGCGCAGCGATAGCTCCGGAGTGGGGCGAAGGCGGGGTTCATATTGGAAGGATGCATAGATTTGCTCGATCGTAGCGCCTGAAATATCAAGCCCTATCAAATCCAGCAGTTCAAAAGGACCCATGCGCAGTCCCAACGAGGCGCGCAGGATCGTATCGATGGCTTGGGGCGTGGCTATGTGTTCTTGGGATAGCCGCAGGCCTTCGGTGAGCAGGGCGCGCCCAATCAGGTTCACGAGGAAGCCGGGAGAGTCGGCCACGGCAATGGGGGTGTGGCCGACCTGTTCTACCAGCGCCATGGCTAATTCGAAAGCCTTATCGTCGGTTCGCAATCCACGGATTACCTCGACGGTACGCATCAAAGGCACGGGATCGAAGAAATGCATCCCCACCACACGCTCTGGATGCAGCGCGCGCTCCGCCAGGATGGTCACCGGCAGGGATGAAGTGTTCAGCGCGATCACGCATTCCTCGTCCAGGATTTTTTCCAGTTGCTCCAGGTGGCTTTGAGTGTCCGCACGGTCGCCGAGCATGGATTCGATGACCAGGCCGCAGCTGCGCAACTGCCGGATATCGCCCGCCGGATGCATCGATTCCATGGCGCCGTGTGCTTTATCGCTTGGGATGTTGCCCTTTTCTACTTGCCTTTGAATCATTTGGCGGGCAAACCCAAGGTTCTTGGCGGTGATCTCGGGCGTTGTGCCTGACAGCTTTACGGTAAACCCCGCGAGCGCCGCCACCTGGGCGATTCCTGCCGCCATGGTGGAATCGCCCATGATGCCGATGAGATTGCAAGTCTTCATTGCATGATGCGCATGAGGCGAATGCATACGTCAACAACCCTTCCAGACGGGCTTGCGTTTCTCGGCGAACGCCCGCGGTCCTTCGATGCGGTCCTCGCTTTCATAAAGGGCGCGGACCGCGGGATATTTTTTCTGTTGCGCATAGGCGCTGGCGAAGGACTCGGCGTCCAATCCTTTATTGACGAGCTCCTTCGCCGCGCGCAAGGCCATTGGAGAGCCTTTGAGCAATAGCTCGCACCATTCGAGCGCGCGCGCCAGCGCCTGCCCTTGCGGTACGACTTCGTTGACAAACCCGAGCTGGGCCCCTTCGGCGGCGCTTACACGCCGGCCCGTCAGTATGATGCCCATTGCCTGCTTCAGGGGTACTTGGCGCGGCAGACGCAGCAGACCGCCGGCTGTGGCCGCCAAGCCGACATGAGGCTCAGGCAAGGCAAATACAGCGGTTTCGGCGGCAATTATCAGATCGCACGCCAGCGCAATCTCGAAGCCGCCTCCCATGGCTATGCCATTGACCGCGGCAAGCACGGGCTTGTTCAGCGATGCGCGGCCGGTGATCCCGCCGAATCCAGTGACGGGGTGGGTGACGGTGCCTGCTTGCGCTTGATACTTCAAGTCATTGCCGGCGCAAAACGCACGGTCGCCGGCGCCGGTAATAATTGCGATCCAGGCGTCCATGTCGTGCTCGAAGTCGTCGAATACGGTTTCCAGCTCCTGGCTGGCAGGAGGATGGAGCGCGTTCATGACCTCTGGGCGGTTCAAGGTGATGATGCGGATGTGCCGCCCATGATTTGCCACCTGGCAGTAGTGATGATCCGACAAGATGTGCCTCGGTAATCTTTTTATATTATTGCGGACCATCCCGGCCAGTGGCGGCCGGGATGGTCCACGAGAATGTTATTGACGCAGGGTGGCGATTTTGGAGAGCTCGCCGATGCTTTTCACGTCCGCTTTGATTCGTTGTTCGAATTCCAGCTCCGTGCTTCCGATCCCCACGATGCCCATGGGTTTCGCCGCTTTGCGGAACTCATCGCTTTGCACGACCTTGACTACGGCCTGCTGCAGGCGCTTGGTCGCTTCCGCAGGGGTGCCCGTGGGAGCGACGATGCCAAACCATATCTGCAGATTCATATCATCACGTCCGCTTTCCTTGAATGTGGGCGTTTGGGGCAGCACTTCGAGTCTTTGGTCCCCCGTGACAGCCAGAGGGCACATCTTTCCGCTCTGGATATGCGGCATGTTCACCGGGGTGACGAACATCATGTCGACTTCTTTGCTCAACAGAGCCATCACCGCGGGCGCCTCGCCCTTATAGGGAACGTGTGTGACGTTGATTTTCGCCGAGCTTTTAAGCATTTCCGCGAGCAGATTGCCCGAGCTGCCGTAGCCCCACGAGGAGTAATTCATGTTCCCCGGGTTTGCTTTTGCCATCTTGATGAGGTCTTCGGAGCTTTTCGCTTTGGAAGAGCATTCGACGACCAGCAGAAAGGGGATATCGCTGACGATGGAGATGGGCACAAAGTCGCGCAAAGGGTCGAACCCGGCATTTTTGTTCAGGATGGGCTCTGTAACGAGAGACGATATGCTGGCGAAAAGCAGCGTATAGCCGTCCGGTTCCGCGCGGGCGACATGCTTGGCGCCTATCGCCCCGGCGGCGCCCGCGCGGTTCTCCACCACGAAAGGACGGCCCAATTCCTCTGCCAGGCCCTTCGCGACCAGCCGCGCCTGAACATCGGTGCTGCCGCCGGGAGGGAAAGGCACAACCAGCGTTACGGGCCTGTCCGGGTAGCCGGCGGCTGCGATTCCGCACAAGCTCAAGAGTGCTGCGGCCAGCAGGGACTTGAAGCAAAACCTTTTCCTATGGGTGTCGAATGGATGACTCATTGGTTGTCTCCTTAGCGATTTAAAGTATGGTCAGATTGGTGAAATTCATACTGCATGTGCCTAAGCACGGATTTTCCCGGTCGCAGCCCGGGATTTTCGTTGCTCCGGAGGCAGCGCGGCGGTACCGATGATCTGTTGCGTCTCCAAAGCATCCAACTCTTCTCTGCATAGCCCAAGCATGCCTTCGAGCACATCTTGATTGGCTTCCCCCAGGGTGGGGGCGGGCCTCATCGGCCGATCTTCCAGGCTGGCTTCGCGATAGCCCGGGGTCGGCTGAGGATGGCTGCCGACGTAGGGGCGATCTATCCATTTCCAGAACCTGCGTGCAATCAGGTGCGGGTCATCGAGCAAGTCGATAGGCCTGCGGCTCGCTCCCGCAGCTATGCCGCGCGCTTGAAGCTGCGCCATCGCGGTATCCGCAGGGCGAGTCGATGTCCAAGCCTGGATGGCATCGTCAATACGGGCGCTTTGCGCACGCCGGCCTTGCATGGTCGACAGTTGTGGATCGCCGGCGAGATCGGGCCGCCTAATGGCTTCGCAAAGCGCTTGCCATTGCCGATCGTTGGTAATGGCGATGAGCACCCATGCATCATCCCCTTGGCAACGATAATTGCCATGAGGGCTATAAGACGGATGGCCGTCGCCATAGCGATCGGGCGCCCGGCCAGTGGCGTGTGATTCGATCAGCCACGGAGCCACCATGGTCATCATGCATTCGACTTGGGAAAGAACGATGCGTTGCCCCTGCCCCGTACGGCGCAAATGATGCAGCGCTACCAGCAGGGCGCAGGCCGCATGCAGGCCTCCGATGGGGTCGCCATAAGCGATGTGGTTGAGAGTAGGAGGGTCTTGGGGACGGCCCACGACCTGGGGCAGGCCGCTAGCCTGCTCCAGTGTGGAGCCATAGGCCCGGCAGTTGCGCCAGGGGCCGTCGATTCCGAATGCGGGCATGGACAGCATGATCAGATTCGGCTTCAGCGCTTCGAGCGTGTCATGGCCCAACCCCAACTTGTCAAGCACTCCCGCGGAATAGTTGTCTATGACAATATCGGCCTGGAGTATCAATTGCTTGACGAGTTCGATGCCGCGCTTGGTTGTCAGATCCAGCGTCATGGATCTTTTATTGCGGTTCATGACATTGAAGTAGGCGCTTTTTTCGTACAAACGCTGTTCGAATACGATGGGGCGTTCGTCAACCCCGCGCCACCAGTCCGGATACTGGCATGCTTCCACCTTGATGACTTCTGCTCCGAGGTCGGCGAAATGGCGGGTTGCCAAGGGGCCCGCCCAGCCCATGGAAAGATCGACGATACGGGTGTCGAGCAGGGGCGGAGGAGCTTTTCCGCCCGAGCGGGCGCTGCGGCTTGGCCGCCGGTCGCCGTTGATGTTCAGCCATGCGGGCGGGTGTTGGCCCGCCTCCGGCACCGCGCCATCCCGCGCTGGCGGCGTGGCGGATAATCGTAACGGATTGGCCGGGCTGAGATAAGTGTGCTCGCCTACGCGCAAACTTTCGAAAACCCTGCGCCGCCGGTGTTCGTGGTTATTGAGCAGATCCTGCATTTGCGGTACGACGACCATAGGCAGCATGTGCGCCATGGCGAGCTCGAACCACTCGTCCGCCGTCTTTTGCATCAAAGCGGGCTTGAATCGCGCTTCTATCGCGTCGGAGTCGGACAACCGCCCGCTGCGTTCGACATAGCGGGGGTCCGCTGCCAGATCGTCGACCCCTAGCAGGCTGCAGAATGTCCGCCATTGCACTGGCGTGACGACTGTGACGCCTATCCAACCTTTTTTGCATGGATAAATGCCAAGGGGATAGTTGGGCGCATAGCGGTTATTGCCCAAGCGCTCGTCGCGCCTTCCGGCCGCCCATGAGAGCGCGACATCGTAGTCGGTCAAGCTGATAGCCGATTCCATGACGCTGACTTCATAGCGATAAGGCGTGCCATCATGGCGTTGCAGCGCAGCCATGGCGGCAATGAATGCGGTCATTCCAGCTACATTGGAGGCCTGGTAGTCGTAGGCCGGCGTGGGCGGGCCTTCTTTGGGTCCGACCAGGTGGGTGGCGCCGGCCAGCGCCCGGCATACAGCGTCGGTTGCGGCGAAGTCCCGATATGGACCGTGTTCGCCGAACCAGCTCATGCTGAGGATGATCAGGGCTGGATTCGAAACATGCAAGGCCTGGTGGTCGATATTCAAGGCCTTGCGTTCCTGCGGCGCCAGCGAGTCGATGAGCACATCGGCCGTGGCGAGCAATTCGGCGAGCGTGTCCACAGGCGGGCGATTTTCTTTCTCCAGCGTGGCGCTGCGTTTGCGTACATTCAAGAAAGAGAAGTAGGCGCCCAGCCGCCCGCCTTCGCCGCAGTCGATATGGGGAGCCGTTTGACGTCCGGGATCCCCGCCCGGCGGTTCGATTTTCAAGACATCCGCGCCGAAATCGGCAAAGATTCTGCCGCAGAATGCGGCAGCAGGAAGAGTCCCCAGTTCAATGACTCTGACCTGGCTGAGGGGCATACTAGGCTCCATACCGGTTAAGCGTTTGCTGGACTTTGCTCGGCGGATGTCCACTCGGCATAGCCCGTGAACTTGCAGGGGATGCGCTGGATTTTCTCTACAACTTTGGCCAACTTGTCCTGGTTGATATCGGCATCGGCCTGGATCGGAAGATAGATGGTGTCCGCCAGGCCGCCGTATCGTTCTTCGAGTTGATCGGCAATCGTGTCATAGGTGCCTACGACGGCGAACAAGTCGATGAGCTCGTCGGGGATCAAGGCGGCCATTTCATCCCAGCGTCCCGCCCTGGGGTACGGATTGAGTTTTTCGCCCATGGCTTCCAGGTCATGCAAGCGCAGAACGTCCCAGTAAGCCTTGGTCGAGCAATAGAAAGCAATGCGGAAACGGACGTATTCGCGCATCTTGGCGACGGACTCTTCGTCAGGCCCCGTAGCGATGAAGCCCCCGGCGACGATTTCGAAGTTTTCCCGTTTCCGCTGCCCCCGCTCCAACCCTCGCTCGAGCTCTACATTGCTCACTTCCGCCAGATAGCGTTTGGTCGAGAATGGATGCAAGCGGACGCCGTCGCATTTTTCCCCCGCCAGGCGCAGCATGGACGGCCCGACGGCCGCGATCGCGATCGGAGGCTTGGGCAGGCCCGTGGGTTCAGGAGAAAAATTGGGCGTCATCAGGGTAAGCGAGTAATTTTCGCTTTGATAGTTCAACGGCGACTGATCTTCCCATGCTTGCCACACTGCGCGCGTGGCGCCGATGTAGTCGCGCATGCGCGGCTCCGGAGGCGTCCAGGCAATCCCGTAGCGGCGTTCGTTATGCGCTTTGACCTGGGAGCCCAAGCCAAGGTAGAAGCGCCCATTGGATGCGGCGTGGATATCCCAGGCCGCCATGGCGGTAATGGTCGGCGAGCGGGGAAATGCCATGGCTACCGCAGTGCCAAGTTGGATCTTATTGGTTACCAGTGCGGCGGCTACCAGCGGCAGATAGGGGTTGTGCTGATTCTCGAGCGCAACGATCCCATCAAGGCCCGCCTGCTCTGTAATTTGGGCGAATGTTTGGACTTTGCGCAAATCATGATGCGGAAGTTGAGTGATGACTCTCAAGGTTTGCCTCCAGAAAGTGGTTTGGATGATTTCTGATAATTTAAAAACAACAGTATTCAATTGTATGCATTATATCAGAGAAAACTATTGTGGACTACTGCGTGCAGGCTCAGCTCAGTAGTCCTGATCGGGCTCGAACATCAAAAGAGGCCATTCCTCATTGGGGTTTGGAATGGCGAGCCGGACGGCTTGCCCTATACGCACGGCATCGATATCGCAGTTGATGATATTGGTCATCATCACGGGGCCTTCCTGCAGTTGCACGAGCGCGATGACGTAAGGCTTGACCGCCCGGCGCATGACGCTGTAGCTATAGATGACGCCCTTGCCGGCCGCGATTCGGGTATCCGCATCGGGACTGAAGCAATGGGGGCATTGAGGCCTGGGGTAATGGTGATGGCGCTGGCATGATGAACAATAGCCAACCAGCAACTGGCCCGCTTGCGCGGCGTCCAGGTAACGGGTGACCTCGGGTGGTCGCGGGATCTGATCCATGTCTGCTTATTCCCTTTCCAGTATGAGTGTGGCGCTGCCATGGCGAGTGCCCAATTGGCCGCCGGTGCCCTGTACCAGCGCCAGGTCGCAATTGGGGACTTGGACGTTTGGATGGGCCTGGCCACGCAGTTGGCGGACGGCTTCGATGATTTTCGTCATGCCGCCGCGATTGGCGGGATGGTTGTTGCACAGGCCACCGCCGTCTGTATTGATGGGAAGCCGGCCAACGCCGCTGATGAGGTTTCCATCCGCAACGAACCGTCCTCCCTCGCCTTTCTTGCAGAATCCCAAGTCTTCGAGCTGAATCAGAACGGTGATGGTGAAGCTATCGTAGATGGAAGCATATTTGATGTCCCCGGGGGCGACCTTCGCCTCGGCGAAAGCTTCTGCGCCGGACTGCGCCGCGCCGGAGTAGGTCAGATCGACACTGCCGCCCATGGTGTGCTTGACGGTCTCGCCCGCGCCTTTGAGGCGGACGAGCGGCTGGCGCAGGCTCTTCGCAATTTCCGGCCGGGCTATGATGATGGCCCCGGCTCCGTCGGTGATGACGCAACAATCCAGGCGGCGCAAGGGATCGGCGATCAAGGGGGATGCCAGCACCTCGTCCACGGTTACGACCTCGCGCAACAGCGCGTTGGGATTGTGCTGGGCATGGTGCGATGCCGCTACTTTGATCCATGCCAGCTGTTCGCTGGTGGTGCCGTATTCGTACATATGGCGCATTGCGCACATGGCGTACAGGTTGACGGTAGTGGGGCCATAGGGAAACTCGAACGGTACGTCCGGCGCCCCCGGGTTATAGACGCGTGGCGCCGTGCCTGTCGCCATATTTTCCGAGCGCGGGCGACCCGCGAGCGTGATCAGCGCTACATTGCATTTGCCGGCTGCAATGGCCTGGGCGGCATGCGCTACATGAATCAGATAAGACGAACCGCCCGTGTCCGTGGAATCGACATGGCGCACGCGCAGCCCCATATAGTCCACCAACGAAAGCGGGCCGAGCCCCGGGGCATCGCCAGCGCAAAAGTAGCCATCGATATCCGAATGAGATAAGCCGGAATCCTGAAGAGCGCCCCATGCTGCCTGGGCATGCAGCTGGCTTGTGGATAGATGGGGCGCGCGCCGGGTCGGATGCTCATAGGCGCCGACGATATAGGCCTGGGAGTGTGGCATGAGGATATGAGTTCCTGGAAAAGTGTCTGGCTTTATGGTTCTTTATGGTGCATAATTATTCTATTGGATAACTAAGTATACAACAGAATCCAAATGGTTTATTTAGTTTATAGGACTGTCTTTTGGTGTATGCCAGCAGGGACCCATGGAGAAATTTGAAATGAACACCGGAGCCAGCTCAGACTGGGATGAGCAAACCTTGCTAGGAACCCCTGTGGAGCAGTTGATTGCGCTTGCGGGGCAATGCCGGGATGCCGGCCATGCCAATGTGTTGTCCTATTCGCGCAAGGTTTTTATCCCGCTTACCCAGCTATGCCGGGACGTATGCCATTACTGCACTTTTGCGAAGGTGCCAAGGCAAAGCCGCCCGGCGTATTTGTCCATCGATCAAGTACTGGATATTGCTCGCGCTGGCGAGCGCGCCGGGTGCACAGAAGCTCTTTTTACTTTGGGAGACCAGCCAGAGCTCAGATACCGCCAGGCTCGCGAAGCCCTGGACCGGATGGGCTGCGCAAGCACGATCGGATATCTCGCGCAAGCTTGCGCAGCCGTTTTGCGTGAAACCACGCTGTTGCCGCATGTGAATCCCGGCATATTGAGCCCGGATGAAATCAAGATGCTTCGGGGCGTGTCAGTGTCGCAAGGCATCATGCTGGAAAGCAGCTCTGATAGGCTTTGCATGAAGGGCGAGGTTCACTACGGGTCGCCGGATAAAGTTCCGGCGCTGCGGCTGGAAACGATACGCGCAGCCGGGGAACTGAGGGTTCCTTTCACCACGGGCATCTTGATCGGGATCGGCGAAACGCGTATGGAGCGTCTGCAATCCTTGCTGGAATTGAGGTCGCTGCACAGAACATACGGCCATATCCAGGAAATCATCATTCAGAATTTCCGCGCAAAAGCGGGGACCAAGGCGGCCAAGCGTCCGGAGCCGGCCCTTGAGGATCTGCTTTGGACTATTGCCTGCGCGCGCTTGATTTTCGGTCCCGATATGAATATTCAGGCGCCGCCCAATTTGACCCCGGAGGCATATCCGAAACTGATCTCCGCCGGTATCAATGACTGGGGAGGCGTTTCCCCCGTGACGATCGATCATGTCAACCCGGAAGCGCCGTGGCCGTTGCTGGACGACCTTCGCAACCGGACCGCAGCCATGGGAAAGGCGCTGGTCGAAAGACTGCCCGTATATCCCGCTTTTGCTTTCAATTCGGAAAAGTGGCTGGACCCGGCCTTGAGGCCGCGCGTGCTCCATGCCGTCGACACGCATGGGTATGCCCGGACCGATACTTGGTCTCCGGGAATAGGCGGCGTAGATATTCCGCGTTTCCCGCGGCCGGCGCACTTCCATAGGCCTGCTGCCGCGGTGGAGGCAGCCATCGCCCGGGCATCGTCCGGGGACCGCCTGGCAGTTCCTGAAATCATGGCTTTGTTCAGCGCCCGCGGCGCCGACCAGGAGGCGGTATGCCAGGCCGCGGATGCGCTGCGTCAAGAGGTTTGCGGCGATACCGTCAGTTACGTGGTGACGCGCAATATCAACTATACCAACGTATGCCAGTACCGTTGCAGTTTTTGCGCTTTTTCCAAAGGCCGGGGCTCCAACGCCTTGCGCGGCGCTTCTTATGACCTGGCGCTGGAGGAGGTAGCGCGGCGCGCGGTGGAAGCGCTATCGCGGGGCGCGACGGAAGTGTGCATGCAGGGGGGCATACATCCCGGGTATACCGGGCAGACTTATCTGGAATTGCTGCGCACGGTGCACTCGGCCGCCCCACGTTTGCACGTCCATGCTTTTTCTCCATTGGAAGTGACGCACGGCGCCCGGACTTTGGGAATCTCCATCGCACAATTTCTGCAACAGCTGAAGGACGCGGGGCTTGGCTCGCTGCCTGGGACAGCGGCGGAAATTCTATGCGACGACGTGCGCCGTGTCATCTGCCCGGACAAGCTCACCACCCGGGAATGGCTCGATGTGCTGGAAGCCGCGCACCATGTGGGCCTGCGCACCACATCGACCATCATGTTCGGCCACGTCGAGCGTGTCGAGCATTGGGCGCATCATTTGTTGGCCTTGCGCGACCTTCAGCAGCGGACCGGCGGCATCACCGAGTTTGTGCCGTTACCGTTCGTGCATATGGAAGCTCCGATGTTTTACCGGGGGCAGTCCAGGCGCGGCCCAACGTTCAGGGAAGCGCTGCTGATGCATGCGGTGTCGCGGCTGGTATTCCATACGCTCATTCCAAATATCCAGGTCTCCTGGGTGAAACTGGGCGAGAAAGGGGTGCGCGCCTGTTTATCGGCCGGGGTCAATGATCTGGGTGGTACCTTGATGAACGAAAGCATTTCCAGCGCCGCCGGTTCAGAGCACGGGCAAGAGATGGGGCCGGAACGTATGGAAGCGATCATTGGATCGATAGGCCGCGAGGCGCGCCAGCGGACGACGCTTTATGGGGTTCCCCCGCCGGATCTGGTGCAGGCATCGCGCGGCGCGGCGGCGTTGAAGCCTATGATTCTCACCCCCGCCGGGAAGCGGCCCGTGAACGCCAATCTTACGCAAACCATCGGCGCCTGACGCCGACACTGGAGTATTTTCGATGCAAGCTGCAACTTATACGATCGCTGTCCTTGGAGGAACGGGAGCGCAGGGCGGGGGGCTCGCCTTGCGATGGGCGAAGGCCGGCCATCGTGTGATTATCGGATCGAGATCCCGCGAAAGCGCCGTCCAGGGCGCGTTGCAGCTCTCTACGCTGCTGGGAGACCGCCATATAGAAGGCGCTACGAACGAAGAGGCGGCAGCCTTGGCGGACATCGTGGTATTGACGGTACCCTATGCTGCGCAAGCCGCTACGGCACTGCCGCTGCGGGCGCACTTGGCCTCCAAGATCCTGGTGGATGCCACTGTGCCGCTCGTCCCCCCGAAAGTCGGCCGTGTACAGTTGCCGGGGGCCGGTTCGGCGGTAGCAGCGCTGCAAGAGAAACTAGGAGAAAATGTCAAAGTGGTTTCGGCCTTTCAGAATGTGTCGGCACACCACCTGAAGGCACTGGATACAGAGGTGGACTGCGATGTATTGGTTTGCGGGGACGATCCTGAATCGCGCAACGTGGTCATCGGTTTGATACAAAGCATAGGTATGCGCGGCATCAGCGCCGGCCCGATATGCAATTCCGCAGCGAGCGAAGCGCTGACCTCGCTATTGATTTCGATAAACAAGGCTTATAAATCGCCTGGGGCCGGAATAAGGATTACCGGACTCCCGTCAGGGAACGGCCTTGGCGGGCGGCCATGATCCTGGCTTTGGCGGGAGGGGTGGGAGGAGCCCGGTTGGCATCGGGCCTGGCGTCATGCCGCGAGCCCGACCAGCTTGCATTGGTCGTGAACACGGGCGATGATTTCCGGCTTTATGGCTTGCATATCGCACCGGATCTGGATTCGGTAATGTATGCGTTGGCGGGGTGCAACGATGCCGAACGCGGGTGGGGTCTGCGCGGCGAGTCGTGGCAGTGCATGCGGGCGCTCGAGCAGTTGGGCGCGGGAGCGTGGTTCCAGCTGGGTGACAAGGATCTGGCGACGCATCTGCTGCGCACCCAGAGCCTGAATGGCGGGGCGTCGCTGACGAAGGCCACCCATGGTCTGTGTCAAGCTTATGGCGTTCGCCATGGGATCCTCCCCATGAGCGATCAGCCCGCTCCTACCTGGGTGGACACGGACATGGGCCGCCTGCCTTTCCAGGAGTATTTTGTGCGGGAACAATGCAGGCCGCGTGTGGCGGGCGTGCAATACAGCGGCGGGCCGCCCAGCGCCGCGTTTGTGCAAAGCCTGCAGAATCCGGCGCTGGACGCGATTGTGATCTGCCCGTCGAACCCTTATCTGAGCATAGGCCCGATCATTGCCTTGGACGGCGTGCGATCTGCTTTGAAGCAGCGCGCAGTGCCTGCTGTCGCGGTATCGCCTATTGTCGGCGGAGCGAGCATCAAGGGGCCGCTGGCGAAAATCATGGGCGAGCTGGAAGTTCCCGTCAGCCCCGTCAGTGTGGCCCGCTATTATGCCGGCCTGATCGATGGATTGGTTATAGATCATAAGGATAGGCGCTACCGCTCCGAGATCGAGGACTTGGGAATCAAAACCTGCGTGACGGATACTGTCATGCTCGACGCCGAGACGCGAGGTATGCTGGCTCGCCAAGTGTTAGACTTTGCCGGTACGCTAAACTAGCATCCGTGCGAGGTGATCCTATCGTATCAGCTTGCTTGGGTAGCCCCGCGGCATTTCAAATCTGTGATTAGAGTCGCTCCATACTTGACTAACATGAAGGCTACACGTAACAAATCCGTTGATTCCGCCGCTTCAACATTGTCTGCGGACGATGCCAGCCTGCACGACCTGCCGGGTGGCGAGCGGGTGTACCGTATCTTGATCGGGGCCATCGAGCGCGGCGAACTGAAGGGCGGCGCCCGCCTGCGCGAGCTCGACCTGGCCAAGCAGATCGGTGTCAGCCGTACGCCCGTCCGCGAAGCCCTGGCTCGGCTCGAAGAGCAAGGTCTGGTAGTAAGCGATGGGTCGCGCGGGATGGTGGTCGGAGAACTCGACCATCGGGCGATCACCGAACTTTACACCATGCGCGAAGTACTCGAAGGGACGGCAGCCCGGCTTGCGGCCCAGCACGCGTCCGAAGTGGAGGTAACCATTCTGCGCAAGATCGTGGAACGGCACGCGCAATTGTCCGATCCCATGGATCTGGCGGAAAACAATAAGCTGTTCCATGGCACTTTGTATCGTTGCTCGCACAACCGCTATTTGCTCAAGATGCTGCGCTCGACGCACGAGGCGATGCTGCTGCTGGGCCAGACGGCCTTATTGAAAAAGGGCTCTTCGGAAGAATGGATGCGAGAGCACATGGCGCTTGTCGAGGCCATTGAAAATCACGATGGGGAACTGGCCGAGAAATTGGCCAGGGCGTTGATTGCCGCCGCGTTCAGCGCCCGGCTGACGCAAGTCATCGCCAACCTAGGCGCCAAGTATTGATTCCGCCGGCCGGGAAGGGTGGTGCACCGAGCATGAGCTGCGCATGATGAATTCGGCAGGCGTCTCCACCCGCAAATGATTCAGGTTTTCCCCTTTGAGCAATTTCTGCATGAGCAGCTGCGCCGCTTCGCGGCCCAAGATATAGGGGTCATAACGGATCACCGAGATGTCCGGGACCGCCAGTTGCGCCAGATCGCTATCATTTGAAGCGACCAGAGACAAATTTTCCGGTATGGCGACCCCTTTGCTGCGAACAGCCGAAAGCACGCCTGGCAGTAGCCGCATTCCCAACGCCAGTATTGCGCTCGGCGGGTCGGGTTGGCTCAGCAGCCGCTGCGCCTCACGAAAGCCGTAATCTTGGCTGAAGCTGTCAAGACGCAGCAAGGATGCATCGACCGCGACCTCTTGTTGAGCATGTGCGGCAAGATAAGCCGCGACGCGGTCGCGACTGACCCTGGTTTTCTGGTTTCCCCCGCTGATCATGGCTATACGCCGATGCCCCAGCAGCAATAGGTGTTCGGTGGCCAGGAATGTGCCGCGATAATGGTCCGCGCCTACCGCGGCATCCGCAAGCGGGTGATCGCGTTCGACCATTACGAAAGGGAAGTTGATGTTGGCCAAGGTCTGCGACAGCCCGGGATGGGATTCGTCTTCGATCGAAAACAGCATCCCTTCCACGTTCCAGCGCGCAAACCGCTCTATCAGCGCCTGTTCGACTTCCGGCCTGCCGTCGCTGCTGGCCACGACGAGCACGTAGCCATGCTGCGCCAGCAGATCTTCGGCTCCTTTGGCCATTTCGGCGTACAGGGGATTGCGAATGTCCGAGAAAATGAAGCCTATGCTGCGCGATGCGACTCCGCGCATGCTTTGGGCCGCGAGGCTGGGTTGCCAACCAAGCTTGCGGATCGCCGTCTCGACTTTTTTCCGGACATCCGGCGCAACATTGCTTTGTTGGCGGACGACCCTGGATACTGTGCCGATGGCTACGCCCGCCTCTAGGGCGACATCTTTGACCGTGACGCGTTTACGCTTGGTCTCTTGTTTATGGGCCGGGCTCATACCTATCTACAAACAATTTTCGGGCTGCATCAGCCAGAGTGGTCTCCCGCGTAGGCGCTTTCAAAAAGTCGTTCGAAATCCTCGCGCCTCGTATACCTTGGATTCCATTTTTCGTAACCGGCCTTCGAGCATGCGTCGGCCATATCCTGCAAGCTGGCGCGGTCCACCCCCGCCGCGGCGAGACTGCGGGGTATCCCTAAATCATCACACATCTCTCTTATCAGCACAATTGCGGCGTGAGCGGCGTCCCGCTGGCCCAATCTGGCGGTTTCCTTGTCCATCGCCTGCGCCAGGCGTGCGAACTTCGCCGGGTTGGCCTGCATATTGAAGCGGGCGACGAACGGCAGGCAAATGGCATTCGACAGGCCATGGCTCAGGTGGAAACGAGCCCCCACAAAGCGCGCCATGCAGTGGACGTTGCCCAGGCCTGTTTGCCCAAACGCCATGCCGGCGAGCGCCGACCCGGCCAGCATCGCCAGGCCGGCCTCTGCATTGCCCGGATTGGCGGCCAATTGGCGGATATTGCCATGGATCAGCCCTATGGCATGTAAGTTCAGGGCGTCTGTGAAAACATTGGACTGGAGCGAAATATAGGACTCGAAAGCGTGTACGAAAGCGTCGACGCCCGCATGGACGATGACATGCGTCGGAGCCGTGGCGAGGGCTTCGGGATCGAGAATGGCGTAGCGCGCGGGATTCAGGCTGGCATGCCGGATGGACATTTTTCGTTGCCCCTGGGGGTCGGATATGACGCAGGATCCCGAGACTTCCGATCCCGTGCCGGCCGTGGTGGGTATGGCGATCAAGGGCAATGGCGGAATCGAAAATTTTTCTATGCCTTCATAGTCGGCGATGCGTCCGCCGTTCGTGGCGAGTATGCCGACCGCCTTGGCGGTGTCCATGGTGCTGCCGCCTCCGACAGCGATGATCAGCGTGGCGCCGCTTGACTGCTGAAGGTCGAATGCCTTGTGCACTGTTTCCGCGCTGGGTTCGGGCTCGATCTCGCAGAAAATATGGGATGCCGCTCCGGACAGCGCTATGATTTCTTCGATCCGCTTGAAAAAGCGGCCTTTCAGTAGCGCGCGGTCGGCGACGAGCAATATATCTTTGGCCGGGTTGGCACGCAAAATATTTTGCAGATGGACGCTTGCACCGGCACCCATCGTAATCCGGGTGGGGCAGAAATAGTGAGATATAGCTGAAATAGACATGATGATCCAGAAATAGGGCTGATGGGAGGATGGCCTTGGGGCCGGCTCAGGGATTGAAAATGAGCAGCCGTTCTTCGGTCATTTCACGCATGGCATGCCATGGGCCCTCTTTGCCGAATCCGCTGTCTTTGACGCCGCCAAAGGGCATCACGTCGGAGCGGGCGCTGGAGCTTTCATTGATTTGCACAGTGCCGAAGCGAAGGTGTTTTGCCGCATGCATGCACTCGTGGATGTTCGAGCTGAATATGCCGGCGGATAGGCCATAAGGGGAAGCGTTTGCTCCCGCAATCGCTGCTTCCAGCGTTTCGAAGGGCTGAAGGGCAAGTACGGGCGCAAATGCCTCTTGAGTCCAGAGTTTTGCCGCGGGCGGCACGTCCGTCAGAATCGCGGGAGCAACCACTGAACCAGTGCGCTGGCCGCCGCATAGCAGTTTGGCGCCTTTGCTCACGGCGTCGGCAATCCATTCTTCCGCCTGCATGGCGGCCTTTTCGGAGATCAAGGGGCCGACGCGAGTTCGCGGGTCCGTCGGATCGCCCGCTTTGAGCTTGCCGGCGGCTTCGATCAGCCTGGGCAGGAACTCTTCGACGATGGAGGCATGGACATACAGCCTTTGGACCGATGTGCAAACCTGGCCGGCCTTACGGAATGCGGCATTGGCCACCCGGTCGGCCGCTTTGGCTTGGTCCGCGGAGGCGCAGACAATGGTGCTGGCAATGCTGCCGAGCTCCATTTGGGTGCGGCGCAGCCCGGCGCGCTGCTGAATGGCCCGTCCTACGCGGGTGCTGCCTGTGAATGTATAGAAGCCTATGGCTTCTTCTTCCAGCAGCCATTGCCCCAAAGTGTTGCCGTCGCCATGCAGGATGGCCAGGAAGTTGGAGGGCATGCCTGCATCCAACAACAGGTGACCCAGCAGCGTTGCTGTCAACGGCGTCAGAGAGGAAGGCTTCAGCGCCACGGCATTGCCAGCGGCAAAGGCGGGGCCGACCTTATGCAGCACCGTGTTCAGCGGAGAATTGAAAGGGGTGATTGCGCACACGACTCCGATGGGGAAACGCTGTGTAAAACCTATCCGATTGTGAGCGCCGGGACTGGCGGCAAAGGGCACCACCTCGCCGACCAGGCGAGTAGCCTCTTCGGCGCACAAATTCAGCGTGATTGCGGCGCGATCCACTTCGGATTCAGCGTCGACCAGCGTAAACCCCGCTTCTGCTACAAGGACGTCCAGGAAGGCTGCACGCCTTTCACGCAGCAGTGCGGCTGCCGAGCGTAGCACCGATGCGCGTTCAGCAGGGGGAGGCGGGCCCTGCACGGCTGCTTCTTGAAGCATGCCGACTGCTTGCCGGACTTGTTCGCGCGTTGCCGCGGACACGGTTGCCAGCGCCTGGTTGGTGAATTTATTCAATACCGTAAAGGTTTGAGGCGAATCGACCCATTCTCCGCAGACCAGGTTCTGCGCGCTGCTTTGTATGCATTGAGGAGTATTTTTCATGAAACGTTATCTTTAAAAAATTGAAAAAGTTGGAATGATTTAACGTGTAATATCTAGTAAAAGCCCTGTTATGGACAGTGAATGTAGGCCAAGTTTCTAAAGAAGTCTGTGTTTGGTGAAACGTTATTTCAAATATATATGAATGGCGGCGGGCGGGCAAGCGGTTTTATCCATCGGCGCAGCCCCCATCATGGAAATACGACAGCTAATTTATTTGATCCGGACTATTGAGGTCGGCGGCATGGGCAGGTCGGCAAGGCATTGATCAATGCTTATTACCGCAGCGCTGAAAGACTAGGAGTGTAAGTGCGCTACGATGCGCCGGTCGACAGCTCGAATCTGGACGAAGGGCGCTTTGTTGCGGTATGTGTCGGCGGTGAGCGCATCCGGGCGCGAGCCTGTGTGTTATCGGTTTCGGTTGCAGGACTTAATGCTCGGATTTAATACTCGATAAGCTTATAACCCACTTGCGTGCTGCCAAGGTAAAAAGGCGGATGGCTATGTTAAATTCTACAGCTATTCCGCCGTCAGGCTTGGCCGCTTTTCGATAAGTCCGCGTTTTGATCCGCCTAGAAAATATCCAGAAAATTTATG
>Ga0180220_1000951_pt1 | contig 24993 bp, 24 predicted proteins | sample eDN5th37CBELigBY_FD_151335 | JGI IMG/M metagenome (GOLD analysis project Ga0180220, IMG submission 151335) | Enriched backyard soil microbial communities from Emeryville, California, USA - eDNA 5th pass 37_C BE-Lig BY (version 2) (version 2) | ecosystem: Environmental > Terrestrial > Soil >...
GGGAGCGCTCCTGGTAGCCACGGGTGTTCATCAGGGTCGTCAGCTCGTCGAACGCGAAGATGATGTCGGCGCCCAGCTGGTGCTGGATGCCCATCGACACCTCGGGCGTGAACCGGTGCGTCGATCCGTTCAGGTGGGACGTGAACGTCACGCCGTCGTCGTCGACCCGGGCGAGGCGATCCTTGCCGGGCGCGATGACGTCGTCGGCCTCGACGCCCTTGGCGTCCATCGCGAGCGTCTTCTTGAAGCCGGCTCCCAGCGACAGCACCTGGAAACCGCCGGAGTCGGTGAACGTCGGCCCCGGCCAGTTCATGAACGTGCCCAGCCCGCCGGCAGCGTCGACGATGTCGGCGCCGGGCTGCAGGTACAGGTGGTAGGCGTTCGCCAGCAACGCCTGGGCGCCCAGGTCGGCCATCGTCTCGGGGAGCACGGCGCGCACCGCGGCGCGGGTCGCGACCGGGACGAACGCCGGAGTCCGGATCTGCCCGTGCGGGGTCTCGATGACTCCGGCGCGGCCTCCGGTGGGCAGCTCTGCGGCGACGGTGAACACGCGACCATCCAACCAGTTCGTCAGGGGAGCAGACCCGTCAGCCGCGCTGCGACGACGATCGCTGCGAGGGAGACGGCCACGAACACGACGTTCCAGATCACGGCAGGGACGTGCGTGAGTCGAGCCAGCAGGTCGGCATCGGAGGTCCGGCTGCTGACGCGTCGCCGGTGTGCCCACAGGTCGAGCGACGTCCGCGGACCCGCGAACAGCAGGAACCAGCCGAACACCAACAGGCTCAGCTGCTGGGCGTCGCCGCTCGCCCGGTACGTGATCAGGGCGACGAGCCCCCCGGCGACCAGCACGACCACCAGACCGAACCAGTTGCGGATGAACAGCACCATCGCGGTCAGCACCACCAGGCCGAGCGCGAGCGCCCAGGACATCCGGTCGTGCACGACCAGGGCGATGGTGGCGAGCCCGACCAGCGACGGCGCGGGATACCCGGCCGCCGCCGTTGCGATCATCCCGGGACCGGACCGGCGACCTGTCGAGACGGTCAGTCCCGAGGTGTCACTGTGCAGACGGATCCCGTTGAGGCGTCGCCCCGTCGCGACCGCCACCACGGCGTGACCCGCCTCGTGGACCAGCGTGGCCACGTGCCGCGTCACCGCCCACGCCTGCGGAACGACGACCAAGACCGCAGCCACGCCGACGGCCACCAGGTCCACGCGCTCCACGGCCCCACCCTAGTTCCCGCTCGCGAGTCACTTGTTCTGGTCGAGGAGTCAGGAATTCCCAGTCATGAGTCACTGTGGGGCACAGGCTCGTGGTGAGCCGTGACGAACCCGTGACTCATGGAGCATGAATTCTTGACTCCTGAGCGGGAATCCCTGACTCCTCAGCGGGAATTGGTGACTCGCGAGCGGGAATTGGTGACTCGTCAGTTGGGGGAGAGGAAGGCTCGGGAGCCGTCTCCGCCCAGGGCGTCGGCGATCGTGTGCACCGCGGCACCCTCGGCATGGCGGCCCTGGCGTTCCAGGGCCAGACCGAGCGCGGTGTGCGCCCAGGCGTTGGTCGGCTCGATGGCGACCACGCGGCGGAATGCGTCTTCAGCCGGCTCCAGCAAGGCAGCGGCGAAGTACGCCCGTCCCAGCAGCTCCCACCCCGACGCGCTGTCGGGCACCTCGTCGACGACACGGCGAAGCACCCGCGCGGCATCGCGCGGGAAGCGCGACTCCAGCAGCTCCTCGCCGAAGCGGTAGGCCTCGAACGGTTCCATCGCGCTGATCTGCTCGTCGGAGATGTTCGGCGTCAGGTAGATGGTCATGGGTGCGCCTCCTTCCGGGCGGTTCGTTGACCATGTCAACCACCGCGCCGTTCACATCATTCCCTCACGACGACGCGGGGGCGGGTGCGCTCTCGGAGGGCAGCGGTTCGGTGGGAGTCGGCGTCGACTCGGTGGGGGTCGGGGCGGTCTCGGTCAGCGCCGGGTCCGTCGGTGTCGGATCCGTGGAGGGGGCGATACTCGGTTCGGGTTCGGTGGGTTCGGCGGTGGGTTCTGCCGTCGGCTTGCTGCCGCTGCCCCAGGGGTTGCCGATCTTGGAATTGTCCGTGTTCGTGCCGTAGGAGTTACCGGTGATCAGCTCGTACGTCCCCATCGCGCCGAACGTGAGCAACAGGACGAACACGGTCGTGACGCCCACCGTCTTCCAGTGGATGCGGCGCGGCGTCTCGACGACCTTCGCACCGGCGATCTGGCTGCCCGTCACCTCACGCACCGCGTCGAGCGCGGCGACGGTCCCGCCCGGCTCCACCTCGGCCTCGACGACCGTTCCGCTGTCCGTGCGCACGATCAACGTCCGGCTGCGATCCAACGTGTTGGCGTAGAACGCGGCCGTCACGGTGGCGACGAGGCTGCCCACCGCTGCGCCGATGATGGTGCCGGCGACACCGAGGGTCGAGGCGATCCACGCCGACGTCATCGCGGCCAGCGCGCCGGCGATCACCTGGAACCACGACAATCCCAGGAACGAACGGCGTCGGTCCTCGCTCACCGTGCGCGACTCATCAGGAGAGCGCCTGCTCCAGATCGGCCAGCAGATCGGCCGTGTCCTCGATCCCCACCGACAGCCGCACCAGGTCTTCAGGCACCTCCAGCTGCGAACCGGCCGTCGACGCGTGCGTCATCGCGCCCGGGTGCTCGATCAACGACTCGATGCCGCCGAGGCTCTCGGCCAGCGTGAACAGCTCGGTGCGCGCGCACAGATCGAGCGCAGCCTGCCTGCCGCCGGCCAACCGCACCGACACCATCCCGCCGAAGCGCCGCATCTGACGCTGCGCGACGTCGTGACCGGGGTGCTCGGGCAGGCCCGGGTACAGCACCGACGACACCGCCGGATGGGTCGTCAACAGGTCGACGACGGCCTCGGCGTTCGTGCAGTGCTGCTCCATGCGAACGGCCAACGTCTTGGCCCCACGCATCGTCAAGTAGGCGTCGAACGGGCCCGGAACACCACCGGCACCGTTCTGCAGGAACGCGAAGGCAGCATCGAGCTCCTCGTCGTCGGTGACGAGCACGCCGCCGACGACGTCGGAATGACCGCCCAGGTACTTCGTGGTCGAGTGCAGGACCACGTCGGCCCCCAACGACAGCGGCTGCTGCAGGTACGGGGAGGCGAACGTGTTGTCGACGACCAGTCGCGCGCCGCCGGCGTGGGCGACGTCGGCGATCGCGCTGATGTCGCCGACGTTCAGCAACGGGTTGGTGGGCGTCTCGATCCAGACCGCCCGGGTGCGATCGGTGATCGCCGCACGAATCGCGTCCACGTCGTTGACGGGCGCGATCGAGTACGTGATGCCCCACTGGCTGAACACCTTGTCGATCAACCGGAACGTTCCGCCGTAGGCGTCGTCGGGGATCACCAGGTGGTCACCGGGCCGCAGCATCGACCGCAGGCCGCAATCGGTGGCGGCCATTCCCGAAGCGAACGCCCGTCCGTACGTGCCGCCCTCGAGGGCCGCCAGCTGCTCCTCGAGCGCGTGTCGGGTCGGGTTGCCGGTGCGGGCGTACTCGTAGCCACCACGCATGCCGCCCACGCCGTCCTGCGCGAACGTCGAGCTGGCGTAGATCGGGGTGTTGACGGCCCCGTTGTTCGGGTCGGCGACCGTGCCGGCATGGATCGCCCGGGTGGCGAATCCGTGGGCCGCGTGCTGGTCGGCGGCGCTGCGCTTCTCGCTCATACGTGCACTCCCAACAGGTCGTGGCGGGTCAGGACACCCAACGGCTTGCCTTCCTCGATGACCATGACGGCGTCGCTCTCGGTCAGCGCCTGCAGTGCCGCGTCGATCCCTTCGCCGGATCCGAGCAACGGCAGCGGCGACTCCATGTGGTCGGCGACGGCGTCGGTCAGCTGCGCGCGACCCTCGAACACGGCACTGATCAGGGCGCGTTCGCTCACACTGCCCGCGACCTCGCCGATCACGACGGGCGGCTCCGGGCCGACGACCGGCATCTGCGAGACGTTGTACTCGCGCAGGATCTCGATCGCGTCGCGGATCGTCTCGGACGGGTGGGTGTGCACCAAGGCCGGCATGTCGCCGGACTTGCGGCGCACCAGATCGCCGACGCTTAGCTGCGGGCGGTGCGGATCGAGCGGCTCTCGCAGGAAGCCGTACGAGGACATCCAGTCGTCGTTGAACACCTTCGACAGGTAGCCGCGACCACCGTCGGGCAACAGCACGACGATCAGCGCGTCGGGACCGGCCTCGGCGGCCACCTGAGCGGCGGCCACGACAGCCATCCCGCACGACCCACCGACCAAGAGGCCCTCCTCGCGGGCCAGGCGCCGAGTCATCTCGAACGAGTCGGCGTCGCTGACCGCGATGATCCGATCCGGGACGGAAGGGTCGTACGCGTCGGGCCAGAAATCCTCACCGACGCCCTCGACCAGGTACGGTCGGCCGGTCCCGCCGGAGTAGACCGACCCCTCCGGATCGACACCGATCACCTGGATGTCGGGGTTCTGCTCCTTCAGGAACCGGCCCGTGCCCGTGATCGTGCCGCCGGTGCCGACGCCGGCGACGAAGTGGGTGACGGTGCCGTCGGTGTCGGCCCAGATCTCCGGGCCCGTCGTCTCGTAGTGGCTCGCCGGGCCCATCTGGTTCGAGTACTGGTCGGGCTTCCACGCGCCGGGAGTGTCGCGCACCAGGCGGTCGGACACGTTGTAGTAGCTGTCCGGGTGCTCGGGCGGAACAGCGGTGGGGCAGACTACGACCTCGGCGCCGTAGGCACGCATCGTGTTCCGTTTGTCCTCGCTGACCTTGTCCGGGCAGACGAAGATGCAGTGGTAGCCGCGCTGCTGAGCGACAAGGGCCAAGCCCACGCCGGTGTTGCCCGACGTCGGCTCGACGATCGTTCCGCCGGGTTTCAGCAGGCCCTTGGCCTCGGCGTCGTCGATCATCTTGACCGCGATCCGATCCTTGGAGCTGCCACCGGGGTTGAGGTACTCGATCTTCGCCGCCACGACGCCGCCTCCCGGCGGCACCACCTTGTTCAGTCGAACGAGCGGGGTGCCTCCGATGAGGTCGACGACGTGGTCAGCGATACGCATGCCGCCATTGTTGCAGCAGGCGTTACAGCACCGCCCCCGTGCTGTTGCGACCGTCGTCGACGTGCGCGTACGGGTCGGCGGCCTTCGGCTTCTTCGTCGGATCCAACGGCCACTTCTCCTCGAGCACCACGGCCAGCGCCGACGCGGTGAAGATCGTGGACAAGATGCCGACACCCAGGCCCAGCAGCAAGGCGATGGCGAAGTCCGTCAGCGAGTCGCCACCCAGGACGGCGAGGGCCGCGAGGATGAACATGGCGCCGAGGCCGGTGTTGATCGTGCGCGGCACCGTGTTGAGGATCGCCTCGTTGACCACGGTGCGCAGCGGTCGCTTGCGGTCGTCTGCGGTGTGTTCTCGGATGCGGTCGAACACCACGATGGTGTCGTTGACCGCCAAGCCGATGATCGACAGGATCGCCGCCAGGAAGACACCGTCGATCGACTTGCCCCACCAGGCGAATGCGCCGACGACGGTCAACACCACCGACGACATCGACACCACCGCCGACAACGCGAACGTCCACCGGAACCGCCAGGCCAGGTACAACATCTGAGCGGCGATGGCGATCGCGAACGCGATGAGGGCCTTGTTGCGCAGCTCCTTGCCCAGGCTCGGACCGATCAGCTCGTCGCGTTCCTTCTGCACCTCGTCGGTCAGGGTGCCGATCGCTTCCTGGATCGCGACGGCCTCGTCGTTCGTCACGTCCTCGACGCGGACCGTGATGTTCTCGCTCTGCCCGTCTCCGGAGGACTGCTGCACGACCGCGCCGGGGAATCCGGCGTCGCCGACCGCGACACGGGCTTCCTCGGGATCGACCGTCGAGGACGTGGAGAACTCCAGCAACCGGCCGCCGGTGAACTCCACGCCGAGGTTCAACCCGCGCAGCACGATGCCACCGATCGAGACCACGGCGACCACCAGAGTCACCACAATCCAGGTGCCACTGCGCTTCATCAGATCGGGGCCGGACTCGTTCAGCCAGCGACGGACGCGGCCGGTGCCGGCGATACCGGTGATGCCCGGCCGCTTGCGGACCGCCGACCGCTTGACCGCCCACTCGGCGAGCACGCGTGCGATGACCAGCGCAGACAGCATCGAGGCGATCGTGCCGATCGTCAACGTGACGCCGAAGCCCTTGACCGGGCCGGAGGCGAAGACGAACAACAGGGCAGCGGCCAGGATCGTAGTGACGTTGGAGTCCAAGATCGCGGTCCACGCCTTGTTGAACCCGGTTTGCAGGGCCGGACTGAGGCCGGCTCCGGTGCGTTCGGCGTACTCCTCCCGGGCTCTTTCGAACACCAGGACGTTGGCGTCGATCGCCAGACCGATGGCCAGGACGAAACCGGCCAGGCCTGGCAGGGTCAGTGTCGCGCCGAGCCAGACGAGCAGGCCGAACGAGATCAGCGCATAGGTGCCCAGCGCGATCGTGGCCATGAAGCCGACCAGCCGGTAGATGAAGATGATGAACAGGCCCGTCAGGATGACGCCGATGATGCCGGCCTCGATCGAGGCGTCGATCGCGGCCTGTCCGAGCGTCGGTCCGACGGTGCGCTGCTCGATGACCTTGACCGGCACCGGCAGCGAGCCGCCCTTGATCAGCGCGGCCAGGTCCTTGGCTTCCTGGGTCGTGAAGCTACCGCTGATCTGGGTCGATGAGCCGCCGCCGGCCTGGCACAACGCGGGGACGACGCCCGGTGAGGAGATCACCTTGTCGTCCAGCACGATCGCCACCCGATTCCCGGCGTTGGGGTTGGCGCAGGCGTTGGCGACCAGCTCGACCCAGCCGGACCGGCCCTGGCCGTTGAACTCGACCTGGACTTCCCACTGGCCCAGGCCGTCCTGGGGCGGTGCCGCCGTGGCGTTGTCGACGCCGTCACCGTCCAACAGGGCGGGCGCCAGCAGCAAGGGTGTGCCGTCCTCGTCGGGCAGCACCCGCTGGCCTTCGCCCGCCTCGGTCACGCCGACCGCGACGACCTCGTGGAACGACAGCTGAGCGGTCTGGCCGATCACTTCGGCGGCCTCGCGCGGATCCTGCAGGCCCGGTAGCTCGATGATGATGCGCTTCTCGCCGGAGCGGGCGATGGTGGGCTCGGCGACGCCGAGAGCGTCGACTCGTCCTCGCAGCACGTCACGGGCTCGATCGGTCGATTCGGAATCGGCCTTGACCCGCTCGGAGTCCTGGGTCTCCAGAACGATCTGGGTGCCGCCCTTCAGGTCCAGGCCGAGCTTGGCCGACGACGTCAGGGCGAGCAGGAGTGCGATGGCGATCGCCGCGAAGGCGGCGACGGCGCGCCACAGGGCGGCCTTGTTGGAGGTCATGACTGGACTTTCGTTGGTTGCCACGAGGTGGCGGGGCGGACGAGGGCGGATGGCGTCAGCCGATCGGCGGCGCTCGCCCGTCGTGAGGTCGCGGTGAGCCGTCGAGCGCCAGGCGTGGCGCTGTCGACGCAGGTTCGAGATCGACCGAGACACTCGCCGCCCACGGATCGGCGGGCGGAACCGCGACGTCGGGCGTGTGCTGGACGTCGACGTGGTGCCCGATCTTCTGCGTGGCCTTGAGCGTCACGGTCAGCCCGTGAGCGGCGTGCGCTGTCACGGCACGTGTGGTGACCCAGTGGTTGGTCGGTGCCTCGTCGGCCGATGCCGACGGAACCGTCAGGGTGAACGCCGCGACCAGCACGAGTGCGAACAGCGCGAGAAGACGGGGAGTCCGGCGCCGCTGCATGGCGCCCAGTCTAGGGTGTTCGACGCCGAACTTTGAGGTGCCGCCTCGCCCTACCCCCTGGATGGCGGGCGAGGCGGCACTATGAAAGGGACGGGTGAGCTGCCGAATCATGTCGCGGATCAGGTCTGTGATCTGGGTCACGCCCGTAGGCTGGCGGGCATGAGTGCTGCGCGAACCCTTGGATTCAGCGGGATTTCGGTTCCTGCCGTCGGCATCGGATGCAATGCGTTCGGCGCCCGGATCGACGCCGACCGGGTGCACCAGGTGGTCGACGCGGCCCTCGAGCACGACGTCGCGTTCTTCGACACCGCCGACACGTACGGGCTGGGTGCCAGCGAGGAGCTGCTCGGCCGGGCGATCAAGGGCCGACGCGATCGGGTGGTGATCGCGACGAAGTTCGGCATGGACATGCAGGGCGTCAACGGCGACGACGGTGGCCGCCGTGGGTCGGCGGCGTACGTGCGCACGGCGGTCGAGGCCAGCCTGCGGCGTCTCGGGGTCGACCACATCGACCTGTACCAGTTCCACACGCCGGACCCGGGCACGCCGATCGAGGAGACGCTCGAAGCCCTGGACGCGCTCGTGACGGCCGGGAAGGTGCGTGCGATCGGCTGCTCCAACATGCAGGCGTGGCAGGTGGTCGACGCGTCGTGGCAGTCGCGCACCCGCGGCCTGGCCGCGTTCGCCACGGCGCAGAACGAGTACTCGTTGTACAACCGCACCGCCGAGACCGAGCTGGTGCCGGCCTGCCAGTCGCTCGGTGTCGGCATCTTGCCGTACTTCCCGTTGGCGTACGGATTGTTGACCGGCAAGTACCGCCGAGGTGAGCAGGCCCCGGAGGGGACGCGGTTGGCATTGCAGTCGACGCGGTTGGAGAACGCCGACTGGGACCGGATCGAGGCGCTGCAGGACTTCGCCGACGGTCACGGCGTCCCGCTGCTGGACCTCGCGATCGGCGGCCTCGCGGCGCAACCGGGGGTCGCGAGCGTCATCGCTGGGGTGACCTCGGCCGAGCAGGTCGCGGCGAACGCAGCGGCCGGACGGTGGACGCCGACACCGGACCAGCTCGAAGAACTGGCCTTCCTCGGCCGTCCCACGATGTCGTACACGACGTTCGCTCCCTGAGCGCACGCCCTGGTAGCGGGGTCGTTCATCGGTCTGCAGACACGTCCGCTGTGTTGCGCCGGGCCGGGAGCGCCTCACGGCGCGTGGCCGCTCGTAGCGGCTGATGTTGGGACCCGGGGCTGCCACGGCCCGGCGCACGGATCAGCCTAACCCCCGCCTGGGTAACGTCCCTAGAACACCATGAGGTCATGGGAATCCCGCACTCCTCATGGCATGCACACCATGAGGAGTGCGTGAACACCATGACCTCATGGTGTTCATGGGGTCAGTGCAGGCCGGTGGAGCGCTCGAGGTCGGCGGCGTGGCGGAGCTGGGCGGCCATGTCGACGAGGCGGGCGGCCGAGGAGGCGTCGCCGTCGTCGAGCTGGGCGCGTCCGACGCCGACGATGTGGGCGAAGGAGGCGGCCCGGTCGAGGGCGACATCGAAGTCCTGTCCGAGGATTCCGCGCACGACGGTGTCGACCAGCTCGACCACCTCGGCCGGGCCGGGCGGGTCGACGACACCGGCGAGCACCTCGTGGACCGGTGCGTGGATCTTGCCGGCGGCGTACTCGCGAGCCGCGAGGTCGGGCCGACGGTGGACCCAGTCACGCAACAGGTACAGCCGCCACAGGCAACCGGCCAACGTGTCGGCGGGGGCGTGCGACCACAGCTCGGCGATCGCTCCCAGTCCCTCGGAGTCGGCCAGATGCAACACCCGATCGACCAGGTCCCGGTCGTCGGCGTCACGCGGACCGCGCACCAGCACCGTGGCGACCCGGTGACCCGCGGCAGCCAGCTCGGCCGGGTCGGTCTGTTCGGGCAGCGACTCGAACAGCTCGGCTCCTGGCAGCATCGGCCGGTGGAAGTTGCGGCTCACGACGAGCTCAGCGCCGCTTCGACGAGTGCCGCGTAGCCGTCGTAGCGGGAGTCACCGCACGCCCGGATCTGCTTCATGCCCGGGGCGTACTCGAAGATCATCCGGTTCATGGCGTACGCGATCGTGAGTCGGCGGTCCAGGTCGTTGACCACGACCGACCCGCCCAGACCGCCCCAGTAGCACGAGCGACCTTCGGGGACCGACGGCATCATGGCCGGCAGCGGCAGGTGCCAACCCAGCCCGAAGCGGGTCGGCAGGTTCAGCACCACGTCCATGCCTTCGGCGCGTGGGCGCAGGATGCTCTGCACCGTCTCGGGTGACAGCAGCCGCACCCCGTCGTACTCGCCCCCGTGCGACACCAGGGCCTGGATGCGAGCGACCGAGCGCGCGTTGCCGTGGCCGTTGGCCGCGGGGATCTCCGCCCGTCGCCACCGCTCGGTGTTCGCCACCGACGCGTGCATGAACGGTCCGGTGAAGGTGCGGACCGTGATGCCGTCCGGCGACACGGCACTCGTGTCCACCTCGAGCATCGTGGGCGTCGTGACGGGGGAGACCCGGTGGTCGTGCTCGGCGGCCAGCCCGATGTGGAAGTCGGCGCCCAGCGGCTCGGCGATCTCGCGAGCGAACCACCGTCCCGGCATGTCGCCGGTGATGCGGCGAATGACCTCACCGACCAGATGGCCCTGATCGACCAGGTGGTAGCCGGGTGCCGAGCCCGGTTCCCACCACGGCGCCTGGGCAGCCAGCATGGCCGTCGACTTGTCCCAGTCGAAGACGTCGTCGATCGTCACGGGCTGCTCCCAGCCGCTCACGCCGGACGAGTGGGACAAGACGTGGGTGACCGTCACCGACTCCTTGCCGTTCGCGGCGAACTCGGGCCAGTACGTGGCCACCGGAGCCTCGACGTCCAGCAGACCTCGATCGGCCAGCACCAGCGCCGCGAGGTTCGTCATGACCTTGGAGGTCGACCACACCGGAACGATCGTGTCGCGCTCCCACGGCACGGTCGCCTCGACGTCGGCCCAGCCACCCCAGACGTCGGCCAGGACCTCGCCGTCGTGGATGACGCAGATCGATGCGCCACGTTCGACGCCGGTTGCCACGTTGCGTTCCAGCAGCTCGGTCAGGCCGGGGATCTGCGAGGTGCCCGATACGGTCATGCGTCCACTCTGACAGGCCGGCGGAACACCGCGCGTGAGCCCCGCAGGTACAGCGGCAGGACGACCGCCAGATAGGCCACCCAACCGATGGCCTGCAGCCACGAGGGGTTCGGCTGGAAGTTGACGGTGCCCTTCAGCAGGGTGCCGTACCAGCTGTCCGGTGGGATCGCGCCGGAGATGTCGAACGCCTGGTTGCCCGGATCGGAGATCGGCCCGACCTGCAGCGTCAGCCGGAACAGGTAGCCACCTTCTTGCAGGTCGTAGATGCCGTAGGCGAGGACGCCGGCCGCCACCAGGATCAGCAAGGCGCCGGTGATCGTGAAGAACTTGGCCAGGTTGATGCGCAGCGCGCCCCGATAGATCAGGTATCCCAGGACCGCGGCCACCGCGAATCCGCTGATCGATCCGATGAACGGCTGCGCGGTGTAGGAGTCGACGACCGTGCCGTAGATGATCGCGGCCGTCTCCAGACCTTCGCGACCCACGGTCAGGAACGCCACGCCCGCGATCGCCAACGGGCCGAGTGCGACGGCCCGCGACAGGTCGCTCTCCAGCTCGGTCTTCAGGGTGCGAGCCGTGCGACGCATCCAAAACAACATCCAGGTGACCAGGGCGGCGGCGATGATCGACAACGTGCCCCCGACCAGCTCCTGGGTCCGGAACGGCAGCGATCCGACGGCGGCGCGGATCGACACGAACGCGATGACGACCAGCACGATCGCGGTGACGACGCCGAACCAGATGTACCGGACGTCGTGACGTCGGTTCGTCTTGACCAGGTAGGCGATCAGGATGCTGATGACCAGACTGGCTTCGAGACCTTCGCGAAGACCGATCAGAAAGTTCGCAGCGAGCACCACATCAGTTTAGGACTACCTCACCAAGGGGCGACGGTTGGTGTCACAGCGAGAAGGCATCGCTCAGGGGGCCGGCGACCAGGCCCAGCTGCCAGCGCCGCGCGCCCAGGTCCTCCAGCGCGTCCACGATCGCTCCCTCGGTGATGACCTCGGGTGGGTCCCAGGCGACCTGTCGGACCGCGCCCGGGTTGATCAGGTTCTCGGCCGGCACGTCGTGACGTTCGGCGAGCTCGGCGATGACGGCCTTGCCGCGTGCCAGCCGTTCTGCCGCCGCCGGATTCTTGTCCGCCCAGGCACGCGGCGGTGGGGGCCCGTCGTTGCGTGGCGCGGCTCGCGGCAGCTCCGATTCGGGCAGGCTCAGCGCGCGGTCGACCGCTGCCTGCCACTCGTCGAGGAAACGCCGAGGTCCCCGTCCGCGCATCGCTTTGAGCGCACGCAGATCCGATCGCGTCGCCGGCGCCGCCAACGCGATCTCCATCAGGGCACTGTCGGGCAGGATGCGACCCGGAGTGACGTCACGCTGCTCGGCGATCTGGTCGCGGGTCGTCCACAGCTCGCGCACCAGGCCGAGCGCCCGGCGTCCGCGTGCCTGATGCATGCCGGACGTGCGCCGCCACGGGTCGATGCGCTCCGGTGGACCGGCGAACGACAACAATGCCTCGAACTCCTCCGCGGCCCACTCGCGCTTGCCGGTGCGCACCAGCTCGGCATCGATCAGGTTGCGCAGCTCGATCAGCACCTCGACGTCGAGGGCGGCGTAGACCAGCCACGGTTCGGGCAGGGGCCGGGTCGACCAGTCGACGGCCGAGAACTCCTTGGCCAGACTCAGTCCGAGGAAGTGCTCGACCAGCGATGCCAGTCCGACCCGGGGCAGGTTCAGCAGCCGCCCGGCCAGCTCGGTGTCGAACAGCGCGTGGGGGCGCAACCCGACGTCGGCTAGGCACGGCAGGTCCTGGGTGGCGGCGTGCAAGATCCACTCGGCGTCCGCGAACGACTCGGCCAAGGGGGCGTGGTCGTCGAAGGCGAGGGGGTCGATCAGGTGGGATCCGGATCCTTCTCGGCGAACCTGGATCAGGTAGGCGCGTTGGGAGTACCGGTAGCCCGATGCGCGTTCGGCATCGAGCGCGATCGGGCCGGAACCGGCGGCGATCGTCTGTGCGCTGTCGGCCAACGCCTGGGGCGTGTCGACGACGTCGGGCAGCGGCTCGCGCAGCTCCAAGGGCGGCGCCGGAGGAGATTCCGGAGCCGTGGTGTCGGTGGGTTCGGTCAACGCGTGACCCGTCTGCGCTGCAGGGGGACCACGCCGGGAGCCAACGGGGGAAGACCGGCCAGGGCACACAGCAGGTCGGACCATGCTGCGGCGTGTGCGCCCTTCTCGGTCAACGGCGTCCACGAGGCACGCACCTCGATCTGCGCGTCGGCCTCGTCGGCGTCCATGCCGCCGAACCCTTCGGAGTGCACGACGGTCACGCTGCCGCTGGCGGCGGTGAACTCGGCGTCGTGCGCGTCGAGCGCCTCGGTCAGCCAGCTCCACCCGACGGCAGGAAGTGCCGGGTCGGCGGCCATCTCGATCTCGATGTCGGCCCGCGCGAAGGTGACGCAACGGAAGGTTCCGCCCCACGCGTCGTTGCCGGCCGGATCGTGCAGCAGGATGAACCGGCCGGTGCCGACCTCGTCGTCGCCGACGGACACGTCGCCGCTGAGGGCGTAGGCGTGCGGGGCGATGCGCTGCGGAGCGGGCATCTCGTCGACGAACACCTCGGGTCGCATCGTGGCGCGCTGGATCTGTCGCACGGCGTCGGTGAAGGCGGTCGGAACCGAGCCGACAGCCGAGGATCCGATGTCCGAGGGGCGTACCACCCTTCGATACTAGGTCCGAACGGCTGATTCGGACGGTGCGACACGGCCTGACAGAATGGCCGCATGGTCAACCCTGTCGAGTCGAGTGCCTTCCTCACCGCGTGCCGCGGTGGTCGTCCGGACCACGTGCCGGTGTGGTTCATGCGCCAAGCCGGGCGCTCGTTGCCCGAGTACCGCAAGGTGCGTGAGGGCGTGCCGATGCTCCAGTCGTGCTTCGACACCGAGCTGGTCGTCGAGATCACGATGCAGCCGGTGCGTCGGTACGGCGTGGACGCGGCGATCTTCTTCTCCGACATCGTCGTGCCGTTGAAGGCCATCGGGGTCGATCTGGACATCGTGGCCGGCACCGGCCCCGTCGTGGCCGACCCGATCCGCTCGGTCGACCAGCTCGCCCAGCTGCGCGATCTGAGCGCCGACGACGTCCCGACGATCACCGCGGCCGTGTCCGCGCTCGTCGACGAGCTCGGGTCGACGCCGCTGATCGGGTTCGCCGGAGCCCCCTTCACGCTCGCGTCCTACCTCATCGAAGGCGGACCCTCGCGCGATCATCGACGCACCAAGGAGTTGATGTACTCCGACCCGCAGCTGTGGCACGCGCTCCTGGGTCGGATCGCCTCGATCGCCGGCCAGTTCCTGCGCCTGCAGGTCCAGGCCGGGGCCTCGGCCGTCCAGCTGTTCGACTCGTGGGCGGGTGCGTTGTCGCCGGCCGACTACCGCACCTACGTCAAGCCGCACTCGACGGCCGTCCTGGAGTCGGTCGCCGACCTGGGCGTGCCCCGCATCCACTTCGGCGTCGGCACGGGTGAGCTCCTGGTCGACATGCGCGATGCCGGTGCCGACGTCGTGGGCGTCGACTGGCGGGTGCCGCTGGACCGCGCGATCGACCGACTCGGGCCGGACGTGGTGGTGCAGGGCAACCTCGACCCGACGTCGTTGTTCGGCCCGACCGAGGTCGTGCACGAGAAGGCCGCCGAGATCATCGCGGCCGGCGCGGGCGCGGCTGGGCACATCTTCAACCTGGGGCACGGAGTGCTGCCCGACACCGACCCGGACGCGCTGGCCCGACTCGTGGACTTCGTGCACGCCCAGAGCCCGGAATGAGCCGACGCGTCGCCGTCGTCGGCGGTGGTGTCGGGGGCCTGACGGCCGCCTACGAGCTGGCGTCGGCCGGCGCCGAGGTGGTGCTGGTGGAGTCGACCGACCGCGTCGGCGGCAAGCTGCGCGGTGGCGTCGTGGGTGGCGTCCAGGTCGACCTGGGTGCCGAGTCGGTCCTCGCGCGGCGCCCGGAGGCGATCGGACTGATGGATCGCATCGGCCTGCCGTACGAGCCGGCTCGCCCGACGTCGGCGGCGATCTGGTCCCATGGAGCCTTGCGGCCGATGCCGCGGACCGTGATGGGCGTCCCCGGCGAGGTCGACGCGTTGCTCGAGACGGGCGTCGTCTCGTCGGTCGAGCGAGTCGACGTGCCGGTCGGGGCCGAGGACCAGTCGATCGGCGACTTCGTTGCTGCCCGGCTCGGGCGGGAGGTCGTCGACCGGTTGGTCGAGCCGTTGTTCGGTGGCGTCTACGCCGGCCACACCGATCGGTTGTCCCTGCGGGCGGCTGGTCCGCAGATCGCGGCGCTGGGGTCGGACCTGGTTGCGGGGGCCGCCGCTGCGCTCGCACGCCCGGCCGCGGACGGTCCGGTGTTCGTGGCACCGACCGGCGGCGTGCACCGACTTCCCGAGGCGCTCGCTGCCACCGGCGGGTTCCAGATCCGGACCGACGCCACGGTACGTGTCGTCGAACGGGCGAACGGGGGGTGGCGGCTGACGCTGGGACCCACGACACACCTCGAGTCCTTGGACGTCGACGGCGTCGTCGTCGCCACCCCGGCACCCGCGACCGCGCGACTGCTCGCCGAGGTCGCACCGGGCGCTGCCTACGCGCTGGCCGCACTGGACTATGCGAGCGTCGCGATCGTGACGTTCGTCCTCGACGACGCCTCGTGGGACGACGGATTGTCGGGGTTCCTGGTACCCCCGGTGGAAGGCACCACGATCAAGGCGGCCACCTGCTCGACGGCGAAATGGGCCTGGACTCGCGACGCCGCTGCCGGTCGGACCGTGATCCGCACCTCGGTGGGCAGGGCGGGGGAGACGACGCTGCTGCATCACGACGACGCGACGATCATCGAGACCGCACTGGCCGACCTCACCGCGATCGTGGGGGACCTGGGAACCGTGGTCGACGCACACGTGCAACGCTGGGGCGGGGCGCTCCCGCAGTACGACGTCGGACACCTGGACCTGGTCGCCACGGTCGAACGCGACATCGCGACCGTACCCGGTCTGGAGGTGTGCGGCGCGGCCTACCACGGCGTGGGCATCCCGGCGGTGATCGCGTCGGCACAGGCAGCGGCACGACGATTGCTCGACGCAGGAACGATGGAGGACGAACGAACATGAGCGGTATCCCGAACAAGGGCAAGCTGGCCAAGGAGATCAACGAGACGATCCGCTACACGATGTGGTCGGTGTTCAAGCTCGAGCGGGTCCTGGGCGACGCCGACCGCGACAGCGAAGCGGCCGAGGTCGACGCGCTGGTCGATCAGCTGGCCGCCGACGGCGTGGTCGTCCGCGGCACGTACGACGTGAGCGGCCTGCGCGCCGACGCGGACCTGATGATCTGGTGGCACGCCGCGGAGAGCGGGCAGCTGCAGGACGCCTACAACCGGTTCCGTCGCACCGCGCTCGGTTCGCGCATGGCGCCGGTGTGGTCGCAGCTGGCCGTCAACCGTCCGGCCGAGTTCAACCGGTCACACGTGCCGGCGTTCATGGCCGACGAGCACGTGCGTGACTTCGTCTGCGTCTACCCGTTCGTGCGCTCGTACGAGTGGTACCTGCTGCCCGACGAGGAGCGCCGCGACATGCTGCGTGAACACGGCATGCAGGCCCGCCCGTACCCGGACGTGCGCGCCAACACGGTCCCGGCGTTCGCGCTGGGTGACTACGAGTGGATTCTCGCGTTCGAGGCCGACGAGCTGCACCGGATCGTGGACCTGATGCGTGACCTGCGCGCCAGCGGTGCTCGCCGGCACGTGCGCGAGGAGATCCCGTTCTACACCGGTCAACGGCACGCGGTCGCCGAGCTGGTGCAGCGCTGGCCGTGAGCCGGCGTCACGCCGGACGGGTCAGACCTTCTGCTGCGTCAGGGCGATGCCGTTGATGCAGTAGCGCTGGTCGGTGGGGGTGTCGAAGCCCTCGCCCTCGAAAACGTGGCCCAGGTGGGAACCGCAACGCGCGCACCGCACCTCGGTGCGGACCTGTCCGAGCAACGACCGGTCCTCCAGGTACTCGACCCGGTCCTCGGCCAGGGGAGCGTAGAACGAGGGCCAGCCGCAGTGCGCGTCGAACTTGGTCTCGCTGCGGAACAGCTCTGCTCCGCACGCGCGGCAGGCGTAGACGGCCTCGCTCTCGTCGGCCTCGAACGGTGAGGAGAACGGGCGCTCGGTGGCGGCGCGCCGCAACACCTGGAACTCCTCGGGGTTCAGCTCGACCTGCCACTGCTCATCGGTCTTCTCCACGTCGTATCCCATATGGCGAACCTACTCCTGGCGTCCCAACGACACGACCCGGCTCACGAGTCACTCATTCCCGCTGAGGAGTCACCAGTTCCCGCTTAGGAGTCACCAGTTCGCGCTCATGAGTCACCAGTTCGCGCTCATGAGTCACCGAGCCCGCGTAGGTGGACGGGATGTTCAACGTTGGGCACTGAACGGGACGTGCTCGAGCAGGTGGAGGGTGGGCACGTGGAGACGCCGCTTGGCCCGCGAGGTCCAGTCGACGTGGAAAAACTCCTGGACGACGTGCGACTGGGTCAAGATGATCGCCTCGGCGGCGCTGGTCGACGTCACGAGCTCGGCGAGTGCATCGACGGGGTCGTCCTCGGTCAGTTGCGTGGTGACCAGTGCGTCCTTGGCCGCGAACAACTCGGCGGTGGCGTCCAGCTCCTCTTGTCCCGACCGGACGATCTCGTCCTGGACCTCGTCGATCAGGGACGGCTCGGTCAGCGGCATCATCTGTCCGCCGATGGCGCCCATCGACGCGGCCATCAGCGACGCGGAGGACTCGACGGGAAGCAGCACGTGGTACGTGACGCTGTCGTCCAGGCCCTCGTGCAACGAGATGATCTGGTCGACGTCCAGCGGGTTCAGTGCTCGTTCGATCAGGAGTGCGACGTCGTACATGGTGGGTCCCTCACTTCTGTCGGGTGTATCTCCAGACTACGTCCGATCGACGGACCAGCGGGTCAGAAGCACGTTGTCGACGGCCACCGCGTGCTCCAGCCGCACAGGGCGGTCGATGGGCTCGACGGCGTGGGCGATGCGGGCGGCCGTGCCCGAGGCGACGACCGGCGCGATCGTGACGCACAGCTCGTCGACGGCGCCTGCGGCCAGCATGTCGCCGTGCAGGGACGGTCCGCCTTCGCACAGCACACGACGCCACCCGCGTCCGTCGAACGCTTCCAGGGCGGCCGACCAGTCGATCGCCTCGTCGCCGGCGACGATCACGTCGCCGTGTTCGCGCAGCTGCGACAGACGTTCCTTCGGAGCGACGGCGCTCGTCAGCACCACGGCACCGCCGTCGACCAATGCGGCCGGCACGTCGAGGCTGCGCGAGACGACGACGAGACCAGGCACCGGCGCCAGGTCGTGCCGCGCGCGGATCGTGGAGTCGACGGACGACTCCGTCAACGGCCGATACCCCTCGATGCGGGCGGTGCCTGCGCCGACCACGACGACGTCGCACAGGTTGCGCATCATCCGAAACGCCGCCTTGTCGACCGAACCCCCCAGATCGCCGGAGGTCCCGTCACGCGTCCAGGCCGCGCCGTCGACGGTCGAGACGAAGTCGGTGCGCACCCACGGGCGGCCGATGTCGGGGTGGGCGTAGAGCTGCTCGAGGTCCGGTGAGTCGGTCATCTTCGCATCGTAGGCGGCCGGGCATGAACGGGGTGCTCGCCCGGCCGGGTCCCCGTTGACGTCGAGCGGAACGGCTCAGTCGGAGCAGCCCGCGTCCGTGATGTCCGGATCGACGTGGCCGTCGAGCGAGTACGCCGAGCAGAACCGCGGACTGAGCAGCTCGGCGCGGCGCAGCGTCACCGGTGACCAGACGCCGTGACCGGTCGGCTCGAGGTAGGTCCACGAGTCCGTGAGCAGCGGTGTGACCGGAGCTCCCTTGAGCCAGTGGTCGAGCCACGCCTGCGTGTAGACCGACGACAGCGCCTGACCGTACCGACTGGCGGGCAGCACCAGCGGAATGTCGGTGTACTCCAGGTGGGTCGAGGCCCGCGGTACCACCACCATCGAGTCGTGTCCGGCCGCCACCCAGGCGTCGAAGCCGGTCGCCCGTTCACGCGCGGGGTCGGGTCCCTCGGTCGGGCTGACCGGTCCCGGCACGATCGATCCGCCGGCCAGCACGTACGGCGACACCGTGAACCCGTACACCGACTGGATCCCCAGCGCCGGGACGGTCGGCACGACCTCGCCCACGTCCATCGGCCCACTGGCCGCCGTCTGCTGCAGCTTGTCCAGCGCCACGACCGTGGACACCCGCGGATCGTCGCCCTGGACCTTCGAGACCGCCGCGGCGCCGAGCGAGTGTCCGATGATCGCGAACCGATCGGTGCGGCCGTCGGCCGTGGGCCGTTCCAGCGGACGGCGGTCGAACTGCTCCCACAACGGGTTGAAGTCATCGACGGCCGCGGATGCCTTGCCGGGGTTCGGGTACGGATCCTGCGGGGTCGAGTAGAAGAAGTCGGTGGCGTCGACGGTGCCGTGGACGAAGTTCGCGGACTGTTGGAACGGAACACCGGGGCACCCCCACAACTCAAGGTCCTTCGGTGGGGCCAACGGGAAGCAGAACGGCAGGTCCGAGCCGGACTCATGGGGGAGTGTCTCGCTCATGCCCTGTCCCTGGACGTCGTAGACGAGCACGAGGTAGCCGCGTTCGGCCAGGTCCTGGGCCAGCCACTGGTACATGTTCGCCGAGCCCTGGACCGAACCGGGGGTCAGCACGACACCGGGGAACGGCCCGCTGAGCGGCTCACCGGTGTAGGGATCGGTCGCGTCGGGCAGGGGCGAGTAGAGCGTGCCGCGCAGCAGCGCGCCGTACCGGTTCGTGAACGCGACGGGGGTCTGGACCCCGCGTGTGCCATCCCAGCCGGCGCGGAGCGGGTTCCCGGCGTTCCAGCCCGGGACCAGGACCGCACCGGTCAGGCTCAGGCGCGTGGGCGTCGCCGCCATCGTCAACAGCTGGGAGATGCTGACGGTGGCGCCCTGCGCGACCAGCGCCGGCAGATAGGCGGGATTGCGCAGCTGGCCGTTGGGTCCGGTGATCCGTCCGTACGCCTCGGTCATCAGCTGGACGTCTTGAACCAGGTACGCCAGCGAGCCCGGCTTGGGGCGGTCGGCAGCACTGGCCATCGGTGCGAGCGTGAGGGTCAGCCCCAGCGTGAGCAGGACGGCAAGAAGACGGCGCACGTCAGGACAAACGACCTGACGTGCGCCGGCGTCACGTTCAGGCGAACAGCGCCTCGATCGGGACCAGATCCACGGCGCCGACGGCGTACCGCGCGAGCACGATCTGGGCGATCTCCACGTCGACCCCGAGGGGCTCCGCGACGGCGACGGCGCCGGCTTCGAGAGCCAGCTCGGTGACGCGGTCGGGCAGCTGACCGGGGGCCAGGAACATCAGTCCGACGGCGATGTGACGACGACCGTCGGCCCGGTGCTGACGCACCGCCTCACCGGCGGCCGGCGGAACGCTCGACGCGAAGGCGGCGATGGTCGGCAGCTTGTGGTGGCTGCCCCAGGCGCGCGCCGCCCGCGAGATCATCGCGTTCGCGATGGGGTCGCTGGAGCCCGCACCGGCCAGCACGAGCGCGTCGAGCTCGCGCACCCGGGCGTCGGAGAGCGCGGCACGCAGGCGCTTGTCGAGCACGCGGAACAGCGCCCCCTCGATCCCGAGCACCTTCGTGACCTGGATCTTCACGCCGTCGTGGCGAGCCTGTGCCCGTTCGGCCGCCTGCGGGACGTCGACCTGGGCGTGATACGCCTCGGTCAGCAACAGGGGAACGACTACGATCTCGCTGTGGCCCTCGGCGACCAGGCGGTCGACGACGTCGTCGAGGCTGGGGTCGGAGTGGTCCAGGAACGCTGCCGCGACCCGGATGTCGGGACGCAGGCATGCGACCTGCTCCGTGAGGGCGTTGATGGTCTGAGCAGAACGCGGGTCGCGGCTGCCGTGCGCCAGGGTGATGAGTGCTGGTGCGGTCATGATGCAGTCCTCCTTCCGGGGGTTGTCGTGCTGTTGGTCAGGTGTGCGATGAAGGTGAGGCGAAACGCACGCAGACAGCTGCGGCACTCCCATTCGCCGTGCTCCTCGCCGTGGGGACGTAGGTCCTCATCGGCGCAGTAGGGGCACGCGTAGGGCACGAGACGCTCGCTCATCGCAGTGCGTCCTCGTCTGCGCGAGCCACCCACGCCGAGAACGACTCGCCGTGGTCGCGTTCCTTCAGGTACGTGTGGACGATGCGTTCGACGTAGTCGTTGAGGCCGGCTTCGGTGACCTTGTGGCCGCGCAGCTTGCGGCCGAACGACGGGTCGAGGCCGAGCCCCCCGCCGAGATGGACCTGGAAGCCGCCGACCTGGTTGCCGTCCTCGTCGAGCACCAGCTGCCCCTTCAGCCCGATGTCGCCGGTCTGGATCCGCGCGCACGAGTTCGGGCAGCCGTTGACGTTGATCGTGATCGGGACGTCGAGGTCGGGGATCGCGAGCTCGAGGTGGTCGATCAGCTCGGCGGCTCGGTCCTTGGTGTTGACGATCGCGAGCTTGCAGAACTCGATACCGGTGCACGCCAGGGTGTTCCGTCGCCACGGCGACGGGCGGACCTGCAGGCCGATCTCGTCCAGGGCGCTGATCAGCGACTCGACACGGTCCGGCTCGACGTCGAGGATCAACACCTTCTGCATCGGGGTGGTGCGAATGCGGTTGCTGCCGTGGGCTTCGACGATGTCGGCCAGCTTCTGCAGCGTCGTTCCCGAGATGCGCCCGACCGTGGCGGTCGCGCCGACGAAGAAGCGGCCGTCGGTCTGAGGGAAGACTCCGACGTGGTCGGCCGGCGTCTCCGGCGCGCTCGGATCGTCCAGATCGGGCAGCTTCCGCTTCAGGTACTCGTCCTCGAGCACCTGGCGGAACCTCTCCACGCCCCAGTCGGCGACCAGGAACTTCAACCGCGCGCGCGAGCGCAGCCGGCGGTAGCCGTAGTCGCGGAAGATGCTGGTGACCCCGACCCACACGTCAGCGACGTCCTCGAGGGCCACCCACACGCCGAGTCGCTGGGCGAGCATCGGGTTGGTGGACAAGCCCCCGCCGACCCAGACGTCGAATCCGGGGCCGAGCTCGGGGTGGATCGCGCCGGTGAACGCGATGTCGTTGACCTGCGGGACGACGTCGTGGTCGGGGTGGCCGCTGATCGCGGTCTTGTACTTGCGCGGCAGGTTGGAGAACTCCTTGCTGCCGATGTGTTCGTCCACGATGGCGCGCAGCGCGGGCGTGCCGTCGATGATCTCGTCGGCGCTGACGCCGGCCACGGGGCTGCCGAGCATCGTGCGGGGGCAGTCCCCACACGCCTCCTGCGTCTGCAGGCCGACGGCTTCGAGCCGCTGCCAGATCGTCGGCACGTCACGGATGTCGATCCAGTGGTACTGGACGTTGTGACGATCGGTCAGGTCGGCGGTGTCGCGCGCGAACTCGGTGGACAGCTCACCGATCGTCCGCAGCTGGGCGAGGTCGAGCTGGCCGCCGTCGATCCGGACCCGGAGCATGAAGTACTTGTCCTCCAGCTCCTCGGGCTCCAGTGCGCCGGTCTTGCCGCCGTCGATACCGGGCTTGCGCTGGGTGTACAGGCCCCACCAGCGGAACCGGCCACGCATGTCGCCAGGATCGATCGAGTCGAATCCACGGTGGGCGTAGATGTTCTCGATGCGAGCGCGCACGTTGAGCGCGTCGTCGTCCTTCTTGGACTGCTCGTTCGCGTTGAGGGGCTCTCGGTAGCCGAGGGCCCACTGACCCTCGCCGCGCTTGCGACGTGGCCGGGTGGCGGTCGGTGCTGCCATTTGAAGTCCTTGGGTAGGCAGGCACGCGGGAACCGGGGACGCCGTGGGCGCTGCGGTCGCCGCGCGCCCGGGAGGCCTGGAGAAGACGAAGGGGCGCGGTCAGTGGCGACACATCGCGCTGCGCGCACGACCGAGGTCGACGTGGAGGCGTTCCACGAGTCGAAGGTCCTGTGCGACGAGCATGGTCATAGTCTGAACAGGCGGCACCGCGACCACAACCGAAATGCCCGAATAACGAGACAATCAACCAATATGTGAGACGGACGGATCCCCTACCTCTGTAATTCCAGTGTTTTCGTGGGACGATTGTGGTCCGCGTCACTCACTCGGATCGGCAGGGACGAGTGCTCCGGCGACCCAGGCGCCGACGGCTGCGGCGATGAGGCCGGCTGCGGCGGCGACTGCGGCCGCGCTCCACGGCAGCAGCTCTGCGGTGGCCAGTCCGAGGAGCACGGCCGGGGAGAAGGCTCCGACGAGCGCCAACGGCAGTGCCCCGGCCACGACCACCGGTGCGGCCACGACGGCGACCGGCCCGCCGCCGTCGGCGGCCAGCGTGGCCCACGCGCCCACCAGGCCCACGGCGGCCGCGCCGACGCCAGCCGTCACGACGTCCGCTGCGTCGTAGGGCAGCGGCTCGGCCCAGCGGGAGTCGAGTGCGAGCGCGACGAAGCCGGCGATCACGGCACCGACGACGTGGGCGGCGAAGAGCGGGACGATGGTCGACCACGGGCGACGACCGACCAGCGCGAGCGTCGTGGCCGCTGCCGGCGAGGTGACGTCGAGCCCCGATGTCTGGTCGTTCGAACCCAGCTGTGCGTACCAGGTCAACAGCACCAGCGTGGCCGCCACCGCGGCGACGGCCACGGCGGCATCGGCCGCGCGCAAGGCCAGTGCCGTCACGAACGTCAGGATCGCCGAGTTCAACGCGCTGGTGGTCAACGGCTTCATCGTCCACGCCTACCGAGAGTCATGTCGCTACGGTAGGGCCATGTCGGTTGAGCCGGTAAGCACCCCGGTCACCCGATTGTGGACGTGGATCAAGCGCGTCGTGACGAGGACTGTCGGATCGTGCTTCCGGTACCGCGTTACCGGACTGGCCGCAGAAGCGGCATTCTTCGCGATCTTGTCGCTGCCTCCGCTGGTGTTCGGTCTGGCCGGCACGATCGGGTTCGTTGCCGAACGGTTCGACGTGGCGCAGGTCGACGTGCTGAAGGATCGCGTCCTGGACCTGGCCTCCCAGGCGCTGACGCCGGACACCGTCGACGAGGTGATCGCCCCGACGCTCAACGACGTGCTCGACTCGGGTCGTATCGACGTCATCTCGATCGGCTTCATCCTGGCGCTGTGGTCCGGGTCGCGCGCCCTGAACGTCTTCATCGACACGATCACGATCATCTACGGACTCGGCGGGCACCGAGGCATTGTCAAGACCCGCGCGTTGTCGTTCACGATGTACGTCGTGGCGCTGCTGGTCGGGATCGTGCTCGTCCCCCTGGTTCTCGCCGGTCCCGATGTCGCGGCCGACGTGGTGCCCGACCAGGTCGGCGTCCTGCGAGGCCTCTACTGGCCCACCGTGTTGGTGCTCTCGATCGGCTTCGTGGCCACGCTCTATCACATCGCGGTACCGGTCAGGACCCGTTGGCGCACGGCCCTACCGGGTGCCACGTTCACCCTGCTGCTGTGGGTCTTCGGCAGCTTCGTGGTCCGCTGGGCCCTGGGGTTCTCGACCGGCGGGATGTCGATCTACGGACCCTTGGCGGCTCCGATCGCCGTGCTCTTGTGGCTGTACGTCATCTCGATCGCCGTGCTCATCGGCGCCGCGATCAATGCCGCGATCGACGACGTCGCGGTCCACCATGACGGGCGCGTTCGTCCAGACGGCGGGGGAGCGGTCGCTTAGTCTGGTGCGGTGAGGCGTTTGCAGACCCTGGTCGTGATCGAGTTCGTCATCATCGGTCTGCTGTTCGCCGTGGGGGCCTGGTGGGCCGGCGAGAAGTTCGGGTGGGGCCCGCAGGAGGACGAGGAGACTCCAGCAGCCACACCGACGGAGGACCCCGACCCCACGATGAAGGGACGGATCGTCGAGAAGTCCATCATCGACAAGCTCGGCGCGAAGTACGACCGCGAGGTCGTGGCCGAGTGTCCCGAGG
>Ga0180220_1000953_pt1 | contig 24981 bp, 27 predicted proteins | sample eDN5th37CBELigBY_FD_151335 | JGI IMG/M metagenome (GOLD analysis project Ga0180220, IMG submission 151335) | Enriched backyard soil microbial communities from Emeryville, California, USA - eDNA 5th pass 37_C BE-Lig BY (version 2) (version 2) | ecosystem: Environmental > Terrestrial > Soil >...
GTACGCGATGCGCCCCGGCTCGCACCCTTCGGCGTGGGAGCGGATCGTGGTCTCGGCGAATCCTATGGGGACGCCGCTCCCGTCGACCGCCAGGAACGCTTCGGTGGGGTCGCGCCTGTCGCCGGCGAAAAATGCGGCGATCTCCGCGGCGTTCACGCCCGCGGGGAGTGGCCAGAGGACCTGCCGCATCCGCTCCCATTCCGGGGCATCTTCCCGGCGAACGGGCCGGACCGTGATCACCCGCCGCACCCCAGGTTCTGGTGTGCGGGGCAGCGCCACGGCTCGCGCTCGCACGTGCACGATTCGACCTGCTCGATGATCCCCGGATCGCGACAGATCTCGCAACGCTCCGCTGCGCGCGGGCCGATCCCCGGACGGTCGAGCGTGCGACCGCGATGTAGGAAACGGTGGGCCTCCAGTAAAGCTCCGTGGATCGCGCACGCTGGAATCGTCCAGGCGCCGGACAGCTCGGGGCGGGAGTACCACGCCACGTCGCTGTCGGTGACTCCGCCGCCGGCTGGCGCGCGATGATTCGCCGCGGATTCCGTGCTCATGATGCGGGAATCTCGCGAGCAGAAGGGAAGGGACTGTGGAGCGCGCGGCTCCGGAACGCTGCGGGCGTACGCCGCGCGTCCCCACGATACCGGTTCATGCGTGTCAATATAAACGATCGTGGGGATGCGCACGCGTTTTCCGGTGCAACCCGCTCCTCAACGATCCCGGTATTCTTCGGCGAGGATACCGTACACCGCCACGTCCTCGAAGACGCCCCACTTCCTGATGTGCTGGCGGAGGACGCCTTCGAAGCGCATTCCGGCCTTCTGCATCACGCGGCCGGATGCGGTGTTGCGCGGCAGATGGGTCGCGAAGATTCGATTCAGTCCGAGATCCGAAAAGCCGTAAGCGATGATCCGGCGCGCGGCCTCGGTTGCGTAGCCCCGGTTCCAGTAGGGGACGCCGATCCAGTATCCCAGCTCCGCGCGTTCGTGAGTCCGGTCGATGGCGAGCCCCGCCGCGCCAACGACCTCCGCCCCGTTCCGGCGGGTTACCGCGAAGGTCACATGAGTCCCGCGCTCGAACGCGGGACCGTGCTTCCGGATCCACTCCTCTGCGGCTCCATCGGGGTACGGGTGAGGGATCGTGCGTGTCATGGCGGCGATCTCACGGGCGCCGGCGAGGCGCTGGACGGCGGACGCGTCGGACAGCTCGAACGGCCGCAGTATCAGCCGCGGCGTTTCCAGTACCGGCTGTACGCCGGCTTCGAGCGTGGCTGCAGGCACGGGGCCCCTCCGCGTTTACGGTCCGTGGCGTCGTTCGACCTGACACTGGTCGAGCGGCTCGGACGCCCTCGGGTGCGTCCGTCCACGGCCGGCGACCCCTGGAACGGGCCCGACTTGCCGCAAACGGAGCGCACGGTGACAGCGCGAGTAACCTGAGACGCACGAACCCGCAAAATCGTGACACGACGGCGTGTCCCGGCCCGGGAAGACCATCACCCGGCCGCGGCCTCCAGCTCGGCGTATTGCATGCCTTCCGGAGCGTCTGTGGGGCTTTCGAAGGCGAGGCTGTAGCCGTCGGGGTCGCGCAGGTACGTGACCCACATGCGATTACCGACGAAGGGCGGCGCGGCGTCCACGCCCCGGGACCTGAAGTCGCGGTAGACGGCAAGTGCGTCGTCGCACAGGAAATAGATCGTCACGCCCTCGCCCACCTGCCCGGTCGGCGACCAGGCGTGGTCGTCGTCCCGGGGGTATGCCTGCAGCATCAGCGCGACCTCGTCCCGTTCGAGCCAGCACCACCGGAGCTCGCCGCCCACCGTCCAATCCCGCTTCATGTCGAAGCCGAGGCCGTGGACGTAATAGCGCACCGAGCGCTGCATATCGGAAACCGCAAAGAACGGAACGGCTCGTCGGAGCTTCATGGGATCACCTCGCCGGAACGGGTTGAGGATCGTGCCAGGTGTCGGGGAGCCGTTGCGCCGTCGCTGCGCTCCTCGGGCGTTTCCGGCCAGAGCCATGCCGCACCGCGGACGCCGCTGGAATCGCCGTGTACGTTCAGCGCCACCGTCGTCAGCACGGAGTCCGAGAAGACGTATCGCGGGAGGCGCCCGGTCACGGCGCTGACGAGCCCCGGGAGGTTGGACATCCCGCCGCCGAGGATGACCACGTCGGGGTCGAGAACGTTGATTACGGAGGCGAGCCCGCGCGCCAGTCGGTCGTGGTAGCGTGCGACGGCGATGGCCGCTGCCTCGTCGCCTCTGGCAGCGGCTTCCGCGATCTCCGGGGCTGGCCGTGAATCACCGCTGATCTTGCTATAGTCGTACTCGAAACCGGGTCCGGAAAGATACGTCTCGATGCACCCTGCGCGGCCGCAGTAGCATGGTGGCGGCTCGGCGTGCTCCTCGTCCGTGGGCCACGGAAGCGGGTTGTGGCCCCACTCGCCGGCGATGAGGTTCGGCCCGTCGATGATGGTCCGGTGAACCGCGATCCCGCCGCCGACACCGGTGCCCAGGATCACGCCGAAAACGACGTCGAAATCGCGCCCCGCGCCGTCCACGGCCTCGGAGAGGGCGAAGCAATTGGCGTCGTTGGCCAATCGGACGGGCCGGCCGAGCCGGGCTTCCAGGTCGGCGGCCAGAGGTTTGCCGATGAGCCAGACGGAATTCGCGTTCTTGACCAGCCCCGTGGAAGGGCTGGCGACGCCCGGGATCCCAATCCCGACGGTTCCCGTGCGCCCGGTGTCGGCCTCGATGTCGCGGACCAGCCGGACGACGGCGTCGAGCGTGCCCTCGTAGTTGCCGCGGGGTGTTGGTACCCGCCGGCGGGGAGCCACTACCGCTTCACCCTCCAGCGCGATCCCCTCGATCTTGGTGCCGCCCAGGTCGATGCCGATACGCATGGCGTTGGTCCTCAGACGCCACCCGCTAGATCGATGAAGCTCCCGGTCACGTAGGAGGCGGCGTCCGAGAGGAGCCAGAGGACCGCCTCGGCGACCTCTTCCGGCGTACCGCCCCGCCGCATCGGTATCGCTGGCGCGATGCGGTCGACTCGGCCGGGCTCGCCGCCCGATGCGTGGATGTCCGTGTAAATGAACGCAGGGCGAACCGCGTTGACCCGGATCCCTTCGGCAGCGACCTCCTTCGCCAGCCCGATCGTCAGCGTGTCCACCGCGCCTTTCGACGCCGCGTAGTCCACGTATTCACCCGGGGAGCCGAGCCTTGCCGCGGCCGACGACACGTTTACGATGGCGCCACCGCTCCCGCCGTGCCGGGTGGACATGCGTCGCACTGCCTCCCTCGCGCAGAGGAACGCGCCGGTGACGTTCACGGCGAGGACACGGTTCAGCCTGGCGGCGGACATTGCCTCGACGCGCATCTGCGGCTCGAGCACCCCCGCGTTGTTGACCAGCGCCGTGACCCGGCCGAGCCGCCTGTCGACCTCCTCGAACATGCGCTCGACCTCGCCCTCCTCCGCCACGTCGGCCTGGAATGCCATGGCCGGCCCCCCCATTGCCTCGATCTCCCGGACGACGCTCTCGGCGGAGCCGCAGTCGTGGCGGTAGTTGACGCACACCGCGTAGCCGCGTGCGCCGGCGAGCCTCGCGGTCGCAGCGCCGATGCCCCGGCCGCCGCCCGTTACGATCATGACCCGGTTTGCGGGTGCGTGAGCCGTCATGTGCGTTCGCGACGTAAGGAGTCCTGGCGAATGGAAGCGCTTGCGTCGGCCGGGAACATGCGCCGTGGCGGCGCCGGGTGGCAAGCTCCCGGACCGGAGATGAACGGCTTCAGCGGGCGATGGGTGCGATCACCGCTGATGTGAGTCGTGACAGGTCGTGCGGAGACAGCTCCAGCTCGAGACCTCGCCGGCCGGCGCTCACGAAAACGGTTTCGTGCTGGAGCGCGCTCTCGTCCAGCACGGTCCGGAGTCGCTTCTTCTGGCCGAGGGGGCTGATCCCACCGGCGACGTAGCCCGTCGCCCGCTCCGCGGCGCGCATCTCCGCCATCGCGGCGCGCTTCCCGTTCGTCGCCGACGCGAGCGCTTTCAGGTCGAGCGTGCAGGCCACGGGGACAATGGCGACGACGAGATCGGCGTCGACGTTGGCGACGAGAGTCTTGAAGACGCGTTCGGGGGCCACACCGAGCTTCAGCGCGGCCTCCAGGCCGTACGACTCCGCAGCGGGATCGTGCTCGTATTCGTGGATCCTGAATTCCACCCGCGCGCGGCGAGCGGCGAGAACCGCAGGCGTCACCGGCTGCGTCCGTCGATCAAAGTCCCGGCGCGGCGTTGCGTCGTCATGCGCGAGAACCCGGCGTGGAAGGTGCGCCCGCGACGACGTCCATGTCCTGTCCGCCGACGATTACCGCCACGGCGCCGATGAAGGGGTGCATGAGGGAAACCCACATCGGGAGGCGGGCCATCTGAAGCGCCTCGAGGGCCCCGATACCGTCGGACCGTGAAGCGACGACTCCGGGCTCCGCAAAAAGCTGGGGAAGCGCGATCCAGAATCCGAGGAGCAGCACGATCACGGCGAGGATCGTCGGCGCACGCTCGCCGCCGGAAACCCGGTTCGCGATCATGCCGCCGATATAGGCAGCGCCGAATACGACGACCATGTCGATGACCATCCACGGCACGGTGCTGGCGTACACGCCCGGCTTGAAAACGCGATCCTCACCGAGGATGAGGTACGCGACGCAGAGCCCCACGACCACGATCGCGAACAGCGCGACGTAGCCGAGGAGCACGCCACCGGCAATGCGGGGGATCGAAGATTCGTGCTGCTTCGTGGACTGGCTCATCGAATTGGATCGCTAGAGTCGTGGCGTTGCGTTTGCGTTCGGTCGACGCGGGCCGTGGGACCGCGCACCGGGCCGCTGCAGCCGGCATGTGTCTACCATTGTCGGCGTCGTGGGATCCGCCACGGACGCTACTGGTTCATTGCCATCGTGAGCGGGCCGACCAGCAGCGGCAGGGCGGAGAGCGCCCACACGATGAGGGCGACTGCCCACGCGCGGCCGCTCGATGTGCGGGCTATCGTCGCCACACCGATGGCCACGAGTGCCGTACTCCAGAGAACGAACAGATCCAGCCGTCCCAGCGCTGCCACCAGGAGCGGCGACCCGTCGATCGCGATGAACCTGGCCGGGCTGATGCTCACGTGATGCAGCGCCAATGGATCGAGGAGCACGCCCTGGAAGATCGAAACGATCATCGAAATGATGCGCGGAAACGCCGAGAACGCGGCGATCAAGACTCCCGCCCGGAACGTCATCCGGGCGCCGAGCACCGCGCCCAGACCCCAGACCATGAGTCCGGTGACCACCGCCGCGATCGGCGTCATGATCAGCGCACCCAGCGGAGCTGTGAACATGGAGATCCGCTGCATCTGCGCGATCTGCTCGGCAGGTAACTCCGCGCCCGATGCCTCGATCGACTGGCGCATGGCCGCAAACATGGCGTCGCCCATGCTCAACTGGAACGCCACGGTGAGGAGCGTCATCGCCAGCGTCAGGGTGACGAGCGCCGGGATGTACGGAGCCTCGCGGCGTCGCTCGAAAACCGCTCGCGGCGACGTGTAGATGTCGACCACGTCTTCCCAGAACGGCGCGCGCTCGACGGCCACGGCCGGCTCAGCGGTCAACGGTTCACTCATGCGCGGGTCTCCGGGGCAGAGTTGAAAGGGGCAAGCTCCCGATCGGACGGTGGGATTTCACATCCCCGCCGCATCCGAACGCCAACGCCAGCTACAGAAGTAGAGGGTTCCCACCAGGAGCAGCGGACCCGAGATCCACACCGCCCAGTCGAGACGTCCGGACCACACCGCGTAGAACGCAGCGAGCGCCGTAAACGCTACACTGCCGAGCAACGGTCGGCGCCAGGAGATGGCCACGGCAACGGCGGGGACGAGCGCCGGTGAGGCGTGCAGCGCGAACGCCGCCATCCCGTGACCGAGTGCGCCCCAGGCGTACATGGCGAAATAGAGCGCGACGCCGATCCCCAGTACGCGTGGGATCCACCGGAGGACGGCGCGCGCCAGCCCGGGCCGTGGCGACCCGGGAGCCGGGATGTCGGATGCGTTCATGCCAGGTCGACCGGCGACCCCCGGCGCGCCGATTCGTACACCGCGTTGACGAGAGCCACGGCCCGGCGGGCCTCGCGCGCGTCGATGACCGGCGCGCGCCCTTCCCGAATGGCAGCCACGAAGTCTTCGAGCTGTCGCTGGTGCCCGAGGATCGAGATCGCGCCGGGATCGCCCGCGCCCGAACCGAGCGCGTTCTCCCGCGCGCGCCGGATCTTCTCGTCTTCCGGAGCCTCGCGCGCGAACTCCCACTGGACGATGGCGTCGTCCTCCAGACAGACGGAGCCGTATTCGCCGCAGATCTCGATTCGGCGGGACCACCCCGGCCAGACCGCCGTGCTCGCCTCGATGGTGCCCAGCGCACCGCTCGCAAACCGGAGGGCGGCGACCACCGTGTCTTCCGCCTCGATCTGCTGGTGGACCCGCCGCGTGCTCCAGGCGGATACCCGGTCGGGGAGGCCGGCGAACCACTGGAGGAGGTCGACGCCGTGGATCCCCTGGTTGATCAACGCACCGCCACCGTCGAGCGCGAGCGTGCCCTTCCAGGGCGAGTCGTAATACGCGGCCGGGCGGTGCCACTTGATGTACGCGCTGCACAGCACCAGGCGCCCGAAGCGGCCGGCGTCCAGCGCAGCCCTGACCGCGCGGGCGCCGTCACCGAATCTCGCCTGGAATATCGCCGCGACCTTTACCCCGGCAGCGTCGGCAGCCTGGATGATGCGGTCCGCGCGCGCCGTCGTGATCTCGATGGGTTTTTCGATGACGATGTGTTTCCCGGCCCGGACCGCGGCGAGCGCCGGCTCGAGGTGTGCGCCGCTCGGAGTCGTGATCACCACGGCGTCGACATCCGGGCGCGCGACCATTTCCTCGACGGTCGCTGTCACTGCCGGAATCCCGTGCTCCGCGGCGAACGCTGCACCACGCTCCGGGTTGCGGCTCACAATGCCGACGAGGCGAGCCCCGGGGATCCGCGCAAGGGCACGGGCATGGATCCCGGCAACCATGCCGGGGCCCACGATGGCGAAACCGAGCGGTGAGTCACTCATCGACTCGCGCTCCGGTCGTGCGTCCGCCGACGTCACCCATCTCCGCCCCCCGGCGAGGCTACGGGGGTAAACGGCGTGGGCAGGCCATCAATGCTCCTCGCGTTCTTCTCCGCGCGGTAGCGTTCGATGTTCTCGCCCTTCGATTCGGCCCAGCGTACCAGCATCTCGCGAGGGCGGGGATTGTCGAAGAGCGGCACGCCGAAGCCGCAGGAGGTCTGCAGGCGTTTGACCGCCACCGACACGATCAGCCGCGCGCCGGGCACCTCGGGGAAGAGTGGTCGCAGCTCGTCCCACTGGCTCGTGCCGGGCAGGACGATTTGGCCCTCGCCGTACAGTCGGAGAATCCGCGGTGGGCCCTCGAAGGCGCAGAACATGATCGTAATGCGCCCATTCTCGATGAGGTGCGCCGACACCTCACTCCCGCTGCCCGTGAGGTCCAGGTACGCGACGTGGTCAGGCGCCAGAACACGAAACGTGTCCAGCCCCTTTGGCGAGACGTTGACGTGCCCGTCAGCCGCCAGCGGCGCGGTGCCGACGAAATAGACGTGCTGCGCCCGAATGAAATCCGCGAGCTCGGACGTGATCGCGTCGTAGAACTTTCCCATTCGACCTCAGCGACACGGGCGGCGGCGTGACCAAATGAAACGCCGCCGCCGATCGGACCGCGTCAGTGATACTTGATGCGCGGGTTGCGGAACTCGATTCGCATCGGCGGGCCGGTGTGCATCTGGAAACCGATCAGGCCGCTCCCCTGGCGGGCGCCCGCCTCGTTGTCGATGACCACGCTCATGACCTGGTCGTTGATGATGTGGACCATCGTCGAGCCAATGGCGATGATTTGCAACCGGTTCCACTCCGACGGATTGATCAGCTCGCCCAGTCCAGCCTGCGTACCGATTGCGCCAATGAGCTGGTGGTTGCCGTCATGGTCGATGATCGTCGTCATCCCGCGCACCGAGAGGCGGCCCCGGCCACCCTCTTCGTACAGCATCCCGGTGTGCTGGTTCTCGAAGTTCATGTCGGCCTGGTAGCCGCCAAGCGCCCACGGATTGCTCCCGTTTTCGCGCATGTAGCTCCGGTACTGCACGCCACTATTCCCCGCTTCCTGCGCGAATCGGAACTCCACCTTCAACTCGAAGTCGGCGGGGTGGCCGCCTCGCCAGATCAGGAAGGTGTTGCCGTTGTCGACCGGCGTCTGCTCCGTGCTCTGCCCGACGATCACGCCGTTCTCCACCCGCCAGTGGTCGGGGTCGCCGTCCCAGCGCTGGTGCGCGGGGAAGCCCTCCTCGCCAGCGGCAGGAGCCAGGCTGACGCCGTTGAACATGGAGATGAAGCCTGTGTCGTCGTCGAAGTCCGCCCATTGCACGTAGTTCTGGTCGAGGAACGGACGCTCCTGAGCGGCTGCATCGCCCGCCGTCACGATGACGGCGCCTGCCAGAAGGATCCCCGTGCCGAACGCGTGAAACGGCTTCGGGCTGCGCTTCATGGTTCGCCTCCGCATGTGCACTTCGTGGTCGGATGGCACCCGCCACGGCGGCGGTCGCAAATGGAGCGTCGGCCCACCACCAGGTCTGGCGCGCGGAACGCATGGCCACCATGACGGATCTCGGTAAGGTGGATCGTATCCCGTCCCGTCACCTCGGGCAAGTCCGTGATCCGTCCCCTCGATCACCTCGCCGCCCCGACCGCGGAGGTGTGCTGACTCATACAACATCTTGACTAAGTCCAGATGTGAGGGTACCGTTACAGCATGACGGATTCGCCAGGAGATCTGCTTCGTCGACACGGGCTGCACGTCACTGCGCAGCGGCTCGCCGTCATGCGCGCGGTGGCTGAGCGCCCGCACGTGACGGCGGAGGGTGTAGTGGAAGCGGTGACGGCGGAGATCGGCGCGATCTCCCGCCAGGCCGTCTACGATGCCCTTGCAGCGCTGGTCGAGAAGGGGCTGGTGCGGCGGATTCAGCCGCGCGGGTCACCTGCGCTGTATGAACGGCGTGTGGGAGACAACCACCACCACGTGATCTGTCGGGAGTGCGGCGTCGTGTGCGACGTGGACTGCGCCGTCGGCGCTGCACCGTGCCTCACCGCCGTTGAGGATCACGGCTTCGAGATCGACGAGGCCGAGGTGATATACTGGGGGCGATGCCCTGCCTGCCGGGTCGGATCCGAATCCGGAGTCTGACCGGGCTTTCCACTGCCAATCGAGGGAGAGAATGAGCGAAAACGAGAGCACGTGCCCTGTAACGGGACGCAGAGCCAGATCGAACCGCGACTGGTGGCCTGAGCAGCTCGACCTGCGGGTCCTCCACCAGAACCCTCCGGCCGGCAACCCGATGGGCGAGGACTTCGACTACGCCAGCGAGTTCGAGACTCTCGACCTGGACGCCGTGAGGAGGGACATCGAAGAGGTCCTGACCACATCTCAGGACTGGTGGCCGGCGGACTTCGGGCACTACGGCCCTCTGATCATCCGCATGGCGTGGCACAGCGCCGGCACGTACCGGATCCACGACGGTCGAGGCGGCGCGAGCTCCGGCTCCCAGCGTTTCGCGCCCCTGAACAGCTGGCCGGACAACGCCAACCTGGACAAGGCCCGACGGCTTCTCTGGCCGGTCAAGAAGAAGTACGGCCGCAAGCTGTCGTGGGCCGACCTGATGATTTTCGCGGGGAACGTGGCGCTCGAGTCGATGGGCTTCCGGACGCACGGGTTCGCAGGTGGACGGGAAGACATCTGGGAGCCTGAGCAGGATATCGACTGGGGCCCGGAGGCCACGTGGCTGGGCGACGAGCGCTACAGCGGCGACCGCGAGCTCGAGAAGCCGCTGGCGGCGGTCCAGATGGGGTTGATCTACGTGAACCCCGAGGGCCCGAATGGAAAGCCCGATCCGCTGGCCGCGGCGAGGGACATCCGCGAGACCTTCCGCCGCATGGCGATGAACGATGAGGAGACGGTGGCGCTCATCGCCGGCGGGCACACCTTCGGCAAGACGCACGGCGCGGCCGACCCGTCGAAGTACGTCGGGCCCGAGCCGGAGGCCTCAGGGCTGGCGGAGCAGGGGCTCGGCTGGAAGAACAGCTACGGCACCGGCGCCGGTCCGGACACGATCACCAGCGGCCTCGAGGTCACCTGGACCTCCACGCCCACGCGGTGGTCGACCAACTTCCTGTGGAACCTTTTCGGCTACGAATGGGAGCTGTACAAAGGCCCGGGCGGCGCCTGGCAGTGGCGGCCGAAACACGGGATGGGCGAGGGCACGATCCCGGACGCGCACGATCCGGAACGGCGGCACGCTCCGGCGATGCTCACCACGGACATCGCGCTGCGCGAAGACCCGGAGTACGCGCGCATTGCCCGGCGCTTCCTGGAGCATCCCGACGAGTTCGCGCAGGCTTTCGCAAAGGCCTGGTACAAGCTAACGCACCGCGACCTCGGCCCATACGAACGTTGCCTTGGTCCTCTCGTCCCGGCGGAGCCGGAGCCGTGGCAGGACCCGGTCCCGCCGGTCACCCACGAGCTGATCGACGAAGCCGACATCGAGGCTCTCAAGAAGCGGCTGCTCGCGTCGGGGCTGTCGATCCAGCAGCTCGTCACCACCGCGTGGGCCTCGGCGGCGACCTTCCGCGGCACCGACAAGCGCGGCGGCGCCAACGGGGCACGCGTTCGCCTGGCACCCCAGAAGGACTGGGAGGTCAACAACCCGCCTCTCCTGGCTGAGGCGCTCGAGGTGCTCGAAGCGATCCAGGAGGAGTTCAACGCTTCCCAGGCCGGTGGAAAGCGGGTTTCGCTCGCAGACCTGATCGTGCTGGGTGGCTGCGCCGCGGTAGAGGAAGCGGCCAGGAAGGCCGGGTTCGATGTCAAGGTGCCGTTCACGCCCGGTCGGAACGATGCCACGCAGGAGCAGACGGATGTGGAGTCGTTCGCCGTGCTCGAGCCGCTGGCCGACGGATTCCGTAACTATCTGCGGCCGGGCCAGCAGCGCACGGCGGAGGAGCTGCTCGTGGATCGCGCGCACCTGCTGACGCTGACCGCGCCGGAAATGACCGTACTGGTCGGCGGGATGCGCGCGCTCGGTGCCAACCACGATGGGTCGAACGTGGGCGTCTTCACTGAGCGCCCCGGCACGTTGACCAACGACTTCTTCGTGAACCTCCTGGACATGGCCACCAGGTGGGAGCCGACCTCACCGGCCGAGGAGACCTTCGAGGGCCGCGACCGCGCAACCGGCGAGCTCCGCTGGGTGGGGAGCCGTGTCGACCTGGTGTTCGGCTCCAACTCGCAGCTCCGGGCGATCGCGGAGGTTTACGCCTCCGATGACGCGCGCGAGAAATTCGTGCACGATTTCGTCGCCGCGTGGGACAAGGTCATGAACCTGGACCGGTTCGACCTCGAGCGGAAGCGGAGGGAGGAGAAGCGGGCGGCGAGGGAAGGCCGCGCTCTGCAGCCGGCCTGATGCCGATCGCAGGGGTGACGTCCCGGGCGCGCGAGCTCCTCGTGCGCCCGGGACGTTGTCATTTTCGCCTTGCAAGGCAGCCTGGAGATCCTGCTGGAGGAACGCCGGGACGGGCCGTGAAGCGTGTACCGCTATGGTCGCGGACGCCGGTGCCTCACCTCGTCGCCAACGCTTCAGAACCCCCTTCCACGAACGCGGCCAGGTGCTGCCCCGTCAACGTCGACTTCGCGGCGGCGAGCTCAGCCGGGGTGCCTTCGAACACAACGCGGCCGCCGTCGTGGCCGGCGCCCGGGCCGAGATCAATGATCCAGTCGGCGTGGGCCATGACGGCGAGGTGGTGCTCGATGACAATGACGGATTTCCCGGAGTCGACCAGCCGGTCCAGCATGCCGAGCAGCTGCTGGAGATCGGCGAGGTGCAGACCGTTGGTGGGCTCGTCGAGGACGTAGATCCCGCCGTCGGTCCCCATGTGCGTGGCCAGCTTGAGCCGCTGCCGTTCGCCGCCGGAGAGCGTGGTGAGCGGCTGGCCGAGCCGGATGTATCCGAGTCCCACATCTGACAGGCGCTGCAGGATCCGGTGCGCAGCCGGCACGCGCGTCTCACCCTTGCCGAAGAATTCCAGCGCGTCGTCGACGGGGAGGTCCAGCACCTCGGCGATGTCGAGCCCCCCGAAGCGGTACTCCAGTACCCCCGCCTAGAAGCGGCGGCCGCCGCAGTCCTCGCACACGGTCGTGACGCCGGCCATCATCCCCAGGTCCATGTAGATGACGCCGGCCCCGTTGCAGGTGGGGCAGGCACCCTCCGAGTTGGCGCTGAAGAGCGCCGGCTTCACACCGTTGGCCTTTGCGAACGCTGTACGGATCGGGTCCAGGAGCCCCGTGTACGTCGCCGGGTTGCTCCGGCGGGAGCCGCGGATCGCGGACTGATCGATGGCGACGACGCCGTCGCGATTCGACACCGAACCGTGGATCAGCGAGCTCTTCCCCGAGCCCGCGACGCCGGTCACCACCACCAGGACGCCCAGGGGGATGTCGACGTCGACATCCTTCAGGTTGTTCGTCCGGGCGCCCCGCACCTCCAGGATGCCCTTCGCCTTCCGGACCGACGGCTTGAGCAGAGCGCGGTCGTTCAGGTGCCGGCCCGTGAGGGTGCCGCTGGCCAGCAGCCCTTCGACAGTCCCCTGATAGACCACCTCGCCGCCCGCGCTGCCGGCGCCGGGGCCCAGATCGACGACGTGGTCGGCCACCCGGATCACCTCCGGCTTGTGCTCGACCACGAGCACGGTGTTCCCCTGATCGCGCAAGCGGAGCAGCAGCTCGTTCATCCGCTGGATGTCGTGGGGGTGCAGCCCGACGGTCGGCTCGTCGAAAACGTACGTCACGTCCGTGAGCGCCGATCCCAGGTGCCGCACCATCTTCGTCCGCTGCGCCTCGCCGCCGGAGAGTGTGCCCGACGGCCGATCCAGGGAGAGGTAGCCGAGGCCGATCTCGACGAAGGAGTCGAGCACGTGCAGCAGCTTCTTCAGCAGCGGCGCGACGGAGGGCTCGTCCAGGCTCCGCACCCATGCGGCGAGGTCATCGATCTGCATCGCACACGCATCGGCGATGTTGATCCCCCGGATCTTCGATGACCGGGCTGCCTCGTTCAGGCGCGTGCCGCCGCAATCAGGGCATTTCGTGAAGGTCACCGCGCGTTCGACGAAAGCCCGGATGTGCGGCTGCATTGCATCCACATCCTTGGACAGGAACGCCTTCTGGACGCGCGGGACCAGCCCCTCATACGTGACGTTGATGTTGTTGATCCTGACCTTCGTCGGTTCGCGGTACAGGAAATCGTAGCGCTCCTGCTCCGTGTATTCGCGGATGGGTTTGTCCGGATCGACGAATCCCGATTCGGCGATGTACCGCACCGACCAGCCATCGGCCTTGTATCCCGGGATGGTGATGGCACCTTCGTTCAGCGACTTGTTCTCGTCGAAGAGCTGGCTCAGGTCGATATCGTTTACGGAGCCCATCCCCTCGCAACGGGGACACATCCCGCCGTAGTAGACCAGGTCGTGCACGACGACGCGCTCACCCTTTCCCCGGTCCACAGTCATCGACCCGCTCGCCTTCCGCATGGGAACGTTGAAGGAGAAGGCGGTGGCGGGTCCGATGCGGGGTTCGCCGAGGCGGCTGAACAGGATGCGGAGGAGTGCGTTGGCGTCGGTCACGGTGCCGACCGTCGAGCGGGCGTTGGCGCCCATGCGCTCCTGGTCCACGATGATGGCCGTGGTGAGCCCTTCCAGAACGTCGACGTCGGGGCGGGACAACGTTGGCATGAAGCCCTGGACGAAGGCACTGTAGGTCTCGTTGATCAGCCGCTGGGATTCAGACGCGATGGTGCCGAACACCAGCGACGACTTCCCCGAGCCCGACACGCCGGTGAACACGGTCAGGCGCCGCTTGGGGATCGCCACGCTGATGTTCTTCAGGTTGTTCTCCCGGGCACCCTCGACCCGGATCGTGTCGTGGCTGTCCGCGGGGTGATGGGTGGGCGGCCGTGTGTTCGTGTCTGTCGTCATCCGAGCGTTTTCCTCCCCGGCCGGACGCCGATGCCATTTGTGCGCGGCTCCGGCGATCTCCTTCCCGTCACCATGCCGGCTGCGTGAGCTGGATCAGGTTCCCGACGGTGTCGTCGAGCACCACTATGCTGCCCCACGGATGCTTGCTGAGCGGGGCCGTGAAGACTACACCCATCCTCGCCAGACGATCGTAGTCCGCCTGGAGGTCACTCGAGTGGAAGATCGCCGCCGGGTGGCCGCTCTCGCGCAAGGCCTGCTGGTACGCCTTCGCCGCCGGGGCGTCGTTCAGCGCGAGCTGGAGCTCGACGCCGTCCGGGTCCTCCGGCGAAGCGACGGTCAGCCAGCGGTAGCCCTGATTGGTCACATCCGCCTTCTTCACGAAACCGAGCACGTCCGTGTAGAAACGTAGCGCCTTCTCCTGGTCGTCCACGTATATGCTGGTCAACTTGATGCGCATGGCGGGATCCTTTCGAGGGGTCAGGGTTCGGTGTTCAGCGTTTGGTCCGGGGTGATTGGTGAGCGGGCGCTACCGGCGGTTCGGCAACGAATTATTCGGGATTCTGGATTAGGTCGATGAGTCTCTGGCCCATCATCCGCCAGCCGTAACGGGCGCCGCCGAAGTTGTGCTTCTGCTCCGGTTTGAACCCCGAGTGGACGATCGTGAGCACAGTGCCGGAGCTACCTGGTTCGAGGGTGAAAGTCACGACCGTATCGAGGTCGCCCACGACCCAGGTGTAGCTCAGCCTGCGCAGCGGCTCCATGTCGACGACGCGGCAACTCACCTTGCCGTCCCACCCGGGCTGCGGCGGCGCCTGGAGGGTGAACGACCGTCCCGGTTCGGGAGCGAAACCGGCGCTCGGGAGCAGCCACTCGGCCAGCAACTCAGGGTCCGTCAGCGCGCGCCAAACCATTTCCGGCGGCTGGCTGAGGTGGACCTCGAATGCGAGGGTGTGCGTCTGCGCCGGCGGAGTGGTATCGATTGGCTTCATTCGTCCATCGTCTCCAGGAGCCTCGCGAGGCGCTGCGCCCGCTCGGGCCAGAACGCGCGGTAGTGCTCGAGCCAGTCGACCAGGGGAGCCAGTCCGTTCGGCTCCAGGCGGTAGTAGACGAAACGCCCCTCGCGGCGGGCACTGACCAGGCCGGCGGCTCTGAGCGACGCGAGGTGCTGCGATACCGCCGGCTGTGAAATGCGGAACCTCGCCGTCAGTTCCTTCACCGCGGCCTCGCCCTCCGCCAGCGCTTCGAAGATCGCCCGTCGGGTCGGGTCCGCCAGCGCCTGGAAGATGCCGTCCTGCAACTCGGCCGTGCTCCGCATGTGCAACAGATAAGCGATGGCTTATGTGATGTCAACGGGGGAGCTGGACCGGGCCAGGACCCTGGAGGTCGAGGGCACCGGCATGTGCGCCCGTGCCTGGCCAGTCGACCCGTCCAACCGAGGGGCGGACACACCTGTACGCCCCTACCATGGCGGACATACCGCGGCGCGTGGATCGGGATTGCCGGGAACCCTCGTACCACTGGCTGACCATGGAAGTGACAAGGGCCTCCCGGTGCACTTCTTCGGCGTCAGTGGAGTCGATCGCTATGTCGCTCGATGAGCCCGGGGGTCCCTGGAGGTCGTTTCCGTTAGACCACGTCACCGTTTCTTCGGCCCATGGTCCGCCGGCATAGTAGAGTTCGTACCGGCACAGGTTCGTGCAGGTGCACGAGATACAGCCGAAGTGTGGCGCTGTCGATCTGCACGTCGGCGGGGATCGCAGCCAGATCGAAGCGGATCAGACCGGCGATGCGCACCGCCCCATTGGGATCTTCCGCAATGAAGTGGACATCGTTGCCGAAATTTTGTAACAAGCTGAAGGGGTGCTGCGCGATTCGGGTGTCCGCGCCGCGGGTGTTTTGGTTCAGCGACAGAGAATACGGTACGCCCCTCTGTGGCTGGTCCGCTGCGACCAGCACGGCGAACTCGAAATGGGTGTGGCCGTTCAGATCGAAAACCCGGGGCTGGTGGGTGCCGATGCGCGGCAGCGGACCGGCTGCGGCCAGGTCACCGCGACTCGCCATGCCTGGCGCCCGGATGGTGTGCCCTCGGTTCAGCCGGGAATCATGGCGAAGCACGCCCCCACCGGGTCCCGGACGACAGCGTACCGGAACACTGCGTCGGATTCCGTGACCGCTCTGATGACCGCGCCCCCCCTCCTCCTGGACGCGACGGAGGCTCTCATCGGAGTCGCCGACGGGCAGGTAGATGAGCCAGACCGGCGGGAGGCCGAGGTTGGCTCCGCGCGCGTGGCAGACGCCGGCCGCGGGTTGCCCGTCGCTGCCGGCCATGCCGTAGTCGTGGTACTTCTCGCCCGCGTCTTCCATCTCGATGTCGAGCACGGACCAGCCCACGACGTCGACGTAGAAATCGCGGGTTCTGTCGGCGTCGGGGATGGTCAGGTCGGCCCAGGCGATCCGGCCGATGCGGGATGTGCCCGGTTCGACGGGCGGAATCGCGTCCGGGGAGACGACGGGGATGATGCCGAACGCCGCGCCGTTGGGATCGAGGAGCGCGGCCCAGTCGCCACCGGACTGCACGAGCACGCGCCCGCCCAGCTCGCCGGCGCGTCGGCGCTCCTCGGCCTCCTCCTGCCGACGGCAACCGGATTCGTGTTCCGCACGGTGGTCCCATCCGGGGACGGCAGCCAACTGGCACTCGTCTTCATGGGACTCCTCGCCGCCGGTTTCGGCGCCGCGGCGTTCGACCTGACGCGCGCTTTCGTGATCCTCCGGATGAACGGCAAGACAGCCATCACCATGGAAGCCGCGTTGTTCGACCGGATGCTCAAGCTACCGACCACGTTCTTCCGCCGGTACACGATCGGTGACCTCGTATCGCGGATGAACGGCATCGGCATGATCCGCACACTGCTCAGCGGCACCGCCGTCGCCGCGATCCTGGGCCTGATGACCGGGGCGTTCAACTTCATCCTCATGTTCTGGTACGACTGGAAGCTGGCCCTCGTGGCCACGGGTTTCGCGCTCCTGTCGGCGGCGTTCCTGGCGGCGTGTACCTGGGCGTCGATCCGTCACCAGAAGGCCATCCAGGAGCTGACGGGCCGGATCTCCGGGCTGGTCGTGCAGATGCTGTCCGGGATCGCCAAGCTCCGCATTGCAGGTGCGGAAGACCGTGCGCTCGCGACGTGGAGCAGCGTCTACGCGCAGAACGTCCGTGCCCGCGACAGGGCCGCACGGGTTCAGGCATTCGTGGCCGTGTTCAACGATGCCCTCCCCCTCATGAACTCGCTCGTCATATTCGGCGGCGTCGGCCTGATCGCGTCCAGGGGGTGGGGGCGCATCGACACCGCGGCGTTCATGGCGTTCAACACGGCCATGGGGATCTTCCTCACGAACGCGATTGCGACGGCCAACACTGTGGTCAACACGGCTCAGGTCGTCCCACTCTTCCAGAGGGCGAAACCTATCCTGGTGACGGAGCCGGAGGTCCCTCAGGGGAAGCCGAACCCGGGCGAGCTGTCGGGCGAGATCGAAGGGAAGCACCTCTCCTTCCGCTACCACGCGGACGGACCGCTGATTCTGGACGACGTCTCCTTTTCCGCCGCCAGCGGCGAGTTCATCGCCCTGGTGGGTCCGTCGGGGTCGGGGAAGTCGACGACGCTCCGGCTGCTGCTCGGCTTCGAGACAGCCGAGACGGGGGCGATCTACTTCGATGGCAAGGACCTGGCCGATATCGACGTGAGCGCGGTGCGCCGCCAGATGGGCGTGGTGCTCCAGACCAGTCGCGTCATGTCCGGGAGCATTTTCAAGAACATCGTCGGCTCCTCGCCGCTCACGGAGGCCGACGCCTGGGAGGCCGCCGAGATGGCGGGGCTGGCCGACGATATCCGCACCATGCCCATGCAGATGCACACGGTGGTGAGCGAGGGCGGCTCCACGCTCTCCGGCGGCCAGCGCCAGCGGCTGCTCGTCGCCCGGGCGCTGGTGCGGAAGCCCCGCATCATCCTGTTCGACGAAGCGACCAGCGCGCTCGACAACCAGACGCAGCAGATCGTGAGCGACTCGCTGGACCGCATCCACGCCACCCGCTTCGTCATCGCGCACCGGTTGAGCACGATCCGCAACGCGGACCGCATCTACGTGATGGAACGGGGACGGATCCTCGAATCCGGCAGCTACGACGAACTCATGGCGACGCAAGGCATGTTCGCGCGCCTTGCCCGTCGCCAGCTCGCGTGAGCGCATCGCCGCCAGCCCCGCGTAGGGAAGAGCGGGAGATCGTGCTTCGCGATCGCGGTGCGGCCGAGGCCGACCTGCCGGCGCTGGTCGAGTATACGGCGAGTCCGTACGCAGTAGCCGCCCGGGCGCCGCTCCGCCTTCCACTCCCGGATGAGCCGCACGTGGCGGTCTGGCGCGAATACGCGGCTGCCGCTGCCGTCGAAGGAACCGAAGCCGTGCTCCGGCGAGTCTTCGTACAGCTCCGATTCCCGATCGGCGACGGGGTCGCGGAGTCCGGGGCGTACCTCGCCGCGACCCGGCGGGGCGAGCTCGGCGACGACACTTCTGCGGTACCCGGGTGCGAGCTCGTCGCGCCACACGCGATCCGCATCGCGATCCACGAGTCTCCCGCCGGCGGGGTCCCCCTGCTCATCATCCCGGAACGCGCCGATTTCGTGACGCTCGTGCGTGCGCTCACCGCGCGCAACGCGCCCGAGGCCGTTCCGGATTCAATGGGTGCGCTGACAATAGGCGGGTACAACAACTGGGACCGGATCCGGCGCTACAGGACCGCGTGGGAAGCCGCCGGCGGCACGGGCGAATGGAGTGACGCGTTCCGGCGACCGATCCCCAGGAAGGAGTTGTATCAGGACAGGTTCATCCTGGTCTCGACCGGGCCCTACAGCGGGGTGCCCGCGGCGACGCTCGGCCTCGACGCCGACGAGTGGGCGGCGCTCTCCACCACGCTGCGCGCCGAGCACGAAGCGACCCACTATTTCACCCGCAGGGTCTTCGGCGCCATGCGCTCGAACCTGCTCGACGAGGTCGTCGCCGATACCATGGGGGTCATCGCCGCGTCCGGCCGGTTCCGGAAGGACTGGCTCCTCCACTTCATGGGACTTGCCGGCTACCCGTCCTACCGCGCCGGCGCGCGCCTGGAAAACTACCTCGGGGATCCACCGCTCTCCGATTCGGCGAGCGCGATCATCCGCAGCCTGGTTCACGCGACGATCACCAATCTGGACCGCCTCGTTTCCCGCCTGGGCGATCAGGCGTGGGATCTCACCGGGCGGGCCAAACTCCTCATCACGCTCTGCCGCTTCGATCTCGTCGCGCTCGCCGGGGCTGACGCGCCCGACCGGTTGTTGGCGGAGTACACGTCACTGGATCGAGCGACGTCGTAATTCCGCCGAGGGACCGGCGGGCCATCCGGGTTGCGCAGCGCCGCGCGCCATGCCTGCCACCTGAAACCCGCGTCGCGACGCGGGCGTCAGCCGGCGGTCACGTCGCGTCAGCCCGTCGATACACCTGGAAGTTTCGAATGAGCTGATCCCCGGCGCGTGCCTCCTGGACCACGGCGAGGAGCTTGCCGTCACTCGACGCGACCCGCCGGGCGTACGCGATCGTCTCGCCGTTGCGGAGCGCCGCGCTATCGAGCGTCCGCTCGTCCACCCGCGTGAGCGTGAAAGCGTCCGGACCGCCCGGTGGCCCCTCCAGCGACTGCGGCGTTCCATCGGCCGGACCGCCGAAGCTGGTGTTCAGCCACGCGGCATCCTTGCCGGGGAGCCAGTCGACGCGAAGGCGCAGCTCGCCGTCGCCGTCTCGTTCGATCGAGTACTTGCCGGCGGCCGGCGGATCGCCTGCCTGATAGAGGGAAAGCTCCGGGATCAGGAGCCAGTTGCCGAGATAGAGGTCAGTCATTGGGAGTTCGTTGTTGGTAGTGTTCGCGCGCGCACGGCGCTCTGGCGGTTGCCGGTCCTGCACCAGTGCCGCGCGCATCGCGGGCGACGATCACGTCGTAGGCGTTCACGCGGTCAGTCGTCGTAACCACGACCTCTCCGCATGATTCCGCGCCGGCGAGGCCGTGGTAGCGGGACCCCTTTCGCGCCGGGGGATGTACACGGGCGACACCGGTGGATTTGCGAGAATCAGGGCGTCGCCGGTCGCAACGTCCGCCGATTGACGCAACGGCATCTCGCTCCGCCCGTCCCGCTGCCCGCGCTATCGTAAGGCGAACAGGCGGCGACCGCCAGCCGTGCCTCCGGACTGTGGAAGGAGATGGTGGACGACGGAGCCGTTGTCTCAGGGCGCTCTCCGCCGCGCTTCGTCGCCTCGCGGACGACGGCTGCGCCGTTGTCGTTTCCGGCCACGAAGTGGGCGAACTGGTCGACGCGTGCGATTCAGTGACCTGGGTTACGGACGGCACTTCGTACGAGCTCGGGCCCGCGGCGAGCGCGGTGTCTCACAAGCGATTTCGGCGGGAATATCTGACGGGGAGGTGGACGTGAGGCGTAACCCGGCGAGGCCGGGAAGGGTTCGGACGGCTATGAGCCGGCATGTGTCGGGCCCAGCGCCGTGCACGTTTCGCGGCAGAGAATCACTCTGATCATCAGCGCCAGTTTTCGCCGGGCAACGCCGACACTTCTTCCAGTGCCCGTGTGATGGAAAACATCGAGGCGTCGAATACGCGGTCACGGACGATGCGCCGACGGTAGAGCGTACCTTCCCGCACCGCCCCCACCTCATCCGCGACACGACGGCCGGGATGATTGCCGATCGCCACCACGATTTCGAGCCGGATTTGATCCGCGTTCCGGAAGGCCCAGTCACCGAGTGCCTGCACCCGCCGCCGTGGCCACCGCGGCACGTGTGGCCGACGTCCGGACCCGATAGCCCAGATTGGCACGGCGGTCGACCCGGCCGATCTGGTTCAGGCCACAGCCGCTGAAGCCGCCGAGATACCTGCCGTCAGGCGCTGCGATGACGAAGTCGTAGGCGGCGCCTGAGGCAAAGTTCGCTAAGACCCAGCCGCCGCCACCCCCGCCGGCCACCACGAAAGTCGAGCCGAGAATGACGGGGCCCATGACACCTGCCCCGCACCGCCGGGCGGCAATTCGATGATTTCATTGCGGTGGCCGCTTTGGGGGCGGAGTCACCCCGGCGGCCGGAGCGGCTACCGGGGTGACGTCATCCCGCTCGTGCGTTCGATTCGTCCGCGGACGACGTAGTCGACGCCGTGCTCGTCCGCGGTGACGCCCCACACCGTGTCGCCGCGAAACACCGGCAGCGCACGGAATGTCGTGAATGCGATGTCGGACTCCATCCGGCCGAGATACCGCCCTTCGGGGTCGAACACATCGAAGGCGGTTCCCTTCGTGCCTTCGCCGCCGACCCGTTGCACCAGGAGATTCCCTTGGGAATCGAAGTGGAGGCGCTCGAAGACGGGCTTCACGGCGGGAATGTCGGGCTGCGGTCCGGACTCACCCTCCAGCGAACGCATGCCATCCAGCGCGTCACGGATCCGGGCGGTTTCCGCGTGGCTCAACGGCAGCGGCGAATGTTTCCTTTCGACGATCCGAACCGTGTCTCCCGCGAGCGACCGCTGGACCAGCCGGTATTCTCCCGTGTTGCCAAACCAGATGTAGCCGCGGGGATCGAACCGCCAATCGAGCCGGGGCGTTACGGCGTGTAGTACCGCGGGGCCGGCCGCCGGCGCCGGCCCGGTGAATGGAGGAATCGAATCGCGGATCACACCGGCGGAATCGACGCGAAAGTAGCGGACCCTGCTTTCCACGCCCGGACTCGTGGAGGCTCCCAGGTCATACAGGAACCCGTCGGAACCGAATCCACCCAGCCAGGGATGGACGTCGCCATAGACTCGCCGGTCGTGGGTCGCGACGAGCGCGCCCGTCGAATCGTATACCGTGTACCGGGCATTGCCCGCGTCGATGACCCAGAGATTCCCCTGTTCGTCCCACTCCAACCCGAAGGCATCGTGGAACTCGCCCGGGCCGCTTCCGCGACGCCCGATCGAACGGACGAACCGACCGTCCGGCTGGAAAACGCGGATCTCCTGAGTCTGCCAGTTGACCACGTGGATGAGCCCGGTTGGCGATACGCCGATCGTGGAGATCTCGCCGAAGACATCGGCGCCATTCCCTTCGGCCGCGCCGATCCGCAGCTCCTCGACGATCCGCCACCCTTCGCCGGCGCCCAGCAGGCCCGTGCCGGCATTGTTCACCCGGATGGCGCCGCTCGGCAGTGTGTCGATCGTACCCTGCCACATGCCGAGCTCCTGGGGACGCTCGCCGCAGCCGGCGAGAACCATCAGAAACAGCAGGTTGCGAGTGACGACCCTCATCTGACCACACCCTGGAATTTTCGATTTTTCTCCTTGCAGAAGCCACACGATGGAGTTGCGGTCATGCGTCGATGGCGCCACGGGCGCATGACCGGCTCCGCTCAAAAGGGCGGCCGGGCGGGATCCCGCAAATCGAATGAAGCCAGGACCCGGTCATTTTCATTCGGTCCGCGGGCGTGGAACGGCCAGGCGGATCAGCGCCCGATCCCGGGTGTCATCTCGGCCGCGACGATCCCGACCACGCCCGGTTCAGCCCGCGTCGAATACGACGATCTCGCCCGGATCGTTCCACGCCGCCACGTGTGCACGTTTTCCAATTGCGGCCTTTCAGTACGACCGGGGAGTATTCTTCCGCACCAGGGGCGCGGTCAGGACAATGCGTAGACGAGAATCCCCTCGGGTGTGAGGATGAAGAGCTCATTCTCCCAGACGAGTACGTCGAGCGGGATCTCCGGGATCTCACCCGCGGCGGATCCTGCCGAGAGCATGGTCCAGCGGCCGGAGTTGTCCACGATTGCCGCCAGAGGGCCGGGTGAGGGGATGAACCACACAACGACGCCGCCCGGCGCGGGACCGGCAGCGACGATCGGGGTCGGCGCGCGCTCGCCCGCGTGATCGCGCACCTCCTCCACGGCCGCGAAGACCGTCGCAGAGAACGTCGCAGTCACCGCCGATCGGCCGGAGAGATCCCGGACCGCGGCCTCGGACTCGTCGGCCCTGCGGAGGAAGAGAGCCGACGCGCACTGTGCTGAAATCGAGGAGGTGACCGCCTGCGTCGAAGAGCGCATGCGGGCCCGCGGGAGCGCAGCCTCGATCAGGTGGAAGTTCGCTTCGCGTACGGAGCGTCCTTCAGCTCGACCCACGTTGCGGCGCTGGTGGCGAGGAGCTTCCCGGAGTCCGCGTAGATGGCGGTGCCGCCGAACAGCTTTCGACCCTCGCGCCCGGAGGACCAACCGACTGTGACGCAGCGGCTACCCTCGGCCGGCCGTTCGTGGAGACGGGCGGTGAGCTGACCCAGGAGCGAGTAGCGGACGTCGGTTTCGAATTCGAGGATCCCGAACCACGAAGGGCAGTCCAGCGCCGCCCAGACGATCTCCGGCTGAACCAGACCGGCCGCGTCGCACACCGACGGCCCGGGCGTCCATGGCGCCGCAACGATCCGGCGCTGGTAAAGCGGGCCCGGAAAGATGCGCAGTCCGTCTCCTTCCGCACGGTCGGGTCCGCATACGAAGCATGTCGAGAACGGGTGACCCTGGAACCAGGGGAAGCCGCGAGAAGCTGCGACTGCTTCGTCGAAGCTTACCGGAGGAGGCACCTCCCACACGGCATCGGTTCGCTCGCCCCTGCCGATGAGACTGTCGCCGAGAAGGAGCTCGGCCGCATCCCCGTCCGATCGGCGAAGGGTCATGGGCGTGTCGAGCGGCGGCGGCGCGTTCAGCCGGACGCGCGCCGGACCGTGCAGCCTGCAGCCGATGACTCCACAGGTGTAACCGCCGTTGGCCGAGTCGGGCGGTCCGCGAAAACGGCCGGCGATCACGACTTCGGTGGACCCGGAACGGTTTTCGTTGGACATGTCGTGATCTCCACCTCGGATTGTCGCTCGCCCCCGCGCCTGCGGAATCGAACTGTAGCGCAGCCCCGCCAATCCGGGGCACGCGGTCCGGTCGTCCAAGGTTCCGGTCAACCGGCCACCGGGGCCAGGTGCCTTCGATGCTCGCAGTGATCAGGCAACGTAAAGGCCCGCCGACTCCGGGAGCAACGATGCAGGGCCGGTGGCGACGTACCCCGTTATCGCGGCGCTGGAGGGGGGAAATCCCGTGCCGACAGCTGCTCCGGAGCCCGTTTTCCGCGACATGCAGTCACATCTGTCGTCCTCCGGGAGACGTGTGCGTCACATTGGTGCAGCTCCGTTCCTGGAGGCTGTGCGACCTGAGACCGCACCTGAGGGCTCTTCCATGCGTATTGCAGTGTTGGCCGCCGCGATCGGCGCCATTGTGACGATCTCACCGCTCCGCGCCCAGGATCTACGGATCGGAATCAACGCGGGGACGAGCTCCTTCGCCTTCCGCGTCGACCAGCCGGGTGCGGAAGAATCCAGCCTCACTCGCCTGGCGATCGGGGTTCACGCCGGGTATCGCCTGACCCGGGCGCTCGAGCTGGAGACCGGCCTCTCCTGGATCAGAAAAGCTTCGGACGGCACCATGCAGGGATTCGAGGAGCCGTTCAGGACCAACGTCCAGATGGATTACCTGCAGATCCCCGCACTGGTCAGGCTGACGGTGCCGCTCGGCGCAGTCGTGCGGCCCGTCGTCGTCGCCGGCCCCGCGCTTTCGATAGAGGTCCGCTGTCAGGATCGGCGCGATGTAACCGAATTGCCGACCAGCCACATCAACTGCGATGCGACAGACCGCAACCGCTCCGACTGGAGCGGCCTGGTCGGCGGCGGATTCGCGTTCGGCGCCGGCGCCACCGAGATCGCCCTCGAGG
>Ga0180220_1000954_pt1 | contig 24979 bp, 18 predicted proteins | sample eDN5th37CBELigBY_FD_151335 | JGI IMG/M metagenome (GOLD analysis project Ga0180220, IMG submission 151335) | Enriched backyard soil microbial communities from Emeryville, California, USA - eDNA 5th pass 37_C BE-Lig BY (version 2) (version 2) | ecosystem: Environmental > Terrestrial > Soil >...
CGGCATGTTCTCGAATTCCTCACGCAGTCCGTGGAAGCAGCGATTCGCGGAGTGCCCGGGCCCTCTCTTCTCCCGACGACTACGCCGGTAGCCGCGGCAGCCTAAATGGAGACGCGTGAACAGTTACGTTAAAGGCGTTGCGTTCATTCGCATTGTTCCTTCTCCGATCGTTCATTGCAGAAAAAGAGATGTCGCCACTTTCAGGGATAGAATCTCCTAACTCGAGGGCGGCTCAACCGACATCATCACACAGGCTTGGGTCCCTCTTTCGGTACAGACGCATGAGGAGGTGAATTTCCTGCAAATATTTTTTGAAATTTTTTTAAGCAGTAAAATTGCGCCATTACAGCTTTTCAGCGGAATGCGTCTCGACACGAGCCACGAAAACGCTTGGGGCCGTCGTGGGACGTCAGGGGTGACCACTCGGCCCAAACCCGCCGAGAGAGCGACCGGACTCGTCGAACAGCGCGGCCTGAAGCGTGGCTTCCTCGCCAACCTCTAGCCGGACTTCGCTGGGATCGACCTGAAGTCGCGGAGGAGGGGCTTCGCCGTCGCACTCTGCGCACGAGCCCGGAAGGAGGAGGACGAGCTACACGGCAGCGATTGAATGCAACCTGGCGAATGGACCTGGTGCACGTCCCATTCGATCCTCCCGAGGTGTTTGCCCTGCGCTCCGGTTCGCCGGAGCGCAGCAGCTTTCCTACGGTACGCGATCGCAACGTTTCGGAAAGCCCGCGAGCCTGGCTCACGGCGGCCTGAGCGTTGGACACACAAGGCAAACAAGCCTACGACGGTGCGTGAGGATCGTCGACCTGGCAGGCTACCGCTGCCTCAGCAGCCGCGGGCCGGCCGCAGCCTGGCGCTACGCCTTCTTCGTCTTCATCAGCAGGTTGCGGGCCGCGGTGCGGACCGCCTGGGGCACGTTGCGGTTGTCCTTGAGATCCTTGAGCTCGTTGAGCCGAACGTGGGGAAGGAAGCGCAGCGCGGTGGGGAGCGGCGTCTTCGGGTTGCGCACCAGGTTCAGCTTCACCTGGTAGATCTTGATCCAGTCGCGGTTCGTGTAGATCACCCGCAGCACGTCCTCGTGGACCGTGCGCGAGTTGGTCAGCATCAGGATCTCGCCCTCGGTGATCCGGGGGCTGCTCGCCGCCGCCACGCAGACCAGCTTGTTGGTGTCGCGCAGGAGGATCCCCCGCGCCTCCTTGTTCCCCAGCGTCGCCAGCTTGATCTTCTGCGCCACGCTCATGTTCGTGATGCGCTGGGTGAGAGTCTCCCGCCGCTTCTCCTCGATGGGGGGAGCGCCGTCCTCGAGGTCGCTGGCCAGCTCCGCCGCGAACTCCGCGAGCACCTCGTCGGCGGTGTCGCCGGGATCCAGCGGCGGGACGTCGCCGTGGATGCGCCGGTGCGACTCCACCAGGGCCGGCACGTCGCCCAGGTAGATGCCCGAGCGGATGGCGAAGTCGGCGACGTTGTCGCGGATCGCGGGCGAGATCCGGCTCTCCACCAGGAGGGCCCGCAGGATCCCCTCGTCCCGCAACAGGCGGAGCTGGTTCTGCGAGATGAGCTCGGCGATCCTGGGCGAGGCCCGCCGCGCCACGTTGGCGATCGCCTCGTCCGGCGTGGCCTGGTTGAGGACGATCAGCTCCGCGAGCTTGTCGTTCTCCGCGACGCGATCGGCCCACCATGAGAGCACGACCGGCGGCACGGTGTCGTCGCGCAGCCCGGTGAGCGAGAGACGATCGGGGAGCGCGTCGGCACTGGCGAGGGCCTGGGCGCGGATGCCCTCGTCGGGATCGAACGAGAGCAGGTAGAGCATGCAGACGGCGTCGTGGGGCGAGGTGGGGACGAGCATCTTCGCCCCCATGTTGCGGATCGGCAGCGGCGCCGCGGGGTCGACGTGCTTGCGGATGACCGGCGCCAGCACCTCCGCGGTGATATGGGGTCCCTCCGCCCCGACGGCCTCGACGATCACGCGCCCTGCCCTCCCCTGCGCGAAAACCAGCGGTGCCGGATCTTGCCCAGGATCTTGTTGATCGGGTTGGACCGACGGAGGAAGGGGATCACCGGCCGCCGCCGGATCCCCAGGGAGTCGATGGTGGAGAGGAGCCGCTGGTTCCCGGGATCGATGGCGAGGCCTCGCCGCAGCTCCCGGATCGCCCGTTCCTTGCGGAAGGTGGCCAGGTACACCAGGGCGAGGCGCCACAGCGCGTCCGGATCCTCTCCGCCCCGGCGGATCGCCTCGTCGCAGAACGCCACCCCCTTGAGCTCGTCCCTCGCCACGAAGGTGAGGGTGAGGCCGAGGCGGGAGAGCACCCGCGGATCGCTCCCGCCCAGGCGCTGCGCCTCCCTGTACGCCGCGTGGGCCGCGATCCGATCCCCTCGGTCGTAGGCGGCGTCCCCTTCGGCGAGGTACTCCTCGAGCGTTCGCTCCGCCTCGGGAGCGGTCGGATTCGGGTATGGGACGGCATCCGGCACGGCCGCACTATGCAGCAGGCCCGCCCCGCCAGCAAGTCAGCGGTTGCGGTCGAAGATGATCCGGAGGCCCTGGAGCGTGAGCTTCTCGTCGACCTCGGAGATGGCCTCGGAGACCGCCGCGACCAGAGGGGCGAGTCCGCCGGTGGCCACCACCTTCGGGGTGGGCCCCTCCAGCTCGCGGGCGAGGCGACCGCAGAGACCGTCCACCATGGAGGCGTATCCGAAGAGGATCCCCGACTGCATCGAGGCGACCGTGTTCTTGCCGATGGCCCGGGACGGCCGGTCTAGATCCACCCGCGGCAGCCGGGAGGCGTTGCGGCTGAGCGCCTCCACCGAGATGCGGATCCCGGGGGTGATCGCGCCGCCCAGGTACTCGCCGTTGCGGGTCACCACGTCGAAGGTGATGGCGGTGCCGAAGTCGACGACGATGAGCGGCCCCGGCCAGCGCTCGTAGGCGGCCACGGCGTTGACGATCCGATCGGCCCCCACCTCCCGGGGGTCGTCGTAGAGGATCGGCATCCCCGTCTTCACCCCGGGCCCGACGAAGAGCGGCCTGGTGCCGAAGTACCGGGTGCTGGTCCGCTCCAGGGTGTGCTGGAGCGGCGGCACCACCGACGACACCACCACCGATCGGATCCGCTCCGGCTCCACCCCCCGCTCCCGCAGCGCCAGCAGGCAGAGGAGGCCCCACTCGTCGGAGGTGCGGTGGGGGTGGGTCTCGAGGCGGAACTGCTCGACGAGGTTCCGCCCGTCGAACGCGCCCACGACGGTGTTGGTGTTGCCGACGTCTATGGCCAGGAGCATGGCGTCCTCGATCACTCCGAGAGGCGCAGGGACACGACGTCCCCGCTCACGAATCGATGCACGGCGCCGCCTTCGTCCCGGACGAGGAGCGCGCCCCCCTCGTCGATCTCCTCCGCGACCCCCTCGAGGACCTCGTCGGCCTCGGAGAGGCGCACCGGATGGCCCAGGATCGACGAGAGCTCGCGGTAGCGGGCGCGGACGGGCTCGAAGCCCTCCGCCTCGAACCGGTCGAGCCAGGCCTCCAACCTGCCGAGGAGGGCGGCGGCGATCGCCGCGCGGCTGACGGTGTACCCCAGCTCCAGCCGCATGCTGGTGGCGAGATCCCGCACACCCTCTGGAAAATCCTCCAGGGTGGCGTTCACGTCGATCCCGATCCCGGCGACGATGAAGTGGATCCGGCCCGCGTCGGCGGCGAGATCGAGGAGGATCCCGGCGATCTTCCGATCTCCGACCACCAGGTCGTTGGGCCACTTGATGCCTGCGTCCACGGAGAACTCGCGCAGCGCCTCCGCCGTGGCGACCGCGACCACGAACGCCAACTCGGGCGCGCGCTGGGGCGGGAGGTCGGGCCGGAGGATCACCGAGAGGTAGAGGTTCACCCGGGCCGGGCTCGCCCACGACCGGCCCCGTCGGCCCCTGCCGGCGGTCTGCTTCTCCGCGGTGACCACCTCGCCGTGGGCCGCGCCGCCCTTGGCGAGGCGCATGGCCTCGTCGCTGGTGGAGGGGAGCTGCGCGTGGTGGTGGATGGCCCAGCCCAGCTCCCGGGTGGCGAGCCGGGCGGTGATCTCCGCCGGCTCCAGGCGATCCGGCGTGGAGACGAGGCGGTAGCCGGTGCGGGCCTGGGACTCGATCTCGTAGCCCCGGCGCCGCAGCACCTCGATCGCGTGGTAGACCTCCGCCGGGCGCAGATCCAGCTTTCCGCCCAGCACGTCGGCGGCGATGCCCTCCCCTTCGGCCTCCGTCAGGAAGCCGAGGACCAGGTCGGCGGCGCTCGCTCCTCGATCGTGCATGGGTGGCGGAGGAGTCTATCCCGATCGGGCGGGCAAGTCGCCGGGGGCTCGCCGGATCAGGCGAGGTTGAACGAGATGTCCACCGCCCGGGCCTGGTGGGTGATGGCCCCGGCGCTGACGAAGTCGGCGCCCGTCGCGGCGAGGCGGCCGAGGCGCTCCAAGGAGACGCCGCCGGAGACCTCGACGAGGGCCCTGCCCGCGACGGCGCGGACGGCCTCGGCGATCGCCTCGTCCGACATGTTGTCGAGGAGGATGACGTCGGCGCCCGCCGCCACCGCCGCCTTGGCCCCCTCCACGTCCACCACCTCCACCTCGATCTTGGTGAGCAGCGGCGCACGGCTGCGGGCCCGGGCGACCGCCTCCTCGATGGAGCCCACCGCCGCCAGGTGGTTGTCCTTGATGAGCACGCCGTCGTGCAAGGCGAAGCGGTGGTTGCGCGCGCCCCCCGCCCGCACCGCCTCCTTCTCCAGGGCGCGGAACCCCGGCAGGGTCTTGCGGGTGTCCAGGAGCTGGAGGCGGGTGCCGGCGAGCGCCTCCACCCAGGTGCGGGTGAGGGTCGCCACGCCCGAGAGGCGCTGGAGGAAGTTGAGGGCGGTGCGCTCGCCGGTGAGGAGCGCGCGGATCGGCCCCTCCACGGCGCCGAAGGCGATCCCCGGCTCGATCACCCGCCCCTCCTCCACGAAGAACGAGACCCGGCAGCGGGGATCCACCGCGAGGAAGGTCCGCGAGGCCGCCTCCGTGCCGGCGAGGACCATCCGCTCCTTGCAGAGGAATTCGCCGCGGCCCTCGGCGTCGGCGGGGATCAGCGCCTCGGAGGTGAGATCCCCGGGGCCGACGTCCTCGGCCAGGGCGAGATCGATGAGCCGGTCGAGCGAGTCCATCTTCCGTCCTCGTCGCGCCGCGGCGCTCGTACCGCCGCGGCCGCTTCGCCAGAGCCCTCGGGAGGAGGGCCCTCGTTCCCTCTGGAGCGAGCGCCCCTTCAGCCCCTGGAGATCCGGGCCAGGTTGTCGCGCACCTTCTCGAGCCGCGCCCCGGTCTCCCGGGCCAGGGCGCGATCCTTCTCGATCACCTCGGGCCGGGCCTTCGCCACGAAGCCCGGGTTGCCGAGGCGCTTCTCGATCCGCTCCAGGTCGGTGGCGAGCTTCTCCGCCTCCTTGCGGAGCTTGGCCAGGAGCTCCTCCCGATCCACGAGCCCGCCGATGGGCAGGCGCAGCTCCACGCCCCGGACCAGCACCGCGGGGCTGTCCTCGGGCCAGGCCTCCTCCCGGGGGATGAAGCGCCTCACCTTGGCGAGGCGCTGCAGCCACCCGGCGCGCTCCCGCAGCCACGCGCCGGTGGCCGGGTCGGCGGCGAAGTGGAGCTCCACCTCGGCGGACTCGGGCACCGACAGATCGACGCGCAGCGAGCGCACGGCCTGGACGATCTCGATGAGAGTGTCGAAGCGATCGGCCTCGGCGTCGGCCATCCGATCCGGATCCGGCGTCGGGTAGGCGGCGATCATGATCGAGTCGGGATCGCCGGGGAGCCGGGGGAGCTTCTGCCAGATCTCCTCGGTGACGAAGGGCATCATCGGGTGGAGCAGCCGCAGGGAGCCGTCCAGCACGTCGCGCAGCACCCGGGCGGACGCGGCCTTCTCCTCGGGGGAGCCCTCGTAGAGCCGGGGCTTCACCAGCTCGATGTACCAGTCGCAGAGCTCGTGCCAGATGAACTGGTAGACCCGCGACGCCGCCTCGTTGAAGCGGAACGACTCGAGGGCGGCGATCACGTCGGCCGAGGCGCGGTGGTAGCGGGTGAGGATCCAGCGATCGGCGTCGGAGATCCGCGACTCGTCGAGGGGCTGCAGGGTGTCGACCGCCGACATGTGCAGGAGCGAGAAGCGGGCTGCGTTCCAGATCTTGTTGGCGAACGCCTTGTAGCCGGCCACCCGATCCAGGGCGAGCTTGATGTCGCGTCCCTGGGCGGTCATGGCCGCCAGGGTGAAGCGCAGGGCGTCGGCCCCGTACCTGGCGGTGACGTCGAGGGGATCGATCACGTTCCCCTTCGTCTTGGACATCTTCTCGCCCTTCTCGTCTCGGACCATCGCGTGGAGGAAGACGGTCTCGAAGGGCACCTTCCCCATGAAGTGCAGGCCCATCATCATCATCCGGGCCACCCAGAAGAAGATGATGTCGAAGCCCGTCTCCATGACGGAGGTCGGATAGAAGGTCTCGAGGGCCTTGGTCTTCTCGGGCCACCCCAGGGTCGAGAACGGCCAAAGGGCCGAGGAGAACCAGGTGTCCAGCACGTCCTCGTCCTGGCGGAGCTCCTTCGACCCGCAGGTGGTACACGCGGACGGCGCCTCCCGGGCGACGACGACGTGGTCGTTCTCGCAGTACCAGGCGGGGATGCGATGGCCCCACCAGAGCTGGCGGCTGATGCACCAGTCGTGGATGTTGCGCATCCACGCCATGTAGGTGTTCGTCCAGGTCTCGGGGACGAACACCGTCTCGCCCCGCTCCACCGCCTCGATGGCGGGCTTGGCCAGCGGCTCGATCTTCACGTACCACTGCGGGGAGAGCCACGGCTCCAGCACCGTGCCGCAGCGCTGGCACCGGCCGAGCGGGAGAAGGTGCTCCTTCTCACCCCGGGCGAGCCCCGCCTCCGCGAGCTTCTCCTTCACCGCGGCCCGGGCCTCGAACCGGTCCATCCCCGCGAAGGGACCGCCGTTCTCGTTCAGCTTCGCGTCGGCGGTGAGGACGTTGATCGTCTCGAGGCCGTGGCGCTTGCCCACCTCGAAGTCGTTGAAGTCGTGCGCCGGCGTGATCTTCACGGCGCCAGTGCCGAAGGCCGGATCGACGAGGATGGCGTCGGCGACGATCGGGAGCTCGCGGTCGACGAAGGGATGCTTCACCTTCTTGCCGATCAGGGCCTTGTAGCGCTCGTCGTCGGGGTGCACCGCCACCGCCGTGTCGCCGAGCATGGTCTCGGGGCGGGTGGTGGCCACCACGATCTCGCCGCTGCCGTCGGCGAGGGGGTAGGCGAACTCGAAGAGCTCGCCCTTGGCGCCCTCCTCGTGCTCGACCTCGAGGTCGGAGAGCGCGGTGTGGTCGTTCGGGCACCAGTTGATGAGGCGGTTCGCCCGATAGATCAGCCCCTCCTCGTAGAGGCGGACGAAGACCTCGCGCACCGCCACGGAGAGCCCCTCGTCCATGGTGAAGCGCTCGCGCTCCCAGTCGAGGCTGGCGCCCAGCACCTGGAGCTGCCTGGTGATGCGATCGCCGTACTTCTCCTTCCACGCCCATATGCGAGCGAGGAACGCTTCGCGTCCGAGGTCGTGGCGGGAGAGCCCCTCCGTCTTCTTCAGCTCCCGCTCGACGATCATCTGGGTGGCGATGCCCGCGTGATCCACCCCGGGCAGCCACATGGCGTTGAATCCGCTCATCCGCTTCCAGCGGATGAGGATGTCCTGGATCGTGGTCCCCACCGCGTGGCCCATGTGGAGGGAGCCGGTGACGTTCGGCGGGGGGATCACGATGGAGAAAGGCGGCTTCTCCGACTCGTCGTCCGCGTGGAAGTGGCCGCGCTCGAGCCAGTAGCGGTACCACCGCTCCTCGACGTCGCCCGGCTCGTAGCCCTTGGGAAGCTCTGGGGTGGGTGCGCTCATGACCGGCGGAGAAATGCCAGCCTCGCGCCCATCAAGCAAGGGTCAATCAGGCGCCGCCGCCCCCCCGGCGCTCGCGGATCTGCCGCTCGACCTCGGAGCGGAGGATCTCCTCGGCGAGCTGGGGGACCACCTCCCAGGCGATCCGCTCGATGGCGTCCTTGGCGATGGCGGCGATCCGCTCCCGCACGATCGCCTCGGCGACCTGGGGGACCACCTCCCATCCGATCCGCTCGATGAGCTCCTTCGAGGCGCCAGCGAGGGCCGACTCCACGCCCGCGTCGCCCGCCGGCGTGGGGGCGGCGGCGGGCTCGGCCGCGCGGGGGGCGGGCGCGGGCGTCGCGAGGCCGGGCGAAGGAGCCGGCGCCGCGGGTGCGGGCGCGGGCGTCGCGAGGCCGGGCGAAGGAGCCGACGCCGCGGAGGCGGGCCCGGGCGTCACCGCGTGGGGCGAGACCCCGGCGGTGGGAGGATCGACCGGCGTCACCTCGATGGGCGTCACCTCCACCGGCGTCACCTCGAGCGGCTCGACCTCCCACGGATCGTCCTCGATGGCGATGTCCTCCTCGATCGGGATCGGGAGGCCGCCGTCGTCCGAGAGGATCGCCTCGTTGGCGGGCCCGGCGGAGAGATCGATCTCCGGGAGCTGGTCGGGCCACTCGTCCCTGGCCTCGCTCGACGCGGTCGAGGAGGCGGGTGCGTCGGCGCCGGGCACGGAGGTGGGGAGCGAGAAGTCCACGCCGCTCGACCCCCCGGCGGGTGCGGTGGGGGCAGCGGGCGGCTCGCGCACGGTCTTGGCCGGCTTCGGCCCCGGCGTGGCGAAGAAGAGGGGCGATCCGCCGAAGGGGCCGGGGGTCTTGGTTCCGACCGGCGCGATCGACGTTCGAGGCGTCGCGGCGGGGTTCGGATCGACCGGTTGGGACGAGAAGGGCCCGGGCGTCCGCCCGAAGGCGCCGTCCTCTCCCGGCCCGGGCGTGCCGGACGCGTGCGTCGGCTCCCCGGGGCGCGACGACGAGAAGGGAGAGAAGACGGACGCGGGAGCAGGCGTGGCGAAAACGGACGGGATCGCGCCACCGGCGGGCGCCGGGCCGGCGGGTGCGGGCGCCCCGGAGCTCCCGGGAGGCGGCGCGCCCGCAGGGGTCGCGGCCGCTGCCGGGGCGGGCCGCGCAGCCGCACCAGCGGGGGCCGAGGGCGCGGCGAGCGGCGGGACCCGCGGCGCCGCGAAGGGCGACGAGGCGGGCGGGGTCGGCGCCGGGTGCTCTGGCTCCCCGTCTCCAAAGGCGAACCGCGGCGCCGCCGGCTCGACGGGGCGCCGAGGCGCAGCGGCGACGGGGATCGGCGGCAGCGGCTGCACGCCGGGCGGCATCGGGATCGACGGCATGCGCGGCGGCGCCGCTGCAGGGGCCGGCGCCGCCGGGGCGATCGCCGCCGGGGACGCCCCCTGCCCCACGAGCCTGGTCACCGCCTCGACGATCGCCGCGCTCTCGAAGGGCTTGGCGATGTGGCCGTCCGCCCCGACCTGCGCCGCCCGCTCCTCGTCGAACTCCTCGAAGGTGCCCGCGAGGAGGAGGACGGGGATGTGCTTCGTGTGGGGATCGCGCTTGAGCGCCTCGCAGACCTCGTACCCGTTCAAACCGGGCATCACCACGTCGGCCACGACGACGTCCGGCGCGATCTCGCGGGCCTTCGCGACCGCGTCCTCGCCGTTGTCCGCGGTGACGACGGTGAAGTCCTCGTGGGCGAAGGTCATCGCGACCACCTTCTGCATGGTGATCGAGTCGTCCGCGAGCAGGAGGGTGCGGGGCATGGTTTGGGACCTCCCGACGAGCGTGTCCCGGCCGAAGGAATGGGGCGACGAGAAGGTGTTTCAGTCTCCACACCGGCGCCGGCTTGTCAACGTTTCGCGAGAGACGATTCGACGTCCCATCGCCCTGCGAGCGCGCGTTCGTTGCTATGATCGGTCGGTGCGAAAGAACCACGGCGAGCGGCTGGAGGGCCTGCTGGCGCGGAGCGCCGAGGCCATGCGCGACGACGACGTCGAGGCGGCGCTCGCCGCGGCGCAGGAGGCCGCCGGGATCGCCCCCCGCTCCACCACCGCGCAGTGCGCGCTGGCGGACGCCCTCATCGCCCTCGGGCGGGACGACGACGCCGCGAGGGCGTACGAGCGCGCGTTCGCCATCGACGGCGACGACCTCGATGCGATCTGGGGCATGGCCGAGCTCATCGTCGGCGGCAGCGACGATCCGGAGGCCCTCGAGGACGCACTCGCCCTCTGCCGCAAAGGGATCCGCATCGCCCGCAAGGAGGGGGACGAGGTCCCGGTCGGCGAGCTCTCCTTCCTGGAGGCGAAGGCCCTCGTCGCGCTCGGCGATCCCCGATCCGCCCTCCGCCGCCTCGACGAGGCGCGCGAGATCCTCGGGCCCGATCCGGAGGTGGCCCTCGAGCGCGGGATGGTCCTCTTCGAGCTGTGCAGGTTCGACGAGGCCGCCCAGGAGCTGGAGACGGTGCTCCGCAATCATCCGGACGAGGCCTGGGCCCATCACTACCTCGGCCTCATCCTCGAGCGCCGCGGAGACGAGGAGGCCGCGGAGGCCCGGTTCGCCAGGGCGCGGGCGCTCTCGCCCGAGGAGTTCCCCGAGCCCGTGCGGCTCGGCGAGGAGGAGTTCGATCGGGCGGTGGAGGCCGCGCTCGAGGAGCTTCCCGCGAAGGTGCGCGACTACCTGACCAACGTCGCCATCGCGGTGGAGCCCTTCCCGCCCCAGGCCGAGATCGAGGGGCCCGATCCGCTCTCGCCCACCATCCTCGGTGTCTTCCGCGGCGGCCCCGCGGCGGAACGCTCGGTCTTCGACCCCTGGACCCAGTTCCCTGCGTCGATCGTCCTCTACCAGCGCAACCTCGAGCGCTTCGCCCGGAGCCGCGAGGAGCTGATCGACGAGATCGGCATCACCCTCCTCCACGAGGTGGGCCACTTCCTGGGCTTCGACGAGGACGATCTGCGCGAGCGCGACCTCGACTGAAAGAGGCCCGTCGGGAGCGGCGCCGCTCCTCCCGCGGGGATCGGGGGGCGCCGGGGGCTTTGGCGACGCGCCCGCGCCCGGCGCCGCCCCTCGCGGATCAGCGGGAGCCGAAGGGCTTCGCCGGGATGCTCTGCAGATAGGCCCAGAGCGCCGCGACCTCGGTTTCGTCGAGGTGTGAGTAGGTCTTCCACGGCATGAAGGGATCGAGTTCCCTGCCGTCGGGACGCCGGCCCTCCCGCAGCGCGCGGGAGAACTCCGCCTCGGTCCAGCCACCGAGGCCGGTCTGCGGGTCCGGCGTCAGGTTCGCCGGCACCGGCAGGCTGGGCGGGGCGCCGGGGAAGGGGCCGCCGCCGAGCCCCGCCCCGTGGCAGCCCGTGCACTGGATCCGCGCGAGGTACGCGCCGAACGCCGCGGTGGGCGCGGGGTCCACGCTCGCGGGTCGGGGCGCGCCGTGGTCCATGTCGTTGGTGGTGAAGAGCGGGAACTGCCCCGTCACCCCCAGCACGTAGAGCAGCGGCTCGAACTCGTGGGGCTTCCGCTCCCGATCCACCACCGGCGCCCGCTGCAGGTAGGCGATGATCGCGCCGAGCTCCCGATCGTCGAGGAAGAAGAGCTCGTCCGCCGGCATCAGGATGGTGGGTGTGCCGTCTCGCTTCACCCCGTGTCGAACGGCGCGGACCCAGTCCTCGACCCGGTAGCCCTCCACCGCCGAGCCGCTCCCCGGGGTGATGTTCGGCGCCCAGATCCGGCCCAGCACCGGGTCCTCCACCGCGTACCTGCCGCCGAGATCGGGGCCGTGACACTCTGCGCACCCCCGGGCCTTCACCAGGCGCGCGCCCTCGGCGATCGACGCCTCGTCCGTCGGGATCGCGAGCGGGTCCACCGCCACGTCGTGCACCTGCGCCATCGCTCGCTTGAAGACGACGACGACCCCGCCGGACGCCAGCGCCACCACGATCGCCAGCCCTGCGACACCGATCCCGAGCCACTTGAGCAGCCTGCGCATCTCCAAGCCTCCCCATCGAGATAGTGGGCCGTCTCATGACACCAGGGGCGCTCGCGTCTCGCAGAATCCGCCGGCGGCCCCCGCTCCGATGTCCGACCGCGATCTTCTGCTATTCGCCGGCGGCGAGGACCGACTCCACCTCCGCCACGGCGTCGATCGGCGTCTCCACCTCGATGTCGAGGTGCTTGTAGGAGCCGACGCCGGTGCCGGCGGGGATGAGCCGGCCCATGATCACGTTCTCCTTCAGGCCGCGCAGGTAGTCGATCTTGCCGGAGATGGCGGCCTCGGTGAGGACCTTGGTGGTCTCCTGGAACGACGACGCGGAGATGAACGACTCGGTGGAGAGCGACGCCTTGGTGATGCCGAGGAGCAGCGGCTCGCCCTGGGCGGCGCGGCCACCCTCGGCCTCCACGCGCTCGTTCTCCTCCTCGAACGCGAACTTCTCCACCTGCTCGTCGATGAGGAAGTTGGTGTCGCCCACGTCGGTGATCCGCACCCGGCGCAGCATCTGCCGGACGATCACCTCGATGTGCTTGTCGTTGATCTTCACGCCCTGCAGCCGGTAGACCTCCTGGATCTCGTCCACGAGGAACGCGGCCAGCTCCTTGGTGCCGAGGACCTTGAGGATGTCGTGGGGGTTCGCGGCGCCGTCCATCAGCGCCTCGCCCGCCTTCACCCGATCTCCCTGGTGCACGCTGATGTGCTTGCCCTTCGAGATCAGGTACTCGCGCGCCAGCTCGGGCCGAAGCTTGCCGCCCTCCTCCGGGGTCACGATCACCTTGCGCTTGCCCTTGGTGTCCTTGCCGAAGGAGACGATGCCGTCGATCTCGGAGATGACCGCGAACTCCTTGGGCTTGCGGGCCTCGAAGAGCTCCGCCACCCGGGGCAGACCGCCGGTGATGTCCTTGGTCTTGGTGGTCTCGCGGGGCATGCGCGCGAGGACGTGGCCGGGGCCGATCACGTCCTCGTGGGCCACGTTGATGTTGGCCCCCACGGGGAGGAAGTACCGGGCCTCCTGATCGGTGCCGGGGAGCAGCATCACGTTGCCCTCGGCATCCTTGATGGTGATCCGCGGGCGGGTGTCCGCGTCCTTCGACTCGATCACCACCTTGCGGGAGAGGCCGGTGACCTCGTCGAGCTGCTCCGACATGGTGACGCCTTCGACGATGTCGTCGAAGTGCACGATGCCGCCGACCTCGGTGAGGATCGGCATGGCGTACGGATCCCACTCGGCGAGCAGCGTGCCCGCCGGGACCTGGTCGCCCTCCTTCACCAGGAGCTTGGCCCCGTAGACGATGGTGTAGCGCTCGCGCTCGCGGCCGGAGTCGTCCACGAGGATGAGCTCGCCGTTCCGGTTCATGGTCACCAGCGAATCGTCCTCGCGGGTCACCGTGTGGAGGTTGTGGAAGCGCACCGTGCCGGGGTTGCGGTTCTCGATGGTGGACTGCTCCGCCCGCCGGGAGGCCGCGCCGCCGATGTGGAAGGTGCGCATGGTGAGCTGGGTGCCCGGCTCGCCGATGGACTGGGCGGCGATGACGCCCACCGCCTCGCCCACGTTCACCTTGCGGCCACGGGCCAGGTCGCGGCCGTAGCACTCGCGGCAGATGCCGCGGCGGGCCTGGCAGGTGAGCACCGAGCGGATGCGGACGCGGTCGATGCCGGCCGCCTCGATCTTGCGGACGTTGGCCTCGTCGATCTCCTCGTTGGCCGCGACCAGAACCTCGTCGGTGAGGGGATCGCGCACATCCTCGAGGGCCACGCGACCGAGGATGCGCTCGCCCATGGGCTCGATGATCTCGCCGCCCTCGATCAGGGCCGAGGCGGTGATCCCGTCCATGGTGCCGCAGTCGATCTCGTTGATGATCGCGTCCTGCGCCACGTCCACCAGGCGGCGGGTCAGGTAGCCGGAGTTCGCGGTCTTCAGCGCCGTGTCCGCGAGGCCCTTGCGGGCGCCGTGGGTGGAGATGAAGTACTGCAGCACCGTGAGCCCCTCGCGGAAGTTCGCGGTGATCGGGGTCTCGATGATCTCGCCGGACGGCTTCGCCATCAGGCCGCGCATGCCGGCGAGCTGCCGGATCTGCTGCGCGGAGCCTCGGGCGCCCGAGTCGGCCATGATGTAGATCGGGTTGAAGGAGGCCTGCTCGCGGGTCTCCTTGCCCCGGGTGGCCGTCTCCTTGGAGATCTGCGACATCATCTCGGTGGCGACCTCCTCGGTCACCTGCGCCCAGATGTCGATCACCTTGTTGTACCGCTCGCCGTCGGTGATGAGGCCCTCGAGGTACTGCTCCTCGATCTCCTTCACCTCGCGCTGCGCCTCTTCGAGGAGCGTCGCCTTGGCGTTGGGGATGATCATGTCCTTGAGCGCCACCGAGATGCCGGCGCGGGTGGCGTTGTAGTACCCGACGGTGCGGAGGCGGTCGGCGAGGAGGACCGTCTCCTTCTCGCCCGAGAGCCGGTAGCAGAGGTCGATGAGGCCCCCGAGCTCCTTCTTTCCCAGCAGCTTGTTGTAGGCGGAGAAGGGGATCGAGCTCGGCATGATCTCGCCGAGGAGGACGCGGCCCACGGTGGTGTCCTCGAGCTTGCCGTCCACGCGGCACTTGATCCGCGCCTGCAGCTCCACCTCGCCGTGGTCGTAGGCGGCGCGCACCTCGGGGAGCCCCGAGAAGACCTTGCCCTCGCCCTTCGCGAACGCCCGCTCCCGGGTCATGTAGTAGACGCCGAGCACGATGTCCTGGGTGGGGACGATGATGGGCCTGCCGTTCGCCGGCGAGAGGATGTTGTTCGTGCTCATCATGAGCACGCGGGCCTCGAGCTGCGCCTCGATGGAGAGCGGCACGTGGACCGCCATCTGGTCGCCGTCGAAGTCGGCGTTGAACGCCGCGCACACCAGGGGGTGGAGGCGGATCGCCTTGCCCTCGGTGAGCACCGGCTCGAACGCCTGGATGCCGAGGCGGTGGAGCGTTGGGGCGCGGTTGAGGAGCACGGGGTGCTCGCGGATCACTTCGTCCAGGATGTCCCAGACCTCGGGGCGCTCCTTCTCCACCATCTTCTTCGCCGACTTGATGGTGGTGACGTAGCCCTTCTCCTCGAGCTTGTTGTAGATGAACGGCTTGAACAGCTCGAGGGCCATCACCTTGGGCAGGCCGCACTGGTGCAGGCGCAGCTCCGGGCCCACCACGATCACCGAGCGGCCGGAGTAGTCGACGCGCTTGCCGAGCAGGTTCTGGCGGAACCGGCCCTGCTTGCCCTTGAGCATGTCGGAGAGGGACTTCAGCGGGCGCTTGTTGGGCCCGGTGATCGTCTTGCCGCGGCGCCCGTTGTCGAAGAGCGCGTCCACCGCCTCCTGCAGCATCCGCTTCTCGTTGCGGATGATGATGTCGGGGGCGTTCAGCTCCTGGAGCCGCTTGAGGCGGTTGTTGCGGTTGATCACCCGGCGGTAGAGATCGTTGAGATCCGAGGTGGCGAACCGGCCGCCGTCGAGGGGCACGAGGGGGCGCAGATCCGGCGGGATCACCGGGATCACGTCCAGCATCATCCACTCGGGGCGGTTGCCGGAGTCCTTGAACGCCTCCATCACCTTGAGGCGCTTGGCCAGCTTCTTCCGCTTCGCGTCCGAGGTCGCCTCGCGCATCTCCTTGCGGAGCTGGTCGCAGAGCGGGACCACGTCGATCTGCTCGAGGAGCTTCTTGACCGCCTCGCCGCCCATGCCGGCCTCGAAGGCGTCCTCGCCCAGCTCCTCCTGGAGCTTGCGGTAGCGATCCTCGGAGAGGAGCTCGCACTTCTCGAGGTCCGTGTTCTTCGGATCAATCACGATGTAGGACTCGCAGTACAGCACCTTCTCGAGGTCCTTCAGCGTGATGTCGAGGATGTTCCCGATCCGGCTCGGCAGCGACTTGAGGAACCAGATGTGGGCCACCGGCGTCGCCAGCGTGATGTGGCCGAGGCGCTCGCGGCGGACCTTGGACTGGATCACCTCCACGCCGCACTTCTCGCAGACCACGCCGCGGTGCTTCATGCGCTTGTACTTGCCGCAGTTGCACTCGTAGTCCTTCACCGGCCCGAAGATCTTCGCGCAGAAGAGGCCGTCCCGCTCGGGCTTGAAGGTCCGGTAGTTGATCGTCTCCGGCTTCTTGACCTCGCCGTGGCTCCACTGCTCGATCTTGGCGCGCGAGGCGAGGGAGATGCGGATGGCGGAAAAGGAGAGCGGATCCTTCGGCTTCTCGAAGAAATTGAAGATGTCCTTCATGTCTCTTTCCTAGCGGGCGGCGCCGCCCTCTCGCGTCACGCCGCCCTCGAAACTCGGGTGCCCGGGTCTTCGAGGCGGCGCCCTCCACCCCGGAGGGCGCCGGCGGCCTGTCCTAGAACCCGATCGCCTTGCGGGGCTCCGTCGCCTTCTCCCCTTCCTCGGCCGTGGTGGGGGTGGCCTCGAGCAGCTCGACGTCGAGGCCCAGGCTCTGGAGCTCCTTGATGAGCACGTTGAACGACTCGGGCAGCCCCGACTCGAGGACGTTGTCGCCCTTGACGATGGCCTCGTACATCCGGGTGCGGCCCACCACGTCGTCCGACTTCACCGTCAGGAACTCCTGCAGCGAGTACGCGGCGCCGTAGGCCTCCATCGCCCACACCTCCATCTCCCCGAGCCGCTGGCCGCCGAACTGCGCCTTGCCGCCCAGCGGCTGCTGGGTGACGAGGGAGTACGGCCCGATGCTCCGGGCGTGGATCTTCTCGTCCACGAGGTGGTGGAGCTTGAGCATGTACATCACGCCGACGGTGACGTCCTGGTCGAACGGCTCGCCGGTGCGGCCGTCGAAGAGGATGCTCTGGCCGGACTTGTCGAGGCCCGCCGTCTCGAGCATGTCGAGGATCTCGGTCTCCACGCCGCCGTCGAAGACCGGGCTGCCCAGGTGGATGCCGGAGCGGAGCCGCTTGCCCAGCTTGACCACCTCCTCGTCGGGGAGCTCGTCGAGGAACGACGCGAACTCCTTGCCCGGGTAGGTCGCCTTGAGCTCCTTGCGGACGGCCGAGGCGCCGACCTTCTCGGCCATGTCGGCGATCTTCTCGCCCATGCCCCTGGCGGCCCAGCCCAGGTGCGTCTCCATGATCTGCCCGATGTTCATGCGGGAGGGCACGCCCAGCGGGTTGAGGACCACGTCGACGGGGGTGCCGTCGGCCAGGTAGGGCATGTCCTCCTCGGGGAGGATCCGGGAGACGACGCCCTTGTTGCCGTGGCGGCCGGCCATCTTGTCGCCGACGCTGATCTTGCGCTTGATGGCCACGTAGACCTTGACCATCTTGATCACGCCCGGCGGCAGCTCGTCGCCCTTCTTCAGGCGGGCGATCTTCTCGCCGAAGAGCAGCTTGATGACCTCGCGCTGCTCCTCGAACGAGGCGACCACCTTGCGCACCTGCTCCTCGGTGCCGTCGACGACGATCTCCACCCAGTACTTCTGCGGGACCTGGGCGAGGACGGCCTTGTCGAGCTTGACCCCCTTCTCGAGGAGGGTGTTGCCCTTGTCGTCCACCAGCTTGGCCGAGGTGGTCTTGCCGGTGAGCATCCGCTCGATCTTCTGGTAGGCCGAGTCGCGGAGGATCTTGATCTCGTCGTTCTGATCCTTGAGGAGCTTGGCCTCCTCGGCCGCCTCGATCTCCTTGGCGCGCTCGTCCTTGTCGACGCCCTTGCGGGAGAAGACCTTGGCGTTGATCACCGTGCCGACGACGCCGGGGGGGACCCGCAGCGAGCTGTCGCGGACGTCGCCCGCCTTCTCGCCGAAGATGGCCCGCAGGAGCTTCTCCTCGGGGGAGAGCTGCGTCTCGCCCTTGGGCGTGATCTTGCCCACGAGGATGTCGCCGGGCTGCACCTCCGCGCCGATGCGGATGATGCCGGCCTCGTCGAGATCCTTGAGGGCCTCCTCGCCCACGTTGGGGATGTCGCGGGTGATGTCTTCCTTGCCCAGCTTGGTGTCCCGGGCGATGCACTCGAACTCCTCGATGTGGATCGAGGTGAAGTAGTCCTCCTTGGAGATCCGCTCCGAGAGGAGGATCGAGTCCTCGAAGTTGTAGCCCTGCCACGGCATGAACGCGACGACCACGTTCTGGCCGAGGGCGAGCTCGCCGGTCTCGGTGGCGGGACCGTCGGCGAGCACGTCGCCCTTCCGCACCCGGTCGCCCTTGCGGACGATGGGCTTCTGGTTGATGCAGGTGTTCTGGTTCGAGCGCGTGTACTTGATGAGGTTGTAGATGTCGACCTCAGACCCGACGTCGGTGATCGACGCGGGGACGTCGGCCTTCACCACGATGCGGCCGGCGTCCACCGACTCGACCGTGCCGTCGCGGCGGGCGACGGCGCAGACGCCGGAGTCGCGGGCGACGGTGCCCTCCATGCCGGTGCCGACCAGCGGCGCGTGGGTGCGCAGGAGCGGCACCGCCTGGCGCTGCATGTTCGAGCCCATGAGGGCGCGGTTGGCGTCGTCGTTCTCGAGGAAGGGGATGAGCGACGCGGCCACCGACACGAGCTGGTTTGGCGACACGTCCATCAGCGTGACGTCCTCGGGGCGGGCGTTCACGAACTCGCCCCGGCCCTTGCGGCAGGACACCGCCTCCTCGGTGAACGAGCCGTCCGGCGCGAGCAGCGAGTTGGCCTGGGCGATGGTGTGCTTCTCCTCCTCGAGGGCGGAGTAGAAGTTCACCTCGGGCAGCGCCTCGCCGCCCTCGCAGCGGCGGTACGGCGTCTCGACGAAGCCGTACTCGTTCACGCGGGCGAAGGTGGAGAGCGAGGCGATGAGGCCGATGTTCGGGCCTTCCGGCGTCTCGATGGGGCAGATGCGGCCGTAGTGGGTCGGGTGGACGTCGCGGACCTCGAAGCCCGCGCGCTCGCGGGTCAGGCCGCCGGGCCCGAGGGCCGAGAGGCGCCGCTTGTGCGTCACCTCGGACAGCGGGTTCGTCTGGTCCATGAACTGCGAGAGCTGCGACGACCCGAAGAACTCCTTGATCACCGCCGTGACCGGCTTGGCGTTGATCAGGTCGTGGGGCATGAGCGTCTCGATCTCCTGGAGCGACATGCGCTCCTTGATCGCGCGCTCCATGCGCACCAGGCCGATCCGGTACTGGTTCTCGAGCAGCTCGCCCACCGCCCGGACGCGGCGGTTGCCCAGGTGGTCGATGTCGTCGATGTTGCCGTGGCCGTTCTTGAGGTCCACCAGCACCCGGACCGCCTCGAGGATGTCGCGCTTGGTGAGGATCGGCGTGTCGAGGGCCTCGCGCTCCTCCTCGGGGAGGCGGTCGTGGAGGCGGAAGTTCAGCTTCAGCCGCCCCACCCGCGACAGGTCGTACCGCTCCGGGTTGAAGAACAGGTTCTGGAAGAGGTTCGTCGCGGTCTCTGGGGTCGGGGGATCGCCCGGGCGCAGCCGCTTGTAGATCTCCATGATCGCCTCCTCGGGCGAGGAGACCTTGTCGAGCATCAGCGTGTTGCGCAGGTGCGGGCCGACGTTGAGGTTGTCGATGAAGAGGACCTTGAACTCCTTGATCCCCCGGGCGCGGAGCTCCTCCACCGCCTCGGCGGTTACCTCCTCGTTCACCTCGAGGAGCACCTCGCCGGTCGACTCGTCGACGACGTCGTGGGCGGCGACCTTGCTCCACAGCTCCTCGGCGTCGAGGGGGAGGCGATCGATCTTGGCCGCCTCGATCTTCTTGATCGCGCCGGAGGTGAACTTGCGGTTCTTCTTGACGATCACCTCGCCCGTCTTCGGGTTGACGATGTCGGCGGTGGCCCGCTGCCCCTTGAGCAGCTCGAGCTCCACCGACTTGAGGAACTCGTCCGGCTTGGCGCCGAGGTAGATCGTCTCGGTGTCGTAGAAGTAGTTGAGGATCTCCTCCGCCGTGCCCTTCCAATCGATGGGCTTGCGCTTCGCCGTGTCGGGGACGCCGCCGATCGCCCGCAGGAGCACGGTCACCGGCAGCTTCCGCCGGCGATCGATCCGGACGTAGAGGATGTCCTTGTGGTCGAACTCGAAGTCGAGCCACGACCCGCGGTACGGGATGATCCGCGCGTTGTAGAGCAGCTTGCCCGAGGAGTGGCTCTTCCCCTTGTCGTGGTCGAAGAACGCGCCCGGCGACCGGTGGAGTTGGCTCACCACCACCCGCTCGGTGCCGTTGATGATGAACGTGCCGTTCACCGTCATCAACGGGATCTCGCCGAAGTAGACCTCCTGCTCCTTGACGTCGCGGATCGACTGCGCGCCGGTGGCCTCGTCCTTGTCCCAGACGACCAGGCGGACCACGACCTTGATCGGCGCCGAGTAGGTCATCCCGCGCTGGTGGCACTCGTCGACATCGTACTTGGGCTTCTCGAGGTTGTACGACACGAACTCGAGGGAGCTGGTCTCGTTGAAGTCCTTGATGGGAAAGACCGACTTGAAGACTCCCTGCAACCCCACGTCCTCTCGCTTGTCCGCCGGGACGTCGATCTGAAGGAACTGGTCGTAGGATTGCTTCTGGATGTCGATCAGGTTGGGGATGTCGATGATCTTCTGGATCTTCGCAAAGCTCTTGCGGATCCGGAAGTTGTTCTGGATCGTCGGCGCCATCTAGCGGTCGCTCCCCTTGCAGGCTTGGTCTCTCGCGGCGCCGGCCCACGTCGCCGCTCCACTTCGGCGGCTCCGCCCGGCACCACGACGTACTTCGGCGGCTCAAACTCGAACGGCGCTGGCGGAGGCAGGATCGACCCACCACCGCCAGCGCTACTGACGTACGGCTACGGTCCTTCGTCGGAGGACCGGATTACTTGATCTCCACGGACGCGCCGGCAGCCGTGAGGACTTCCTTGATCTTGGCGGCCTCGTCCTTGCTCACGCCCTCCTTCACGGTCTTGGGCGCGCCCTCGACGAGGTCCTTGGCCTCCTTGAGCCCAAGGCCGGTGATGGTGCGGACCTCCTTGATCACGTTGATCTTCTTGTCGCCGGCCGCGGTGAGGACGACGGTGAACTCCGTCTGCTCCTCGGCGGGCGCGGCGGCCCCGGCGGCGGCACCACCCGCGGGCATCGCCATCATCGCCGGCGCGGCGGCGGAGACGCCCCACTTCTCCTCGAGGGTCTTCACGAGCTCGGCGGCCTCCATGACGGTGAGACCGGAGAGCTGCTCCACGATTGCATTCAGATCTGCCATTTCTTCTTCCTTGCCAGGGGTCGGCGCCTTCCATGGCGGCTGCCTCCCCGAATGGGTTACGAAACCGACGAACTACGACGCCTTCTCGAGCTGCTCCTTGCGAGCCGCCACCGCCCGCGCGAGCTGCTGGCCCGGCGTGGCGAGGAGGCGCGCGAGCTTGCTCGCCGGGGTGCCCAGCATCCCGACCAGCATGCCGCGAAGCTCTTCGATGCCCGGCATCTTGGCGAGCGCCTCGATGCCCTTCGCGTCGACCTTCTGCCCTTCGACGACCGCGACCTTGAGCCGGAACTTGTCCTCCTGCGCCTTGGCGAACTCGGCCATCACCTTCGCAGGCGTGACCGGGTCCGGACCGAGGACGAGAACGACGGGTCCCGTGAAGCCGTCGGCGATCGTCTCGACGCTCGTTCCCTGCGCGGCGCGCCTGGCGAGCGTGTTCTTGACGACCTTGTATTCGACCTGGTTCTCGCGGCACTTCTTGCGGATGTCCGTGACGGTCGCGACGTCCAGACCGCGGTACTCGGCGATGATGGCGATCGCGGCCGCCTTCATCTTGCCGTGCAGCTCCGCGATGTTCTGCTCCTTCGTTGCACGATCCACTTGACCTTCACCTCCTTCCAACCCGGATTTCTGGCCAAGTAGAGCGGAGCAGGCGAAAAACCAGGACGCGCCCATGCGGCAGCGGCGTCACTCGTACCCGTCTCGGCAGGCATCGGCACGCTTCGTCGTGCCGACCTTAGGTCCGAAGGCCTCTCTCCTCGCCACCTCCGCCGGGATCGCCCCCGCGGATCGCACGGGCGGGGAAAGGTGGGCCGTCGAACACCTGCTGTCTTTGACCAGCAAAGTTGCGGCGGCGTCTCTATCCTCGCCGCCGGAAAATTGCAAGGACCTTCTGCGAATCAACGCTCGATCGAGGGGGCGTCCCCCTTCGAGGTCGCCCGCCCGCCGCCCCGGCGGGCGAGGGCCGGAGAGGCTTTCGCGAGGATCCCCGCGCGCGAGCGTCGCACCGCCCTCGAAGGATCGCGCTCGCTAGCCCTTGAAGGCGTTCTGCACCGCCACCGGGTCGACCTTGACGGCCGGCCCCATGGTCGACGACAGGGAGATGCCCTGGAGGTAGACGCCCTTGGCCGTGGACGGCTTGAGGCGCAGGACCATGCCGAGGATCTCGTTCAGGTTGGCGACGAGCTTCTCGGACTCCATCGACACCTTGCCCACCGGCGCGTGGACGATGCCGGCCTTCTCCACCCGGAACTCGATCTTGCCGGCCTTCGCCTCGCGGACCGCACGGGCCACGTCGGTGGTCACGGTGCCGACCTTCGGATTCGGCATCAGGCCCCGGGGGCCGAGGACGCGGCCCAGCTTGCCGACGACGCCCATCATGTCCGGGGTGGCGATCGCGGTGTCGAAGGCGAGGAAGTTCTCCTCCTCGATCCGCTTGGCGAGATCCTCGGCGCCGACCACGTCGGCCCCAGCGGCCTCCGCCTCGCGGGCCTTCTCGCCCTTCGCGAAGACGGCGACCCGCACCGTCTTGCCGGTGCCGTGCGGGAGCACCACCGCGCCGCGGACCATCTGGTCGGCGTGGCGGGGATCGACCCCCAGGTTCACCGCGACGTCGACGGACTCGTCGAACCGGGCGACCTTCAGCTCCTTCACGAGCTCGATGGCCTCCTCGATGGTGTAGCGCTTGGTGCGGTCCACCTTCTCGGCGGCCTTGCGGTGCTTCTTTCCGTGCTTTGCCATGTTCGCAATCTTTCCTACGCCGGCGCCCGGCTCGAAGCCGGCGGCCTGGCGCCAAAAGAGGTCAGCCGACGACGTCGACGCCGATGGAGCGGGCCGTGCCCTCGAGGCTGCGGATGCACGCCTCCAGCGAGCCGGCGTTGGTGTCCTGGATCTTCATCTTGGCGATCTCCTCGAGCTTCGCCCGGGTGATCGTTCCGACCTTCTCCTTGCCGGGACGAGGGGAGCCGGAGCCCTTCTTCTTCTCGGTGTGGAGGCCGATCGCCTTCTTGATGAGAGCCGACGCCGGGGGAGTCTTGAGGACGAAGCTGAACGAGCGGTCGGCGTAGATCGTGATCACGACCGGGATCATCATCCCGTCCTTGATCATCGGCTGGGTCGCTGCGTTGAACTCCTTGCAGAAACCCATGATGTTGACGCCGTGCTGACCGAGCGCGGGGCCCACCGGCGGGGCGGGATTCGCCTTGCCGGCCGGGATCTGGAGCTTCACCTGCCCCGTGACCTTCTTTGCCATTGCGAACTACTCCATGTGGTCCGAACGGTGGACCCCCGCAGGATCCACCTCCCACTCAGGTTTGACTACTGCGTCTTCTCGACCTGCATGAAGTCGAGCTCGACCGGGGTGGCCCGGCCGAAGATCGAGACCAGCACGCGGAGGCGGCCCTTCTCGGCGTTGACCTCCTCGACCGATCCGTTGAAGCCGGAGAACGGGCCGTCGATCACCCGGACCGAGTCCCCGGTCTCGAACTGCACCTTGGGCTTGGGCTTGAGCGTGCCCTCGGAGATCTGCGACGAGAGCCGCTCCACCTCGGCCCGGGAGATCGCCGGGACCTCCTCGGGGGTCTTGCCGCCGCCGACGAAGCCCGTGACCTTCGGCGTGCTCTTGACCAGGTGCCAGCTCGCCGGGGCCATCTCCATCTCGACGATGATGTAGCCGGGGAAGAACTTCCGCTTCGAGGTGCGCTTCTCGCCCCGGACCATCTCCACCACCTGCTCGGTGGGGATGAGTATCTCGCCGAACTTGTCCTGCAGGTTGAACTGCCGGACCCGCTCCTCGATGGACTTGCGGACCTTGTTCTCGTAGCCCGAGTAGGTGTGGACTACGTAGTGCTTCTTGGCCATGGTTCTCTCCCGGGCGCTCTCCCCCTGCGTCGTCACGCGAAGAGGCCCTGGGCCCACTGGATCCCGGCGGGCAGCCAGTCGGTCATCACCTTCGCCGAGACGAAGTCCATCAGCCCCAGGAGGGCGGCGGAGATCAGGGTGACGATGACGACCGCCCCCGTGGCGGCCCGGATCTCGGGGCCGGTGGGCCAGGTCACCCGGCGCAGCTCGGCGGCGACCTCCTGGCCGGCGGTCTGGATCCCGGGGTTGAACCACGCGGCGAGGGAGCCGGCCAGGCCCAGGGCGATGGCGACCACCCAGGACAGGGCGAGCCCGCCGAAGAGCTCGGAGTTGGCGAGCTCGAGGCTGCGCAGCACCGCGTCGACGATCCGCTCCAGGACGAGGGACACGCTTCCACCGATGATGATGAAGCCGATTGCGAGGAGCCGCTGGTTGCTCATTTGGTTCCCGGGTCGGTTCTCCCTGCCGGAAGCGGGAGGGTGAAAGTGGCACGCCAGGAGGGATTCGAACCCCCAACAGGCGGTTTTGGAGACCGCTGCTCTACCGTTGGAGCTACTGGCGTATGAAAGCTTACTTCGTCTCCCTGTGCTCGGTGTGGGTGCGGCACCGCGGGCAGAACTTGCTCAGGACGAGCTTGTCCGTCTGCTTCCGCTTGTTCTTGTCCGTGGTGTAGTTCCGCTCTTTGCACACGGAGCACTCGAGCGTGATGATCGTACGGTTTCCCATGGGACTTCCTGGCTTCGCTCGCCCCCAAAACCGCGCCGAAGCGAGGGCCTGGATGCGGCCGCCCGGAAAGCCCTCCATGGGCCCCGGGCGGTTGGAAAGACAACGGGGATCGCCCGCGCCTTATTCGCGGGCGGCCCCGATCACTCGATGACCTCGGACACCACGCCGGCGCCGACGGTGCGACCGCCCTCGCGGATGGCGAAGCGGAGCTCCTTCTCCATGGCGATCGGGGTGAGCAGCTCCACCGTGATGCCGATGTTGTCGCCCGGCATCACCATCTCCGTGCCCT
>Ga0180220_1000956_pt1 | contig 24908 bp, 25 predicted proteins | sample eDN5th37CBELigBY_FD_151335 | JGI IMG/M metagenome (GOLD analysis project Ga0180220, IMG submission 151335) | Enriched backyard soil microbial communities from Emeryville, California, USA - eDNA 5th pass 37_C BE-Lig BY (version 2) (version 2) | ecosystem: Environmental > Terrestrial > Soil >...
CAGGGGTCAGGGTTCAGGGGTCAGGATTCAGGGTTCAGGGGGGATTTGGGATTTGGGGGCGCGGCGTGTGGTGCGGTGCGGTTTTCGCGTATCCTGGAATTCACGGGCATTGGGGGCTCTCCAGAAAATCCCCGGGATCCGACCGAACCCGCGTATCCCCGGGGGGACGCCCGACTAATCACGGGGACGCCACCCCCCCAACCCCCGAATGCCTAGACTGAATCCCACCCCCCGAATCCCAAGCCGTTCCCTGACCCCTGGCCCCTGATTCCTGACCCCTGCCTTACGGAAGCTCCTCACCCCGATGCAGTTTATGCGTATAAATCCGATACTCTTCCTGATGCGCCAGGTAGTCTTCGAGCCAGACCTCGAAGGGCGGGAGCACCAGCCGCCGTTCCAGCTCTTGCACCACGATCATCGCCAACTGGAACCGGTCGCGCGCGCGGAAGTCGATGGTGCGGCCGTCCAGGATACGCTCGACCAGGGCGCGGAAGTCGTCCGGGTCGATCAGCGCGATCAGGTGCGAGACCTGATCGAGGCGGTAGGAATCATAGAGCGAGCGCAGCGCGGGGTCGGAGCGGTCGAGCTCGTTCACGACCAGCTCCGGGCCGCGACGCGCGGATCGCGTGAGCTGCTGCTGGAACCAGAGGCGGGCGTCCGTGGGGCGCTGGGTCCGCCGCTCCCGGATCTCCAACGCCGACTCCAAAAGCGCCAGCAACAGCGGCCGCCCGAGACTGCGCGCCCGGAGATCTATCTGCACCTCGTCGTCCTCGACGAAGAGGACCGCCGTCCGTAACTCCTCCCCTGCCGGAATACTCGCGCCCCGAAAGGTGAAGTGACCCCGCCAACGCCCCGTGTCGTCCGGGTACGTCACCAGGAAGACCGTCCAGCGCTCCCCGCCTCGCTCCAGGAAGCAGAACGAGCGACAACGCACACGGCCCGCATAGCCGGCAACCGATTCCGCATCCGGTCCCCGGCCGGTACCTTGGTCATCTTCAGTCGAATAGGCACGATTCACACTTGCACCCGGTCTGGAGAGGGAGGGAAGACACGGTATGCCAGACTGGAGACCGGGCCACCCGACCCCGGTCCCTGTACCGACCACTTCATTACCACGGCTTCACGCTAGCGCAGCCCCCGCCAGGGTGTCAAGCATGCCCCGACATGCCGACCGCCACACCGGGATTTCCGGTGGTTTCGTCTTTCGATACACCAGCGCCCGGGGCACCGCCGACGCAGCGGAACGCCACCAGCCGCTGCGCCTCGCCTCCCCGGAACCCGTGGACGATGCCACCCCCACGGAAACAGACGTACCCCACCCCCGTCTACCCACCTCACCCCGCCTCACACCACCGCCCCTAACCCCCTGTCACCTCACCGGATCGCGCGCCTCAGCTCCCGTGATACATCCGTTCCGGTGCCGGAAAATTTTTCGGAAATCCGTGACTGGCTGCATGGCTAAGTTGGGAAGCTGTAATAATTTAGATCTAAATGCGTGTGGTCTTTGAGGTTGCAGAAAATGCTTGACCGGGGGAGGGGGGCGGATGTATCTTCTCGCTCCCCGGACATCGGCGTCGAGAGGGCTAGCGCGGTTACCCCCGCTGCTTTCGGTCACAGTAACTCAGCGGATCTCCCATGCTCAAGTCAGATCTCATGTCGGATACCTGTGCCGTAGAGTTGAAGGTCGAGCTCCCACGGGCCTTCGCCGCGGAGGTGGAGGAGGTCCAGCGCGTCGACCCGGGCATCCTCAGCCGGATACTGTTGTACGGCCTGACCCGCCGAGCCATCTTCGACACCCTCGCCCGCGAGGAGCACACCAGGTAACGCGACCGTCACACCAGGTTCGGCTATTCAGATATCGTTCTAGCACAACACCACCCTGAATCCCGAATGCCGAATCCCGAATCCCGCACCTACGCTCCAGGCATGAAACAACCGTATTCGGTATCATACGTCAGACTTGACGCGGCAGCGGTATACCCCTAGGGTACAGAGTGCACTCAGCACGGATCCCGGTGGGTAGTTCATACCAGCACGGAAGGTGTTTCGCATGACGCGCGATCCCGCGGTTGATGAACGGGTACTGCGGGCCAAATACCTCGACTGGTGTTCTGCCAAGGTAGCCGATCGCTTCCTCCGTCTCTCGCCCGACGAGATCTACGAGCTCGCGCACGTACAATCCGACGATCGTTCCGGTGCGGCCGCGAGTCCGACCAGCGTACCGCTCCTGGAGCCGAGACCAGATGCCGCCGGAAGTCCCCTGACTTCGGCGGCGCTGTCGCATTCGGCCGTAGGCGACGTCGCCGCCGCCGGCTACCTCGCGCTCGTCAGGAGAGCCGCCGAGGCGCTCGCCGCGCGGCTGCAGCTCCCCTCCTTCGAGGAGTGGGCCGAGGCCTACGCGCGCACCCCCACACCGTACGACGAAGAACTGCTGGGATTCTGGAAAGGAAAGGTGGCGCCGACCGAAGGTAGCCGGCGCCCAGAGGGGTGATCCGGTCGGTCAGTGGTGCTGCCGGGAGATCCGGCGGTGCCAGAGCGTACCGATGATCGCCGACAGACCCGCCGCGAGGAGTAGGGTCGCTACCAGCGACCAGCCCTCGCTCCAACCGCTCCGACCGAGGGCCGCGCCCTCCGCCGCCAACTTGTAGAGATAAGCCGCGATACCGATCCAGAGGACGCCCGTCCCGAGCCCGAAGACAAGGGCCAGCGTCCAGATGATTCCGTTGGACTGCTTATGCATTGCGATTCCTTGGCTGAGGCCGATCCATCCATCAGCTCATAAGCATACCACCCGTCCCCCCCCGCAGGCAAGGGATTGCGCGTTCCCGCCCGTTTTGCCATAGTTACTATGTTGTATGTAGCTAACTCGATAACGGAGGCGACGATGGCGGTTGTTGGCGCGTTGATTCCGGAAGGGTCGCGCGTGCGGATCAGGCGAGGCGAGCTCCCTCTGGATCCGGCCGCGATCGGGCGGATGGGTACGGTGGTCGGAGCGAGCGAGTACTCGGCACACCGATACACGGTCATCCTCGACGGAGAGCAAGAGCCGCGCGTCTTCGCGCCCAGCGAGCTGGAGCGGGTCGACGATTACGTCCTGCCGCCCGACCGCGAAGCGGCCAGGAACAAACGGGCACTACCCTGAGGCGACGTCGCCTCCACGGTGAAAACGGCCGACGCCCCTGCAGGGCGTCGGCCGTTTCCGCATCCTGTCTCCCGGATTCGCCGGGCCGTCAGCACCAGCAAAGTATGCTGACGTACGCGTACGACGACTATAGCCAGGCCGCTTGCCCGCGCCGGACGCCGGCCGCGCACCGGCGGCGGGGCGAACCCGGCGGATCAGAACGGTAATGCATTGTAGCAGGCGTGTACAAAAACGTGTTCAGCTATTGCTGAGAAGCATTACCGGATCTGGCGTCGGGCACTACAGACAAAAACGACGTTTTGGCGGAGCCGCTCCGCCCATCCGGCACACACCGCTGTTTCGATAACCGCAAGAGCGGGCGCCCCCGGTGATCCGCACCTAACCCGCCACGGCCTCGGCGCCCACCGTCGCAGCGAGAGTGCCGAATAAGGCCGTCCACATGTCCAACACTTCATCGCTGAGCTTCTCGGGGCCACGGGTGAGCAGTGCCTGCTTGATGCGGCGGGCAAGGTCGACCTTCCATCCGGTGGTCAGTTCGACCCCTTGCTCTGCTGCCCACGCCTCGATCTGCGGGACGATGGGACGACCGGAGACAACGACGTCCGAGAACGCTGTGTCAGGCTCGCGGTACAGCCGGTCAATTTCTCGTGCGACCAACTCCTGGGGGATCAGATCTTCGATCTCGGCACCCTCCATACCGATGATCGTCCCGACATCTAGAACCCTGCTCTCCAGGCCTCGGTAAAGGCCACTCTTCAGCGCCTGGGCGAACTGTAGCCCCGCTTCGTCCCCATCAACGAGCACCGGAGGAAGCTCGCCCTCGCGGCTGCCGAGCACGCTTGCGACAGCTTTCACTCCCTTTACACCTCCCGCTGGCGGGAACACCAGCTCTCTGCCCGGCCGGAGTTTTCCGGCCGCCACCAGAAGGGTCTTCATTCCGCTCAGGTAGATCTGGTCGCTCGCCCCCTCCACAATCACGGGGCTACAGCCGAGGAGCATGCTCTCTGCCACACTTATCCCGAGCGCCGCGTGAACGGCGTAGCTGGATCCATGCTGGTGTGGATCGGCTGGGCCGCCTCGAAGGTCGGAGGTCGCCTTCGTCGTCCCATCCTCCCCCACGTAGACCTTCCTGGCACGGTCAAGGTGGTCGGCGTCGATCATGAAGGGGGAATGTGTCGTGTAGATGAGCTGATTCGTCTCTGCCAGTCCCTCAAAGAAGGCGGACAGGTCTCTCTGTGCCAGGGGGTGCAGAGAGAGCCCCGGTTCATCCAGCAAGAGGATCGCACCTGCGTGCGCATCCTTGCTCTCGACCAAGAAGACAAGGTAGAAGCTCAGAAACCACTGAAGCCCTGTACTGCGTCCTTCGAGTTCGATCTCCTCAGGTCGCTTATCGTCGGAAACCCAGATCCTGAAGTGCTTCCCGTCCGCCTCGAATCGGAAGCGGTACTCCCCCTGCTTCCACCAATCGCGGAACCTCTGTGTAAGCGCCGTCGAGGCCGACTGCAGTAGAATGCTGCGCTGCTTTTTCTTCTCGGCGATCTCCTCGATCTCCTGTGCGGTAGGCTGCCGGTTCTGGCGGGTATCCTCAAAGTCCCGACCTAGCTCCAGGATCTCGGTAGGGCTCAACTTCACGAACTCGAACAGAACCTTCAGGGTCCGCGCTTTCGCCTGGTCCTTCACGCCGAGGTCGGTACGCTTTAGGTTTTCGATAACATGCGGTAGGTAGATCTCAGAATCTAGGTTGCCGTAGTTGGAGTAGTACACGAACTTCGGCAGGTGCTCCTCGACGAGATCCGCTATGCCCTCGACCTGCTGCGGAGCGGGCTTTGACAGATCCGCCACTAGGCCGTCGAGGGCTTCGAGGACCTGTCTGAAGCGCGGTACGATCACGCTCGTCTTCGCCGGTTCCTCCGGAAGGGCGGCGGCCAGAGCCCGACGGATCTGCTCTAGGACCTCGCGAGAAACGATGTCGCCCGTCAGGCGACCGGCCGCCCGCATCAAAGCGTCCTGCAAAGCTCCGTGCAGTTCCGCCTCGCTCTTCAACGGCGTAGCAGACCGCAGATCGGTTCGCGCCGTTTCAAGAAGGGTGCGAACCGGCCCCGCGTCCGTCGCACGCGCCGGCGCCGCCTTGGGGAAGTCAATGATTCGAGTGCCATCGAACCGCCGCTTCACTGAGATCTCCTCAAAGGAGTCTGCTGAAGCACCCGTACGCTCGACCAACTCGGCAACCAGTTCCTGAGTTGGTGCGAACACAGCCTCAATGAAAACGGGTTGAGGTTTCTTGCCACGGAACTCGTTGAACAGCTTTCGCGGGTAGTCAGCCGTCGTATCGATTTCTCCTTCCTTAGCGGGATTCAGCTTCCAGAGCGGCACCAGTAGGTTGGTCTTGCCTGACTCATTCGTGCCGATCAGAGCCGTGACATCGTCCGCTTCGATCCAGCCGCTGTCCTCAACCGATCGGAAATTCGTAACCCGGAACCGAAGCAGTCGCATGATACCCTCTCCTCCTGTGGAGCCGTGCTGAACGTAGTAATTCTATGCTACACAAGTTAGTGATTGGCGCCGACAGTGGTCAGGTGAAACGGCGCATCTCCACTGAACGCTCTGAAGTCAGGGAGAAACCTGCAGTTCGGCGGCTCAATGTGGTGCACCTGCGTCAAGAGCCGGCCTGTGATGGGTGGTTGACACTGAACCGGGTCATACCGCCAAGAGGTCGATTCGGAAGTCTTCCCGCCGCCGCTGGCCAGATGGGTCGTCCCACGCGACCACGACCTCAAACTCCGTGGGAGTGCCCATGGTTGGGGCGGCCATGAGAGAGACGGATTCCCGGGGCCGGAGCTTCGGCACGGGGAACTTCCGTTCTGCCTCACCGGAGATGAGGACGTCTTCGTCACCGTCATTCAGCGGCTTGAAGGCGTCCAACGTGACGTTTCTGGCCTCTCCCTCTCCCTCGTTCGTGAAGTCGATCCACAGTGTACCGCGTTGCCTGTGCGGCCTGACGGTTGCGCGGACGAAGGCGGCGGGCAGTGGATCGGCCGGTCTCGATCCGGATTGATTCTCTTCGAGTTGCGGGAGCGGCTCCTCACCGAGAACCTCCGCGATGATATCATCAAGTGCCAGGACGTAGTGTGCCAGCTGGACTGCGGTGGATTCGACGATCATGTTGGCCACGGCCCCGATCAGCGGATTGCCGGAGATACCTTCCCACCTCTTCCGGAGCTCGGCGTCGTCATCGTGAAAGACCGAGCCATACAGCCACGCCTCGAAGATGGCCTCATGGCCCATCCCGTCAATCTCGATCTCCTTGCTCCTCAGGACGGCCAGGTAGCTGTCTCGCAGACGCTTGAGGTGCGGCCGACGCTCCTCACACCATTTCGACAGGATGTTTAGCGATCTGAGGAAGTTCGCGCCATCGTTCTGTGCGTAGGTGCGACGGAGAGCAATCATGAACGAACGGAACCGCTCGCTGTCGTGGCCGCGCCGAGAGATGGAGACAGGTTCGCCGGTGCGGGCCGAGATGGAGACACCGATATCCCCGCCCGCCCGGATGACGGTCGAGTTGAAGATCTCGGCTGCGGCGCGACGAAGCGCATGCAGGTGGGATAACTCCTCCGGCTCGAAAGCCGGTACCTGTGCGTTGGTCATCCTCCTCCTCCGGCAGCATCGAACAGCGAAGGGTCGCGATCAGCGGGTGGCTCTTCCGGCATCCGCGTCCGATCCCGCTCCCGCCGTTGTTGCTCGGCGACAAGCGGCTTCAGGTCTGCTTGGACGCGCTGGAGAGTCCCCAGAACCACGGCCAGATCGTACGCGGCAAGGACTCCCTCAACGGGTCTCCCTGGCCGCCCGTGGTGTCCCAGGAACTTCTGCATGGCCCAGACGGCGCGGCGAATGGTCTGCTCCGTCTCCTTCTCCAAATCACCGTCCGTCAGCACTTCCAAGGTATCGTCTTCTCTGGTCAGCACCAGATCTTCTGTAACCGCCTCACCGGCTTCTCGAAGGCGGTCAGCGATCTCTTGGATCTCCGGGTCGCTCTTGTAGAAGAGCGTGCGGCTGCACGGGACGAACTCTGCGGCGGCATCGATTGTGGCGGGGTAGCGCTCCGGGTCCTGCTGATGCAGGGCGAGGTACTCCTCGGTGCGCTCTAGAAGCAGGGATTTCTTGCTCGGGCGCGGCATCAAGCGACCTCCGGCAGGCGCTGACGCAGATGGCGCACGAGGCCCGTGTGCCTCGCTTGGCCATCTTGATCCGCCTCTCGCAGGCGCGAGCGGGCCACGTCATCAGTGATCATGATGAAACGCTCACGTGCTCTAGTGATTGCGGTGTAGAGGATGGGGCGCGAGAGCATGGCTCCGTGTGTGCGGGTGAAGAGGCCCAGGACGTTGGGGAACTCGCTCCCTTGAGCCCGATGCACGGTGGTGGCCCACCCGAGTTCGAGGTTGTACCGACGGAATCCCTCGACGACGATCTCACAGCCGTCGCCCCAGCCAACCAGAACCCGATCGGGCCCAACCGCGCGCACCACACCTTGTTCGCCGTTGAAGACACCGGACTCGCCGAGGGTGTAGTCGTTGCGCATTTGGAATACCCTGTCGCCCACGCGCACACGGGCTCCGCCGCCGATCCGGGGACCCGGACGTCCGTGGGGGTTCAGCTTGCCCTGGAGGAGGACGTTCAGCTTCTCGACGCCCAGCGGGCCGCGCTTGAGTGGTGAGAGCACCTGAAGGTCCGTGGCGGGTGCAACGCCCTCACTTTGGATTAGCCAGTCGAGGGCGTCCATGAGGCGATTGAGAGCGCGAGCCACCTGACCCTCGTTCGTCGGGGCGGAAACGTCCACGATCAAGAAGCTGTGCCGGTCACTGACCAGCTCGGCGCCCGCCAGCGCTCGGTGGGCGTTGGCGATGATCGAGCTGCCCTCAGCCTGTCTAAAGACCTCGGTCAGACGCGCGGATGGTATCGTGCGCGAGAACAGCAAATCGCGAAGGATGGCGCCGTGATCGACGCTCGGGAGCTGTTCCACATCCCCGACGAGGAGGAGCTGCGTTGTCGGACGCAGACTCGATAGTAGCCAACTGAAGACCTCGAGGGAGCACATAGAGGTCTCCTCGACGACGAGAGCGTCAGCCTCCACCGGGGTTGCCCGCGGCGAACCCGGCGGGCCTCCGATCATCCGGTGGATTGTTTCAGCCAGACCCCCGACGACTTCATTCGCACGCGCCGCGGCTTTGCCCGTGGGTGCGGCGACGCGCACCGTTTTCCCGAGGCTACGGAGGCACTCCACGTACGCTCTGAGCGTGCTCGTCTTCCCTGTTCCGGGACCTCCCGTGAGGATGAAACAGCCGGACACGAGGGCTCTCCGGACCGCCGCCTCCTGGGCTGACGAGAGGCCGGCTCGCGCCAGCACGTCGTCCACCTTTGACCCCGGATCCTGCACGTAGTGCCTGAGGTCTGATATTGACGGTTCTGTGGCCCGCAGACCGCTGCTTGGACATGCACGAGTTGATGATCAGGAGAGGCACAGAGCATCTTGCGACCCTTCGTCCGGGCGCTTTCGTGGAGGCTGGCGACGAGAGGAGCACGACCGTCGCGGCTTGCTCGGTCTCGGCTCTCTTGCATCGGGGTGCGGCCCGGCTCAGATGCCGAGGGGCGGAGCCCTGAGGCCTGCGATGGAGCGGAGCGCGTGCAGGAACTCGGCGCGGAGGGGCTCGGAGCGTTGCAGCTGGACATACGTCTTGCGGGCGTGGCGTGTGAGCTTGGCGGGGAGGCGAAAGATCCAGCTCCTCAGCCGCTCGGGCTGAGCCCGGCGCCAGCTCCCGGTGAGAGCGCTCGTGCGGATCACGTGCAGGAGCTGGTAGGCGAGCGCTCCCATGGCCCACAGCAGGCGGTTGCCGCCCAAGTCGTCGACGGCGGTCTTGCCAATGCCGAGCTGGGCGAGCTCCTCGATCCTGTGCTCGACCACCGCGCCCCGGTTGTAGAGGCGCCAGGCCGTGAGCGCATGGATGCCCGCGATGTTGGTCAGCACGTGAGCACGCCTGGTGACCTCGTAGGTCTCGAGAGCGAGTTCGCCAGAGTCGGCCCGGAGAGGACGGCGCCGCTCGAGCGAGAAGAGGCGCGCTCCGTAGAGCTTGGTGCGGGTGGTCCAGAGCGTCTCGCGCGAGGAGGTGTGCCTGGCCGAGCGGCGGAAGCAGCCGAGCCGCGCCCTCACCCACGGCCAGTCGGGCACCTTGAGCACGTAGCGGACGCCGAGCGCCTCCAGCGTCTCGACCATCTCTTTGGAGAAGAAGCCCTTGTCCAGCCGGAGCGTGATCTCTTGGGCCCCGGCCCCACGCAGCCGGGCGACCAGAGTCTGGACCCACTCCACGGCTCCCGCGGCCGTGCCCGCGCTGCCCGGCCGCCAGAGCACGCCCACGCAGTCGCCCGTCTCGGCCAGAAAGGCCAGCAGCGGATGATGGCTGGGCCGGCCCGGCTTCTTCGGATTGTAGCCTTTCTCCGCTCCCGCCTGCTTCGTGCCGTAGCGCACCACGACCGTCGAGTCCAGCACGAGCATGACGCGCCGCGGCACGCCCACCGCCCGCCAGCGCACCCGGAGCACGTGCCAGAGGAGCTCGTCCAGCACCGGCACCAGCACACCGGCCGCACGCCTCAAAAAGCGCCCGAACGTCGTCGCATCCGGCACCCGTGCCCAGCCGAACAGCCGGCTGACACCGCGCGAGCGCAAGAGGCGCAGGTCGTCCAGCCACCGGCCCCCGTAGAGGAGCAGCGCGACCCACACCTCCACCCACAGGCTCGGCCGATACACCCCCGGCACACCGCGCCCCTTCTCGTCGAGGCGCCGGCCGAGGCCGAGCTGGTCCCAGAGTCGGCGAAGAAGAACGAGCCCCGTCCCGTCCGTCAGCTCGCCCGCGCTGTGGCGCAGCCGGAGCGGAGCGGGATCGCCTTGCACATGCGGCCTGGAACGAATATGATGCGTGCGCACCGTCTGGGTGCCTCCGAGTGCGAGGGATACTTCTTGGTCGAAGCCCCCGTATTCTAAGGCTCCAGACGGTGTTTCGCATCCTCACCTCAGCTCACTCGTGCAGGATTCGGGTTCAACGTCCCACAGCGATCTCGATCTCCCCACCCGGGTCTTGAGCCGGCGCGTGTGGCTGCCGTTCCGGTAGCCGCGGCGGCTTTCGGTCCGCTCGCTCCGCTCCGCACCCACATGCGCCGTCAGTTCGGCTTCGAGCACCTCCTCGAGCACCGCCTTGACCGCAGAGCGGATCTGCGCCTCCATCCAGGCCCGGTAGTCGTCCGGGCCGAAGAGATGCGGCCCAGGGCCTTCGATTTCGACCTCGGTCAGGCTATCTTTCGTGCTGAACGGATCCATCGGTTCCCTCCGGTTTGTAGGTCCGCTTGCGCACCCCCCTACTACCGGCCGGACCATGGGTCCGTTCGCTTTTACACAGAAAAAGCTACGCTACCGGGCCGCCCGGCGGCAGTACTTCCGGTTCGCCTACAGCATGGTTATATTTCGCACGTGATGCACCGTGCTCGCGTTTCGACTTCTCGCCGCCCTCGTCGGACTTTCCGCCGGCCTCGCGGCCCCCGCGACGTCGTTGGCGCACGGGATCCTGCACGCCCGTGCAGAGCATGCGGACGCCCGCGGGCACAACCCGGAGGGTACGTCGCCGCATAATCCTGGCGATTCGGGTCTGACCGCCGGTGCCGGGGTGGCCGCCCCCGATGGCGACGACCACCCGCACCCCCGGATCGACCGCGCTCCGACCGTGCGCACGGATGCGTGGGTCGCGGCCGCGGTCGTGGCCACCGTGGCCGCCCTCGTCCTCCCGGGCGGGACCACCGCGCCTCCTGCGGTCTTCCCCGATCAGTTCCCCGGCCCCGATCCACCGACCGGCGCTCCGCCGAGACTCCGGGCCTCTCCCGTCCGCTGACCCACCTCGCCGCACGCGATCCGCGTGCCGGCACCAGGCTCCCGCCCATCCTAACGGCAGCAGGGCCGTAGGCCCATCCACTCGTGGATGTGGCATCGGACGGATTCACCATCCCCCCGCGACGCCGCGGGGAATGCGGGCATAGCGAACCGCCCATGAGATACAGAACAGGTTTAGGTGCGCGATACAGCGGGCTTGCTCGGCCCGGTGCGCCGCGCGACGGATCCCCTCGCAGGGTCTACGCCGTGTGCTCGCGATGCTTGCCCTACTGGCCATGCCGGCAGCGGCGAGCCAGCCGGTCGCGGCCGGAGCGGGCGCGGACTGACGCTCGGGGGCGCGCGTGGGGCTCCGGCAGAACCGGGACTGGGCGCGGCTCTTCGCCGCGCAGGTGACGTCGCTCGTCGGCAGCGGCGTCACCAGCGTGGCGCTCGCCTCCTTCGCGTACGAGCTGGTGGGGCGCGATGCGACGGTGGTGGCGGGCGGCGCTGATCCGGCGAGCCCCGAAGCTCGCCGAGCGGGGTGTTGATCTATCAATCACCATTGATGTATATTTCTGTCATGGCAACCGTATTGGACACGCAGAGCATCCCCCAGGTGGCCCGCCAGCTCAAGGCGATTGCCGATGAGCGGCGCCTCCAAATCATCTCGCTCCTCCGAGATGGGGAGCGATGCGTCTGCGAGCTGACCGACGCCATGAAGGCCGGCCAGTCACTCCTATCCTTCCACCTGAAGACGCTGAAGGAAGCGGGGCTTGTGACCGACCGGCGCGAGGGGCGCTGGGTGTACTACTCGCTCGTTCCCGAGGCGTTCGAGCTACTGGAGTCCTTCCTGCGGGATGCTCGGACCCCAGAGGTGCCGAGCGCCATCCGATCCACTCGCTGCTGCGAGTAGGGTCTTTTTTTTGCGCCCATGCATCAATGGCGATTGATGATAGGTAGGCGCGGCGGGGACCGATTCGAGGCGGCGAGCGCCGGGACCGAGCCGGCCGCTGAGGTGCACCCGTTCACGATCGAGGCGCTCCTCCGCAGTGGCATCAACTGGAGAGGACGGAGACCCAAGGGGTCGACGCTGTTCTCAGCGAACGATGGGATCTCGTGATCACCGTGTGTGACCGCGCCCGGGAGGTCTGCCCGCAACTCCCCGGCCGCCCGATCACCACCCACCGGAGCATCCCCGATCCGGCGACGGCCCAAGGGGACGACGCCACGCGGAGAGCGGCGTTCTGGGAGGCGCTCATCCTCTTGAGCCGCCGCATCGACCTCCTTTTCGCGCTTCCACACGAGAAGCTCGAGCATCTGGCATTTGACAGAGCGTGCGCGCCATCGACGGATCTGACCTGCAATCCACGAACACCCACGAATAGAGGGGGCGGAGCCCATGTGGTATGCATTGATCAGTGACATCCACGCGAACCTGCCCGCGCTGGAAGCGGTCTTGAAGCAGATCCCGGAGCACGGGAAGGCGGACGCGATCTACCACTTGGGCGACCTGGTGGGCTACGCCCCGTGGCCGAACGAGGTGGTGGCGCTACTTCGCGAGCATGGGATCATGGGCGTGGCCGGGAACTACGACTCCACGGTGGCGATGGACTACAAGCACTGCGGCTGCAAGTACGAGGATCCGAGGCAGGAGGAGCTCTCCCACCGGAGCTACGAGTGGACGCGGGCCCATGTGACCGAGGAGACGAAGCGCCAGCTCGGCGCTCTGCCGTTCCGCATCGACCTCCGGCCAATGGGCGGCCACACCTCAGGGCCCAGGCTGATCTTGGTCCACGGCAACCCGGTCCTCAACACCGTCTACTGGTCCGAGAACCGGCCGGACTCGTTCTGCCTGAAGATGGCGGAGGCCGCGGGGGCGAAGGCGGGCGATGTTGTCGCCTTCGGGCATACGCACAAGCCGTGGCACCGGGTGATCGAGGGGATCCACTTCGTCAACGCGGGCTCGGTGGGCCGGCCCAAGGACGGCGACTGGAGAGCGTGCTACGCGCTGGTCTACATGGACGGCGCGAGCGAGCCCGAGGTGGAGTTCGTGCGGGTCGAGTACGACATCGAGCGCGCCATGCAGGGGATCAAGGAGAGTGATCTCCCGGATGAGTTCGCCGAGATCCTCCGGACCGGTGGCGTGCTGTCGCTCGTGGCGGGCGACGACGCGTAACAAGAGAGCAACCGCAGAAGAAGGAGAGACATGACGACGACCATCCGCAGGCGGCTGTCCTTTCTGGACCGCTTTCTGACGCTCTGGATCTTCCTGGCCATGGCGGGCGGCGTCCTGCTGGGCTACTCGATGCCTGCGGTGGAAGGGGCGATCAACCGATTCCAGATGGGCACGACCAACATCCCGATCGCGATCGGGCTGATCCTCATGATGTACCCGCCGCTCGCCAAGGTGCGCTACGAGGAGCTGGGCGACGTCTTCCGCAACTGGCGGGTGCTCGCTCTCTCGCTCGTGCAGAACTGGGTGATCGGCCCGGTACTCATGTTTGCGCTCGCGATTCTGTTCCTCCGCGACTATCCGGAGTACATGGTCGGGCTGATCATGATCGGGCTCGCGCGCTGCATCGCCATGGTGATCGTCTGGAACGAGCTGGCCGAGGGGGACACCGAGTACGCGGCGGGGCTCGTCGCCTTCAACAGCATCTTCCAGGTGCTCTTCTACAGCGTCTACGCCTACGTCTTCATCACGGTGCTCCCGACCTGGTTCGGGCTCGAGGGGAGCGTGGTGGACGTGTCCATGGGCGAGATCGCGAAGAGCGTGGCTGTCTACCTGGGCATCCCCTTCGTGGCGGGAATGGCGACGCGCTTCGCGCTGGTACGTGCTCGCGGCCGGGAGTGGTACGAGCAACGCTTCATCCCGAAGATCAGCCCGATCACGCTGGCGGCGCTCCTCTTCACCATCGTGGTCATGTTCGCGCTCAAGGGCAGCCTGATCGTGCAGATCCCCGTGGACGTGGCCCGGATCGCGGTCCCGCTGCTGATCTACTTCGTGGCCATGTTCCTGGTCAGCTTCTACATGGGCCGGAAGGTCGGGGCCGACTACTCGAAGACGGCGACACTCTCCTTCACCGCGGCGTCGAACAACTTCGAGCTGGCGATCGCGGTGGCGATCGCGGTCTTCGGGATCGACTCGGGGGCAGCGTTTGCGGCGGTGATCGGGCCGCTGGTCGAGGTGCCGGTCCTGATCGGGCTCGTGAACGTCGCGCTCTTCTTCCAGCGGAAGTACTTCGGCAGGCGTATGGAGGCGGGGACAGTCACCGGTCCGGGCGACGTCTGCCCGACTGAGATCCGTGTACCGATGCCGGCGCGAGGTCCGAAGGCGGAGGCATGAACCGCTACTACTGTGAACTGGAGGGCGGAGCCGGCGGGACGCGCTACGGCGTGAGGCCGGCGATAGGGATCTGCCCGCTTGCAACCGATGAGAGGCGCCGGGCCACCTGAACCCGGCGCTGTCCTTCTGTCCTACCGAATCCACCGGCACCGATCCCGGAGGCTGGCTGTTACGCACGAAGCGCCCGGAGCCCGTTGACGATCACCAGCAGGCTCGCGCCCATGTCCGCGAGCACTGCCATCCACAGCGTGGCGAGCCCGAGCGTCGCCAGCACGACGAAGACCGCCTTCGTGCAGAGCGAGAACGCGATGTTCACGCGGATGATCCGCTCGGCCTTCCGTGCAAAACGGATGGTCACGGGCAGCTTCGAGAGGTCATCGGCCATGAGAGCGATGTCCGCCGTCTCCAGCGCGACGTCCGTGCCCGCGGTCCCCATCGCGACCCCGACGTCCGCGGCGGCGAGCGCCGGCGCGTCGTTCACGCCGTCGCCCACCATGAGCACCTTTCCGTACTCGCGCCGGAGGTCCCGGACCGCGGCGACTTTGTCCTCCGGGAGCAGGTCGGCCCGGAACTCGTCCACGCCGACGCCGGGGCCGCCGAGAGACCGGGCGACCGCCTGCGCGGTGCCGGCGTTGTCACCGGTGAGCATGACGATCCGCTCGATCCCCGCGCGGTGCAGCTCGCGCAGCGCCTCGGCCGCGTGAGGGCGGACCCGGTCGGCGATCGCGATCACGCCCCGGAGGACCGGGCGCGCATCCGGGCCCGCCCCCGCCGGCACGCTCCCGACCAGCACGGCCGTGCGCCCCTCCTCCTCGCAGCGCCGGAGCACCGGCCGGGCCTCCTCGACAGGGGCGCCGAGCTCCCGGAACAGCCGCTCGCTTCCGACACAGACCGTCTCCTCCCCGACGCGGGCGGTGAGGCCCCGCCCGGGGATCGCGGCCGTATCGGTCGCGGCACGGAGCGGAACCCTCTCCTCCTCCGCTTGCCGCAGGATCGCGCGGGCGAGCGGGTGCTCGCTCCGGGCCTCCGCGGCGGCCGCGAGCGAGAGCACCTCCCGAGGATCTGTCCCGTCCAGCGCGACCACCTCCACGACCACGGGCTCGCCCTCGGTGAGCGTGCCCGTCTTGTCGATCGCGACCACCCGCGCCCGCCCGGCGTCCTCCAGGTGGAGCCCGCCCTTGATCAGGATCCCGCGACGGGCGGCCCCGGCGAGCGCGGAGACGATCGTGACCGGCGTCGAGATCACGAGCGCGCACGGGCAGGCGACGACGAGGAGGACCAGCGCGCGGTAGAACCACTCGCCCCAGGCCCCGAGCCCCGCGAGCGGTGGCAGAACCGCGAGGAGCGCGGCGGAGGCGACCACGATCGGCGTGTAGACCCGCGCGAAGCGGTCCACGAAAGCCTGGCTCGGGGCGCGGCTCGCCTGCGCCTCCTCGACGGAGTGGATGATCCGGGCGAGCGTGGTGTCCGAGGCGGGCTTCGCCGAGCGGACCTCGAGCGCGCCCTCGCCGTTCAGTGTGCCGGCGAAGACCTCCGAGCCCGGCCCCTTCTCCACCGGCATCGACTCGCCGGTGATCGGCGCCTGGTTCACGCTCGACCGGCCGGCCACCACCTCGCCGTCGACCGGGATCTTCTCCCCCGGCCGGACCACCACCACCTCGCCCACCGCGACCCGGTCGGCCGGGACCCGCTCCTCGCGTCCGTCCCGGAGCACCGTCGCCTCGGCGGGCGAGAGGTCCATGAGCGCCTTGATCGCGCCCCGCGCCCGGTCCATGGAGTGGGTCTCAAGGAGTTGGGCCACGGCGAAGAGGAAGAGCGCGGAGGCCGCCTCCTCGTACTCGCCGATGAGGAGCGCCCCGAAGGCGGCGATCGACATGAGAGAGTTCATGTCGAGTGCGCCGTGCCGCGCGGCGCGCACTCCGCGGGGGACGATGTACCACCCCGCGGCGACCATCGCGCCGATGGCGAGCGCCGCCGCGATCGGCTCTGCCCCCAGGAGGTGCTCGGCCGCAAGCGAGAACGCCCAGAGGAGACCCGCAAGTGACGCGAGCGCGAGCCGGCCCCGCCTCTCCCACCAGGAAGCCTTCTCCCGCTCCTTCCCCACGAGGTGCGCACGCATCCCGAGAGAGGCGACGATGCGCTCCACCTCGGACGCGGCGATCTCGCCTTCGACCGTGAGGCGGCGGTTCACGAGGTCGAAGCCGAGCCGGCTCACCCCCGGGAAGTTGCCGAGCCTTCCCTCGATCAGGCGCACCTCGTCAGCACAGTCCATCCCCTCGATCTCGAAGACCTCGCGCCGGACCGGATGTTCCTCCTTCGCCCGGTAGCCGAGCCGCGTGATCTCGCCGACCAGATCACCCCGCGCGAGTTTGCCTTCGGCGTAGGTGACGGTCACGCGCCCGCCCACGACGTCGACGCGGACGTCCTCGACGGCCTCGAGCTTTCGGAGCGACTTCTCCACGCTCTCGGCGCAGCTCGAGCAGTCCATGCCGCCCACCATGAGCGTGCAGCTGGCCAGCGCGGGTCTCGTGCCCGTAGGATCGTTCGCTCCTCTCACCGGTCCTCCTTACGTCCGCGGCCAGTACATGATCACAGCTACGCCGATCAGGCAGATCGCGGCTCCGACGAGATCCGCGCGGTCCGGCGCCTTCCCGTCGATCCACCAGCCCCAGACAATCGAGAGCGCCACGAAGATGCCCCCGTAGGCCGCATAGGCCCGGCCGAAGTGCGCGGGCTGGAGCGGAGGCACGACGCCGTAGAGAAAGAGGACGAGCCCGCCGAGCGCGCCCAAGAGAAAGGCCCGACCCTCGCGAAGCCAGAGCCAGACCAGGTAACCGCCTCCGATCTCCAGCAGGCCGGCCAGGATGAAAAGCGCGACGGACTTCGCGATGACGACGGGAGTCATTGACCAATCCCGAGGAGGCCGCGCAGGTACTCCTTCGTGCCGGCCGGGCCCGATACCTCGAGCCACACGGGCCCGCCCCCCGGCTCGACCGTGAGGCGGAAGCGCAGGAACGTGCAGCATTGCCGCTCCAGGTCGATCACCCGCGCGATGTCTCCGAGCGAGGCGTCCTCGGCAAGGAACCGGAAGGCGAAGCCGTCCTCCGTCTCACGGCGTTCGACCACGCACCGGCCCACATCGGCGAGCAGTCCGCTCCTGCGTTCTCGCAGCTCCGCCTTCGTGAGCGTGCAGGCGATGGGAAGCTGTGTCGTCATTCGAGCCTCTCCTGGGGACCGTTCGAGCCTTGTATGCGACAGGGGCTGGAACCGGGGGCGCCAGCGCCACGTCTCGATGGGGCGCCGCGCCGGATCCGGCTCCGCTGCCCCCGGCCTTGCGCTCCCGATGTCTTCATCGTATCATCATACACTGATTCGTCAACTCCGGAACGTCAACGGCATGCTCGCCAGCCCCAACACCCAACTGCTCGCGCTCAAGGCGAAGCTCTTTCGCGACTTCTCCGACCCCTCTCGCCTCTCCATTCTGGAGGCGCTCCGCGAGGGGCCACGGAGCGTGAGCGAGATCGTGGAGGAGACCGGGCTCAGCCAGTCGAACGCCTCGAACCACCTGGGGTGCCTGCTCGACTGCGGCCTGGTCACGAGGGAGCAGCACGGCCGCTACGTTTACTACAGCCTGAGCGACGGGCGCGTCGGCGAGCTTCTTCGTCTCGCCGAAGAGCTCCTGGCGGAGGTGGCGCGGGGCGTCTACGAGTGCACGCGCTACGAGCAGCCAGACGCGACGTGATGCGGGGCATGGTTCTTCCGTGAGAATGTGCCGGCTGAAAGGCAACACCGTGGCTGGTCTGCCCATAAAGGTGCCCGTGCGTAGAGTCGTCGCTCTCCTCATGCTCCTGCTGACCTTCGGCTCCGGCGTGGAGTCGGTGGTGGGCCTACTGCGCGACGGCGAGGTGCACCACGAGTCGGGGGCCAGCGCGGTGGCGCACGCCGCGCAGTCTTCTGGCGGCGATCACGGCCACGAGGACGCTGCGCCCTCCGGCGCCCACCGTCACGGCCGGGGGCACGAGCACGGCACGACCAACGACCACTGCACGCACACGCACAGCGTGGCGCTGGCGCCGGTCCTCGCGTTCTCGCTCCCGGCGCGGGAGTTCGTCCTGACCTACGCTGAACCGGTGGTCCACACGGGCACCGGGCCCCGTCCTCTGTTCCATCCCCCCAGAGCGTAACGCTTCTCTCCCGCCGCAGGCGCTCCGCGCCCGACCGCGCCGGCTGCGGTCGTGCGGCAAATCCCGTTTCACGACGATCAACGGACGATCACCCCTGGCCAACGTGCGTCCGGATGCCGCAGGAGCGGGATCCGGGAGCCGGCTCGTCCGGGGACGGAGAGCAGCGTTCATGGAGACCGTTTCAGTCAGGATCATCGTACTCCGCGCCTGCGCCCTTGGCGCCGTGGCCGCTGCGCTGTGGGCGTCCTCGCTCCGCGCGCAGGAACCGGCCGCGGGCGCACGGGCCGAGCCGGTCCGCGGCGACACCCTCGTCCTTTCGCTCGCCGAGGCGCAACGGCTTGCGCTCCGGCAAAACCCCGCGTTCCTGGCGGAAGGGCAGGAGGCGGAAATCGCGCGCGGCGAGCTCCGGCAGGCGCGCATCTACAGCTTCAATCCGCAGCTCGAGCTCGAGGCACCCGGCGCGGGCGGCGGCGACAACAACGAGCTTCGCCTTTTCCAGGAAGTCGAGTGGGCCGGCCAGCGGGGGCTCCGGATCCGGGCCGCCGAGGCGGCGCTTCGCCGGGCTCAGCACTCGGTCCGGGACGCAGCGCGTCTCACCCTTGCGGACGTGAGCCATGCGTTTTATGCGGCGCTCGCCGCGAGCCGCCGGCTCGAAGTCGCCGAGCAGATCCTCGGCCTGAACGAGCAACTCCTTGAGGCCGTGCGCATCCAGGCCCGGGAGGGTGAGATCAGCCAGCTCGAAGCGAACCTGATGGAACTCGAGTTCGGCCGGGCGCGGGCCCGCGTGCTCGCCGCGCGCCGGGAGGCCACAGCCGCCGAACTCGATCTCAAGCGCCTGGTGGGCATCACCCCTGACCGTCCGGTCCAGCTCGCGGCGGAGGTGCCCCCGGCGCCCGACCCCAGCACGCTGGACCAGGACTCCCTCCTCCGGGCCGCCCTCTCCCGGCGCCCCGATCTAGCGGCCCGCTCGGTGGCCGTCGAGGAGTCTCGGACGCTCGGGCGCCTGGCCCGGCGGGAAGCGATCCCCAACCTCCGCATCGGTGCCCTGGCACAGCTTGGGGACGAGAGCGGCGAGTTGCGACTCGGGCCCGCCATCGGCCTTTCACTCCCGATCTGGAACCGGAATCAGGGCCTGGTCGCGCGGCGGGAAGCGGAGGCCCGCCAGGCGGCGTTTGAGAGGAGCGCGGCCGAACTCCGCATCCGCAAGGAAGTCGCGGACGCCTACCGCGCCTACATCGCGGCCAGCGAGGAAGAGCGGGTCTTCGAACGAGACGTGCTGGAGCCCGCGCGCGAGAACCAGCGGCTCCTCACGACGGCCTACCAGGCGGGCAAGATCGACCTGCCTGCGCTTCTCCTGCTCCGCAACCAGCTCTTGGACGCCGAACTCGGCTACTGGGAGACGTGGCTCGAGCGGCGGAAGGCGCTCGTGGACCTTGAGTCCGCAACCGCCGCGCTGGATACCCCGGGCGCCGGAACCACTCGTGACACCAACGATCAGCGATAGGGGCCGAACCATGATAGAGATTTTGATCAGGCGGCTTCTTCCGACGGGGTTCCTCGCCGCGCTACTGGCGGCTGGCCCGGCCGCGTGCGGCAACAGCACGGCGGATACGGCGGAGGCCGAGGGCGAAGAGCACGCGGAAGAGAACGCCGGCGAGGGGGGCGACGTCGTGCGGCTCGATTCGGCGGCGCTCGCCGCCGCGGGGATCGAGGTCGGCGTGGCCGATGCGGTGACGACCGCCACGCTCCCGGTCACCGGGACGATCACCTACGACGCGAACCGGGTGAGCCACATCGGGCCGAGGACCGACGGGCGGATCGTCGCCCTCCGGGCCGACATCGGCGACCGGGTCAAGAGGGGCCAGGTCCTCGCGGTGCTGGAGAGTCCGGAGGTGGGCGCCCTCCGCGCCGAGCTGCACCAGGCGGAGGCGCTCGTGGGGATCGCGCGCGAGAACTACCAGCGGGAGAAGCGGCTCGAGGAGCAGGGCATCTCCAGCCGCAAGGAGCTGCTCGAGGCGGAGGCGGAGCTCCGGCGCGCGCAGGCGGCCGCACTGAGCGCCGGCGAGCGGCTCCGCGCCCTCGGCGCCGGCCACGGCGAGGGCGGCCAGTTCGCGATCACGGCGCCGTTCGACGGCGTGGTCGTGGAGAAGCACGCGACGCTCGGGGAGGTCGCGAGTCCCTCCGACCGGCTCTTCACGGTGGCGGACCTGAGCCGCGTCTGGATCGAGCTCGACATCTACGAGCGCGACCTGTCGCGCGTGGCCGTGGGCCAGCCGGTCGCGGTGACCACGGCGGCCTACCCCGGGCGCACCTTCCCCGGCCGGATCGTCTACCTGGGCGACGTGCTCGATCCGGAGAGGCGGACCGTCCGCGCCCGCGTCGAGATCCCCAACACGGGCCGCGCGCTCAAGCCGGGCATGTTCGCCAAGGCCACCATCCAGGTGGGCGGTGGGGGCGCGCCTCTCGTGGTCGTCCCCCAGGACGCCGTGCAAGAGATCGATGGGCGGCAGGTGGTGTTCGTTCCGGGCGAGAGAGCCGGCGAGTTCCGGCCCGTTCCCGTCGAGGTCGGCCAGCCGCTCGACGGCGGGCGCGTCGCGGTCCTGTCGGGCCTCGCGCCCGGTAGCCGGCTGGTCGTCTCGGGCGCGTTCCTGCTCAAGTCCGAGCTCGCCAAGGGCGAGATCGGCGAGCACGGGCACTGAGGAGGGCCGCCATGCTGAAAGCGATCATCGCGTTCGCGCTCAGGAACCGGGTCCTGGTCCTCGCGCTCACGGGCCTCCTCATCGGCGTGGGGATCTGGTCCGCGCTCCGCCTCCCGATTGATGCGGTTCCGGACGTGACGAACGTCCAGGTCCAGATCAACACCAACGCGCCCGCGCTCTCGCCCATCGAGGTCGAGCGGCAGATCACGCTCCCCGTGGAGCTCGCCATGTTCGGGCTGCCGGACCTGGAGGAGATCCGCTCGATCTCCAAGTTCGGCCTCTCGCAGGTGACGGTGGTCTTCAAGGACGGCACCGACATCTACTTCGCCCGCCAGCAGGTGCAGGAGCGGCTCCAGCAGGCGCGGGAGGAGATCCCCGAGGGCTTCGGCACGCCGGAGATGGGGCCGATCTCGACCGGCCTCGGCGAGATCTTCCAGTACTCGATCGAAGCCGGGCAGATGGATGCGACGGAGCTCCGCACGCTGCAGGACTGGATCATCGCGCCTCAGCTCCGCGGCGTGCCCGGTGTCGCGGAGGTCAACTCCTTCGGCGGCTTCGAGAAACAGTATCAGGTGCTCATCCGCCCCGAGGCGCTCGTCCAGTACGACCTCACGCTCAAGCAGGTGATGGATGCGGTTGCCGCCAACAACGTGAACGCGGGCGGCGGCTATATCACGAAGGGGGCCGAGCAGCTCGTCATCCGGGGCGTGGGCCAGGTCCAGGACCTGGACCAGATCCGAAACATCGTCGTCACGAGCCGGGACGGCACGCCCGTGCGGGTGGGTGACATCGCTGATGTGGTGATCGGCCACACGATCCGCCAGGGCGCGGTCACCAAGAACGGGCGCGGCGAGGTGGTGACCGGGATCGTCATGATGCGGATGGGGGCCAACTCCCGCACCGTGGTGGAGCGGGTCAAGGAGCGCTTCGCCGAGGTGGCGAAGACCCTGCCGAAGGGCGTGAAGCTCGAGGCCTTCTACGACCGCACCGAGCTCGTGGACCGCACCATCCACACGGTCGCGAAGAACCTGATCGAGGGCGCGGCGCTCGTCGTCGCCGTGCTCTTTCTCCTCCTCGGCAACATCCGGGCAGCACTCATCGTCGCCCTCGCCATCCCGCTCTCCATGCTCTTCGCCGTGAGCATGATGGTGAAGGCCGGGATCGCGGGGAGCCTCATGAGCCTGGGGGCCATCGACTTCGGGCTCATCGTGGACGGCTCGGTGGTGATGGCCGAGAACTCCATGCGCCACCTGGCCGAGCGGAAGGAAGAGAAGGGCTTCCTCCACACCGTGCTGGAATCCTGCGCCCAGGTCGCGCGCCCGATCCTCTTCGGGGTGGGGATCATCATCGTGGTCTACCTTCCGATCCTCGCCCTGCAGGGGGTGGAGGGCAAGCTCTTCAAGCCGATGGCGATGACCGTGGTGTTCGCGCTCATCGGCTCGCTCCTCCTCACCTTCCTGCTCACCCCGGTGCTCATCTCGCTGGGCCTCCGGGGGAAGATCGAGGAGAAGGAGGTCTGGCTCATGCGCCACGCCAAGCGGCTCTACCGGCCGGCGCTGGAGTGGACGCTGGCCAACGGCCGGCGCGTCCTCGTCGGCGCGGCGGCCCTCGTGGCCGTGGCGGTGGCCGCGATCCCCTTCCTCGGCTCGGAGTTCATCCCGCGCCTCGACGAGGGCTCGTTCGCGATCCAGATCCTGCGCCTGCCGAGCGTGTCCTTAGAGGAGTCCATCCGCCAGTCCACCCTCGTCGAGAAGCGGCTCCTCGCCGCCTTCCCGAACGAGATCAAGGACGTCGTCTCGAAGACCGGCCGCGCGGAGATCGCCACCGATCCCATGGGCGTCAACATCAGTGACGTGCTGGTGATGCTGAGGCCCAGGGAGGAGTGGAAGCGAGCCGAGACCAAGGCGGAGCTCGAGGCCCAGATGGCCGAGGAGCTCGAGAAGATTCCGGGCATGGTCTTCAGCTTCAGCCAGCCGATTGAACTCCGCGTCAACGAGCTCATCGCCGGCGTGAGGTCGGACCTCGCCATCAAGATCTTCGGCGAGGACATGGATGTGCTGAAGCGGCTGGCCGACGACGTCGTGGCGGCGGTGTCTCGCCTCCCGGGAGCGACCGGATTCAAGGCCCAGCAGCTCACCGGCCTTCCGCAGCTCCAGATCACGGTGCTCCCGGACCAGCTCGCCCGCTACGGCATCAACGCGGCCGAGGTGATGGAGACCGTGCAGGCGATCGGGGGTGCCCAGGCGACGACCGTGCTCGAGGGGCAGCGCCGCTTCGCGCTCACGGTGCGCTTCGCGGAGACCGCGCGCAGGAACCCGGAGACGATCCGCAACCTCCTGGTCAGCGCGCCGGGTGGCGAGCGCGTGCCGCTCGGCATGCTCGCCCGGGTCGAGGAGGTCCAGGGCCCCGCCGAGATCAGCCACGAGAACGGCTCGCGCCTCATCATCGTGGAAGGCAACGTGCGCGGGCGCGACATCGGGAGCTTCGTGCGGGATGTGCGCCAGCTCTTCGACACCGGACGGCTCGGCCTCCCGCCGGGCTACCGGGTCGAGTTCGGGGGGCAGTTCGAGAACCTGGAGCGGGGCACGCGGCGCCTCATGCTGGTCGTGCCGCTCGCGCTGCTCCTGATCTTCCTGCTCCTCTTCACCACGTTCAACTCGATCCGGCAGGCGGCGCTGGTCTTCACCGGGATCCCGCTGGCGACCGTCGGCGGCGTCTTCGCGCTGCTGCTGCGCGGCATGCCCTTCAGCATCTCCGCGGGCGTGGGCTTCATCGCCCTCTTCGGCGTGGCGGTGCTGAACGGTGTCGTCCTGGTCGCCTACATCAACGAACTCCACGAGCAGGGGCTTTCGCTGGAGGAAGCGGTGCGCGAAGGCGGGATGACGCGGCTCCGGCCGGTGCTCATGACCGCCCTGGTCGCGAGCCTCGGGTTCATCCCCATGGCGATCTCGCACGGGGCCGGCGCCGAGGTGCAGCGGCCGCTCGCCACGGTGGTCATCGGCGGGCTGGTCACCAGCACGCTTCTCACGTTGCTCGTGCTGCCGCTCCTGTACCTGATGTTCGAGCGGAACACCGCCGGGCGAGCGCCGAAGCACGAGGAGGCCAATGCGCTGGAGCCCGCGACGGCGTGAGCGGGGGCCGGAGATCGTGGACACGATGGCAAGTTGAGACGAACTTGGGAGCGCCCCGGATGCGGCTGACCCGCCCCGGGACCGCGCCTTTGGAGGGTACGATGAAGCTGGTCCTTGCGTTCATTCAGCCCTCCAGGCTGGAGGCCGTGCCCCATGCCCTGGAACAAATCCCCCGCTTCCCCGGGATGACTCACGGATTCGCGCCGGCTTGGCCGGAAGAAGGTGGATCCGCCGCATGGAACGGGCGCACCGGGCGATACTGAACCGCCCCGGGTTTGCCGGAGGCTCCAACCTTTGAGAGATTGGGGTCATGAGACAGGCAAAGAAGTACTCCCCCGAGGTGCGGGAGCGGGCGGTTCGGATGGTGTTCGAGCACGAGGCTGAGCACGCGTCGCAGTGGGCTGCCATCCAGTCTATTGCCGAAAAGATCGGCTGCTCTGGTGAGACGCTGCGGAATTGGGTGCGGCAGGCCGAGCGTGATGCGGGCAAACGGCCGGGGC
>Ga0180220_1000957_pt1 | contig 24877 bp, 21 predicted proteins | sample eDN5th37CBELigBY_FD_151335 | JGI IMG/M metagenome (GOLD analysis project Ga0180220, IMG submission 151335) | Enriched backyard soil microbial communities from Emeryville, California, USA - eDNA 5th pass 37_C BE-Lig BY (version 2) (version 2) | ecosystem: Environmental > Terrestrial > Soil >...
CGCAGCACAATCCGCAGGTGTTGTCCAGCCGTGTGTAGGTAGTTTCCGAGTCAATGGTAATGCCCATTGTGGCGCTCTGGTGGTCTGACTAAGCTTGGCTCATTCTGAGCGGCTGGGCCGCGCACCACACGGAGGGTAACCATGAGGGAAAGACTCGATTGCGCCTTGATCGGCACAGCCTGCACCGCCGACTGGATACATCCCTGGGCGGGCAGGCATTGGGACGGCCGTTTGTACTTTCATACTCCGCTGCCCAGCATCGACATCAGCCACGAAGGCGCTTCCGGTTGTCTGGCAGGCGGGGCCATGCTGCTGCGCCGCTTCGACGTGTGCCTGATACCCGTCAGCGCGCACAACCTGGCATGGGCGCGCACCAGCCTGCTTGCCGCGCGCGGGCGCCTTGCAACGCCCGTGCTTGCCCTCATAGGCCAGCTCAAGGCGGCCGCCCTGAACGATCTCTACGAACTGGGCCTGCACGATTTCGTGCGGGCGCCGCTATGCCCCGAAGAACTGCGTGTGCGCATCGAAAGGCTGCTCGACGAAAAGAGGCTTCCTGTCCAGGCATGGCCCTCGCTGCCCGTGCCCGCGGCGCTCGGCGTCAAAGAGTCCGTCGAACCCTACCGGGACGCCGGTCCGGGCGAGGCGGCCGACGAGACCTTGCTATGCTCGACTATACTTGAGCGTACCGGCCTCGAGCTCGACGCCTACGCGGCGGCCAGCGCATCGCGCAGCGCCACCTCGCGCGAATCTTTCCGGGCCGCAAAAAGCAAAATCATAGAACGCTTCGAAACCGCCTACATCAAGGCCGCGCTGGGTCGGCATTCCGGCAACATCGCCATGGCCGCGCGCGCGGCCCAGAAGCACCGCCGCGCGTTCTGGGCGCTCATGCGCAAGTACGACATCGACGCCGCTCCCTATCGGTCGGAGTCGCCCCCCAAACCTTTTGCCGACGGGTAAAATGACCCGCGTATTTTTTCAAGGATAGCCGTGTCCTCCCCCACACTGAAAAACGATGTCTTCCTGCGCGCGCTGATGCGCGAGCCCGTCCCCTACACGCCTCTTTGGCTCATGCGCCAGGCCGGCCGCTATCTGCCCGAATACAACCAGACGCGCGCGCGCGCCGGTTCCTTTCTGGGCCTGGCCCAGAATCCGGATTACGCCTGCGAGGTCACCCTGCAACCCTTGCAGCGCTTCGATCTCGACGCCGCCATTTTGTTCTCCGACATCCTCACCATACCCCACGCCATGGGCCTGGGGCTCGACTTTGTCGCCGGCGAAGGCCCGCGCTTCGCAAAGCCGGTGCGCAACGAAGAAGACGTGGCCAGGCTGGTGGTGCCCGACATGGCGCGGCTTCAGTATGTGTTCGACGCGGTGTCGGTCATCCGCGAGGAGCTCGACGGCAAAGTGCCTCTCATCGGTTTCGCGGGCAGTCCCTGGACCATCGGCTGCTATATGGTCGAGGGGCAAGGCTCCGACGACTACCGCCTGATCAAAAGCATGCTGTACGCGCGGCCCGATCTGCTGCATCGCATGCTGAACGTCAATGCCCAGGCCACCAGCCAGTATCTCAACGCCCAGATACAGGCCGGCGCGCAGGCCGTCATGATCTTCGACAGCTGGGGCGGCGTGCTGGCCGACGGCCTGTTCCAGGAATTCTCGCTGGCCTATACCCGCCAGGTGGTGCAGGGCCTGACACGCGAACGCGAAGGGCGGCGCGTGCCGGTCATCGTATTCACCAAGGGCGGTGGCCTGTGGCTCGAAGACATTGCCGCGTCGGGCTGCGACGCCGTGGGTCTCGACTGGACAGTCAACCTCTCGCAGGCCCGCCGCCGCACGCAGGACAAGGTGGCGCTGCAAGGCAATATCGACCCCATGGCCCTGTTTGGCGGCGAGCAGGCCATACGCAACGAAGCGCGCCGGGTCATCGACGACTTCGGCCCGGTGGGCGAGGGCGGGCACGTGTTCAACCTGGGGCACGGAATCTCCCGTTTCACCCCGCCCGAAGCCGTCGCCACCCTGGTCGACGAAGTCCACAGCTACAGTCGTACCAAACGCTGATCTATTGCGTTGAACAAACCATAAGGGCCCGTCGCCGCGGGCTCCTTCCGCAAGTTGTACACAAGTTATATCGCTTTGCAGCATAGCCGCAGGGTGTTGAGATACATTCTCCTAATCTTTTATATGGTATTGAATTTAAAGGATTATTAGAGAATTTTTACTGGTGGGGCAGGTATATTACCGGAAACGCCATTGACTTTTCCCGAGTTGTCATTGCGCTTCTCCCCAAAGTTATCCACAGACCGTTTGAATAAGCTTGCAATGTCCGGTCCCCTCATCATTTGCGTGCGCTTCATAAGAATTTACTTTAAGTGTCAATGAGCTTTTCGTCGTCCGTCGAGCCTTGCGATCATGTCCCCGTACCGTCGGCGGACGCGGCTGCGCACTGGCTCCGGGTGGCGCTGGACGTTCCATTGCAGGGACTGTTCGACTATCGCGCCGACCGGCAGGTGCCGGCTGGCACACGGGTCATCGTCCCGTTCGGGCGCCGCAAGCTCGTCGGCATCGTCGTCGAGGCTCCGACCGTGCCGGCCGTCGAGCCGCGTCTGGTCAAACCCATCGAGCAAGTGCTGGACGATCTTCCGCCGATGCCCGGCGACTGGCTGCGACTGGCCCGTTTCGCCGCGCAGTACTATCAGCGGCCTCTGGGCGAAGTCATGCTTCCCACCCTGCCTTCGAGCTTGCGCAAGGTGAGCGCGTATCAGGGCAAGCGCTCGGCGGGCGGGCCGGTAAAGCGCAGCGATTCCCGGCAGGGCGCCAAACCCACAGCGGTCGAGCCGGCGGCGGTGCCGGTGCTGAACGCGGCCCAAGAGGCCGCCGCCCAGGCCATCTGTGGCCTCGAAGGCCACAAAACCGTGTTGCTGCACGGCATTACGGGCAGCGGCAAGACCGAGGTCTACATGCGTGCCGCCCAGCAGGCGCTGGCCCAAGGCCGGCAGGTGCTGTTCCTGGTTCCTGAAATCAATCTTACCCCCCAGCTCGAACGGTCTTTGCGTTCGCGCCTGGCGGCCATCGCCGAACCCCACGCCCTGGCCGTGCTGCACAGCGGGCTGGCCGAAGGCGAACGGCTGCGCGCCTGGCTGCGCGCCCAGCGAGGCGAAGCGCGCATCCTGCTGGGCACCAGGCTGGCCATCTTCACCCCCATGCCCGAGCTCGGCCTGATCATCGTCGACGAAGAGCATGACGCGTCCTACAAGCAGCAAGAGGGCTTGCGCTACTCGGCGCGCGATCTGGCCGTGTGGCGCGCGCACGACCTGCGCATTCCGGTGGTGCTGGGCTCGGCCACGCCGTCGCTGGAAAGCTGGCATCACGCGCAGAACGGGCATTACCTCAAGCTGTCGCTCACGCACAGGGCGCGCGATGCCGAACTGCCTTCGGTGCGGCTGGTCGATACGCGCAGGCTGGCCATGCAGCAGGGCTTCTCGCCGCATCTGATCACGGCCATGCAAGAGCGCCTCGAACGCGGCGAACAGTGCCTGGTGTTCCTGAATCGCCGCGGTTATGCGCCCGTGCTGGCATGTTCGTCCTGCGGCTGGGTCAGCCAGTGCACGCGCTGCACCGCTTATACGGTGTTGCATCGGGGCAGGGGCGGGCGCAACGCCCTGCATTGCCATCACTGCGGCTACCGCGCACAGGTGCCGCGCGCCTGCCCCGATTGCGGCGACCAGGACCTGCGCCCCATGGGCCGGGGCACGCAGCGCGTCGAAGAGCACCTGGCCGAGCATTTCCCGCAGGCCCGCATCGCGCGCATCGATGCCGACAGCACCCGGCTCAAGGGCAGCGCCGAAGCCTTGTTCGCCAAGGTGCACGCCGGCGAGGTCGACATTCTGGTGGGCACCCAGATGGTGGCCAAGGGCCACGATTTCGCCAACCTGGGCCTGGTGGGCGTTCTGAACGCCGACGCCATGCTGTTCGCACAAGACTTTCGCGCCCCCGAGCGCCTTTTTGCACAGCTGATGCAAGTGGCCGGCCGGGCCGGCCGACACGTCAAGGGCGGCCAGGTCATCATCCAGACCGACTACCCCGAGCAGCCGGTCTATCAGGCCATTACCCGCCACGACTATGCCGGCTTCGCCGAATATGCGCTGGCCGAACGCCAGGCCGTGGGGCTGCCGCCCTACGCGTACCAGGCCCTGCTTACCGCCGAGTCGCGCGAACTGCGCGTGGCGCTCGACTTTCTCGGCCTGGCGCGCGACCTGCCGCAAGGCGAGCCGGAACGGTTTTCCATGGCCGACGCCATCACCCTGTACGACCCCGTGCCTTTGCGCGTGGTGCGCGTCGCCAACATAGAACGCGCGCAGCTGCTGGTGGAAAGCGCCAGCCGGCCGGCCCTGCAGGCCTTCCTGGCCGCATGGGTCTGGGCCTTGCCGCACGCGGCCGCCGAGAAGCGTGTACGCTGGCAGCTCGAAGTCGATCCCCTGGAAATCTGATGACGCAAGCCATGCCCGCTCCCGGCCATACGCTGGCCAGCGACTTGAACACCCCGCAGCGGGTTGCCGCCCTGTATCTGGACGGCCCCTGCCTGGTGCTGGCGGGCGCCGGCAGCGGCAAGACCCGGGTCATCACACAGAAAATCGCCTACCTGTTGCGCGAATGCGGCTACATGGGTCGCCACGTCGTGGCCCTGACCTTCACCAACAAGGCGGCGCGCGAGATGAGCGAGCGCGTCAAGACCCTGGTCGATTCGCGTCTGACCAAGGGGCTCACCATCAGCACCTTTCATTCGCTGGGCGTACGTTTTCTACGCGAAGAGGCGCGGCATGCGGGCCTGAAGCCGGAGTTCTCCATTCTGGACTCCACCGATGCCATGGGCATCATCCAGGAACTTCTGGCCACCACCGACAAGGCGCGTTTGCGCGGCGTGCAGCAGGCGATATCGCTATGGAAGAATGCGCTGATGGACCCGGACGCGGCCGAGAGGGCCGCCGCCACGGCCAACGAAGCCGAGGCGGTCCGCGTCTATCGCAGCTACGACGCCACGCTGGCGGCCTATCAGTCGGTGGATTTCGACGACCTGATCCGACTGCCCACCGTGCTGATGCAAAGCAACGAGGCGGTGCGCGAACGCTGGCAGGCCAGGGTGCAGTATCTGCTGGTCGACGAATACCAGGACACCAACGAATGCCAGTATCGCCTGGTGCAGCTTCTGACGGGGCGGCGCGCCATGTTCACGGCGGTGGGCGACGACGACCAGGCCATCTACGCATGGCGGGGCGCCACGGTCGAGAACCTGGCCAAGCTCACCACCGACTATCCCCAGCTGAAGCTCATCAAGCTCGAGCAGAACTACCGCTCGGTGCAGCGCATCTTGTCGGCGGCCAACCAGGTCATCAGCCACAACCCCAATCTGTTCGACAAGACGCTGTGGTCGGACCTGGGCGCGGGCGAGGCCATACAGGTCACGGCCATGGATACCGACATGATCGAGGCCGAGTCCGTCGCCCTGCGCATTTCGGCCGAGCGCTTCGAGCGCCGGGCCGAGTGGCGCGACTTCGCCATTCTGTATCGCAGCAACCAGCAGGCGAGGGTGGTGGAGCAGGCCCTGCGCAACCTGCGCATTCCCTACACCGTGTCGGGCGGACAGAGCTTTTTCGACAAGGCCGAGATACGCGACGTGCTGGCGTACTTGCGGCTGATCGCCAACGATGACGACGACCCGGCCTTCATCCGGGCCGTCACCACCCCCCGGCGGGGCATAGGCCAGGCCACGCTGCAGACACTGGGCGAATTTGCCGCCCAGAAGCAGCTTTCATTGTTTGCGGCGGTATTCGAGATAGGCCAGGCCGAGCGCCTGGCCGCTCGCCAGCTCGAGCCGCTGCAGGCCTTCGCCGCCTTCATCCAGCAGATCCAGCAGCGGGCGGGCCGAAAGGGAGGCGATCGTGTTTCGCCGGGCGCCGAGCCGGCCGGCCCGCTGCTGGACGAACTGCTGGGCGCCATCCAGTACGAGCGCCATCTCTACGACACCCTTGACGAACGCGCCGCCCAGACCCGCTGGCAGAACGTGCAGGAACTAGTCGGCTGGCTCAAGCGCAAGGCCGAGGAAGACGAGTTGGACCTTTTCGAGCTCGTCCAGCACGTTGCCCTGGTCACCATGCTCGAGCGGGGCGAAGAAGAAGACCCCGACGCCGTCAAGCTGTCGACGCTGCACGCCTCCAAAGGCCTGGAGTATCCGCATGTATACCTTGTCGGGGTGGAAGAGGGCTTGCTGCCCCATATGGGCCGCGACGAAGAGGACGGCGATCCGGCCAAGGCCGCCGAGTCGCTCGAAACGCGCATACAGGAAGAACGGCGGCTGATGTATGTCGGCATTACGCGGGCCCAGCGGACCTTGCATCTGACCTGGTGCAAAAAGCGCCGTCGCGCGCGCGAGGACGTGGTGTGCGAGCCCTCGCGATTCATCGACGAAATGGGCCTGTCGGCGGTGAAGCTGCGCGAAGATCCCGAGCTGCAGGCGCTAAGCCCCAAGCAGCGCCTGGGCATGCTGAAAGATCTGTTGGGCAAAAAGAGTTGATAGGCGGCGCCATCAATACTTGATGCGCCGCCTTCCATGCGAGAAAGCGCGATGCGCCCGCCCCGCGGTTTACTTACTCAAAGCCTTGTTCGAGCAGAGCCTGATACAGGTTTACGCCCTCTTGGATGCGCGCGGTATAGCAGTATTCGTCTGTTTGATGCGCCATCTGGGGTTCTCCGGGACCCAATATGATTGTGGGCGGATGGCCGGTGGGCGGAAGCAGGACGCTGCCATCCGTGAAGTACGAGACCGCGCGGGGCGTGATGGGCTCGCCGTGGAAGTCGCTGCATACCGCAAGAATGCGTTGGATGACGGGGTGATTCACTTCCGAGTACAAGGGGGGGACGTCGACAATGGGATCCAGATCGATTTCACCCGCAAAGACGCTTTTCAGTTGCGTGCACAAGCATCGATGGTCCATGCCCGGCACCGTTCTTATATCGAACTCGAATTCGGCCTTGTCGGGCACGGAGTTGATGTTCAAGCCGGCGCGGAAGGTGCCGACGTTCATGGTCGAGCGGCCCATCAATGGATGCTCATTGCCGTCCAGATCGAAGCCGCGTAGCCTGTCGATCGCTCGTGTCGCCTTATAAATGGCATTGTCGCCATGCTCGGGCATGGAGCCGTGCGCCGTCTTGCCCGCCGCGGTGCCCCGCATCCATAATGCACCCTTGTGTCCCACATAGGGATAGTTCGATGTGGGCTCGCCTACAATCAGCAATGCAAGTTCCGTGAACAGTTCAGGGCGCGCTTCCGCCAAGGCCCTGGCGCCGTCGCAGCCCGTTTCCTCGCCGCCGGTAAGCAGCAGTTGCACGCCGCCACCCGATTTGAGCTCGCCCAGCATACGTGAGCATGCGGCGATGAAGCACGCGATGCCCGCTTTCATGTCGCTGGTGCCACGGCCATACAGTTTTCCGTCGTGCTCTTCTGCCGCGAAAGGGTCGAAGGACCAGGGAGCGGCGCCCAGCGGGACGGTATCGAGATGTCCGGTAAAGCCAATGGGCCGGCCGGCTCCGTTGCCCGCCAGTTGCGCAACCAGATTGAAGCGTCCCGGGCCGAAGCTGTGCAGCTGTGTTGCGAAGCCCAGGCGATCGAGCACGCCGGCCAGATAGTTGGCGCAGGCGGTTTCGTCGCCCGGCGGGTTTACAGAAGGAATGCGGATCAGTTCCTTGGTAAGTTCGATCGCGTCCACTTCAACAGCAAAATTCGCCTTTCTGACTGCCACATCCATAGTCTTCCCCAATTGCGGGTCATAAAGATCCCGGCTTCTTTAAAAAGTCCCGCCTATATGCTCAGGCACGCGGCATGCGCTCATAGGTTGTTCCTGTTCCCGCTATCTCATCCAGCGCGGCGTGCTGGGCCGGCGCACCGGCCGGCCCCTTACCGTCGAGCCGGCGCCGATATCCTTGTGGCGCGACCATTCGCGCGCGTATGAGGCCTCGACGGTCGTGAGGCTGTTGAAGGCCCGCAGCGATCGCTCGACCAGCGCACTGTCCAGATCCTTGACAATAAAGACCAGGCGCGAGGTTTCGTCCTCGGTAGGCCACCGGTCCAGATGTTCCGGCGGATAAACCATGTGCTGGACCGCGTGGAAGACGACCGGCCCGTCGCATTGAGCCACTTTCAGCAGGCCTTTCACCCGCAGCACCGAAGACCCGTGCCGATGCAGCAGCCAAGTGAGCCATATGCCGAAAGCCGTCCAGTCGATGGCTTCGGACAATGTCAGGCAGAAGCTGGATATGCCGGTATCGAGCAGGTGCGTCACCTTCATCCTTCCCTGGGCGCTGCTGCCGCGAAGGAAGCGAAATGCCGTGTCCCGGGTTGCGGTTCCGGACTCGTTCAGAAAGTGCTGCATGTCGACCGGGACATGATGCTGCGCCATCGTTGTGCGTACGCCTGGGTTCACCGCCTGTATCTGATGCAAGAGCGGATCCATTGACGTGCCTGCGTCGAGCAGGTCGGTCTTGGTCAGGATGACGGTATCCGCCAACGCTACCTGACGCGCGGCCTCGGCAAAGCGGTTCAGGGTTGCAGCTCCCAGTGTGGCGTCCACCGTGGCGACGACGCTGCGCAATTTGAATCTCGATCGAAGGACCGGTGAGGCCGAGAAAGTCTGGATCAGACGCGCAGGGTCCGCCAGGCCGCTGGTCTCGATGAACAGATGTTCGAACGGAGGCGCTTCGCCGCTCGTCTCTTGCTCGACCAGCAGGCGGACCGCTTCTTCGACGTCTTCGCGCACGGCGCAGCAGATGCAGCCATTCGCCAACACCGCTACACGCTCGGTGCTGAAGCGCAGCAAGGCATTGTCTATGCCCACTTCGCCGAACTCGTTGACCAGGACCGCGGAGGGCGGAAAGCCTTGCTGGGTGAGCAGGCGGTTCAACAGCGTCGTCTTGCCGCTGCCGAGAAAGCCCGTCAGTATGGTGGCTTCACGCATCGGTTCTCCTTGCCGAAACCAGGCCTTCCAGGCTTTCGATCAGGGCTTCATCCAGCGGATCGGCGGTTTGACCGTTCAGCAGCGCGTCCACGCTTTCCCAGATGCCGGCCAGCGCATAGACGTTTTCATTCTGCCCCGCCGGATTGGCCACCATGTACGAACCGCCTCCCCAGTCGCTGACTGTCAGCCCGTAATGCTGCAATACGCCATTGGCAAGACGCACGAGACGATCGCGTTCGTCCGAAGCGCGAATCGGGCTGCCCGCTCTGGAAAACTGCGGGCGGCCCGCCGCATCGGTCCAGGCTCGCCCCGCATTCAACGCCGCACACAATCCACACATCTTTATCGTTCCTGACTGGGCTTCATCAGCGGGATTTGGTGAAATAGTCTTCGGCCAGCTCGGGCAGACGCCCCTCGCAGTAGGGCAGTTTGTCCATCCGCGGCTCGTACTTGCCTTGACGGATCAGCTCGTTCAGGTGGTTTGCCACTTCTTCGCCGGTGGCGAACCAGACGTCGCCCTTTGCTTGCATCTTGCCGATCATCTCGGACAGCATCATCATGCGGGCGACTTGCCCGGTGCAGAACGGATGGAAACAGTTGATCCATACGCCGCCGTGCTCCCACATGGCATAGAACTCGGCCATGTAGACGTCCATTGCATACGCGGGCGACGCAATGGGCATCATGAAGTCCAGGTCGTGGTTGTGCACGAACTGAGGCCAGTCGTCGAGCTGCCAGCGCGAAGGCACCTCGACCAATTGCCCTTTCTGCGACTGGATGATGTAAGGCACGTCGTCGCCCATGAGGGAGGTGTCCCAGGTGTAGCCTTCTTCGACCAGGATATCGGTGGTGTGTTTAGAGTATCGATACCACGGCGACCGATAACCGACGGGCCGTTTTCCTGAAATGCGCGTTATCGCCTCGGTTGCCTTGTTTGTCCAGAAGTGCTCTTCTTCACGGGACAGCTGATTCGGATATTCGTGTAGATAGCCGTGCGTGGCCACTTCGTGGCCATTCTCGACCATCAGTTCCACGGCGCGGGGATGCTGCTCGGCGCACCACCCGGGCACGAAGAACGTATTCTTGATGCCGAATTGCTTGCACACGTCGATGATGCGAGGTACGCCCACTTCCGGCCCGTAGCGCAGCATGGAGTGGGTGGACAGCCTGGTATCGGCGTCGTTGGGATGCGCCAGATGCAAAATACTGTCGGCGTCCATGTCCCAGGTAAACACGACAGCGCAGCGCGCCCCATTGGGCCAAGGTACAGGGTTCCTGATCATCATGAGCTCTTCTCCTACAAAGTATTTATTGTGTTCGGCCGGTTTGCCGTCGATGGGGTTCAGTTCGGCTGGTTCAGTACCGCCAACCCGTCTATCTGTATGCGTTGCCCAGGCCACGGCAGGCCGGCTACACGCAGGATGCTGACCACGGTTTTTCCGGGCGTCAGAAAGCCGTCCAGGATCGAGGCGACCTGCCGAAGCTGAGCCGCGTCGTCCGTCGAGACATAGACATTGAGCTTGACGAGGTCGGAGTAGTCGCCGCCGCCGGCCGCCAGGACCTGGCTGACGCGGCTCATGGTGGCTTCGGTCTGCGCCTCGAGCGAAGCCGCTCCGGGCGCCGACAATCCGCCGATGAAGATGTCGTTTCCTGTTTTCCAGCCGGGAGTGAAGCCGCTGCGCGCATCCGCCCAGTTCTGGTAGTCGGCGGGCCGCAAGGGCTGCCGCTGTCCGCCCTTGATGGCTATGGCGTCGATTTCCAGAAGCAGTCCCTCGTACAGCAGGTCCACGCCGAAAGCGACCAGCACCGGCCGGTGTTCGGGGAAAATCTGGTTCACCTCGGCCAGGATGGCGTCCAGTGTCTTCTTGGCTTGCTCTTCGTCGCCGCTGTGCTGATAGGCCACCTTCAGCGTCAATACGTCGGCCCAATCAGCGCCGGCATCCTTGAGAACGCTGTGGATATAGGCCATGGTGTTGACGGTTTGCGGCCCGACCTCGCCGGGTGCGACCGCCTTGCCGGCTCGGTCCGCAGAGATCTGCCCGCCCACATATACCCTGTCGCCGACCAGCCAGCCTTGCGAAAACGGGGTGGGTATGCTCCAGTCCCATGCATGTTCCGGCATGATGCGGATACGTTGCCCTTCCAACTCGGCAATGCCGTCGACTCCGATGAGCGCTCCGTCCGACCATACCCCTTTCGTACGCAGCGCCGTGGCCGCCGGTCCCGGGTCGGCCAGATACTTCAGCCGCACGCTGGTCATGTCTTCCCAGTAATCCGTCACGCCCCTGCCTTCGCCCTGATAGACGTAGTAGGTGTGCAGCTTGGTCAGCTCTTTCATGCTGGCGCCGTGCTTTTCCAGTTCGCCGACCAGCGCGCTGAAGGCGTGGTGGGTCTGGTCGTGGATCTTTCCCGCCTCGAGCCTGGCCGGCTGCGTGGTGGTCTGCAGCCCGACGTAGACGGTGGAGCCGACTCGTCGCGATTGGGGAAAAGGCCATGCCTGGGTGGATTTCGAGGCATTGGGTACGGTTGCTGAAGTCATGAGGCGTCTCTCTATCGAGTATTGTTGTCAGTCAGAAAAAGCGGTCGTAGTGAATACGTTCCGTTGCTACTCCCTTTTCCAGGATAAGCAGGCGGCGCACAGCCTCTACCATGGGCGGAGGCCCGGCCATGTAGAACTCGCTGTTCTGGAAGCGGTCGCCCATCAGCCTTCCCACGCAGTCGTGGATATATCCGCGCTCGCCGGACCATCCGTCGAGTGCATCGCCTTCACATGACACCGCGGGTATGAAATTGAGGCGTCGTGCATGGGGCGCCAGGTCGACGAATCTATCCAGCGTGAATAAATCGCGCGGCTGCCGGCCTCCATAGAAAAGATGGATGTCCACGTCTTTGAGTGCGGGCTGGGCCAGTGCGCCCCGCACGATGGACAGCATGGGAGCCAGGCCGGATCCCCCGGCGATGCATACGATGCCGCGCGTCGCGTCGCGCAAGTATGCGTTGCTGTAGGGGCCGTCGAGCGTGCAGACGTCGCCTTCCGCCATGCGTTCAAAGAGAATCCCCGTCGCGGCCCCGCCCGGGACGCGACGGATCTGGAACTGCCATATGCCGTCGGAGTTCGGCAGGTTGGACATGGAGTAGGAGCGCCGTTCGGACATTCCCGGCAATTTCAACAAAGCGTACTGGCCCGGCAGGAATTCCGCCGAGCCGGCCGTCTGGAAAGTGAACTCCCAGATGTCGTGGGTGATCGGCTCCGACCGCACGAACCAGGCCTGCCTGATCGCCGGGGAAATTCGAGGCACAGCTTCGGCATCCTCGCGAAAGGACACCGTGCAGGGCCCCTGGGGAACACACTGGCAGGCCAATATCTTGCCGCGCTCCCGTTCGCGCGGACGGAGGCCGCCGGCCTCGGGCTTGAGGTCATGCACCTCGCCTGAAACAAGGGTGACCTTGCAGCTGCCGCACTCGCCGGCGTTGCATTCATAGGCCATGCCCACGCCGGCCCGCAGCGCTCCGGATAGAATCGTGTCGCCCTGCTCGCAAGGAAAAGACCCGCCCTCCTTGCGAGTGATTGCGTGCACCGCGAGGTCAAGCAATGCACTGCTCGATTGTTCCGCTTGCATAGGATTCCTGTCTCCGTCCCCTGGGGTCAGGCTGCGATGCCAACTGAGGCCTGATATTCGCGCAGCCTTTGCATGGCCGATGCTGCGGCATCGTCGACTTCCAGGGCTGCGCAATAGTTCTCGATCGCGCGTTCCGCCAGAGGGTTCCACTTCTCGGACCACCGGCGCAGGACCGCGTCGTTGACTTCGTTCTCGCGCGCCAGCTTCAGCCATTGAGAGGTCCAGCGGCGTGACCTTTCCGCATCGCGCTGTTGGGCGTCGCAGAGCATGGCGGTAAGCGTGTCGCCATTGCCGCGAGCGGCGCGCGCGAGCTGCCGCAGTATTTCGTCGATGGCGCGCGCCGCCACCACATTGAGCGCAAACATGTTCTCGGCCCAGTCATAGGTGGCAAGCGTTTTCTCCATGAGCTCGCGCACGCCCTGCCACGCGGGTGCTTCTTCCCAGTGCTTGCGTTCGTCTTTGCGGAAGCCGTAATCGGGATGCTGGACCGACAGCTGGTGCGTGCGAAACGCTACGCGCGACATCCATCGAAAAGCGTCCGCCTCCTGGAAGGCGGCACAGTTGACGATGGTGCTGGCCGGCGCCATCTGCACCACATAGGCAGCGGCCATCTGGCTTGCCGCAAACAGGTAGCGTTGCGGTGTATAGAGCAATGCCAACTTGCGCAGCCACGCTTCGGACAGCTGGGCGTCGTGTTCGTTGGCCGCGTGGTCCCGTATCAGTCCATCGACGTACTCTTCGTGCGCGTCCTGCATGGTCGTATAGGAACGATACGTGACCTGGTCGGGGTCGCGAAAGCTGTCCCAGTCCGGATGCTGCAATGGGCTGTCGCGCACGTGCTTCTGGTACCACTGGTTCATCATGCTGTCCGGGCTTTGCTCGTAGGCCGCGTCGGGCTTGCGATTACGGTACAGCAGCTTGTAGGTCACGATTTCATATTCGCTGGGGCGCTTCTTGTTTCCTGCCAGCGCGCTCCATGTTTTCAAACCACCTTTTTGGAGACCCATTGTCTACTCCTATTTGTTGGAAGCGATGAAACGTATTGCTTCGTCGCTTGTCCTGATGAAGCCGGCGAAACCGGGCATGGAGCCTTCCAGATCGCCCATGCGGAACTGGCGTCCCAGTACATCGGACATCGTGTCCACTGTCAGCACGCATTCTCCTTTGACCTGCACGCGCACATATCCCGAGTTCTGCTCGATCTTCACCTCGCGCCCCGGGTTGTCGATATATACGGCTTCCATGGCCGCATCCGCGATTTCGCCCAAGCCTATGATGGGACCCACGAAATCGTCCTGGTCAACTTCCGACATTTCTTTCTCCTGATTCTTATGGTTTATCGCGGCTTATTGCGAGGCTTGCGTGGCGGCTTCGAGATCCGCCATGACCTGCCCGTCGACGACCTTGCATGGGTAGCTGGTGAGCTTGCAGCCGGTGGGGTTGACGCCGTCTCCCGTAGCGACGTCGAATTGCCAAAGATGAGCAGGGCAGGTCAGTACATTCCCTTCCAGCGAGGCTTCGGCCAATGATTGATCCTGATGAGGACATTTGGCGTCGAATACACGGAAACCGCTGTCTTCGGCATGAACGACAATGACTTCACGTTCATCGACCTCGAAGTCCTGGAACTCTCCTTCCCATATGTCGTCAGCCGAGCAAATAGCTTTAAATACCATGTGCTACCCCTTGCTGTGATCAAGCCTGCGCGGCGGAAACGTGGATGATGTCCACCGTATCCATCTGAATGAAACCCGCTTCCGAGACTTTCAGGCTCTCGGGCAGAAACTCCTCTTCGCCATGGCGCCGCACGCGCAGCTCGACGCCTGGCTTCGGCTCGGCCACGAACACGCCGGCGATATGTTGTCTTGCGATATCGGCCACTTCCTTCATGGTGCTGTCGGGGCTGACGTACAGCATCTTCAGCCCATAGTCGCCTTCGTAGTTGCAGCCCAGTGCAAATGTGTCGCTCATTGTCTTGTCTCCGTCGATTCGTCCCGCTCAGGCCGCCCGCTTGACGGGATCGGCCCATTTGAAGCCCATGCCGCACGTGCCGCGTTCTTCCGGGGACATGTCCATGTATTCGAAAAGGCCTTCGTCAGCCGGTATCATTCCGTTGGCCAGCCTGTCGGTAAAGCCGTAGTAGTTCTTGTAGCGGGCCGGGTCCTGTTCGAAGATCCATTTGTCGACCGGCGAGCCGAAGTGATATCGGCGTCCGTCCAGGTCGAGCGTGTAGTCTTTGACGTTCCATTTCGAGCCTGCCACGCCGGTGAGCTCGAATCCGGTCATTCCGCACATGACCGGTATGATGGTGGGGGTCAGCCGCTCTGTGCGTCCTTGGGCCGCGTTCTCGGTGATCACGTCCCATACCTTGCCGAAGGTATCGTTCCAGCCCGGATACTTTTTCTCGAGCCATTCGCGCTCTTGAGGCGATACGCCGGCGATGGGATCCCACCATTCGGTGTCCCGATACATGTAGATGCCGATCTGCTGGGCGTGGTGATAGGTTTCCACATCGGGTAGAAAGTGCTCTTCCCAATACCAGGGCTTTTCAAGGCCGAGGGCCTTGAGGTTGCGCAGGAATTGAGTCGTGACGAACTCCTGTACGAATTCTTTGAGGCTGAACTCGCGATGCGCCAACGGCGTGTAGTAGTCGAAGGCGATGCCGCTGAGAGCGGAAAACTGCTTCCATACCCTCCAGAAGGAAATATCGACGAGTTTCTGGGCTTCTTCCTTGCGGCCGTTGCGGACCAGGATCTCGATAAGCGGTTCGCCGATCTGGGAGTGCCGCGCCTCGTCGGACTGCACCGTCTGGAGCATTGTGGCAAAGCTGAAGTCGCCATAGCGCTTCGCGTCTGCCGACAATGCGACGAACTGTAGGTTGGTGAAGCCTTGTTCGAAAGCGAAGTTCAGCATGACTGCCGAGGTGACGGCGTCGCGGGTATGCTCAATGTCGTCGAAGCAATGGCGTTCGCTCATAATGACCCAGTTGTCGGTATTGGGGCCTTTCTGGCACCAGTCGAAAGCGCGATCGACCGACAGGAATTCATAGGCAAAGTACATCTGAATCTGGGTATGGCGGATTTCGTCGAGCGTGCCGAAGCTGGCCATATTGCGCATGCCCGGCCCCTTTCCGAAGCGGGTGATCCGCGCAAAGGCGGAAACCGAGCCATATTCCAAAAACGGCACCGCGCCGAAGTGCATTTGCAGTACGGCTTTCCAGCCTGGATCGGACTGTTTGTAAAAATCCACACGAGACACTGCGGCCTTGACCGAATAGGCCCCTACGTCTTTTTCTCGCTGGGTTTTTACATAGTCCCTGTAGGTGACCTTGTAGGGTTCATCGAAGGTTTCCCACTCCGACACCGGAATGCCATAGGGATCGCTGAGCTGCGGAGGAAACAGCTCTTCCTCGGTTACGTACTTTGGGGTCCAATTGGTATCCTGCAGAAGGTCGTACCAATCGGCGTTCTTGATCTCCATGTCGCATCTCCTTTTAATGCTTCAGGTTTCGCTCCGAGCTGTGGATGTTTTCCGGTCAGCGTGCGGACGGTTTTGCTTTAATGTCATTCTAATCAATTAACTTGACTAGATGGACATAAATGTTCTTGTTATTGCTAGGGGTTTGCCCTAGATTTCAGCGTCTGTCGGACATGTCATGTCAAGGGGTATCCGCCAGACGCCTTGGGCCGTCGAGTTCGGCGAAGGAGGGCCTCCGCTGCTGTCACGCGGTGTATGAAGCTCGCTGAGCCGCCGACTTCGCCCGCTCCAGAACATAGTAGGCAATCGCCGCTGTTGCTCCCGCGAACACCCAGTCGAGCCCGACGCCACCCGACATTTCCGCCAGCGGGCCCGAGAAGTAGTCCGTATGCAGGAACATCAAGCCCACTATCGTGCCCAGCAGCCACGCTATGAGCGCACTAGGGTTCCATCCGTTGCTGTACCAATAGCGGCCGCGGTCAGAGCCGGGCATGAAGGCGAACAGGTCCTTAGGCTGATATTCACCTTTCATGATGAAGTAATAGCCGACCAAGTTGATGGCCAGCCATGGGGCCAGCACGCAGTGGTCGATCAGCAGGAAGGCAAGGATCATATTGGTCATGTCCCACACATAGATGCCGATAAAGACCAAAAGCAGGCTCACGATGCTCAGCAGGAGGGTCGCCGCGATACGGCCCAAGCTGGGCGTCAGTGCTTGCAAGCCCAAGCCGGCGCCATATAGGCACAGACTGCCCTGCGGCTGGCTTCCGACGGCGCCTACCAGGACAAGCAGCGCCGCTCCCCACCACACCACGAGGTCGATGAGGCCGGCCACAAACGGCGCGTCGACCGATTTGAGCATCGTTGTAACCCCCGCGGCGAAGACCAATGCGACCCAGCACCCCACGAACATGCCGCTGCCGGCGGCCCATGAGACCGTAGCGGAGGACGCGTTCTTGGGAATGTAACGGGTATAGTCATTCAGGAAGATGGAATACGACACCGGCAAGGCGGCCGAGATCGTTACGCACAGAAACCAGGTGGGCCAGTAGCTTCCTAGCAGCAGGTTGCCGCTTCCGGCGTAGCTGGGGTCAAACCCAGTCCACAGTACGAGCACGACGAGAAGCAGAATCGCTCCAGCCCCATAGCTGACCAAACGCTCTGTGGCGACGATCATTGCATGGCCATACAATGCCGCCAACACCGTCAGTACGCCGATGATGACCGCCCCAATTGCCATGAGATGCGGTGATTGCTCCCAGCCGAAGAGCCGCATCGCTCCGGCGGCAATGGCCTCACCTCCCGTCCACACCGTCAGCGAATAGAAGCCGACACCTGTAAAGATGGCGATCAGTGTCCCGATGATCCGGCCTCTTACTCCGAAATGGGCTCCGCTGGCTACGGCTCCGTTGGCTCCGACCTTGCCTCCGAATGGAGCGAACAAACCGAACAGAATCGAGCCGACAAACAGTCCGATGCTCATGGAACTGACGGCGCCCCAGAAACTAAGGCCGAAAGTAATTGGCAGCGAGCCAATGACGATAATGCCGAAGCACATCTGGGAACCTACGAACACGAAGAACAGATCGCTCGGGCGCGACGAGCGTTCGGCCTCCGGGATGAAATCCACGCCATATTTCTCCATGGAGGAGGCGCTCTCCACCAAGGCGGCGCCGGCTGTGGTCGGCGCCCTTTTGTTTTGTCTCTCGTCCATTTTGTCTCCCCCTTTGCGGATGTATGGATGGGGGCAGTTGGGCTGCCCTCGATTTACTGCAATGCTTCGTGACGCCTGCCGGCACGAACCTAAGTTCCGTTCTCACGTGACCTTGTGTTGTTATATGGCCTTGATAAGAACGAAACATGACTGCAAATCAAGCGGCGGAACGGTTATGAAGATATCTGGCGATGCCGTCGGCGCAGTCCTGCGCGAAAGCCTTGACTGACGCTCGCGATTGCTCTTCGTCGTAACCCGGCAAGGGGTCGAACGTTCCTTGATAGTGAAATACGGAGTTGTGGGCGCCTTCTTGCGCGATGCGCACTTCGCCCACATAGCCTCTGCCGTAAGGGCAGTTTTCCATGGCCTTCGTGTCGATGATCTGATAGCGCAGCGTCATGCCTTCTTCGTCGAAGGCCAGCAGACGCTCCCAAAGGATTGCGCCCGAATTGGTGACGAGCACGCGCAGGCGACCGCCGTCTTCGAGGGTGCAGCTCTCGGTGCCTGAGTGGATGTGATGAAGCGCGCCATAGGCGCCGGCTGCACGCCATACATCCCGGGAAGGGAAGCGCAAGGGGCAAGCGTGAGTGACGATCAAAGCCATTTAGAACCCCTGATCTCGTAGTAGGAGTTCAAAATGATAAAAGTGACTTACTGGTTAGTCAAGTAACTTTCCAAAAAAGAAATGGCCATTCCCAGAGGAAAATTGCTTCAAGCCGTCACAACCGGAAGTCAGAAGGTGGGAGGCGAGTTCACCCAGATGACTTTTGCGGTGATTTCACCGGGATTGCGGTAGCCATGGGGCAGCGAGCTCTGGAAGAAGAAGGAGTCGCCTTCGTACAGGTGATACGTGGTGTCGTCGATGGTGAGCTCGAGTTCGCCCTGAAGGATGTAGCCTAGTTCCTCGCCCTGATGGGCGATCATTCCCGCGCTGGAGCCGCCCGGTTCAACGACGTGGATGGAGCCGTACAGCAGATCCAGGGTTGCGCTGGGCACCAGATTTTCGAGTGTGACGCCGGGACTCTTGCGCGGAGAACTGGTTTCGATGACCGGCCGGTCGCGCAGGCGCATGACGCGATTCTTTTCGGTCGCCGAAGAAGAAAACAGCTCGCCTATGCTCGTGTCGAGACTGGAAACGATTGCATGCAGCATTTGCAGCGAAGGGCGCACTTTGTCGTTTTCGACTTTGGAGAGAAAACTTTCCGAGCAGCCTACGGCCTGCGCCAGCTCTTTGAGGCGCAGCCCCCTGAGGCGGCGGGCGTGTTTCAGCTTTACGCCGAGTTGCAATTGGTGAAAATCGTCCAGCACGGGTTCCTTCACAGCATTTGTTATTGATGTTAGGCGCATTGTTCTCTACCTCTCCGACAGTCAAAGTTGCTGTCATATAGTCAAGTAGCATGCTCCATGATAACACGCTGATACAGGCGCAACTTGGCCATGGCGGCAGCTGAAGCTGCCGCCATGGCCAAGTCATCTATATCTATGGGCGGAATGGCGGAAAAGACTTTGTCCGGTTTAGGCGTTCAACATTCGATCACGTTGACGGCCAGGCCGCCGCGAGCGGTTTCTTTGTATTTTGTCTTCATGTCGGCGCCCGTTTGCTTCATCGTCTGGATGACTTTGTCCAGTGAGACGAAATGGGATCCGTCGCTTTTGAGCGCCATGCGTGCGGCGTTCAGCGCTTTGATGGCTCCCATCGCATTGCGCTCTATGCAAGGCACTTGCACCAAACCTCCGATAGGGTCGCAAGTCAGGCCCAGGTTGTGCTCCATGCCGATCTCGGCCGCGTATTCCACATGTTCCGGCGTGCCGCCCAGCACGGCCGCCAACCCGCCCGCCGCCATCGAGCAGGCCACGCCCACCTCGCCCTGGCAACCCACCTCGGCGCCCGATATGGAGGCGTTGCGCTTGTACAGCGCCCCGATGGCTCCGGCGGTAAGCAGAAAATCCACCACGCCATCGTCGTCGGCGCCGGGAACAAAGTGAACGTAGTAATGCAGAATGGCCGGGATGATGCCCGCTGCGCCATTGGTGGGCGCGGTGACGACTCTCCCCCCCGCGGCATTCTCTTCGTTCACGGCCAGGGCATAGAGATTGATCCAGTCGATGACCGACAAGCTGTCCTTCAGCATGGATTCGGGCTTGTTCATCAGCCCGCGGTATAGATTGGACGCGCGCCGGCGCACGCCCAATGGGCCTGGCAGTACGCCTTCGGTACGACATCCGCGTTCGACGCATTCCCGCATGACTTTCCAGATGGAAAGCAGGCCTTCGCGCACCTGTGCCTCGGTGCGCCAGGTGAGCTCGTTGCGCAGGGCGATGCCCGCTATGGACAGGCCGCTCTCGCGGCATTGCGCCAGCAGGCTGTCGCCGCTGTCGAAGGGATGAGGCACGTCTGGGGACGACGGCGGCGGGGTGGTCGCCTGCGCCTCTCGTTCATCCAGCACAAAGCCGCCGCCGATGGAGTAGTAGGTTCTTTCCAGGCGGGGCGAATCGCTTTCCGGCAGATATGCGGACAGGCGCATGGCGTTCGGATGGAAAGGCAGGGACTTGCGGTAGAAGAGCAGGTTCTCGCGCTCGTGGAAGCCGACCGCCTTGAGCCCGAGCAGCTTCAATTGCCCTGCACTGCGAATGCGCTCGAGGTCGGGCTCGATGCGGTCTACGTCCACGCTTTCCGGGTCATTGCCTTCCAGGCCCAGCAGAACGGCCTTGTCTGTTCCGTGTCCGCGCCCGGTGGCGCTGAGCGATCCATACAATTCTGCGTGCACGCGTACCACACGATCCAGCAGGCCTTCCGCTTGCAGCGTACGGGCAAATGTCGCCGCCGCGCGCATGGGGCCCACGGTATGAGAGCTGGACGGGCCGATACCGACCTTGAACAGATCGAACACGCTGATCGTCATGGTCAGCCTCCGCCCGCCACGGCCACCTGCTTCTCGTCATGCGCCTGTGCCGCTTTCGCATAGACGGGAAACTCCGCGCATAAGGCGCTGACATGGCCGCGCACGCGCTCCTGCACTTCGAGATCGGACAGGTCGTCCAGAATGTCGCAGATCCAGCCGGCGACCCGCATGGCTTCATCCTGCTTCAAGCCTCTTGTGGTCATCGCCGCGGTGCCTATGCGTATGCCGCTGGTCACGAAAGGGGACTGGGGATCGGACGGCACTGCATTCTTGTTTACCGTAATGCCGACCGATTCGAGCGCAGCATCGGCGGCCTTGCCGGTAAGGCCCTTGTCGATGAGGCTGACCAGGAACAAATGGTTGTCGGTGCCTCCCGACACGACGTGGTAGCCGCGCTCTATGAATGTCGCCGCCATGGCGCGGGCATTGGCTACGACTTGTTTTTGATAGTCTACGAAGTCGGGCTGCATTGCTTCGCGCAGAGCGACCGCTTTGGCGGCGATGACATGCATCAACGGGCCGCCCTGTGCACCGGGGAACACCATGGAATTGATCTTTTTCTGAATCTCGGGGTTATCGCGCCCCATGATCAATCCACCACGTGGACCGCGCAGAGTCTTGTGCACCGTCGTAGTGACGATGTCGGCGTAGGGCACGGGATTCGGGTAGATGCCCGCTGCGACCAGGCCCGCCACATGCGCCATGTCCACGAATAAATATGCGCCCACTTTGTCGGCTATGGCGCGGAAACGCTCGAAATCGAGCAAGCGGGAATAGGCGGAGAACCCGGCGACCAGCATTCTGGGACGGGATTCCAGTGCCAGGGCCTCGACTTCGTCATAGTCGATCAACCCTTCGTCATTGACGCCGTACTGAACCGCTTTATAGAGCTTGCCGGAGAAGCTGACCGATGCGCCGTGAGTAAGATGGCCGCCATGGGCCAGGCTCATGCCCAGTATGGTGTCGTGCGGCGCCAGCAGCGCCATATATACCGCGGCGTTGGCTTGGGAGCCGGAGTGGGGCTGAACGTTGGCCCAGTCCGCGCCGAATAGCGCCTTGGTCCGTTCTATGGCGAGGGTTTCGGCCTGATCGACGAACTCGCAACCGCCGTAGTAGCGCTTGCCCGGATAGCCCTCGGCATATTTATTGGTGAGGACCGTGCCTTGAGCCTGCAATACGCGCGGGCTGGTGTAGTTTTCCGAGGCGATCAGTTCCAGGTGTGCTTCCTGTCGGCGCCGCTCGCCCTCTATCGCCCGGGCCAGCTCATCGTCGAAGCCCTCTATGGCCATTTGATCGTTGAACATTCATGCCTCCATTGTGGTTTGTGTGTCGGTTTGTTCGCTCGCGTAATCAGTCATGGGGATGCAGGAGCAGAAAAGATTGCGGTCCCCATAACTGTTGTCCACCCGGCCGACCGGCGGCCAATACTTGCTTTGCATCAGGCCGGGCAGGGGATACGCCGCTTGTGTGCGCGTATAGGCGTGAGTCCAGTCGTCCGCCGTGACCATGGCTGCCGTATGGGGCGCATTGCGCAGGGGATTGTCCTTGGCATCGAACTCGCCCGAACCGACCTTGGCGATTTCACCGCGAATGGCAACCATCGCATCGATGAAGCGATCCAGCTCGCGCAGCACCTCGCTTTCTGTGGGTTCTATCATGAGCGTCCCCGGCACCGGGAAGCTCATTGTGGGCGCATGGAACCCATAGTCCATGAGCCGTTTGGCCACGTCTTCGTTGGAGATGCCGGTTTCCTTCTGCAGCGGCCGCAGATCCAGTATGCATTCGTGCGCGACAAGTCCCTTGCGGCCGCTGTAGAGCACCGGATAGTGCGGCGCCAGGCGCGCAGCGATGTAGTTGGCGGCCAGAATGGCGTTGCGCGAGGCGTCGGTCAGGCCCTGCGCGCCCATCATGGCGATATACATCCACGATATGGGCAGTATGCCGGCCGAGCCGAACGGCGCCGCGCTGACGGCTCCGATTCCGTCGGGGGAGCGCTGATAGCCCGCTGCCCGATGGTTGGGCAGGAACCGGGCCAGATGGGTTCTGACCGCCACTGGCCCCACGCCCGGCCCGCCGCCGCCGTGCGGTATGCAGAACGTTTTGTGCAGGTTCAAGTGGGAGACGTCGCCGCCGAAGCGGCCGGGCGCCGCCAGCCCCACCATGGCGTTCATGTTCGCGCCGTCGACATAGACCTGGCCCCCGTGCTGGTGCACGATGTCGCAAACTTCATGAACGCCTTCTTCGAAGACGCCGTGGGTGGACGGATAGGTGATCATGATTGCCGCCAGCCTGTCGCTGTGCTGCTGCGCCTTGCTTCTCAGATCGTCGAGGTCGACGTTGCCCTGCGGGTCGCAGGCCACCACCACGACCCGCATGTCGGCCATCTGCGCCGAGGCGGGATTGGTGCCGTGCGCCGATGACGGGATCAGGCATACGTCGCGCTGCGCTTCGCCGCGGGAGTCGTGGTAGGCGCGTATGATCTGCAAACCCGCATACTCGCCTTGTGAGCCAGCATTGGGTTGCAGACTGACCGCCTCATAGCCGGTGACGGCGCACAGCATCGCTTCCAGTTCGGCAATCATCTGCCGATAGCCCTGCGTCTGATCGTCGGGCGCCAGCGGATGGATGTGTGCGAATTCGGGCCAGGAGACCGGGATGATCTCGCTGGTCGAATTGAGTTTCATCGTGCATGAGCCCAGAGGAATCATGCTGCGGTCCAAGGCGAGATCCTTGTCCGCCAGGCGGCGCAGATAGCGCAGCATTTCGTGCTCGGAGTGGTATGTGTTGAAGACCGGGTGCGTCAGATAAGCGCTTGTGCGCGCGAGCGGGACATGGCCGCCCGCTTGGGCCGCGCGGGCGGACACGGACGCATAGGCCGGTACCGGTTTCTCTTGAGCGAACACCGCCCAGAGCTGCTCGATGTCGGCCGGGGTCGTCGTTTCGTCGAGCGAGATGCCCACCCGCTCGTTGTCCACGTGGCGCAAATTGAAGCCCCGGGCGGCGGCCGCGTCGTGGAGCGCCTTGGCGGCGGCGCCCGTGCGCAGCGTCAGCGTATCGAAATAGTTGTCGTTGACTCGCTGCCAGCCCAGCTCTTCAAGCCCCGCAGCCAGTGTCTTCGTCAGGTCGTGGATGCGCTGCGCAATGCTTCTGATGCCGGCCGGGCCATGGTAAACGGCATACATCGCGGCCATGATGGCCAGCAATGCCTGGGCCGTGCAGATGTTGGACGTGGCTTTCTCCCGCCTAATGTGCTGTTCGCGCGTTTGCAAAGCCAGGCGGTAAGTATGGTTTCCCTGCGCGTCGACGCTGACGCCCACGAGCCTGCCGGGCATGCTGCGCTTGAACTCGTCCCGCACGGCCATGTAGCCGGCATGCGGGCCCCCGAAACCCAGCGGCACGCCAAAGCGCTGAGCGCTGCCCACCACGATGTCGGCGCCCCATTCGCCCGGCGGAGCCAGCAAGGCGAGTGCAAGCAGGTCGGCTGCAGCGACGACCAGGCCGCCGTTATCGTGCACGGCCTGTGTCAGGCTGCGATAGTCGCGCACGTCGCCATCGGCGCCGGGGTATTGCAGCAGCACGCCAAAGGCCCCGGCCTGCGCCGCGTCGCCGGCCGGGCCTACACGGACGGTGATCCCAAGCGGCTTGGCCCGGGTCTGCACCACTTCCAGCGTCTGCGGTAGGACGTCGTCCGCCACAAAGAAGACATTGCCCTCCGGCGGCTTGCGGTTTGTCCGCAGCAGCAGGGTCATTGCCTCGGCCGCCGCGGTCGCCTCGTCCAGCATGGACGCGTTGGCGATGTCCATGCCGGTCAGATCGGTGAGCATCTGCTGGAAGTTGAGCAGTGCTTCCAGGCGTCCCTGGGATATTTCGGGCTGATAGGGAGTGTAGGCCGTATACCAGGCGGGATTCTCGAACAGATTGCGCAGGATCACCGTCGGGGTCGATGTGCCGTAGTACCCTTGCCCGATGAAGCTCTTGTAGACTTTGTTGCGGCTGGCCCGTGCACGCAGTTCGGCCAGCGCCTCGTCCTCGGACAGGGCCTCAGTGAATTCCCCCAGCGGCAAGGCTTCCCGCAATCGAATGCGGGGCGGCACGATGTCGTCTATCAAGTCGTCCAGGCTGCCGTAGCCGAGTGTATCGAGCATGTGTTGCCTATCG
>Ga0180220_1000958_pt1 | contig 24873 bp, 24 predicted proteins | sample eDN5th37CBELigBY_FD_151335 | JGI IMG/M metagenome (GOLD analysis project Ga0180220, IMG submission 151335) | Enriched backyard soil microbial communities from Emeryville, California, USA - eDNA 5th pass 37_C BE-Lig BY (version 2) (version 2) | ecosystem: Environmental > Terrestrial > Soil >...
CGCGTTCTCGCTGAAGTCGGCATCCCAGGCGGACAGCGAATTCACGATCTGGCGTTTGGTGACCACGCGGCCCACCCGCCCCATCAGCATCTCGAGCACGGACAATTCGCGTACCGAGAGCGACAGGCGACGCCCGGAGGCCCTCACTTCGCGGTTGACGGTATCGAATATCAGGGGGCCGGCTTCGAGCTGGGGCTGGGCCTGGCCGGTGCGCCGGCGCGCGAACGCCCGCACGCGGGCGGCGAGCTCGGCCAGCTCGAAGGGTTTGGTGACGTAGTCGTCGGCACCGGCATCCAGGCCCGCCACGCGGTCTTCGACCGCATCGCGGGCGGTAAGGACCAGCACCGGAACCTGCTCGCCCTCGCGCCGGAGCTGGCGCAGGACGTCGAGCCCGCTGATGCCCGGCAGGTTGAGATCGAGCAGCAGCAGATCGTAGGACTGCGCCGATACGGCGCCCGGGACGTGCTCGCCGTCTTTGAGCCAATCGACCGCATAACCCTGGCCGGCGAGGAATTCTTGCAAGGCGGGACCCAGGGTGGCGTCGTCTTCGATAACTAGAACTCGCATGCCGTGATTCTATATCGAACCGCGCCGCCCGTTTGCACGCGGCGCGCTTTTTTTGGGGGCCGCCTTACAATCCTGACGGCTAGCTGTCTGGCGCGGCCGGAGCGGCCGAAGGCGCCGTGGCGCCGGCCTCGGGCTGGCCGGCGTCCGCGGGCGCTGCGCTTTTCTCGGAGGGCCGGGTGACGAAGCCCACGCGCTTCATGCCCGATGCGCGTGCGCTGCCCATGATCTCGGCAAGAATCTCGTAACGCGTGTTGAGATCCGCCCGGATGCGCAGCTGCGGCTGCGGGTCCTCGCCGGCCTCTTGCTTGAGCCTGGCCGTCAGGTCTTCGAGCAGCACCGGCTGCTCGTTCCAGAACAGCTGCCCTTGGTCATTGACCGCCAGATCGATGACCTTGGGCTCCTGCTCGACCGGCTCGGCCGATACCTGCGGCACATTGATCTTGATGGAATGGCTGATCAGCGGAGCGGTGATGATGAAGATCACCAGCAGCACCAGCATCACGTCGATGAGCGGCACCATATTGATCTCGGACATGGTGTGTCCGCTGCTCTTGTTGTCGAAGCTGCCGAAAGCCATGGCTATTCACCTTTGCGGGAAGCCGCCGCGGCGGCGGGAAGGCCGCGGATCTTGCCCCGGTTCTCGGTCACCTGCTGCCCGGTGGACAGGAAGGTGAACAAATCGTGGGCAAAAGCGTCGAGGCGGGCCAGGTAGACGCGGTTGCTGCGCACGAAGGCGTTGTACGCCAGCACGGCGGGAATGGCCACGGCCAGGCCCAGGCCGGTCATGATCAGCGCCTCGCCGACCGGACCGGCGATGCGGTTGATGGTGACGCCGTCGGACAGGCCGATGCCGATCAGGGCGTGATACACGCCCCACACCGTGCCGAACAGGCCCACGAACGGAGCGGTGGAGCCGATCGAGGCCAGCACCGTCAGGCCGTTCTCGAGCTTGGCCGTTTCCTCGTCGATGACCTTGCGGATGGTGCGGGTCACGAAGGCGCCGGTGGAGCCCTTTTCTTCGAGCTTCATGGCGCCGTACTTGGCGTGATGGTTGCGCGCATGGATGGCGTGGCTGGCCACGTGGGCGAAGGGTTCGGAGGCGCCGTGCGTACTGATCTCGTTCTCGACCTCCTCCAGCGAACTGGAGGCCCAGAAATGGTTCAGGAAGCGCGCCGAATGGCGGCTCACGCGCCAGTTGGTGAAGGACTTCACGAAGATCAGGTACCAGCTCACCAGCGACATCAGGATCAGAATCACGAAAAGGGCCTTGCCTATCATGTCACTCTGCGCCACGAAGTGCAGAATGCCGCCGTCGGCCAGCTGCTGTACGGTGGTGTCCAGCAGGGGCGGCGCACTGGTGGCCGCGGTGGTCGCCGCATCCGTCATCGACGAGGCTGCCGGCGCCGCCGACGTGGCGGCGTCGATGGCCGAGGATGCCGCGGTGGCCGCCGAGCCCGCCGCATCGGCGGCGGACGAAGCCGCCGTGGCTGCGGAATTCGCCGCGTCGTTCAGGGACGAAGCCGCGGGCGCCGCGGTCGACGCGGCGGGCTCTTGAGCAGAACCTGCGGCCTGCGCCAGGACATGCAATGCGCCTTGAAGTATGTTGAACATGCTGGTTCCTAGATTACGAAGTCAAATGGGATGTCGGCCAGCGCGGGATACGCGACGCCGTTTTCGGTATACGGCTTGAACCGGGCGGTTTTGGCCGCGCGCACCGCGGATTGGTCCAGGCGCTCGTGGCCCGACGAGGACTGCACCGTCGCGTTGACGACCGAGCCCTGCGGCGAAATCAGCACCCGCACCACCACCCGGCCCTTCTCGCCGCGGCGCAGCGAAGCGCGGGGGTATTCCGGATTGGGGCGATTGCCCAGATAGTCGACGCGGCTGATGTGCCTGGGCTGATTGTCGGGCGCGGGGGTGGGCGCCTTGGGCGTGGCCACGGCGCTTGCCGCGCCGCTGGGCGGCGCGACCGACTTTGGAGGAGCCTCGACCGGCTTGGGTGCCGGTTTGGGCACGGGCTTGGGTTTCGGCTTGGGTTTGGGCTTGGGCGGCGGCGGAGGCGGCTCGGGTTGCGTGATCGCCTCGGGCTCCGGCTCGGGTTCGGGTTCCGGCTCGGGTTCCGGTTCGGGCTCCGGCTCCGGCTCGAGTTCCGGTTCGACCTCGGGCTCGGGTTCTGGCTCGGGCACGATTTCCGGCTCGGGTTCGGGCGGCACGGCCTCTTCGACCGGCTCGGGCTCGGGCGCCGTGTCGACGATTTCAGGCCCGATCTCGACGAACTGTATTTCCATCGACTCGGGCAAAGCCAGCTCGGTCTTCTTGGGAGCCGCCAAAATGACTCCCAGCACGGCAAAATGCAATCCCGCAACGCACGTAGCCGCAGCAACTTTGGTCAGCGCGGGGCGAGGGGCAGGCTCAACACGGGAACGGGACATGAATCCAACGACAAGGTAAAAGAAGCCCGCGGATAAAATCATCCGGGTAAGCGCGCACGATAGCAGAAATGCGAACTATTCGCAATATAAAATTGCGTTTGCCATGCAGCCGATCGACGCTGCCCTGCACCGCCCGCGGCGCACCCGATTTACCGCCACGCCCGGCGTGTCACAGAGTCAAACCGCTGAGGCCCCGCATCATCGAGCGAAGCTGCGCGTGCAGCGGGCCGAATTGGGACTCGTCCAGTTCGGCCAGCAGCGCCCGCTCTACCTGCACCACCGCGGCATCGCATTGCTGCAGCAGGGTTTCCCCCTTGCGGGTCAGGCGTATATGGATGATGCGGCCGTGCGATACGGCCGATTCGCGGTTGATCCACCCGCGCGTTTCCATCAGCTTGACCATCTCGTTCGCCGATTGCGGCGACACCATGGAGCGTTCGGCCAATTGCGCGTTGGAGAGCTGGCCATGGCTGTTGAGCACCGACAGCGCCGTGTATTGCGCCGCGGTCACGTCCCAGGGCGCCAGCGCATCGCGGATGCGCCGGTTCAGCACATGATCGAGGCGCCCAATGAGATAGGCGATGCCGTTGGGCCGCTGTGGCCAGGTTTGCGTGAATTGAGGGTTTTTCTGGATCATGGACAGGCTTGTCAGCGGGTATCTCGACGTGTAGTATAAGCCCAATATCAGGCTACTTGATATTATTCTTCAAGCATCATTCGGAAAAACGACAAAGTATCATGGAGACAGCACCGCGTTATCGCAGTGTGGCCCTCGGCCCCAAAGACATCGAAGTCCAGACCCGCGCGAACGGATACACCTATGTGCGTTCGCCCGGGCAATTGGGCGACTATCCCGAACGCCTTACCGACAAGCTGATCCACTGGGCCGCGCAGGCTCCCGATCGCACCTATATCGCCCAGCGCGAGCCGGGCCATGGCCCCTGGCGCCGCATCAGCTACGCCGACGCCTTGCAGGCGGCGCGGCAAATCGGCCAGGCCCTGCTCGACCGCGGGCTCGATGCCGACCGGCCGGTACTGATGCTGTCGGGCAACGACATAGAGCAGGCGCTGCTGGCCCTGGGCTGCCAGTTCGCCGGCGTACCCTACTCGCCCATTTCGCCGGCCTATTCCCTGGTCTCCAAAGACTACGAAAAACTGCGCCACGTCCTTGAAGTCGTCACGCCGGGCCTGGTGTTCGTGTCCGACGCCCAGACCTATGGCGACGCCATACGCGCCACCATGGGCCCCGATATCGAACTCACCTCCACCCAGCCCGAGCAGATCGACCGGCCCTGCACCCCTTTCAGCGAATTACTGGCCACGCCCGCCACCGGGGCCGTCGATGCCGCGCAGCGCGCGACGGGGCCCGACACCATCGTCAAGTTTTTGTTCACCTCGGGTTCCACCAGCCTTCCCAAGGCGGTCATCAACACCCAGCGCATGATGTGCAGCAACCTCAAGATGATGGTGCTGGCCTGGCCTTTTCTTACCGAAGAGCCGCCCGTGCTGGTCGACTGGCTGCCCTGGAACCACACCTTCGGCGGCAACCACAATCTGGGCCTGGTGCTGTACAACGGCGGCACGCTGTACATCGACGAAGGCAAGCCCACCGAGCAGGGCATGGAAACCACGCTGCGCAATCTGCGCGAAATCGCGCCCACGGTGTATTTCAACGTGCCCATCGGCTGGGAAAAAATCGCCAATGCGCTCGAGGCGGACGAAGCCCTGCGCGCCAAGTACTACAGCCGCGTCAAGATGCAGTTCTACTCGGGTGCAGCATTGGCCCAGCCGGTATGGGACAAACTCCACGCCACGGCCGAAAAAGCCTGCGGCGAGCGCATCGTCATGACCACCGGCCTGGGCATGACCGAAACCTCGCCCTCGGCGATGTTCGTGCTCGACGAGCGCGCCCTGGCGGGCCAGATCGGGCATCCGCTGCCCGGCATGGAATTCAAGCTGGTGCCCAACGGCGACAAGATCGAGGTCCGCTACAAGGGCCCCAACGTCACGCCGGGCTACTGGCGCGAACCCGCGAAAACCGCCGAGGCCTTCGACGACGAGGGCTTCTTCTGCTCGGGCGACGCCGTCAAATGGCTCGACCCCGACGACCCGCGCCGGGGCTTCGTCTTCGATGGGCGCGTGGCCGAAGACTTCAAGCTCGACACCGGCACCTGGGTCAACGTGGGTCCCTTGCGGGCGCAGGTCGCGCGCGAGGGCGCGCCCTATCTGCAAGACTCCGTCATTACCGGGCACAATCGGCGCGAACTCGGGGTGCTCATCATACCCAACCTGGTTCAATGCCGGCTGCTCTCGGGCCTGCCCGAAGACGCCGCCCCCGAAGCCGTGCTGTCCAGCCCGCCGGTGCGCGGCTTCTTCCAGCAGCTGATCGAGCGCCTGCACAATCTCGGCACGGGCAGCGCCACCCGCATCGCGCGCGGCCTGGTGCTGGTCGAGCCGCCCTCTCTCGATCGCGGCGAAATCACCGACAAGGGTTCGATCAACCAGCGCGCCGTGCTGAGCCATCGCGCCCGGCTGGTCGAGGCCCTTTACGACGAGACCGATCCCGGCGTGCTGAAGCCGGGCAAGAATTCATAACGACGCCCGCGGCGCATAGGTCCGCGGCACTACTCAGGAGACACGACAATGATCAACAAGAAACTCTGGCGCGCAACGCTCTTGGCCGCCTCTTTGGGGCTGGGCGCGGCGCCCGCGGCCCACGCCGACCTCACCATAGGCGTCGTCCTGTCGCTGACGGGCCCGGCATCCGGCCTGGGCATCCCCGTCAATACGGGCTTTGCCCTGTGGCCCGAGACCGTGGGCGGCGAAAAGGTCAAGTTCATCACCCTCGACGACGGCAGCGACCCGGCAAAAGCCCAGAAGAACGTGCAACGCCTCATCTCCGAAGACAAGGTCGACGTCATCATAGGCTCCAGCACCACCACGCCCGCCATCGCCATGGGCGAGGCGGCCGCCGAAGGCCAGACAGTGCAGCTTGCCGCGGCGCCGGCCGAGTTTCCCGAGGGCAAAGGCACCTGGACCTTCCGCCTGCCCCAGTCCACCGCCGTCATGGCCGGCGGCGTCATCGACCACATGAAGAAACACGGCGTCAAGAACTTTGCCTTCATCGGCTACAACGACGCCTACGGCGAAAGCTGGCTGCGCGACCTCACCAACCTGGCCAAAGAAGCCGGCATCGAGATCACCACCGCCGAACGCTATGCCCGCGCCGATACCAGTGTCACGGCGCAGGCGCTCAAGGCCATCGCCACCAAGCCGGACGCCATCCTGATCGTGGCCTCGGGCAGCGGCGCCGCCATGCCCCACACCACTGTGGTCGAGCGCGGCTACAAGGGCAAAATCTACCAGACCCACAGCGCCGCCTCGCGCGACCTGATCCGCCTGGGCGGCAAGGCGGTCGAAGGCTCTTTCGTCGTCTCGGGCCTGGCCGTCCTGCCTGAAGGTCTGCCCGACTCGCACCCGTCCAAGAAGATCGCGGTCGACTTCGTCAACGCCTACGAAAAGAAAAACGGCGACGGCTCGCGCAATCAGTTCGCCGCGCACGCCTATGACGCCTATCTCATCCTGGACAAGGTGGTGCCCGCGGCGCTCGAAAAAGGCAAGCCCGGCACGCAGGAGTTCCGCACCGGCCTGAAGGAGGCGCTCGAAACCCACGGCAGCATCCCCGTCACCCAAGGCGTAATCACCTACACCAAGGATGATCACTTCGGCTTCGACAAGCAGGCCCAGATGATGCTGACCATCAAGGACGGCGCCTTCGCAGCGGCGGATTGAACGTTCTTCCCGGCAAGTGCGGCCCGCGAAGCCATCGCATCGCGGGCCGCACGCTTTTTCCGGAGGGAATGCCGATTGCTGGCCCACGCTCGTACCTTATCCAGACATCGGAGGACGCCATGGCCGGCAAACCCTATTCCCCATCCATCGCCGACTGGCCCGAGGACGCGCGCGAAGCCGCGCAACTCGTCGTCGATCAGTACGGAGAACCCGACGAAGTCAACGCCAGCCAAGTCACCTGGCACAAGCCGGGCCCGTGGAAGCGAATCGTAGCTTCGCGGCAGGTGCACGAGCATAATTTTCCGGCTCCGCACCTGGATTCCGTGGAATCGGTCATCGACTATCGTTTTCCCATCGCCAAGGCTCGGGACATCTGCGCCTTCGACGGCAGTGTCGTGATCAATCGCACCGAGGGCGAGGTCTCGGCGCGCTGCCATGACGAACAGGCCAACTTCCTGGCGCTGAATCTGATGCACGACATCGCCACCGGCGCCAAGGACATCGAGCAGGCCCGCCAGTACTATGCCAAGGAATTCGCCGACTATCGCCGCAAGAAGCCCACTCCCTACATGGAGAAGCTGCGCTTCTCGCCGCCCGACGGCGGTACGGCCGATCCCGATACACGCATTCTTTCCGACGACGACCTGAAGCAGGCGGTCGAGGAGGGTAAATCATGATTTCCGACACACAGGGCTTGTCCGCCGAAGACGTACGCAAATACCTGCAGCGCATCTGCGAAGAAGCCGAGGGGCTGATGCGCGACTACGATCCGCGCATGATCCTCGAATGGACCGACACCAACGTCGCCGACGGGACCTGCTTCCAGGTCGACGTCCGCATCCAGAAAGACGGCGCCCACACGGGCAGCATCGCCATGACTCTCGAGAAGGAAGACATCCTGCAATTGGGCGGCATGTTCGGCGCCGTCGCCGGCAAGGAAGGCATCGCCGACTATTCCCTGGACATGAATTTGCGCGACGTCGTCACGCACGGCACCGACGCGGCCACTGCCAAGGTCACTTGGCGCGAACACATCATCGTGCAGGCGCCAGCGCGCGAGGGCCAGGAGTCCCGCAGCCGGCTCACCGCCGAAGCCGAGGTGGACTGCGTCCATCTTCTCGTTCGCGAAGAGGGGCGGCTTGCGCTGGGCATGACGCTCTGCTCCGGCACGATACGCCTGAGCGTTTCGGGGTAACCGCCGCCGGTCAGATCCGCTGCGTGATGCGGTGACGCTTTTCGCCCGCGGTGACGCATTCTCCATCGGGCAGCCATTCCAGCAGCTGCACGGGAGAATTCCGGCGCTTGTGGCCGAGCACATAGCCGCAGCACACCACTTCGTCGGCGCTGCGGCTGATCGATTCCACAAAGGCGATTCTTCCCGGGTCCGTGAGGTACATGCCTACGCCGGTAATGATGTGCGACGCGATCTTTTCGCTATATTGACGGTGGGCCGCGACGGCATTGCCCTCGGCCTGTGCGGCCGAAGCGGCCTTGGGCCTGACGCACGCCGAAACGTCCCTCATGACCAGCACGATCTGATGTCCGTCCTGCCCCGCCGCGGCGGGCACCAGTTGCGCACTGACTTCCATCCACGCGTAGCCGCCCGTTTTCTTGCGCATGCGCACCACGATGGGCACGCAGTCGACGCCATGCTTCAGCAGTTCGCGATGCGCCTTGCAGATAATCGGCAAATCGTCCGGGTGCACGAAAACGTCCGGGCCCTTTTCGACCATTTCATCGGGCTTCCAGCCAAGCAGCCGCTCGCAGGCCGGCGAGGCATAGGTCATTTTCATCGCGCCGTCCACCAGGCAGATCATGTCGGAAGCATGTTCGGCCAGCAGACGAAAATCCAGTTCGTTCATAAATGGCGATGCCTGGCTGCGATCTCTCTTCTTCGTCGCTGAAGGTCCCAGGCTCCTCCTTGTTACCTATGACTTGAAATCTATTGTGCACTGCAACATAAAAATTGTCCAGCCACTTCAGATAAAGCAAAAGCCACGATAAAAAAGGAGCCAGCAAGCCAAGTGCCGACAAGCGAAAAAGAAAAAAGGACTTATGAGACGATACTCATAAGTCCTTCATTCTTGAAGCAGTTTGTGGTGGGTGCTACAGGGGTCGAACCTGTGACCTACGCCTTGTAAGGGCGCCGCTCTACCAACTGAGCTAAGCACCCCGAGCGGCATCTGCATGTGGCAAAACACAATATGTGCTGCACTGCGATACTGCCATGCGAACCTTCAAGGTTCGACCTTTGGGGTCACTTCACATTTCGGGCCACTTCGTGCCAAAAAAGCCTAGCGATTATAGCCCGGCCGCTCAAGGCAGGCAAACGGGCCAGCGCTTACTAGTTGACAGCGTCTTTCAGAGCCTTGCCGGGACGGAACTTGGGCACGCGAGCCTTCTTGATCTTGATGGCTTCGCCGGTGCGCGGGTTGCGGCCGGTGCGGGCGGCACGCTCGGAAACGCCGAAAGTACCGAAGCCCACCAAGGTGACCGAACCCTTCTTTTTCAGGGTGGTCTTGACCGCGCCGATGAAGGCTTCGAGGGCGCGACCGGCGTCGGCCTTGGAGAGGTCGGCCTTGGTGGAGATGTGTTCGATGAGCTCTGTCTTGTTCATTAAGGTATACCCCTGAAAATTATTATGACCGGCCTGGGCAAGCTGCCCCGTGCCGGCATTTTTGACCAAAAAAACACAGCACGTTCACGTGCAGGTACCACAATTGACTGGCGGGAATGTCAGTAAAGACGCTGCCTACCGGCTAACGCGTATTAAGCCTTTGAAATAAGGCCGTGTCAAGGGGAAAAGCGCCCAAAACCCGCACGATTACTCACTTTTTTCAAATGACCGGTTTAAAAAATGTAAATTTCCGAAGCCCCCTCGACGCACAAAAAAAGTGCGCGCCGCGACGCTTCGGCTTGCCGTCCTGCAAGGCGCTATTTTTTTCTCGAGCATGCCGGCCGACGGGCTGGGCCACGCTTCGGCGAAGCGCCCCGCTCCGCATTCCAAGCGTTCACATTGATTCGAGCGCCTGCCGGAAATCGTCGATGAGATCCTGCACGTCTTCGATGCCCACCGAGATGCGCAGCATGCTGTCGGCGATGCCCATCAGCGCGCGGCGTTCGGGACCCATCTCGTAATAGATGGTGTGCGCGACGGGCAGCACGAGCGTGCGCGTGTCGCCCAGATGCGTGGCCAGCACGAAGACGCGCAGACGGTTGAGGAACTCGAACACATCGATGCCATCGATCAGCTCCACACCCAGCAAAGCGCCGTAGCGGCCGCCGAACAGCTCGCCGGCCCGCCGGTGCTGGGGATGGGATGCCAGGCCCGGGTAGCTGACCCGCGCCACCTTGGCGTGCGCATCGAGCGCTTGGGCCAGCGCCAAGGCATTGCCGCAGCATCGTTCCATGCGCAAGGCCAGCGTTTCGGAACCCACCGATATGCGATGGGCCGAGTCGGCCGACAAGGTGCCGCCCATATCGCGCAGGCCCTTCTTCTTGATCTGCGTAAGGCCCCAGCCTCGGGCAGAACCATTGCGGTACACCTCGGCAATGTTGGGATAGTCGGACCAGTCGTACAGCCCGGTATCGGTGACCGCGCCCCCCAATGCATGGCCATGTCCGCCGATGTACTTGGACAGCGAATTGACGACCAGCCCCGCGCCCATGTCCTTGCCCCGGCACAGCCAGGGCGTGCTCAGCGTGTTGTCGACGACGTAAAGCAGCGCATGCTCGCGGCACCAGTCTCCGATGGCCTTCATGTCGGCCACCTGGGTGCCGGGATTGGCAATGGACTCTACGAACACCATGCGGGTTTCGGGGCGCAGCGCGGCCGCCACATTGGCAACGTCGGTGGCGTCGACCAGAGTCACCTCCACGCCCAGCGCCGCAAGCGTGCTGAGCAGGCTGTTGGTGTTGCCGAAGATGTACTGGCTGGAAATCAGATGGTCGCCTTCGCGCAGCAGGGTGAAGAAGGTCGCGTTCAGGGCCGCCATGCCGGTTGCGAAGCTGACGGTGTTGACGCCCTCTTCCATCTGCGTGATCTTGGCCTCCAGGGCCGCGGTGGTCGGCGTGCCCTGGCGCGCGTAGGTGAAGCCGGCCTTGCCCTGGAACACGGCGGCTAGCTCACGCGAGTCGGCGAAAGCGTACTCCGAAGACGGATGCAGAGGTTTGTGGATGGCGCCGTGCTCGACGGTCGAGCGCCTGTCCGAATGAACGAGAGTGGTGGTAAAGCCGTTGTTAGCCATGGCAGCTCACGATACTGTGAATGAGATGTGTAAGAAATGAAGCCGAACGGGGCGAGCCTTGCAACCGGAGCCGGCGGGCCCTGTGCGATGGCGCGTCAGCCGCTTGCGGTGCGCTGGCGCACCGTTTCGTAAAGGCATACGGCGCTGGCCACGCTGACGTTGAGGCTTTCCACCGCGCCCAGCATGGGAATGTGCACCAGTTCGTCGCAGGTTTCGCGCGTAAGGCGCCTCATGCCCTCGCCTTCGGCGCCCATGACCCATGCCATGGGGCGGCGTCCGTCGATGCCGTGCATGCCGCCTTCGGCCTGGTCGTCGGTGCCCACCAGCCAGATGTCCCGCTCTTTCAGCTGGCGCATGGTGCGCGCCAGGTTGGTCACCATGATGTAGGGCACGGTGTCGGCCGCGCCGCAGGCCACGCGCTGCACGGTGGCGCCCAGCCCCACCGCCCGGTCGCGCGGCGCCAGCACGGCGTGCACCCCCGCCGCGTCGGCGGTGCGCAGGCAGGCGCCGAGATTGTGCGGATCGGTGACCCCGTCGAGCAGCAGCAGCAAAGGCGTTTCGCCGCGCTCGTCCAGGCCGTCGAGCACTTCGTCGATATCCGTCGCCAGCGTATTGGCGTCGGCCAGGGCGACGACGCCCTGATGCCGCGTGCCGCGCGCCAGGCCTTCCAATCTGTCGGCCGGCACGGGATGCACGCGCACCTGCGCCGCCTGAGCCTGTTCGATCAGCGACTGCATGCGCTTGTCGCGCCGCGAGGCCTCGACATACAACTGCCGAATGGTGGCCGGCGCATGGCGCAGCCGCGCTGTGACGGCGTGAAAGCCGGCCAGGACCTGTTGGGACATGGGGTTCCTTCTGGAAAACAAAGCGGAGAGTATCAGGCGATTTTACTCTCCGCCCGCAAGCGCCCCCTGTGCCGGGCCTTGCCAGGGCTTCAGCGCCGTTTGCGCGGAGCCGTCTTGCCGGACTTGGCCGCGGACTTGCTGGCGGCTTTCCGCGGCGCCTTGGCGGCGCGTTTTTCGGCCGCCCTGCGCTCGCGCGCCGTCGTGCCCTTCAGCGCCTCGGGCTTGGTGGACGCCGCCTTCTTGCCGCGCCGCGCGGCCGCCTCGCGAGGCTCGGCCACGGCTTTCTGCAAGGCCTTGAAGGTGGTGCCCTTGACCAGCCGGAATTCGATGCGGCGCGCCTCGAGATCGACCCGCGCCACCTGCACCTGCACCGGATCGGTGAGGCGATAGCGTATGCCGGTGCGCTCGCCGCGCAGTTCGTGCAGGCTCTCGTTGTACTGGAAGTAGTCCGAACCCAGTTCCGACACGTGCACCAGGCCTTCCACGAACAGGGTGTCGAGCGTGATGAACAGCCCGAAGGGCGCCACGCCCGTCACGCGGCCGCTGAAAACCTCGCCCACGTGCTCTTTGACGAACCAGCACTTGAGCCAGGCCTCGACGTCGCGCGACGCGTCGTCGGCCCGGCGCTCGCGCGCCGACAGCAGCAGGCCGAGCTTTTCCCAGATGGCGTGCTGGCGCTCGCCGGGCGTGAGCTCCGCCGCCGCATTGACGTCGTCGATGTCGGGCACATAGCGCTTGTTCTGCAATATGGACTTGATCACCCGATGCGTGAGCAGGTCGGGATAGCGCCGGATGGGCGAAGTGAAATGCGCATAGTGCTGATAGGCCAGGCCGAAGTGGCCCGACTCTTCGGGGCTGTAGATGGCCTGCTGCAGCGAGCGCAGACACATGGTCTGCAGCACTTCGTAGTCGGGCCGTCCCCGTGCGGCCTGCAGGAGGCGGGCGTAATCGTGGGTGGTGGGTTCGTCGCCCCCCTCGAGCGCCAGGCCGATGTTGCGCAGGTAGTCGCGCAGGGCCTTGAGCTTTTCGGGCGTAGGGCCTTCGTGAACCCGGTAAAGGCTGATGCGCTTGTTGCGCTTGGTGAAATCGGCCGCGCAGGTATTGGCGGCCAGCATGCATTCCTCGATGATCCGGTGGGCGTCGTTGCGCTCGTACGGCACGATGCGCTCGATGCGGCCCAGCGGGTTGCAGATGATCTTGGTCTCGATCGTCTCGAACTCCATGGCGCCGCGCCGCGCCCGGGATTCGGACAGCAGCTGGTAGAGCTCGTAAAGGTCGAGCACGTGCGGCATGACGTGCTGCATGTTCTGGGCGGCCGGCCCATTGGGCTGCTGCAGCGCGGCCCACACATCGGTGTAGGTGGTGCGCGCGTGCGAATGGATGACGGCGTTATAGAACTGGTAGGCCGAGACGATGCCCGCCTTGGCGCCGTTGGCGGGAATGACCATGTCGCAGACCAGCACCAGGCGGTCCACGTCCGGATTGAGCGAACACAGCCCGTTGGACAGCGATTCGGGCAGCATGGGGATGACGCGGCGTGGAAAGTACACGCTGGTGCCGCGCTGGAAGGCGTCGTCGTCCAGCGCCGACCCGGCCGTGACATAGTGACTGACGTCGGCGATGGCGACCAGCAGCCGCCATGCCGGCCGCTTGCGCTTCTCGGTGCCGATGTCGATGGGCATGCAGAACACCGCATCGTCGAAATCGCGCGCGTCTTCGCCGTCGATGGTGATGAAGGGCAGGTCGCGCAGGTCGACCCGGCCCTTGAGTTCGCCCGGCTTGACGGCGGTGGGCAGCTTGCCCGCCTGAGCCATGGCCGCCTTGGAAAAATCGACGGGAACGTCGAACTTGCGCACGGCGATCTCGATCTCCATGCCCGGGTCGTCGATTTCGCCCAGCACTTCGATGACCCGCCCCAGCGGCTGGGTGTGGCGCGTGGGCTGCTGCATGATCTGCACCGTGACCACCTGGCCATGTTCGGCGCCGGCCGTATCGCCCGAGGGAATGAGGATGTCGTGCTTGATGCGCTGGTCTTCGGGCACCACGATGCTGATGCCCGGCTCGCGCAGGAAGCGCCCCACCAGCTTGTCGGTGCGGCGTTCGACCACTTCGACAATGGTGGCCTCGGGCTTGCCGCGGTATTCGCCATCGGGCTTGGCCAGCACCCGGTCGCCATGCAGCACCTTGAGCATTTCGCGCGGGGCCAGAAAAAGATCGGGCCCGCCATCGTCACGCAAAAGGAAACCGAAGCCATCGCGATGGCCCTGTACCCGTCCGGCTATGAAATCGACCTTCGGTGCCGCCAAAATTTGTCCCTGTGCGTTGTAGAAAATCTGTCCGTCGCGCTCCATCGCCTTCAGGCGCCGATCGAACCCTACCGACAGAGGGTAGCTTGCGCCCATTGCCTGGGCCAGACCCTGCACGTCGTATGCCTGGCCTGTGGCGCGCAGCAGTTCCAATACGGCTTCGCGACTGGGAACACCGGGATCGAAATCGGGCGGCAGCGAGTGTGCACTGTTGGAAGTCTGACTGTCGTTTTCGTTTTTTGTTCGCTTTGCCAAAGAAAACTTTCCGTTTGATGAAAAAATAGGTTATACTACGATTCTTCGCTGGCGCAGGCAGCAAATTAGTTTGAGTTACCCTGCATCAGCAAGAATAAGAGAGCGTAGTTTTAGGTGTATGCGGCTTGTTAAGTTATTTAAGGGCCACATGATTAAAACGTTAGCATACTCTTATTAAGCCCAGATGGCGGAATTGGTAGACGCGCATGGTTCAGGTCCATGTGCCGCAAGGTGTGGAGGTTCGAGTCCTCTTCTGGGCACCACCCTATTCTTGGGAGAAGCCCCGTAAATCATCGATTTACGGGGCTTTTTCTTGTCCGCTCGGAACGTGCCCGGATGGCGCCGGGCCGTCCGGGCGAACGGCTGGCCTTTTAGTGTCGACAGGCCCTAGAAGACCGTGCGCATCGATATGTGCTCGATGCCCGCGTCCATGAATTTTTCGCCTTCGGCCTGAAAGCCGTGAGCGCGGTAAAAACCCCGGGCATGCCATTGAGCGGCCAGCGCCACCGATGGATCGCCGCGGCGGCGTGCCGCTTCGACCAGGGCCGTCAACAGCATTGCGCCCACGCCGCGGCCGCGATGGGCGGCGCGCACCGCCATGCGGCCGATGTGGGCGTCCGGCAACAGCCGCCCCGTTCCCACGACCGTGTCGCCCTCGAGGGCCAAGGCATGGACGGCAATGGCATCGTATTCGTCCAGTTCGAGTTCGACGGGCACGCCCTGCTCGACCACGAATACCTCGTGACGCAGGGCGCCCGCCCGCTCTCCGAGCTGCCCCCAGTCGCCGATCAATACCTCGATTTCCCGCCCCATCGCCTCATTCCCGATTCTTGTGGACCCGCCATGCGCCCGGTTTCAAGCTTCGCTTGCACTGCGACGATAGCACTCCGCGGCTTGGGCCGCCGAAGCCGGAGGCATGCGCTTTGCCCGCCAACTGCTAGCATGTTCCAATCGGCAGACCAGACGGAGGAGATATCTCATGACGAACCGAGCCAGCGTCCAGGCCTTCTTTGACCAAGCCACCAACACGGTCAGCTACCTTGTGGCGGATCCGGAATCGCGCCAGGCAGTTTTCATCGACCCCGTGCTGGACTACGACCACCCCAGCGGCAAAGTCTCTACAAAGTCGGCCGAGCAGATGCTGGCGGCCGCCCGCTCGGCGGGCCTCGACATCGTGCGCATTCTTGAAACCCACGCGCACGCCGACCACTTGAGCGCCGCGCCCTTTCTCAAGGAGCAGACCGGCGCGCCGATCTGCATAGGCGAGCACATCAGCAAGGTCCAGGCCATTTTCAAGCCCGTGTTCAACTTGCCGGAGGTCTCGGGCGACGGCAGCGAGTTCGACGAACTGTTCCGCGATGGCGACACCTTTGCCATAGGCGGACTGCAGGCGCGCGTCATGCATACGCCCGGCCACACGCCCGCCTGCATTTCATATGTCATCGGCGATGCGGTGTTCGTCGGCGACACGCTCTTCATGCCGGACTACGGCACGGCGCGGGCCGATTTCCCCGGCGGCAGCGCGCAAGCGCTGTACCGGTCCATCCGCCGCCTGCTGGAGCTTCCCCCCGCCACCCGCATGTTCGTATGCCACGACTACAAGGCCGAGGGGCGCGACCATTACGCCTGGGAGACCACCATCGAGGCCCAGCGGCAGGGCAATGTGCACGTGCACGACGGCGTATCCGAAGAAGAATTCGCGCGGATGCGCACCGAGCGCGACAAAACGCTTTCCGCACCCGCTCTGCTGCTGCCCTCGATCCAGGTCAACATCCGTGCCGGCCGCTGGCCCCGGCCTGAAGCAAACGGCCGTCGCTACCTGAAGATCCCGCTCGCCTTCGACGGCGGCCCGCATCGGGACCACGACAAGGAATGAGCCGCGGAAAGCCATGCCAAGGCATGGGATTTGCTGCGCGAAGCAATGTCATAAAACCCGCAAGGAGCTGACCATGCCTGCAAAATCCCAAGCCCAACAGAAAGCCGCCGGCGCGGCGCTGTCCGCCAAGCGCGGCGACACGAAGGTGGGCGAACTGAAAGGCGCTTCAAAGTCGATGTACAAGTCCATGAGCGAGAAAGAACTGGACGACATGGCCTCGACCAAACGCAAGGGCAAGCCGGAACACAAGTCCAAATCCTGACTGCTCGCGCGCACGCACGCCGCGAGACGCTGTTCCAGCCAGCCCCGCCGGCCGCCCGGCGGGGCTCGTTTTTTTCCGCGCCGGACGGCGCCTTCGCCGTTTCACGTGCTTGCCGCCCAGCGCCCACTACATCCCGAAACAAGGTTCTGGTATGGTTGTAAGGCTAAGAATAACCAGAGAAGGAATCGCCGGTGTCCTTTGTTTCGCGCCATACCGCTTTCTATCTTGTCATCCTCGCCGCTCTGGCCAGCCTGATACTTACCTTCGCCGTCAGCGCATGGTGGCTGGCGCCGACCGTGGTGTTCGGCGCGCTGGTCGCGCTGGGCGTGCGCGACCTCACCCAGATTCGCCACACCATACGGCGCAACTATCCGGTCATCGGCAATTTGCGCTATCTGTTCGAATTCATCCGGCCCGAGATACGCCAGTATTTCCTGGAAGAAGACTCCGCCGAACTGCCCTTCTCGCGCTCGGACCGTTCCCTGGTCTACCAGCGCGCCAAGCGCACCATAGACAAGCGCCCTTTCGGCACCCAAGAAAACGTGTACGGCGACGGCTACGAGTGGATCAACCATTCGATGAACCCGACCCGGCCTAAAGAAAGCGACTTTCGCATCACCGTCGGAGGACCGGCCTGCACCCAGCCCTATTCCCTGTCGGTGTTCAACATCTCGGCCATGAGCTTCGGCGCCTTGTCGGCCAATGCGGTCATGGCCATGAACAAGGGCGCCGCCCTGGGCGACTTCGCCCATGACACCGGCGAGGGCGGCATCAGCCGCTACCACGAGATGCACGGCGGCGATCTCATCTGGAACATCGGCTCGGGCTATTTCGGCTGCCGCGACGAGAAGGGCCGCTTTTCCGAAGCGCTCTTCGCCCAGCGGGCCACCCACCCCAACGTCAAGATGATAGAGATCAAGCTGTCGCAGGGCGCCAAGCCCGGCCACGGCGGCATCCTGCCGGCCAGCAAGGTCACGCCCGAGATCGCCGAGGCGCGCGGCATTCCGGTATGGCGCGAATGCGACTCCCCCTCGCGCCACAGCGCTTTCGATACGCCCGTCGAGCTGCTGGGTTTCGTGCAGAAGCTGCGCGAGCTCTCCGGCGGCAAGCCGGTGGGATTCAAGCTGTGCATCGGCCATCCCTGGGAATGGTTCGCCATCGCCAAGGCCATGCTCAAGACCGGCATCACTCCCGATTTCATCGTGGTCGACGGCGCCGAGGGCGGCACCGGCGCGGCGCCCATCGAATTCGTCAACCATGTGGGTACCCCGCTGCGCGAAGGCCTGCGCCTGGTGCACAACACCCTGGTCGGCATCGGGCTGCGCGAACAGATCAAGCTGGGCGCCTCGGGCAAGATCATCAGCGCCTTCGACATGGCGCGCACCATGGCCCTGGGGGCCGACTGGTGCAACAGCGCGCGCGGCTTCATGTTCGCCGTCGGCTGCATTCAGGCCCAGGCCTGCCATACCGACAAATGCCCCACCGGCGTCACCACCCAGGACCCCGGCCGACAAAAAGGCCTGGTGGTGGGCGACAAGGCCCAACGCGTCGCCAATTACCACGGCAATACCCTCAAGGCCCTGGCTGAACTGCTTGCGGCGGCCGGCGTCGAACATCCGGGCGACCTGCGTCCCCACCATATCGTGCGACGCATTTCCGCCAGCCGCGTCAGCGTGCTTTCCGCCCTGTTCCCCGACCTGGCAAAAGGGGAATTGCTCGAAGGCAAGTACAGCCAGACCATTTTCCGCGTGACCTGGCCCATGGCCCAGGCCGAGTCCTTCGCCCCCCTGTACAGCCTCAGCGCCGCGCTTTCCGGGCTCGGGGGCCCGCCCGACGAAGGATCAAGCCCCGCCGTCGTGCCCGCCACCGCGCCGCAGGCCGACGCTCCCCCGGAGAGCAGCCCCGCCGCCCCGGCTTGAATCGTGGCTTCCGGATAGGCCAATAATGGGTATTTTCCCTAGTTCTATTGGCCCGGTGGATCGACTATTCTGAACTCACTGCTTAACCGGCAGACCGCTGCCACCATGGCAGCCCATCTACACTACGTGAACGTAAGTGTCTCTGCCCAACTAGGCAGTAAGGCCCCGCCAGAAGGCGGGGCCTTTCAGTTTTTGAAGCCCGAAACGTTCGGTCTCGCCGTCCGAAATTCTGTTCGTTCAATGCCTGCCGGCTCTTGCGCCGACGCTCAGCTCGAGATGCCGGCCCTGCTCTGTTACTCCAGCGACATCGGTCCAGCAACGCCGAATGCGCCAGCAAACACGGCAAAACTTGTTTAACATTATGGGTTTGGCCGGTACGCCGGCCTTTTGATCGGCTTTTTCGGCCCATCGTTTTCAGGAAGTGAGCGCAGTGCAAGGTATCAAGCGTAAAGTCGTCTATGTTTCGCTGTACGAATTGATCGCAATAGGCATCGCCAGCGTCGGCCTGGCCAAGCTTGCCGGGCAGGAACTGGGGCATGCGAGCGTCGCCGCCGTGGCCGCATCGGCTATCGCGATACTCTGGAACCTCGTATACAACACCCTCTTCGAATACTGGGAAGCTCGTCAGGCGGTGCGCGGACGCGGCTTGATGCGCCGTATCGCCCATGCCCTCGGTTTCGAGTTGGGGCTGGTGATTGCGCTGGTGCCCCTCTTCGCCTGGTGGCTGCAAGTGTCCCTATGGCAAGCCTTCGTGCTGGACCTGGGCCTGATCGTGTTCTTCCTGATCTACACCTTTCTGTTCAATCTGGCGTTCGATCGGATATTCGGGCTGCCCGCCTCGGCGCTGCCGGCGTCCTAGGCAAGGCCGCCGCCAAGCGGCCAGGCCTTGCCAGGCCCCGTCTACAGCGTTTCGCGCACCTGCGCGGCTATCTCGTACGAGCGCAGGCGCGCCTTGTGCTCGAACATATTCGACGTAATCATCAGTTCGTCGGCGCCGGTCTTGTCGATGAAGGCCCGCAGTTGCTGCGCCACCGTCTCGGGCGCGCCGACGGCCGCGCATGACAGGACATGATCGAGCAGATGCTGCGCCTGCGGACCGATGTTGTCGAGATAGCCCTTGACCGGCGGCGGCAGGCGGATGGGCCGGCCGCTGCGCAGGCTTACGAACGACTGCTGCCACGAGGACGCCAGGTAGTGCGCCTCGTCCTCGTCGTCCGCCGCAAACACATTGAAGCCCAGCATCACATAGGGCTTTTGCAGATACTGCGAGGGCTGGAAGGTGCTGCGATACACCTGTATGGCCTGCATCAGCTGCTGCGGCGCAAAATGCGAGGCAAACGCGTAGGGCAGGCCCAGCGCCGCCGCCAGTTGGGCTCCGAACAGGCTGGAACCCAGTATCCACACGGGCACGTTCAGGCCCGTGCCGGGCACCGCGCGCACCGGCTGGCGGGGTTCGTCCGAGAAATAATCCAGCAGTTCCAGCACGTCCTGGGGAAATTCGTCCGCGCTCGCGGCCAGATTGCGCCGCAGCGCCCGCGCCGTCGTCTGGTCCGAACCCGGCGCACGGCCCAGGCCCAGGTCGATGCGCCCGGGATAGAGCGATTCGAGCGTCCCGAACTGCTCGGCGATGACCAGCGGGGAATGATTGGGCAGCATGATGCCCCCCGCCCCCACCCGGATGGACGACGTGCCTGCCGCCACGTGGCTGATGAGGATGGACGTGGCAGCGCTGGCGATGCCCGGCATGCCATGATGTTCCGCCATCCAATAGCGCTTGTAGCCCCAGCGCTCGCCATGCTGGGCGATGTCCAGGGTATGGCGGAAGGACTCCGCGGCGCTGCTGCCCTCGGCAATGGGAGACAGGTCGAGTATGGAAAAAGGTATCGTGCTCATCCACCCTATCTGGGGGCGCAAAAGAGAAAAACAAGCCAAAAAAATATGGTATAGTTTCGGTCTTTGGCGCATTAGCTCAGCCGGTTAGAGCGACGGAATCATAATCCGCAGGTCCCCTGTTCGAATCAGGGATGCGCCACCAAGAATATCAAGCACTTACGCCAACCTTTACGGGTTGGCGTTTTGCTTTTGGGGCCGAATACTAGACAGTGTCTAATATCGAGTACTGTGCACAGCCCTGGATAAGGTCCACTGGCTGGCTCTTGCCCATTAACGGGGGATGGGCATTCACTAGACAACTGACAGTCGGTGGGTCGGCGCGAGGGTTCCCGCCTTGCCGGCTAAAATCCGTGAAACAAAAAGTCGATGGCGGCGACGATTTCATCGTTCCGATGCTGAAGGCTGAATGCGACGCTCTTGAGTTCCCTGGCCGGGACAGCAGCCATGTACTGAGTCACCATCGCGTGCTGAACACCGTCTATGTCGAACAAAGGGTTGAGCGTCTTCGCCGGCGTGGGCGCTTGGCTCAGCGGCAGCAACGGGACAACAACCGCGTATTGAACGGCTGCATGATGTCCGCCTGGACATTGACAAGATACCCCGAGGGGTAGACGTTGTAGCGGTCCATCAGAACATCCTGTACTTCGCCAGCGGGAGGCCATGCTTTTCAACGAAGGCGTTGGAGCTTTCTATGGCTTCCTGATTTTCGGCCAGCCAGAGTTCCGAGCGCTTGCGTGCGATGGCCTGTGCGACGCCCGCTTCAGCCGCTTGCGGGATGTTGATATGCAACGCTTTGGCCTCGGAGAGCAGGTCTTCGGCCAGCGACACATTGGTTGCGCGTTTAGTGACATTACGGGAAGTGCCTGCGTTCAGCATATTCGGCTCCTTAGGCGACGGCGCAATTTATGCGCATCTAGACATATACATTATATGCGCATGTCAGCTGCCCCCCTTAGCCATCAATTCTCTTGGCAAGCGACTTTCTACGCCATCACCGCCATCGGCGCCGCCGGCGTGCTCGCGCCTACGCCGAAGCCGAAAACACAACGCATCGGCCATGAATTCGCCGCCTTTGGCGACGCCAGGGTCTTGCTGGCGATGGGTATCACCATCCTTGGGCCAGCCGCGTTCTTTACTTCCATCACGTACATCGCCTAATTGGGCCGGCGGTCTGCTGTCTACGGGTGCGCTGGCGCTCGCCGTCGCGTCGGGCCTGCTGGACCGGCTCGACGCATCGGGCCCGGCGCGAAACGCGCTACAAGTGCAATAGGCGGCTTGGCAGAAGACCGGAAGCTCTTTGTGGACCCCCCCGCGAACTTGGATAAACTAGCGTCTTCCCACAAAAAGACAAAAGGACCGTGATGCCCATTCTGACCACCCATGTCGGCAGTCTCCCCCGCGGTGAAGAGCTGGCGCAGTTGCTGCTTGCTCGCGATCACGGCCAGGAGGTCGATGCCGAGCATTTCGAACAAGTGGTTCAAGCGGCCATCGATCATGCCGTGCAAAAGCAGGTCGAAGCCGGTGTAGGCATCATGAGCGACGGCGAGCTCGGCAAGGTCGGCTATGCCACGTACATCACCGAACGGCTCGAGGGCTTCGGCGGCCACGTCGATCGCACGCCCGCAAAGGATCTGGCCGACTTCCCCGACCTGAGGAAGAAGCTCAGCGCCATCATGGGAAGTCAGGAATTCGTGCGGGCCGCCTGCATCGGCCCGGTGAAGCTGCGCACACTCGAGCCGTGCCTGGCCGACATCCGCCGTTTCAAATCGGCTATCGAGCGGCATGGCCGAGGTGGCCGCGGCTTCATGAACGCGGCGTCGCCCGGACTGGTAACCGCCTTCCAGCCGAACCAGCATTACTCGACGCACGAGGCCTATCTGGCCGACCTGGTCGAGGCGATGCGGCCCGAATATGAAGCCATCGTCGCGGCCGGCTTCGATCTTCAACTCGATTGCCCGGACCTGGCGATGGCGGCCCACACGGGCTTCCAGGGCCTCAGCGAAGCGGAGTTCATCGCGCGCGCCTGGCAGAACGTCGAAGCGCTCAATGCGGCCACCTGCAACATTCCCCCGGAAAAGCTGCGCATGCATATCTGCTGGGGAAATTACGAGGGCCCGCATCACTGCGACATTGCCCTCGAGAAGGTCATCGGCCCGATCCTGGCAGCCAGGCCGTCGACCATCCTGTTCGAGGCCGCAAATCCTCGACACGAACACGAGTGGGAGATCTGGCGCGACGCCAAGCTGGCGGACGACAAGATCCTGGCTCCCGGCTTGATCGACAGCTGCTCGAATTATGTCGAGCATCCCGAGCTGATCCGGCAACGGCTCGAGCGCTATGTCGCGTTCATGGGCGAGGACCGCGTGCTGGCGAGCACCGACTGCGGATTCGGAACATTTGCCAACTACGGCAAGATCGACCCCGCCGTTACGTGGATGAAGCTCGCGGCGCTGCGGGACGGCGCCGAGCGCCTTGCGCATCCGCCAGTCAGGTAGCCGCGATCCTCGTCCTCTAAGCCGCAGGCAAGCAATTGGATACGAATGCTTGACGCTGGTTGCAAGGACATGCGCTTTAGTCGAAAACCGCTGTCGGTATAGATATCAAACACTTATGCCAACCTTTGCAGGTTGGCATTTACTTTTTCCATTACACGGCAATGTCGTTCAGGAAAATGTCAACTACGGCATGCTCCACTCAGCATTTACTCCCTCTCAGGAAGACGATATGGCAGACATTGACGCACCCAATCTACCGTCCGATTTGCGCCGCTCGGTTTCCAATACCATCAAGGGCTCCTCCGGAAACCTGGTCGAATGGTACGACGTCTATGTCTACTCGGTGTTCGCCTCCTCGTTCGAACACCATTTCTTCAGCCCGGATGACAAGAACGCCGACGTTTACATCTGGGCCATTTTCGCCCTTACCTTCCTGATGCGGCCTGTCGGCTCCTGGTTTTTTGGCCGCTATGCCGACCGCAAGGGACGTCGCGCGGCGCTGACCCTGTCGGTGACCATCATGTCGCTGTGTTCGTTCATTATTGCGATCACCCCCACGCGCCTTTCCATCGGCGGCGGGGCTGCGGTGATCCTGATTCTGTGCCGGCTGGTGCAGGGCTTTGCCACCGGCGGCGAGTACGGCACCTCGGCGACGTATCTGAGCGAAGCCGCGGTGCCCAAGCATCGCGGCTTCCTGGCCTCGTTCCATTACGTCACGCTGGTAGGCGGCCACGTACTGGCGCAGGCCCTGTTTCTGGCGCTGTTGCTGGCCACCTCGAAAGAAGACATCGGCAGCTGGGGCTGGCGCCTTGCATTCGCCATCGGCGGCGTCGGCGCGCTCATCGTGCTGTGGATGCGTCGCACCATGGACGAATCCATGAGCCAAGAGGCCATCAGGTCAGCCAAAAAAGACAAAGGCTCTGGCTCGATGGTCGAGCTGATGCGCAATTACTGGAAAGAACTGGCCGCCTGCTTCCTGGTGACCATGGGCGGCACGGTTGCCTTCTACGCCTACTCCATCAACGGCCCCAACATCATCAAGGCGTCTTTCGCCCAAAGCAGTCCGGTCATGGGATCGGTCATTTCGCTTGTCGCGCTGGCCATCCTGGTGGTGCTGCAACCCATCGGAGGCTTTATTTCAGACCGCATCGGGCGACGCACGTTGCTGGTGTTCTTCGGCGTCGGCGGCACGCTGTTCACGTGGGTCATTTTCACCGTGCTGCCACAAACCACCAATCCCCTGCTGTCGTTTGCGATTCTCACGGTGGGCTTCGTCATTCTGACGGGCTACACTTCGATCAACGCGGTGGTCAAGGCCGAGCTTTTCCCCACCCACGTACGCGCCCTGGGCGTCGGATTCGGCTACGCCATCGCCAACTCAGCCTTCGGCGGCACCGCGCCGGTGCTCTACTCGGCGGCCCTCAAGACCGGCCACGTGCCAATGTTCATCATCTATGTCACCGTTCTGACCTTCGCTTCGCTGCTGGTCTATCTGTTCCTGCTCAGCAACCGCGGACCCAACTGGCTCGACCACCCCGAAGAAATGCGCCGTCGCAAGGACAGCGCAGGCCACCGCGTGTTTCCGATGGGCGTGTGAACGAGTACAGCGCGGTCCGCCGCAACAATGCCGTGCTTCCACCGACATGATGAATCCATGGTTCGCCATGGATTCATCATGCTTTAGGCGCATGCCGCTTCAACGACTCTACCATTCGGGTTTGCCAGCCCGCCCCCGTGGCCTTCCATTGAGCCAGCACATCCGGTGGTATACGCAAGCTGACTGCTACCTTCGGCTTATCTGATTTCGGCCGGCCACGTCTAAGCAGCTTGTCGCCTTGGTACAAGTCCGCCTTCTCCTCCATCTGACACGACGCCACGGCGGAGCGCCAGCGCCCAGCGCATAAAGCTCCCGGGTGAAAAACACGGACTTCATCTCAGGAAGCATTCAAACAACATCATGCGGCAACCCGGCCACCCTTCCGTC